>Ga0209717_1000098_pt1 | contig 105087 bp, 90 predicted proteins | sample AD_UKC048_MetaG_FD_184418 | JGI IMG/M metagenome (GOLD analysis project Ga0209717, IMG submission 184418) | Active sludge microbial communities of municipal wastewater-treating anaerobic digesters from USA - AD_UKC048_MetaG (SPAdes) (version 2) | ecosystem: Engineered > Bioreactor > Anaerobic >... | reverse complement strand
CGAACGATTTTGTTGTTCATTTTAATAAAACATTTTTAATAATAAAAATGGGAGAAAAGCATAGAATGACCCATACCCAAACCTTTTTTCCCGAAAGCTTGATACTCGATGTAATAGGCAGGTCTCCTGGCTTGCGTCTTGTTGTTTACCTTCCCATCCATATACATCGGGACAGTGGTTTTGTAGATAACAACAAGCTTTATAGCTTACAGTTGCGGGTACAGCCCAGGTTTTAAACCTGATTCCCTTTTAATGCGGTTTTAAAATTAAAAACAGCAACCTCAATACGGCAGCAAATATAGGATATTTGAAATTTAAAATCATTGCAATTTTATTTATATATTTGTAATAAATAATAACGCTATGGAAACAATTATCGTCCATCCAAAAAACAATGATGAACAAAAAGTGATCAAAGCTTTTTTGGAAGCATTGAAAATCAAGTTTGAAAATCTTAAAAACACATCAAAAGAAGGTGATTATAGTCCTGAATTTGTAGCTACTATGGAAAGAAGTATCCAAGATTCAAAAGAGGGAAAAGTTACTAGAATCAAACTTGATGATATATGGAAATAGATTTTACTAAAGAAGCAACAGACCATTTGAACTATTTCAAAAAAACAAATGACAAAGTGATTCTTAAGAAAATCCGTCAACTTTTAGAAATAATTTTAGAAACTCCCTATTCTGGAATAGGAAAACCCGAAGCGTTGAAATACCAATACAGTGGTTTTTGGAGTAGAAGAATAAACAACGAACATCGCTTAGTATATCGCGTTTTGGAAGAAGATAAAATTATTGAGGTTCACTCCCTAAAAGGTCATTATTAAAAAACGAACTACTTCTTATCTTCCTTTTTTTTCGAAAGTTTGACAATCAACCAAACAAAACCAACCAGAAAATGCAAGACTATAATCCCTGCCACGACATACATAAAAGTGTTCGAATTGTCTCTCATTACTTTCTTTTTGACAAATTTACTTCCTTTGATTTAGTTTAAAAGTATCAAAAGTTACACAAGTATATTTTTGTCCAAAACAAAACAATACTTTTGTAAAAAATTACTTGAGATGAAATCCGTTCAAAATAGTGCTTTCTGCTTTTTAGTCTTTTTGCTATTCATCCAATGCAAAGAAGCACCAAAAAAACAAAATGAAATTGCCTCTTCAAAAAATGAAATTCAATACGCCAAAGGGTTGGAAATCTACAAACATCAAGGCTTTTCTATTATAAAAATCACCAATCCCTGGCCCGAAGCCGCAGCAAGTTTTACTTATATTCTTCAAGAAAAAAATGGAATTATTCCCGATAGTTTAAAGCAATTTACCATTATTCCAATTCCTTTAAAATCGATTGTCGTGACTTCGACTACACACATTCCAGCCTTGGAATTATTGGGTGTCGAAAATACTTTAATAGGCTTTCCAAGTACCGATTACATTTCTTCGGAGAAAACTAGAAAATTGATTGACGCTGGAAAAGTTCGCGAAGTAGGCGTCAACGAAAACCTGAATACCGAAGTTTTAATCGATATGAACCCCGATGTGATTGTGAGTTTTGGGCTGAACAACAGCAATCCTACTTTGGATAATCTTCAAAAAAGCGGCTTGAAAGTAATGCTCAACGGCGATTGGACAGAACAATCTCCTTTGGGAAAAGCCGAATGGATTAAGTTTTTTGGTGTCTTATACGGATTGGATGCTAAAGCAAACACCATCTTTTCCGAAATTGAAAAAGAATACAATGCTACTTTGGCTTTAGCAAAAAAAGCAACAACTAAACCAACCGTTTTGAGTGGCGCAATGTATCAAGAACAATGGTACGTTCCGCAAGGCGAAAGTTGGGCAGCCTTGTTTTTGAAAGACGCAAAATCCCAATATTTATGGGCAGATTCAAAAGGAACAGGAAGTTTGTCTGTGCCCTTTGAAGTCATTTTGGAAAAAGCACAAAATGCCGATTTCTGGATTGCTCCCGGAGATTTTTCAAGCCTAAAACAAATGAGCGACAACAATCCACACTACAATCAGTTTACCTCATTTAAAAATAAAAAAGTATATTCGTATGCCGTAAATAAAGGCGCAAAAGGCGGCATCATTTATTTCGAATGGTCTCCTACTCGCCCCGACTGGGTTTTGAAAGATTTGATCAAAATTTTTCATCCTGAATTATTGCCGAATCATAAGCTGTTTTTCTTTCAGAAATTGGAATAATATAAATTGAAATAATAAAACAAAACAAATTAGCTCGTCACTTCGAGTGATTTTTAACATTAACGCGACAGCTTTAATGTTAAAAATTGTATCGAGAAGCTAATCACCTCACAGTAATAAAAAATTAAAAAAAATGAATAAAACAATTTTAATAACAGGAGCAAGTAGAGGAATAGGTTTTGCTTTGGCGCAACAATTCCTAAATAATGGCTATTCTGTAATTGGAACTAGTCGGACGGGAGAAATTGAGAATTTATCACATCCTAATTTCACTGTTCTGGAACTGGACTTATCAAAAGAAGCAACAATAATCAATTTTGGTAAACTAATTGAAAACAGCAATATTAAAATTGATTATTTAATTAACAATGCAGCAATTGGCCCCGATTTAGACACTTTGAATCCTGAAATAGAAAGTTTCAAACAGACTTTTGATGTTAACGTAACAGGAACAGTATTTTTTACTGAATTAGTATATAAACACGTTAAATTGGGTGGAAAAATAATAAACATTTCATCAAAAATGGGTTCAATAGAATTATGTGAACGGGCAGATTCGGTTGCCTATAGCATGTCAAAAACTGCTCTTAATATGTATTCAAAAATACTAACAAATAGACTTTTGGGCAAACAAACAGTTGCAACTATTCACCCGGGTTGGGTTCGGACAACTATTGCCAAAGACAATATTGTGAATGGCAAACTTTCATCAGACGAATCTGCTATTAAAATATTTAATTTTGTCACAACTAACTTTGAAACAGGAATATTTTGGGACATTGAAGCCGAAAGAAAAACAGAATGGTAAAACAATAAGTCCATAAAACTATCTAAAACCAATCCAATCTTGCAAAACAAAAACCGAAATACCCTTTTATTCACCCTTTTGACATTGTCATTGCTAACGTTATTGTTGGTAAACATCAGCTTGGGTTCGGTTTCTATCCCCATAAAAGACGTTTTCAACAGCCTAACGGGAGGAAATTCGAGCAAGGAAACTTGGGATTACATCATCGTCAATTATAGATTACCCAAAGCCATTGCGGCTATTCTAGTGGGAATGGGACTCGCCATCAGCGGATTGTTGATGCAAACTTTATTTCGAAATCCATTGGCTGGACCCGATGTTTTAGGATTAAGTTCTGGAGCGAGTTTAGGTGTGGCAACTGTGATTTTGGGAGCGGCTTTTTTACCTCCTGTTGCAGCTTCGTTTTTGCTTTCTTCTTATGGAATTATTCTAGCTTCGAGTTTGGGGAGTTTCTTGGTTTTACTGGCTGTTTTGTCGGTTTCACAAAGCTTACGCAACACAATGGCTATCCTAATTGTTGGACTAATGTTTGGCAGTTTGACCAATGCCATTGTTGGAACATTAACCTATTTCAGTTCCGCCGAACAATTGCAAAAATTTACTTTTTGGTCCCTAGGAAACCTAGGTAATTTGTCTTGGTCGTCGATTGTGATTTTATCAATTTGCATAGCAATTGGGTTGCTTTTAAGTCTTGTGAATATCAAACCTTTAAATTCTTTATTGCTTGGCGAAAACTACGCCCGAAGTTTGGGTATGAACTACAAAAGAACCCGAATGATTATCATCTTGGCGACTAGTATTTTGACGGGATGCATAACCGCTTTTGCGGGTCCAATTGCATTTATTGGCTTGGCTGTGCCACATATTGCCAAATTGGTTTTTCAAACCAGTAATCACACTATTTTATTCTGGAGTACTTTACTTTTGGGTGCCATTATTATGCTAATTTGTGATAGTATTTCACAACTTCCAGGAAGTGATATTACCTTGCCAATTAACGCTGTAACTTCTATGTTTGGTGCACCAATCGTGATTTGGTTGTTAATTCGAAAACATAAAATGATGAACTAATTTTTTTTAAACACATAGAAACATAGTTTTTATTACTTTTATAAAGACGCTTCGCTTAATTGTAGTAATTCATAGCTAAGGAAACACAAGAGCCGAGCGATAGCAGACTGGGGAAGCAATTAGGCTACATAACTCTTTTTTCAATGATTCAATGTATTTAATATTTAAAAAATAATACAGCTATGATAACACAAAAACATTTAGATGATTTAACTTATGAAGTTATTGGTTCTGCTATTGAAGTGCACAAAATAATGAGGAGAGGTTTGCTCGAAAGTGTTTATCATCAGTGTATGAAAGAAGAATTAGCTCTTAGAAAAATAAACTTTTCTACAGAGATGAAAGTTCCTCTAGTTTATAAAACAAAAGAACTCAAAGTAGATTTTAAATGTGATTTATTCATTGAAAATTGTTTAGTTGTAGAATTAAAATCCGTTATACAACCAAATCCCATATTTGAAGCTCAACTTTTAACGTATATGAAACTTTTAAAAGCCCCAAAAGGAATTTTAATCAATTTTAATTGTTTCAATATTTTTAAAGACGGTCAGAAAACTTTTGTAAATGAATATTTTAAAAATTTACCTGAAAAATAAATAGACTATTTCTCTATGTTTGAAACGAGTTTCAACTATAAACTCTTTTATAGATTCTAAAAAACTATGTTTCTATGCGTTTAAAAAATCAAGCCGATAGTAAAAATTGTGAATTAAAAATTGAAACACATAGAAACATAGATTTTATGTATGAAAAAAGAAAACAAAAGGAAATACATTTCTTTCACATAGCTATGTGTATTTATGCAAAGTGAAACGCCTTTTTAGGTTTTCAAAATCTATGTTTCTATGCGTTTAAAAATAACTTCTAAATAATGAGCACTAAAAACATCCTTTCAGCTTCAAATTTAAGCGTTGGCTACAAAACCAAAAAGGCAACAACAACCATTGCTTCAAATATTAATTTGTCTTTGGAGAAAGGAAAACTAATTGCTTTAATCGGTGCGAATGGCATCGGAAAATCAACGCTTTTAAGAACCATTACAGGAATTCAAAAACCTCTTTCGGGAACCGTTTCTTTGAATGAAAAGAACATTCACGAATTAGACGCTTTGACTTTGGCACAAAACTTAAGCGTCGTTTTGACCGAGAAATTACCGCCCAGCAACCTGACCGTTTGGGAACTCATCGCTTTGGGAAGACAACCTTACACGAATTGGATTGGAACACTAACCGACAACGATATTGCAAAAATCAACGAAGCAATCGAACTCACCCAAATCGGACATTTAACACAAAAAAGACATTACGAAATCAGCGATGGACAATTGCAAATCGTCTTGATTGCAAGAGCTTTGGCACAAGACACGCCATTGATTATTTTGGATGAACCCACCACCCACCTGGATTTATTGCACAAAGTAGTACTTTTTAAACTCCTAAAAAAGTTAACCCAAGAAACGGGAAAATGTATCCTTTTTTCAACTCACGACATCGATATGGCGATACAACTCAGCGACGAAATGATCATAATGACTCCCGAAAACACAGTGCAAGATCAACCTTGTAATTTGATTATGAAAGGCAGTTTCAATACTTTGTTCAAAGACGAACATATTGTTTTTGATAGTGAGAAAGGAAAGTTTGTGATAACTTCTTAACCACAAAGACATTAAAGAAGGCTAAGGCTCTACGTTCTCAAAGTTGGCACGAAGCCATCTGTCTTAATACTTAATACTCCTATCTTAATACTGAAATCTGCCTCTTCGCCTCACCCACCACAAACGCAACCGAATTGGCAATATTAAAACTTCGAATCAAATTGGACATCGGAATGGTTAAATGATTTTCGAAACGAGCCAAAACTTCTTCGCTTAAACCAACACTTTCTTTACCAAAAACCAACCAATCGCCATCCTGAAAATCCGCTTCATAAATAGATGTTGAAGCGTGAGAACTCATCAAGAAAACACGCGATAAATCTGGAATTTGAGTAATCCATTCTTCTATATTTTGATATTCGGTCACATCGAGATGCACCCAATAATCCAAACCAGAACGTTTCAGGTTTTTATCATTAATGACAAATCCAAAAGGATGAATCAAGTGCAAACGACTTTCTGTACCCACGCACAAACGACCAATATTTCCGGTATTGTTCGGGATTTCGGGTTCTACTAAAACAATATTGAGCATTAAACTTTGTATAAAAATAAATCTAAATCTTGAATTTTTTCAAACCCTCTGTCAGAAGTAATTAATGGAATTTGATTATAAATAGAAGTTGCTGCAACTATGGCATCAGGGGTTTTAACTTTTGAAGTTTGCTTTATTGCAATGCAAAGATTCTTTATTTCATCATTCAAAGGAACAATTATACATTCAGAAAGAAAATATTTTATTTTGATTTTATCATCATTTGAAATTTCCTGATAACCAAGCAATTCAATTTCGGTGATTACAGAAACATATAATTGCATTTGGTTTAAAATGGATGATAATTCATCATCACCATTTAATAAATATAGAACAATATTAGTATCCAAAACTATACTATTCCCAATCATTTCTCATCTCTTTTTGAATTTGCAAAGCATCCTTTTTTAATTTCAAAACACCACAATGTTTAGATAGATCTATACCATTTGACTTTTTACCCCTTTTAATGGAAGCCAGTAATTTTACAAATTCTTTTTTAGTTGTATTTTTATTTATAATAATGGTCATAGCAACAAAGTTTACTCAAAAGTAATTAAAAAATTTTAAACTTCAAAGGCTTTTACTTCTCTCACTTCTCCGGCTTTTAAATCATTCAAATATACATTTCCTATTCGAACTCGCACCAATCGCAAAGTAGGAAAACCAACGGCTGCCGTCATTTTTCGTACTTGGCGAAACTTCCCTTCATTGACTGTGATGGAAGCCCAAGAAGTGGGTCCGTGACGTTCGTCTCTTATTTTTTTCCCTCTGGCTCCAAAAGGAGGAATTTCATTGATTATGAAAGACTCACAAGGTTTAGTGATGTATTTTGTGCCGTTGAAACCAATTTCCACTCCCTTTTTCATTTCATCAATGGCTTCTTGCGTGATAATTCCATCCACCTGAACGTAATATTCTTTATCCACTTTTTTACTTCGGACAATTTCGCTCATTTTGCCGTCTGTGGTCAATAAAAGCAAACCTTCTGAATCCTCGTCAAGACGACCAATGGCCATTGTTCCTGCCGGAAAATCGTGTAATTCTCCCAAGAGTTTTTTCTTGCGTTTCAATTCATAAATAAATTGACTCAAATAGCCGTAGGGTTTGTGGAGGATGAAATGGTGGTGTTGGGACATTTTTTTTAAAGAGTAGAAGATAATAATTTTTATAAGCTAGCCAAGCGCAACCTTTGAATGCTTTGGATGCTTCAACGAAATTTGGAATTGTTTTAGAACAAATCAGCATGGGTTCCAGTTCTAATCAAAACGAGTTCCTTCAATTCATCATCTTGTAGCCAAATCAAAAGCCAATCAGGCTTTATATGACATTCCCAATGGTTCTTATAGTTTCCGCTTAAAGTATGTGGCTTATATTTTGCTGGAAGTTTACCAGTTTTTTCAAGGATTTTTATAACATCTTTAAACTCCTGAAAATCATAATTTCTTTTCTGGCAAAGTTTAATGTCTTTTTTAAATTTTGTAGAATAAACAAAACTGTACATTAAATCCCTAATTTTTTAAATAAATCAGTAGCGTTTTTTGCTTTTGTTAAGCCTATTTTATTTTTGGCTTCATACATTGCTTTTACTGTTTCAAAGTTGGGCGCATCACAAACCTCAACTCCTTTATTTTCGGAAGAAATTAAATTAACTATCGACAAAAGTGCTTTACCTGCTTTAGTTTTCTCGTTTATTTTAAGAGTGATGGTTGTCATAGTACTTGAATTTGAAATACAAAAATACAAAATTTTAAATAGGGTTCAATTACTTGACTGTAAACTTTATCTCAAAGGTATTGAAATAAAAAAGCGACCCTTTTGAGGCCGCTTTGAATCTATAATCACTTTTTATAATGTTTCCCAAAGAGTTTATAAGACATAAAAAAGCCCCGAAGATAGTCGAGGCGCTAAATGTTTTCACAACGGAATAATCCTTATTGTGAATTGCTTTCAAATTGTATTTCCTAAAAAAATAAAAAAACATTTCCAAAATGAGGTTTCCCGTAAAGTAGTTAATTTTCTTTTCATTAAATTTAAAGATTATTTAAGATAACGAGTAATATCATCATAAAAGAGATCTAAAATTAAAAAAATATTAGGATTAAATTTAGGAACAAATAGTATTGGGTCGGCTTTGGTGGTTGAGGATTTTAAAAATAAACAAGGTAACATTATTGGAATGTTAAGTAGAATAATTCCAATAACTCAGGATATAAATAATGAGTTTTGAAAAGGGAATTCAGTTTTTAACTAAAAAAAAAGCGACTTGCGCCGCTTTGAATGTTTACACAACATTAAAAATTTATTGTGAATTGCTTAAGACAAATGTAGAAAATAATTTTAAATAAAAAAATAGATGACAGAATTTGTGCAAAAAACCAATTCACAACTTATCTCTGAATTTTATTAAACAAAAATTTGAATAATTATAAAAATTATTCCATTTATTATACAAGTTCCAGTCTTAATTATCGAATGAAAATAATTAATAAAATAAAAAATATGGCTAATAAAAAAATACTAGGTCTCGACATAGGAACTACTAGTGTAGGCTACACAATCATAGAGGTTTCTGAAGATAAAATAAAAAATATTTACTCTGATAAGCAAGCCACTTCTGATATTAATAATGAACGAATTGGCATTTATAAAGATGCTTTAGGTGTTCGTATTATTTCTCAAGATACGGACAGGTTTGACAGAGGTTTAAAATTAAATGATACAAAAGGAAGCACACTTACTCCTACTGCAAATAGAAGAAAATTTCGTGGAATACGAAGAATGCGAAATCGTTATAAGCTAAGAAGAAATAAGCTATACAAGTTGCTTTCAATTCTAGGATTGGCAGCTGACGAAAATTATTTTACAAACAAAAAAGGAAAAAGAGGAAAAAATAATGACATTGGTAAAGCTCTTTATGCATTGAGAGAAAGGGCAATAAGGGAAAAGATTTCATTATCTGAATTAGCTAGAGTCTTACTTCACTTAAATCAGTTGAGAGGTTACAGTAGCGATCGCTTTGCAAAAGATGAGGAAACAAAATTTGATTACTATCTGACTGAAGTAGTTGACGTAGATTGGGAAAACAGAATTGCAATATTTGATAAAGGCAGTACCGACGATGTAAAATATTATCAATTTAAAGCCAAACTAAATTTTGTTGAACCTTATGTAGTGATTGAAGATGACGAAAAAACAGTACTTGAAAACATTGAAGGTTATATCTTTAAAAAGGAAATAGACTTTAAGGAAGGTGATTTTATCACAATAAAAGCACCGGAATTTAAGCAAAATAAAAAAGGGAAAGTTATAGTAGAAGAATATTACAAAATTACTCCTACCAAACCCGATGCAACCGATTGGAAGTATAAATATCAAACATTGCACAAAAACCTTACGGACTGGTGTAAATCTGGTGGAACGGTAGGTTCTTATTTTTATAAGAATTTTTACGAATTATCTACCCTTTCAAGAATCAGGAACAATGTAGTTAACCGAGAATGGTATGAGAAAGAATTTGATACCATTTGGAATTTACAATATCAATATCACAAAGACTTTTTTGAAAATGTAGAAGTAAGTTATTTAGTAAAAGAAGTTTTTAAAGATTACAGCACTGTATTAAATGATGTTGTTGGTAAAAATGGGAATAAAGAACGACTACAAACGCTGATAAAAGATAAAATCATATTCTTTCAACGACCTTGGCAACAAGCCAAAAGCAAAGGAAGATGTGAGTTTGAGAAAATAAAAGTCAAAAGAGAATTTGCGATAAAGGGAACAGGAACTAAAGAATTAAGAGAAGAGCATATCGGAAGAACGGTGGTTCCAAGAAGTCATCCGATTTTTCAGGATTTTAAAGTTTGGCAACAAATCAATAATGTAAGATTGATTTGGAATACAGCAGACGAAAAAATAAATCTGTTTGAAAATGCTGAACTTTTCGAAAAGCTTACTGGCAAAACGATTGAAAAAGTAAAAGAACTTTTGTTCAAAAAATTACAAGGAAGTAAAACGCTGAGTTGGCGAACTTTTGTAAAAGAAGAATTAGGTTTAGATACTTATGATGAAATTGAAGAGAAAAAGAAAGCAAAAATCTCTAAAAAACAGGGATTAGATTTAGAAACAGGTGAAGTTGTGGAAGAGTTTTTCTCGGTCAATTTTAGAAAAAGAAAAAAGGATGGAATGTATGATGATATTAAATTAAAAGGAAACACAACAAAATCCGAACTTCAAAATATTTTGAAAGATAAGCCTACAAAATGGTTTGATGAACTTCACGATGACAACAAAAAAGTAACCAATCTTCAACTGCTTTGGGAAATTATTTATGACATTACCAATAGCGATGTTACCAAAGTAGGATCAATTATAAAAAAACATTTTGACTTTGATGATGAGGTTTGTTTAACGCTTGCGAAAGTACAGTTTGACGATACGGGAATGGCAAATCTATCGGCGAAAGCAATTCGAAATTTACTACCATTGATGAGTGATGGAAAAAACTATTCCAATAAAACTAAAGCGAAAGTTAATGAACTAATTTCTTTAAATGGTTCGGAAACAGATGTTGATACAGATGAAAAACTAAGCGGATTAAAAGATTTTGTAACCGACAAAAGAGCAAGAATTAGGTTGTCTAAATTTACTACTGAGAATGAATTTAAGTATCTCAATTATTGGGAAGCCGCTGCAATTGTTTATGGTTCACACTCATCCAAAGGTAAATCTGAAACAAAATTAATGGAGCGAGTGAAAAATCATTCGATGAATAATCCAGTAGTTGAAAAAATAGTAAATGAAACCATTTCTATTGTCAATCAACTGAAAGAAATTTATGGTTTTGATGAGGTAAGAATTGAGTTGAGCCGAGAATTAAGAGCTAGTGCAGATGAACGCCAGCAAATGTGGGAAGGAATGAATAAAGGTTCTGCTAAAAACGAATGGGCTAAGAAAATGCTTAGGGAAATAAAACAGGCAATGTTAGAAGATGACAGGGATATTTCTCTCTTAGATACGGAAATTTCAGGAAGTAATTTGGATAAAATTAAAATCATTGAAGATGTAGTTAAGTATCAAAAACCCGCAGAATTTAAAACTAAAGAAAAAGAGTATAAACTTACCGAACCGAGCAATGCTGAAGTTACGAAATATCTATTATGGTTGGAGCAAAATTTTAAATGTCCATACACAAATCAGCCTATTCCTTTAACCGATGTTTTTGCAAGAGGAAAAGTAGTTGAAATTGAACATATTTTACCCAAAGAAAGATATTATTCCAACGCATATTCCAATAAGGTAATTACTTGGCGAGAAGTAAATCAGGCAAAAGGAAGCAAGACAGCTTATGAATTTATTGTAAGCCGAAGAAACCAAACGGAAACTATAAAAATAGGCAAAAGAGAACTACCATTAGTATTGGCTTCTCAATGGGAAAACCACGTAAAAGAAATGTTTGATAAAGGAGGAAAAAGAAATAATCTTTTGCGTAAAGAAATACCCGAAGAGCCAATTGAAAGAACGTTAAAGGAAACACAATACATCAACAAAAAACTGAAAGAAAAACTCGGAGAATTGGTTGGTTCAAATAAAGTTTGGGTAACTTCTGGTGCTATTACAGATATGCTGAGAGAAAAGTGGAAGTTAAATGATATTTGGAAAGAATTGGTTAAGGAAAGATATAACTCTTTTAAATCTCCTACTGGCAAAAAGACATTCCAGCTAAAATCAATTTCCAAACAGCAAGAGTTTCTTAATGAACTTAAAAAATCAAATTTTCTTGATGAAGAATTTAATGGAATTAAAATAAAAGTTGGAAAAAAAGATTTTGACTTTAATTCAAAAGAAGAAATATTGAAAATAATTGATGAGGTAGAACCAATTTTAAATGCAAATTTAATTTATGGAACAACTAAAATTACACCTTATAAATATTCTTCATCTGAAGAAAGTTTTGAGATGAAAAACCTTATTTATACCACGAAACATTTTAATACCAAAACAAATCAGTACGAAGATGTAGAGAAATTTGCTGGAATGTCAAAAAGAATTGACCATCGCCACCACGCTTTAGACGCCATTATCATTGCTTGTACCAAGCAAAATCATATTCAGTACATCAATAATTTGAATACTATTAACAGTGCAGATATTGAAAATGATGATAGCAAAAAAGCAAAATATAAGGATTTAAAAACTGATGTTTGTATAGGAAATAGCAGTAGTAAATTCAAATTTCCTTGGGATGAAAACAAGTTTATTCCCGAAGTAAAAAAAGCTTTGCAAAGCATATTGATTTCGCATAAAAACACCAACGTATTAATAAGCCCATCCAAACATAGAAATAACAAAGACATTAATTCTGGAAAAGTAGCTTCCGTAAGAGGAGAATTGCATTTGCAAACCAATTATACCAAAAAGAAATATTTTGAAAACGAGAAAATAGATATTGCTAAACTAATTCCTCTTTTGTTTAAAAAGAAAATGGAAAACCAAAATCAAACTTTGGTTCATTTCAAATCTTTTAATGAAATCATCAAAGAAATGGTATTAAAAGAGAAATATCAGAATATTTTAATTCCATTATTCGAAGAATATGATGCAGAAAAATTAAATGAACAATTGGTAAAAGATTTTGCCAAAAAAGTTTTGAAAAGAATTGAAGATGACAAACTCTTCATTCACGAAAGGACAGGAGAGAAGATGACATGGTTGTCCACTTTTATTGAAAAAAATGCTTCAGTTCGTCCTATGGGTTTATCTATGGATTTGAATAGCGAAAAAGAAGTAAAAGACATTTCTAATCCAAGATTAAGAAAAATTGCTCAATACCGTTTAAGCTATATCAATAAGAAAATTGAAGAAATCAAAGCATTGAAATTACCTTTTAAAGAAGAAGAAAATACAAAAATAAGAGAAGTAAAAGAAATTCCTCTTTACAACAATGCGATTTATGAAGTTAGGGTAAAACAAAAAGATGGGAAACATATTTGGATTGAAATTAAAGATGTACAAGAATCAGAGTTAGAAAATATTGAATACGCAAAGCTTGAAACAACTGTTGCTATTAAAAATAAACTAAAAGAATTTTCGCTTGATGAATTAAAGCAACGGTATATTGATGATCCTATTTTCTTATCAGAAAAGCCAACACTTGTTAAAAAAGCAAGACAAAAAAGTTTCTTTCAGGATTTGTACGAATTGAATGATGGTCGATATGTTTATTCGAGAGATGTTTTTATGACTTATGTTTTTATCCCAGAAGAATCTAAAAGGAAAGATACAAAACGAGAAATTGAATTTTTGAAGTTTTTTGATGCTGTTAAAATCATCACTTTAGAAAAGCCAGATAAAATTGATTACAAAAAACTTATTAAAAAAGAAGGCTACAAGTTATTGTTCACGTTGGCTAAAAATGATATTGTTTATCTTCCAGACGAAGTATTGATTGATGAACAAATCTCAGAAATCAATTGGAACGACAGAAGCGAAATCATACCCAAACTATTTGTAGTAAAGGATATGAATCCGAGCAGAAATGAAATTTTATTCCAGCATATCTATAAATCAGATTCAATTAGAGTAAATGGAGATGAGGCTAAAAATATTTTAAATACTGAAAAACTAGAAGAAGAAATTAAATATGGTGATGCTAATATGTGGAAAAGGTGTATCAAAGTAAATATTGATAAATTAGGGAAAGGCATAAAACCCTATTGGGAAAAATAAAATCGTTAGAAGAAAAAGAACCAAAAAAGTCTATTATTTCGATAGTAAATATTGTAAAAATCGGCGAATATTAATCCATCTAATCACCATAACCAATGTCAAAAGCAGCACTCAAAAAAGAACTCTCAAAACTCAACAAAGAGCAGTTGATAGAACATATCCTCGATTGGTATGACAAAAACAGCTCAGCAAAAGAATTCTACAAATTCTACCTCAACCCAACAAACGAAAAAGAATTAGCTGAGAAATATAAGAAGCTTATTCGTAAAGAATTTAACGTAGAAAATCCAATGAAGAGCACTGAAAAATTTTCGGTTGCAAAAAAAGCCATCACTGATTTTAAAAACCTACAAACCTCGCCAGAATCTTTGGCAGACGTGATGCTTTATTTGCCAGAAAGTGCCTGCGAACTTACCGCTTTGTATGGTGATTATTCCGAACAGTTTTACAATTCGGCATATAACAATTACAAAACTGCATTAGAATTTATAGACCGACAAAATTTGTTAGAACAATTTAGGCTTCGTGCCGAACAGTGCGTAAAATGGGCCTCTCCTTGTGGTTATGGTTTTGCTGATGCTATAGAAGATGTTTATTATCAGTATTATCCAGAATAGATTTTATAAAAAAAACAGAACTATGATAATCCGCTCCATCTACATCGGCAATCCCGCTTATCTTAAACTCAAAGACGAGCAAATGTACATTCTGTGTCCAGAAACCAAAGAAACCAAAGGCAAAATTCCAGTAGAAGATTTGGGATTGCTGATGTTGGATCATTTTCAAATCACCATTTCGCACCAGTTGATACAAAAAATGATGGGAAATAATGTGGTGGTAATCAGTTGCGATGCCCATCATTTGCCCCTCGGAATAATGTTGCCAATGTACGGACACACCGAACATTCCGACCGAGTGAAAGACCAACTCGAAGCCAGCGAACCGCTCAAAAAACAACTTTGGAAACAAACCATCGAGTGTAAAATAGAAAACCAAACCCAAGTACTCCTAAAATTTGGCAATTATCACGAACCGATGTTGGAATACCTGAAAAACGTAAAAAGTGGCGACGGTACCAATATGGAAGGCGTTGCCGCCCAACATTACTGGAAACACCTCATCAGTTTAGATTTTCTCCGCCAGCGATTTGGCGATGCTCCCAACTCCTTTTTCAATTTCGGATATGCTGTTTTGAGGAGTATTGTTGCCAGAGCCATCGTAGAAACAGGTTTGCTTCCAGTTCTCGGAATTTTCCACAAAAACAAGTACAATCCCTTCTGTTTGGCAGACGATATGATGGAACCTTATCGCCCATTCGTCGATTTATTGGTGATGGATTGGCTCATAAAATACCCCAATTCCGAAGAATTGACCAAAGAATTCAAAGCCCATATTTTGCAGATTGCTACCAAAGATGTGCAAATAGAAGGCAAAACACGACCTTTGATGGTGGCGGTAAAAACGACTGCAAGTTCACTCTACAAATGTTATACAGGCGAAAAACGACAAATTTCTTACCCCGAACTCTTATGAAAAATAAAAATTTGGACAGCTTTTACTCCATAGTTTATCCTGATTTTATCAAAGAGTTCCCACATTGTCACTCTGAGCTTGTCGAAGATTCCTCTCAGAAAGTTTATACTGAGTGAAGTCGGAATAGGCTGTAACTGCAACATACAAACCAATGAGTACCAAAAAACAAATATTCCAACAAAAATGAATTCCGAAAGGTTTAACGCTTATCGAATTATGTGGGTATTAGTGCTATACGACTTACCAACCGAAACCAAAGCCAATATGAAAGACGCCAATCGCTTTCGTAAAAATTTATTGGATGATGGTTTTGCATTATTCCAATTCTCGATGTATATGCGTCATTGTCCAAGCCGAGAAAACGCCGAAGTACATATCAAAAGAGTAAAATTTATGCTCCCAAAGGCAGGAAAAGTCGCCATAATGTGCATCACCGACAAACAATTTGGCGACATCGAGATTTTCTTTGCCAGAAACAAAGAAGAGCCACCACCAATGTACCAACAACTTGAATTATTCTAATTTCCGAATCCTAAAAAACCAAAAAATCCGCTGAAATTCAGCGGATTAAGTTTTTAAGGTTGTGTTTAATCACAAATTTAAACTTTTTGAAAGCAATTCACAACGAAAGAATGATAAGTAACCACGATGCAACTGTTGTGTTTAATCACAAATTTAAACTTTTTGAAAGCAATTCACAACAGTATCATCTACGCTCATAATTTTAGCGCAGTTGTGTTTAATCACAAATTTAAACTTTTTGAAAGCAATTCACAACTAAAGAAGCCATCTGTTTCTCCTTCTTCAAGTTGTGTTTAATCACAAATTTAAACTTTTTGAAAGCAATTCACAACTAATATTACAAGCTATCAAGAAATATGGCAGTTGTGTTTAATCACAAATTTAAACTTTTTGAAAGCAATTCACAACAGAAATTGATTTACAGCGACAAGGTCATACGTTGTGTTTAATCACAAATTTAAACTTTTTGAAAGCAATTCACAACTGATTAAATTGTTCGTGAGGAGCTTCAGGTGTTGTGTTTAATCACAAATTTAAACTTTTTGAAAGCAATTCACAACACCTGAATTTTCTAGGTTTTGGATTTGCTCGTTGTGTTTAATCACAAATTTAAACTTTTTGAAAGCAATTCACAACACCTCAGCAGGTCTTACTAATGGAGGTACAGTTGTGTTTAATCACAAATTTAAACTTTTTGAAAGCAATTCACAACCTTTCTTGAATGAAAGTATTACTAGCTGTAGTTGTGTTTAATCACAAATTTAAACTTTTTGAAAGCAATTCACAACGACAGAGGGTCAGATTCAGTAGTAGGTATTGTTGTGTTTAATCACAAATTTAAACTTTTTGAAAGCAATTCACAACCTGCTTCAATTACACCTACTGCATAATAAAGTTGTGTTTAATCACAAATTTAAACTTTTTGAAAGCAATTCACAACGGTTTTTAGGCTTGCGGCTAACGTTATGCGGTTGTGTTTAATCACAAATTTAAACTTTTTGAAAGCAATTCACAACTTGATTGTAGGCTGATGCATCAAGTTTAGAGTTGTGTTTAATCACAAATTTAAACTTTTTGAAAGCAATTCACAACGTTTATTATCTCACACAGTTAAACAAGTTTGTTGTGTTTAATCACAAATTTAAACTTTTTGAAAGCAATTCACAACACCCAAGTAGAAACTCTACAGGATACTAATGTAGTGTTTAATCACAAATTTAAACTTTTTGAAAGCAATTCACAACTACTCGCCAAGAGTATTATCAACAAACTGCGTTGTGTTTAATCACAAATTTAAACTTTTTGAAAGCAATTCACAACTATTTTTATGTAGCATCAAATTTTCAACTTGTTGTGTTTAATCACAAATTTAAACTTTTTGAAAGCAATTCACAACCGGTGGATGGTTACACGGAAGTAAAAGTTCGTTGTGTTTAATCACAAATTTAAACTTTTTGAAAGCAATTCACAACCTTGAATTGACCATTTAACTTTACAGTCTGGTTGTGTTTAATCACAAATTTAAACTTTTTGAAAGCAATTCACAACTTGCTTCTTGGGAAGGTGAAACTGACACAAGTTGTGTTTAATCACAAATTTAAACTTTTTGAAAGCAATTCACAACCAAATATTAATGTACCACTTTCCTGAATCTGTTGTGTTTAATCACAAATTTAAACTTTTTGAAAGCAATTCACAACTTGATGGCAACATACTCACGAACCATTTTGGTTGTGTTTAATCACAAATTTAAACTTTTTGAAAGCAATTCACAACGTTAAACGAATGGTTGAATTAGGTATCAGCGTTGTGTTTAATCACAAATTTAAACTTTTTGAAAGCAATTCACAACACATTATTGTACAACATCGCTGTAAAAGCAGTTGTGTTTAATCACAAATTTAAACTTTTTGAAAGCAATTCACAACTTTTCGCCACGGCTATTGCTGTAATTGATTGTTGTGTTTAATCACAAATTTAAACTTTTTGAAAGCAATTCACAACGGTTTCACGAAGTCTTTTAGCCTGGTCGAAGTTGTGTTTAATCACAAATTTAAACTTTTTGAAAGCAATTCACAACGAAAAATCGTTACAACAAAATCGAAAGGACGATTTTTCGTTGTGAATTGGATGTTTAATACAATGGGGAAAGGTCAGCAAAACTAAACCTCCACCTCCACTACACTCAAAGCGCATCCCTCAAAAGCATACTTCTCCCCATTAGTTTCTTGATAAAATGAGGCAAAGACCAAGCCCAACAATGAACCACTTCCTCCAACAGTATCGACAACCAATTCAAACGAAGCTTCACCATCTGCTTTCGCCAAATAACAAACCTCGCTAGTCTGCAATCGATAGTCAAGACTCTCAAAATCAAAACGAAGCATCATAAATTGCAACCCAATATGAGTAGCTCCGGCAGGAAAAGAAATCGCTGTCATTTTAAAAACAGGAACAACAAACTTCCTTTCAGCCAACGAAACGGTGAAAGCAACAGGAAATACATCTTTAAAAGACAACTCTTTATTAAATTCAAAACCCAGCAACAAAGCCCTGCCTTCATCGCTAGCCAACCCTAATAACAATGTTTTTGCTCCTCGAGGAGAAACACTATCAAATTTCAATATTTGATGAAACAACGAAACAACATGATTGTGCAAATACGGTGTACGAATTGGTGCAACAAAGCGAAACAATGCCAAACGCAATACCTTTCCCACCTTGGAACAATACCCAAATTGTGAAGCATTCTCACGTGTTCGAACATAATTAGCTTGCGTTTTTATAGCTGCCCCTTTAAACCCTCCAGTCCTTCGAACAACAATTTTTCCGCGGAGTTTATAAAATGACAACCCATCAAAACTTCCAGTAAACTGAATAATTCCATCTAACTTACCCATAATAATAAATTTTTACCTGTGATACAATCCCTATTTAATTTATAAAACAACCTATGCAAATGAATATCAAATTACAGTTTATAGCATAGATATAGCACTGTTATAGCACTTTTGTAGTACAAATATAATATAAATAAAGTATTTTAAAGATATAGCAATAGTATAAAATAGATATAAATCACATATAATAGTATAATATACACTATCAAAAAGATGCTATTCATAACTTTTTATACTCCGTAATATTTCTTATTCATTTCAATTATACACACTCTGTTATAGTTTTTAATCGGCGTATTTGTCAATGACGCTATCAAAAAACCAACAATACATTCACCTCCACAAACCAAAAGCTTTGTTAAATGATTGCATTACCAAAGCCAAATAGAATATCTTTATAAAAGTTGATACTATTCATACTAAAACAAACACTATGGAAAATAATGATTTAGGTTCAAAAAAGATGAACAATAAGCAAAACACATCGGAAGAATTCAGCTCCGAAAATGTACCAGAAAATTATGATCCAACGGCAACAAAACTCGTAGCAGAGGTGGAAACCAACAGCAGCGGTGAACAAAAAATCGTACACAGAGCAAGGAATATTGACTCAAATCCAGAACAAAATAACAGCGAAGACAATGAAAGTCCAAGCTCTAGTCTTGAAATTTTTTCGGATAAAGAAATCCAAAGAATGATCGAAAACAAAGACCACAACTCGGATATTACGGCTCACCGATATCCTAATTCGGATCCCGATAATCACGAGGATAGAGGAAATATAAAGTTAGACGAATAAACTTTTTGTTTAATTTAGGAGAAGCCAATAAGAAAGAATTTTTTGTTGGCTTCTTTTTTTGTGCTTACTAAATGCATTCTTAAAATATTATTTAAAAATCACGCTAATAATTTCTTACTTTTACTTTTTACAAAAACTCTTTTTTATGTCAACTCTACTGCCGTTTTTAGTACTCTTTATTATTGCGCTCGCCATTGGAATTTTTATTGGTAAAATGCTGTTTTCAGCCAAATCCCAATCCGAAAAAGTCTTTTTAGAAGAAAAATTGAATGATTTCAAAGAGCAATCATTGGTTGAAAAAACAACCTTAGAAAAACAATTGCAACAAATTCTTCAAGAGAAAGAAAGCATTCGCAACGAAAAAGAAGCCATCAACATTCAATTGACTAAGAAAGAAGTTGATTTTGAAAATCTTTGGCAACGCAACAAAGAACAAAAAGAAGAAGTAGAAAAACTTCAGGAAAAATTCACCAAAGAATTCGAGAACTTAGCCAATAAAATCTTGGACGAAAAATCGAGTAAATTTACCGAACAGAACAAAGAGAATATGAAAAACATTTTGTCCCCTTTGCAAGATAAAATTCAATTATTCGAAAAGAAAGTCGAAGATACCCACAAAGAAAGCATCGATTATCACGCGGCTTTGCGCCAACAAATTCTTGGTTTGCGCGAAATGAACCTGCAAATGAGCAAAGAAACCCTAAACCTGACCAAAGCATTGAAAGGCGACAGCAAAATGCAAGGAAACTGGGGCGAACTCATTTTAGAAAGAGTGCTAGAAAAATCAGGATTAGAAAAAGACCGCGAATATTTTGTGCAACAATCGCACACCAACGCTGAAAGAAGCAGAGTTTTTCCAGACGTTGTGATTAATCTTCCCGATGGTAAAAAGATGATTGTCGATTCGAAAGTGTCGCTGACTGCTTATGAAAAATATATCAATGAGGAAGACGACAGCCTGAAAAACACCTTTTTAAAAGAACATGTCAATTCTATAAAACGCCACGTTGAACAACTGGGTGATAAAAATTATCAAGATTTATACCAAATAGAAAGTCCTGATTTTGTATTGCTTTTCATCCCGATGGAACCCGCTTTTGCTTTGGCATTGAACGAAGACACGACTTTATACAACAAAGCATTCGAGAAAAATATTGTGATTGTAACCCCTTCTACTCTATTGGCCACTTTACGTACGATTGACAGTATGTGGACGAACCAAAAACAACAAGAAAATGCTTTTGAAATTGCTCGTCAAGCAGGCGCATTGTATGATAAATTCGAAGGATTTGTCGCCGATTTAATCAAAGTTGGCAAGAAAATAGACGAAAGCAAAGTTGAATATCAAGGCGCAATGAATAAATTGGTTGATGGCAGTGGCAACTTGATAAAAAGGGTTGAAAATTTAAAAAAAATGGGCGCGAAAACACAAAAATCAATTCCAGAAAACATATTAACAAGAGCTGGAAAAGACGAAAATTAAACATAAATAAAGACAAAAAATGAAAAAATTTTTAGTAATTACTATTGGAATTGTATTAGTATCGGCTTTAGGTTACTTTACATTTTTGTATAATGCAACTTACAGCGAAGGTGTTCGTTCGGGCGAATTGATAAAATTCAGCAACAAGGGAATGGTTTTCAAAACCTATGAAGGGGAATTGAGTCAAGGAATTTCGGGTGCTCAAATTTTTAGTTTCTCGGTTTTGGACAGTGATGAAAAAGTCATTTCAGACTTGAAAAACTTAGAAGGTCATTATGTAAAAGTAAACTACATCGAACGCTATAAAACATTCCCTTGGTGGGGAGAAACCAAATACTTTATTACGGATGTAACAAAAGAAACTTCACCCTTTAAAATAAAATAATAAATTTTATATTTTGTCAGATTAATTGTTTAACTTTAAGTAGTTAAATTGGCAGACAAAATGAGAAAAATTATCTTTCTAATTCTTTTTATTATTGCTGGTAATTCCTATGCCCAAACTGAAATAACAACCACTTCGGGTAGTATCAGTTTTGAAGCATCGGTTCCTTTGTATGAAGAAGTTAAGGCTACAAACAAAACGGCTATATGTATTCTCAATACAAAAAATGGCGAGTTTACAAGTACAGTTCAAATGAAAGATTTTCGTTTTAAGTTGTCTTTAATGGAAGAACATTTTAATAAAAAATATTTAGAAACGGATCATTTTCCAAACGCTTCATTTAAAGGCAGAATTGAAGGATTCAATTGGAATATTATTGATACCAATCCCAAAGAATTTAAACTTAAAGGGGAATTAAAATTACACGGAAAATCAAAAAAAATTAATACCATTGTTCTACTGAAAAAAATAGAAAACAAATTGGAAATTGTTTCTGATTTCAGAATAAATATCAAGGATTTCAATATAAAAATCCCTCAAATATTAAGTTTGAAAGTAGCGGAAACAGTAAATATTAACAATCGCTTTTTACTTCAATAAAGCTATTTAACGATGCAATCACGAAGCGCTACTTCAAGATTTTTAAAACGAAACTGAAATCCTGTTTGTTCAATTTTATCCGATGAAACTCGTCGCCCTTTCAAAATAATTAAAGCCATTTCGCCTAGTACTATTTTTATCAAAAAAGTAGAAACTTTAGGCAACCATAGTGAATAACCATAGACCTTAGCCAATGTTTTAGAAAAAATTTCGTTATTGGTATTGTCATTGATAGTCGCATTGTAAGAGCCCGACATTTTTGTATTGTTTAGCGCTTCAAGGTAAATAGCGCACAAATCATCAATATGAATCCAAGGCATATATTGTTTTCCAGAACCCAAAGCAGAACCCAATCTGTATTTAAAAATTGGGGCTAATTTTTTCAAAAAACCATCCTCTTTGCCTAGAACTAAACCTGTTCTAATTTTTACAGTTCGAATTCCAAAACCTTCAATTGTATCGGCTGCAGCCTCCCACTTTTGGCAAGTTGAACCTAAAAAATCATTAACTGCTGGAGTAGTTTCAGTACAAATTTCGGAACCATTTACAGCTCCGTAAATGCCCACTCCTGAGGCTGAAACAAAAGCGTCTAGTTTTTTATTATTCCTTTTTAAAACATCATAAATCAATTGGATGGATTGCTCTCTACTTTCCACAATTGCCTTTTTCCTTTTGGCAGTCCATCTTTGGTCGGCAATACCTTCACCTGCTAGGTGAATGATGTAATCGGCTTTCAAAACTGCTTCTTCCTCAATATAATGATTTGCAATATCCCAACGAAAATAGGAAATATCAGCAGTATTATGTTTAAGACTTCTGCTTAAAATAGAAACAGAGAAATTATTCAAAATCAACAAACGAGTTAAATGTTTTCCAATAAAACCTGATCCTCCAGTTATTAATACGTTCTTTTTCATATTGCAAATTTAGGTAATATTTTTTGACAATCAAACATTAACATTTATTTTTGTTTAACTTATATTGTTTTATGTTAAACAATCACTACATTTACACCATAATTTAAAACAACAAAAAGATGGCAACTAAAAAAACAACCATAACTAGAGACAAAATTGTTTCTATGTATATGAATTATAGACTTGAAAAATCAGATAGACCAAAATCAGTTTATCAATTTGCAAAAGAAAATGGTTTTGATGAAACGTTGTTCTATTCCTTTTTTGGCACTTTGGAAAGTGTGGAAAAAGAAATCTATAAAATATTTATCGAAAAAACGATAGACTTGATTCAGAAAGATCCTGCCTACGAAAATTATGATATGAAGAACAAGATGCTAAGTTTCTACTTCACTCTTTTCGAAATGATGTCAGCCAACAGAAGTTATGTTCTCTTAACTTTAAAAGAACATCAGAACCAACTAAAAAATCTGATGCAACTTTCGAGCCTTAGAACCGAATTCAAAAACTACGTTTCGGAAATTATTACTGAGGAAGTGAGAACCCAATACGAAAAATTTCAAAATATCCAAGAAAAAGCTATAAAGGAATCGGCTTGGATTCAGTTTCTTATGATTTTGAAATTCTGGCTAGAGGACGAATCAGCTGCTTTTGAAAAAACTGATATTTTCATTGAAAAATCTGTAAAAGCGGGTTTTGAATTGATGAACATTACACCTATAGAAAGCGTTATCGATTTAGGAAAATTTCTTTTTAAAGAAAAAATGCAACACAACTAATGAAAACAATAGACTATATTCCAACTTCAAAAATACAAAGAGCCACAAAATTGGTTCAAACTGGTGCCAAAGTGGGTGTTAATTACCTGAAATATTACGGTGAAAAAATGGTTAATAGCGATTTAAACCGTGACAAACTTAACGAAGACAATGCCGAAGACATTTATGATGGCCTGAAAAGCCTGAAAGGAAGTGCGCTTAAAGTAGCTCAAATGTTGAGTATGGACAAAAGCTTTTTGCCACAAGCTTATGTCGAAAAATTCTCGTTATCACAGTTCTCAGTTCCGCCTCTGTCGGCGCCTTTAGTTTTAAAAACATTCAAAGCTAACTTTGGAAAATCACCTTACGAAATTTTTGATGAATTTGATGCCTTTTCTGTAAATGCAGCCAGTATTGGTCAAGTTCACATTGCAGTAAAAGACAACAAAAAATTAGCTGTAAAAATTCAATATCCTGGTGTTGCCAATAGTATTTCCTCTGATTTAGCTTTGGTAAAACCTATTGCCATTCGAATGTTTAATCTTCAAGGCAAAGATTCTGATAAATATTTCAAGGAAGTTGAAGACAAATTGACCGAGGAAACCAACTATTTATTGGAACTTAAACAAAGTCAAGAAGTGGTTGAAGCTTGTCAAAAAATTGAGAATTTAGTGTTTCCGAATTATTACCCTAAATATTCGTCTGAGAAAATCATAACAATGGACTGGATGTCGGGGATTCATATTTCTGAGTTTTCCAAGAAAAACACTAATCAGGCAATCGCTAATAAATTAGGCCAAGCGCTTTGGGATTTTTATATGTATCAAATTCATATTCTCAGGAAAGTTCACGCCGACCCTCACCCAGGTAATTTTTTGGTAAGTAAAGAAAACAAATTGGTGGCCATAGATTTTGGTTGTATGAAACAAATTCCAAAAGATTTTTACAATCCATATTTTGAGTTGGTCAATAAGAAAGTAATAGATAATAAAATCCTTTTTGAAGAAATATTATTTGAATTGGAAATCCTAAGAGCCGATGATTCGAAAGAAGAAATCGAATATTTCACTCAAATGTTTTATGATTTATTATCTCTTTTTACAAAGCCTTTTCAATCAGAAACCTTCGATTTTTCGGATGAAGAATTTTTTCAAAATATTGCCCAATTGGGTGAACGATTTTCGAAAGATACTAATCTTCGAAAAATGAACGGGAATCGTGGTTCGAAACATTTTATTTATATGAACCGAACTTTCTTTGGATTATATAACTTGATGTTTGATTTGAAAGCCAAAATCGTTGTGAATGAATTTAAAAAATACCAAGATTGAAAAAAGAATTCTCCGATATTGAAAAAGACCGAATCATAGAAATGGCTTGGGAAGACCGAACTACTTTCGATGCAATTTTATTGCAATTTGGTTTAAAAGAACAAGAAGTTATTGACCTTATGCGAAATGAAATGAAACCCTCGAGTTTCAAAATGTGGCGAGAAAGAGTACAAGGGCGCAAAACAAAACACCAAAAACTAAGGGATTTTCAGGAAGGAAGATTCAAATGCAGCAGACAAAGACAAATCAACAATAATAAAATTTCAAAGCGATAAATACATGAGAAACATAGTAATCATTGGTGGCAGCAAAGGAATAGGAAATGCCATTTTGTTGCAACAATTAGAAAAAAACAATATAGTACATAATATTAGTCGAAATATTCCTGAAATCTCGCACCCAAATTTAAAACATTACTCTTTGGATGTTTTGCAAGATGCACTTCCAGATATCGAAAATATTGATGTTTTGATTTATTGTCCTGGTTCAATTAATTTGAAACCCATTGGTAGTTTGAGTGTCGGAGATTTTAGAAGTGATTTTGAAATTAATGTGATTGGTGCGGTAAAAACAATACAAAAATATTTACCTATTTTGAAAAAAGGTACCAACCCATCGATAATTTTGTTCAGCACTGTGGCCGCAAAACTGGGAATGCCATTTCACGCCAGCATTGCAACTGCAAAAGCAGGAATCGAAGGATTAGTAAAATCGCTTGGAGCCGAATTAGCATCAGTAGTTCGAATCAATGCTATCGCTCCAACCATTACAGAAACTTCGCTTGCAGCAGGAATTTTAAGAAATGATCGAATGAAAGAAAACATGATGGAACGCCATCCAATGAAAAACTACCTAAAACCAGAAGAGGTGGCCAGTATGGCCAATTACCTTATTTCGGAAAATGCTAAATCAATCTCTGGACAAGTTTTTGAAATGGATTACGGCATTGTTACTTTCAAAATATAAAAAGACGACTAAAACAACTTTATAGCTGAACAAAAAACAAATAAAATGATAGCCAAACAAATAAAAGGATACGAAAAAATAGAAAAATACGATAGCGAAACTACTGCAATAATCGCCGATAATTACCGATCTATAATTGAAAACTTAGGCGAAAATATATACAGAGAAGGACTCGAAAAAACACCAGAAAGAGCTGCAAAAGCCATGCAATATCTAACTCATGGTTATGGTTTAGATCCTCTTGAAATTCTAAAATCAGCGCTATTTACAGAAAACCACAAGCAAATGATTGTCGTTAAAGACATAGAGGTTTATTCGATGTGTGAACACCATATGTTACCCTTCTTTGGGAAAGCTCATATCGCTTACATTCCTGATGGAAAAATTGTTGGTTTAAGTAAAATCCCAAGAGTTGTAGATGCGTTTTCAAGAAGAATGCAAGTACAAGAAAGACTAACCGATGAGATAAAAAATTGTATTCAAGAAGCACTTAATCCGTTGGGAGTTGCTGTTGTAATTGAAGCTCAGCATATGTGTATGTGTATGCGTGGAATACAAAAACAAAATTCTGTTACCACAACATCATCTTTCACTGGAGCTTTTGAAAAAAACAAAACAAGAAAAGAGTTTATTAGTTTGGTTTCCAATAAATTGAGTTAAATTTGATTCTATACAAAAAACTATGAAAATTCTCTTAACTGGTGCAACAGGCTATATTGGCAAGCGACTTTTACCCATTTTAGTAGCTCAAGGTCATGAGATAATTTGTTGTGTCAGAGAGAAAAATAGGTTTTATGCCCCGAAAGAATTCTTAAAAAACATTACGGTAATTGAAGTTGATTTTCTCAAACCAGAAACATTAACAGCCATTCCTGAAAATATTGATGTAGCCTATTATTTAATTCATTCTATGTCTGCTTCAACTAATGACTACAGTGAATTGGAGCGGATTTCTGCGGAAAATTTTGTAAATAGAATCAATCAAACACAAATAAAACAAGTCATCTATTTGAGTGGGATCGTGAATGACAAATCACTTTCTAAACATTTATCTTCTAGAAAAAAAGTAGAAGATGTTTTGAATACTGGAACCTTTGCTATGACGACTCTCAGAGCTGGAATTATTGTAGGATCTGGAAGCGCTTCTTTTGAAATTATTAGGGATTTAATTCAAAAACTCCCAGTGATGATTACACCAAAATGGCTTAATACCAAATGCCAACCCATTGCCATAAATGACGTTCTGGAATTTTTATCAAAATCATTATTGAACCCTAAAACCTTCAATCAAAATTTTGATATTGGCGGACCCGATATACTTACCTACAAAGAAATGTTATTGGGTTTTGCAAAAGCAAAAAACTTAAAAAGATGGATTTATACGGTCCCAATAATGACACCCAAATTATCTTCATATTGGCTTTATTTTGTAACCTCAACTTCCTATAAACTGGCTTCGGCATTAGTAAGCAGTATGAAAGTAGAAGTCATTTGCCAAGACAATCGGATTAATGACATATTAAATGTAAAACCAATGACTTATCAAATTGCTTTGTCAAAAGCACTTATAAAAGTAGATAAAGACAATGTGGTTTCTAGTTGGAAGGATTCCTTGATAAGTGGTCGATTTAATAATAACATTTCAGAATTTCTAAAGGTTCCAAAGAAAGATTGCTTTATTGACCGACGAAAAAAAGAGATTATCAATAAAGAATTTACAATTGGAAGAATCTGGTCAATTGGAGGCGAAACAGGTTGGTATTATGGCGATTGGTTATGGAATCTAAGAGGATTTATTGACCGATTATTTGGTGGTGTTGGCTCTCGCAGAGGTAGAACAAATAAACACGAAATTCATGCTGGTGATGCATTGGATTTTTGGAGAGTTTTGTATGCCAATAAAGAGGAAGGAAAATTAATCTTGTTTGCCGAAATGAAATTGCCCGGTGAAGCTTGGCTCGAATTCAAAATCATCAACAATACTTTGTATCAATCAGCAACATTTAAACCAGATGGATTTTTAGGACATCTTTATTGGTATGCAGTTTTACCCTTTCACGGATTTATTTTTCAAGGAATGCTGAATAAATTGATACGATAATTTACTTCATAATTCCCGCTTTATACGTTGCAATGGCTCTGTCTCTTGCAAATGCGTGTTCCACCATTGGTTGCCCATAACCCAAATCAAATTCGGGAATCCATTTTCGAATATAAATTCCTTTTTCGTCGAATTTATGAAGTTGAATTTCGGGATTGAAAACTCGGAAATATGGCGCTGCATCGCAACCTGTTCCAGCTGCCCATTGCCAATTTCCAACATTGGCAGCCAATTCAAAATCCAATAACTTTTGGGCAAAATAAGCTTCGCCCCATTGCCAATTGATTAATAAATGCTTGCAAAGAAAACTCGCTACCACCATTCGAACGCGATTATGCATAGAACCCGTTTCATTCAGTTCTCGCATTCCAGCATCGACCATCGGGTAACCTGTATTTCCGGAACACCAACGCTTGAAATCTTCTTCGTTATTTCGCCATTGGATTCCATCATAAGCTGATTTGAAATTATTGGTCACCACTTTTGGGAAACTAAACAAAATTTGCATAAAAAATTCTCTCCAAATCAATTCACTCAAAAAAACGTCATTTTTCTTTGAAGCCCAATTCACTAATTTTCGGATGCTAACTGTTCCAAAACGCAAATGTGGCGAAAGATGTGTTGTGCTATCCAAAGCAGGAAAATCGCGTGTTTCGTGATAATTGGAAACATTTTTGAGATTATGAGGAATGACTTTAATCGTACTTTCTTCAAAACCTATTTGTTCCAATGTTGGAAAAATAAAATTGCTTTTGAAAAAATTGGATAAAAATGGTTTAGCATCATACTCTGGAATTGGAGCTAACGATTTAAATTTTTCTAACCATTTGTTTTTATAAGGAGTGTAAACAGTATAAGGCAAACCATCGGCTTTTGAGATTTCTTTTTCTTCGAAAATTACTTGATCTTTGAACGAGAAACAACTTATTTTATTCGCTTCTAAAAATTCGCAAATAGCCAAATCCCTCTTGATGGCATAAGGTTCGTAATCTTTGTTAAAGAAAACAGCTGCGACATCAAATTCTTGAATAAGCTGTTTCCAAACTTCCTGAGTTTTTCCTTTTTTGACTAAAAGAGAACTGCCGATTTCTTGTAATTGCTGATTTATTTTGAAGAGTGAATCATAAATAAAACCCACCCTGGCGTCATTTTTTGGCAATTTATCTAAAATATCTTCATCAAAAACAAACAATGGAATAACCAAATATTGGGATTGCAAAGCCTGAAACAAACCAACATTGTCTTCTAAACGTAAATCTCTACGAAACCAAAAAAAGGTTATTTCTTGTTTGTTCATTATTTAGAATTGAAGATTTTGTTTACGGCTTGGACTCTGTATTCGAAAATTTCTTTCAACTTATTTTTGACCACCAAAGTATTCACAATTCGACCTATAAAACCCAAAGGCAAAGCATAATGAACCACATCAGTCATTTTTACACCATTTTCGGTTGGTTCAAAAAAGTGTTTGTGATGCCAAAGCGCATAAGGTCCAAAACGTTGTTCGTCGATGAAATATTCTTTGTCTTTTACCACTGTAATTTCGGTCATCCAAGATAATTTTAAGCCGGCAAGAGGCGAAACTTTGTACTGGATAATTTGTCCAGCATACATATTCTTACCATCAAAATCGGTGATGTTAAAACCCATTGTTTCGGGTGTAATTTTCTGCAAATTTTGTGGACTGGAGAAAAAAGCCCAACAATCGTCGATACTTGCATCTACATATTGAACCGTTTCTTTTTTATATACTTTCATTTTTTTGATTTTCTATTTTTTTGATTAAAACTAAACTCATCAACAGCATCGAAAAGGCATAACCAACATCTTCTACAGGTATTGTCCCCAATCGAATTCCTAAGTTTTCATTATTATTATAGAACACAACTGGTTCTTCTATAAAACTTCCGGTTAGAATTCCGTTGACAATCGAAAATGGAATAAGCACAATCAGAAAAGTGATGAAAAAAGTATTTAAAATATTTGGCACTTTGAAAACCGTATAAGTCAAAAGAAGCACTAAAACCGAGTAATTTACCAACGGATATAATTTAGTATAATTCAAAAAAATAATTGGCAAAAGCACTAGCATTAAAACCCAATATATTTTTTTTACCGTTGCATCTGAAAGGGAAACTTTTGGGAAAAAATAATGAAAAGCAAAATGAATAAAGATACTCGCATAAGGAATACAAATGAAAAACAACCATTCTTCTATAGGTAAATCGAAAAACTCAATTCCGGAATGATAGCGTGGATTGAAACTCCATACGCCAATTTTAGTAAAAATTATATCCCAAATGATGAAAAAAATAGCGGTTATAATTATAGCTGAAAAAACGGCTTTCCAACGTTTTATATACTTCATTCGGTTTTCGAAACTGTATAGAAAAGGGATGAAAAAGGAAGCAATATTTAAGAAAAAATATAAAGACATATATTAAATCTTAAAATATTTGAATGGAACAAAAAGCATCCCAAAACATTCACCATCTTCTTTTCCTAAATGTTTGTGATGTACTTTGTGACCTTTTCGAAGCGCTACTAAATATTTGTTTTTTGTGTTTTTAAACAATTTTAAACGTTGGTGAATTATAATATCGTGAACAATAAAATAACTCAAACCGTAAGCGAAAATACCAAGTCCAATGAAAAACCTGTAATCAAAATCTGCTGATGCACCAAAATAAAACAAAAGAATACTTGGAATTGCAAAAATCACAAAAAACAAATCATTGCGTTCAAAAATGTGAGCGTATTTAGGTTGATGATGATCCGCATGTAAATACCACAAAAAACCATGCATTACAAATTTATGCGTACACCAAGTGACACATTCCATCATTAAATAAGTAGCCAAAAAAATTAAAAAAGATATCATTGTGAGAACGTTTTATTGTTGTTATAAAGATATAAAAGTTAAACTAATTTCAATTTGTATGTTACAAAAGAATTGGCAAATAAAAGTCCCTTTGTATAGTTGGAAATTCTAATTCTTGAATTCCTAATTTCAACGCATGGTGTGTTTTCTAACTTTTTTAATAACTTTTTATAATATACGTATGCGGTGTAAACTCCAAATTTTGCTTCTAAAGGTAATTTTTTAATTCCTTGAAGTGCCACTCTAAAATCCTCTTCTATTTCTTTGATAATCAAAGCTTTATAGTTTTCGTCAAAAGACTTTAAATCGACACCTGGAAAATAATTTCTATTCAAAACCAAATTATCATCTTTCAAATCTCGCAAAAAATTCACTTTTTGAAAAGCAGAACCCAATCGCATCGCCTCATCTTTCAATTGGCCATATTTATCATTGTCTCCATTTACAAAAACTTTCAAGCACATTAGACCGACTACATCGGCAGAACCATAAATGTATTCATCATATTCTTCCTTACTGTGATAATCGGATTTAACTAAATCCATTTTCATACTCTTAAGGAAAGATTGAATCATATCATCAGAGATGTTGTATTTATTTACCGTTTGTAGAAAAGAATTTAAGATTGGATTCAAACTTACCCCTAATCTTTGCGCTTTATAATAATCTGTCTCAAAATCATCTATCAAAGTTTCTTTGTCGAAACCATGAAAAGAGTCAACAATTTCATCTGCAAAGCGGACAAAACCGTAAATACTATAAATAGCTTCCCGAATATTTGGTGCCAACATTTTAACTGCCAAAGAAAATGAAGTGCTATAACTTTTAGTCACTAGAACACTACATTTAAAAGAAACATCATCAAATAAATTTTTCATTTAATCTATACTATTAATCTATTGTTGCACAAATGGCTATCTATTCAAAAATTTAAAAAACTACTTATTACTGACTCATTTATCAAAACTTTTTTGAATCAAGTCGGAAACTATTTTTCCCGAAATTATTGATGGTGGAACTCCTGGACCAGGAACTGTAAGTTGCCCAGTGAAAAATAAATTTTTTACTTTTTTACTAATAATCTTTGGTCGCAAAAAAGCAGTTTGAGTTAGTATGTTAGCCAATCCATAAGCGTTTCCTTTGTATGAATTATAATCATTAACGAAATCCTTTACACAAAAACTTTCTTTAAAAATAATACTATCAATTACTTTTTGATTGGTCAAGGTCTCAAATCTTCCCATAATACTTTTGAAATATTTTTCTCTTATTTCAGGAGTATCTTCAATTCCTGGCGCAATTGGAATTAGGAATATACCGGCTTCTTTTCCCTCTGGAGCAACACTATCATCTGTTTTACTTGGAAAACTAGCATAAAATAGTGGTTTTTCAGGCCATTTAGGATCATCATAAATGTCTTTTGCGTGAACATCAAACTCGGTATCAAAAAACAAAGTATGATGTGAAACATTTTTTATTTTTTTATCAAAAGCAATATAAAACAAAAGGGAAGAGGGCGCAAATATTTTTGAATCCCAATACTTTTCAGAATAGCCTCGGTATTTTTCATCTAATAAAGTTTCGGTATGATGGTAATCTGCTCCGCTTAAAACCACATCAGAAAAAATAATTTCTCCATTAGAAACTACACTTTTCACCACACCTTTATCGACATTTATTTTCTCTACATTCTGATTTGTTTTGATTTTTACACCCAATTCTGTCGCTAAAAAAGTCATTGCTTTTACCACTTCGTACATTCCACCTTTAGGATGCCAAGTGCCTAAACCAAAATCTGCATAATTCATAAAACTATAAAAGGAAGGCGTATTCGAAGGTTTTGCTCCTAAAAACAAGACCGGAAATTCCATTATTTGTTGCAAACGATTATTTTTAATATTTTTCCGAACAGCTGTTCGAATTGTACTAAAAAACTGATTCGCTTTTTTAATTGTAACTGGTGTAATTAATTCCGTAATCGAAATACCGGGCCTGTAAACTAAATCTTTGATGGCCACATCATAATTATGTTTGGCATTATCCAAAAATGATTCTAAATGTTTAGAACTTCCTTTTTCCTGTATTTCAAAAATATCGAATATATCTTTTAGATTATCCGGAATCTGTATAGCATCTAACTCATCGAAATAGACAACATAAGCTGGATTTAATTTATCAAGATGGTAATAATCAGATGGTTTCTTGCCAAAATCAGCAAAAAATTTTTCGAAAACATCGGGCATCCAATACCATGTTGGGCCTATATCGAAAGTAAATCCATCCTTAATGAACTGTCGAGCTCTACCTCCTACTGTATTATTTTTTTCGAGGATTGTAACATCATAACCCTCCTTCGCCAAGTAACATGAAGCTGCTAGTGACGAAAATCCAGAACCGATAATTGTGATTGTTTTTTTCATTTGTTTAGCAAATGTATAAATAAATTAAACAAAAATAACGCTGTTAACAATAAATTATAATTCTTGAACTAAATCAGAAATAGAATTATAAACTGAAATCTTGTCTGAAATATTATTTGTATCAATAAATTCTACCATTCTACCAAGGAGACAAACACTTGAATTTTCATCAATTATCTTCGTAGTGATTTCTTCAATATAGCTGTTTATTGCATCTTTTGTTGGCTCAACTGTCAAATATGAAACATAAACAATATTGTCAAAATACTTTTTCATATCCTTCAAACTGTCAATGGGTACACTTTCGCCAAGATAAATTGTTTTGTATCCGTTTAATAAAATCTCATAATTTAAATACATTAAACCCAGTTCATGAATTTCATTTTCAGGAAGGTAAAGAACAAATACTTTATCAGTTCTTGTTGGCTCAAGAATTTGCAGTTTTTCTGTATTTAAGAGTAGTTTTTGTTTAATCAAAAAAGATATAAAATGCTCTTGAGCAGGTGTAATAGTTCCGGCTTGCCATAACAAACCAATTTCTTGCATCAAAGGAATTACAACCTCATAAAAAACATCACGAAAGCTTTTTTCAGATAGTAAATTATTATAGGTGTTAAAAAATAAAGCCTGATCAAAATTAATCATAGCCATTTTAAAAGCATTTATAGCATGATTTTTTGTGCTTTTTTCAGAAATAATTTCTCTGACAAGAAGCTCAATTTTTTCCGATGAATGCTCTGCAATTCTTGAAATTTTATATCCATAATCATTTAACAAAACAACGTTTAGTAATTTTTGCAAGCTCTGCAAATCATAATTTCTAATGTTAGTGTCAGACCGCATCGGCTGAAGAATATTATATCTTTTTTCCCAAATTCGAATAGTATGTGCCTTTATTCCTGATAAGTTTTCAAGATCTTTAATACTAAAAACTGTTTTGACATTATACGTGTTGTTTATCATTTTCAAATATTTATTAAACAAATGTATAAAAAAATTTTAACAATGTAAATAAAAAAAAATTTAAGTTCAGATAAAATAGAATTTCACTTGAAAATAGGAGCTGAATAATATATATTGCTACTCTTTTAAACTTATTTAATTATTATAAAATGACAACAACAGATATAATCGGTTTTGTAGGCGTAGCCATACTATTGATAGCTTACTTTTTAAATTTAAATAACAAACTCGAAAAAGACAGTTTATTGTATTTATTATTAAATTGTATTGGAGCAGGACTGGCTTGCTTGGCTTCGGTGCTTATGAATTATTTACCTTTTATTATTCTCGAAGGATGTTGGACTTTAGTTTCTGCTTTTGGAATAATCAAATTAATCACAAGAAATCCAACAGCAATGCAGTAAAATTGATTCAAACTAAATCCAAAAAAAAGACAAAAAGTTTCAAGACAAAAATCTTAAAAAAATTACTCCATCGTTTTATTTACTATATTGGTTACTCCAAAAACAAAAATTATGAAAGAGCTAAACAAAAAAGATATCCCTCAAGAAATTTTCGAGTTGTATGATGATTATGCTCACAACAAAATCGAAAGAAGACAGTTCATAGAAAAATTGTCTGTTTTTGCTGTCGGAAGCCTTACATTACCTTCGCTTCTTAGTTTTATGACACCCAATTATGTAGATTCAATCACAATAAAATCGGACGATCCAAGACTAAAATCTGAATTCATTACATACGAATCTCCAAAAGGTGGTGGAAGCATCAAAGGACTTTTGTCACAACCCACAACCACTAAGAAAAAACTGCCTGGAATTATTGTCGTACACGAAAACCGCGGTTTGAATCCCTATATCGAAGATGTAGGAAGACGAGCAGCTGTTGAAGGATTTATTACTTTGGCTCCAGATGCATTGTCCCCTTTGGGCGGTTATCCCGGAAATGATGATGCGGGAAGAGAATTGCAAAAAAAACGGACTCGCGAAGAAATGTTGGAAGACTTTATTGCTGCCTATGAATACCTGAAATCCCACAAAGATTGCAACGGTTACGTGGGTGTAGTAGGTTTCTGTTTTGGAGGTTGGATTTCCAATATGATGGCGGTCAAAATTCCAACATTATCCGCAGCCGTTCCTTATTATGGAGGTCAACCCACTGCGGAAGATGCCGAAAAAATCACCACTCCATTACTCTTGCAATATGCTAGTTTAGATACTAGAGTGAATGAAGGTTGGCCCGCTTTTGAAGCAATTCTCAAAAAGAACAAAGTAGAACATACCGCTTATTTCTATGAGGGAATGAATCACGGTTTTCATAACAATACGACTCCACGATTTGACGAAAAAGCAGCTAATTTGTCTTGGTCGCGAACAATTGATTTTTTTAAGGAGAAATTAAAGAAGAAATAATAATAAATTTTCAATAATAAGAAGGCTCAATATGAATCAAAACATGTCCTAATTCAGGGATTTCTGCACGTAAAGTATCTTTTAACAAATGCGAGATATCATGACCTTCTCGTACCGTAATATTGGCGTTGACAATGGCGTGCAAATCAACGTGGTATTTCATTCCAGCTTTTCGAATGAAACATTTTTCGGTGCTTTCGACCCCTTTGACTTGCAATGAAACTTTCCTGATTTCGATAATTAAATCGTCGTATAAATTTTCGTCCATTATTTCGCCTAAAGCGGGTCTAAAAATTTTATAGCTATTGTAGAAAATAAATCCTGAGGCAAAAAGTGCAGCCAAATCATCGGCGGATTCGTAGCCTTTTCCAAAATATAATGCGATCGAAATTCCAATAAATGCCGCCACCGATGTTATTGCATCGCTTCGATGGTGCCAAGCATCAGCCTCCAATGAAGAACTATTGGCTTCTTTGCTTCGTTTCATTACCAAACGGAATGAATATTCTTTCCATAAAATTATAGTACCAAGAACAATTAATGTCCAAGATTCAGGCAATTTGTGAGGAACTCCAATATTAGTAATACTTTCGTGAGCAATAATTGTCGCCGAAGTAATTAAAAATCCAACCACTAAAAAAGTAAACAATGGTTCGGCTCGACCGTGTCCGTAAGGATGATTTTCATCTGCTGGTTTATTTGAATATTTGATTCCAAACAATACTAAAAATGAAGAAAAAATATCTGTGGTTGACTCAATCGCATCCGCAGTCAAAGCATACGAATGACCAAAAAAACCAGCCAATCCTTTTATCAAAGCCAATAAAGCATTGCTTATTATACTAAAATAAGTTGCTCTAACTGCGGTTTGCTCGTTTGTCATTTTATATATACTAATAAACCTCAAAGATTTTCGAAACCTTTGAGGTTTAAGAATTTTTATTGAATAAAATTAAGCTCTTACGATCTTAGCTCCAATAGCTCTCAATCGTTCGTCAATTCGTTCGTAACCTCTATCGATTTGCTCGATATTTTGAATAGTACTTGTTCCTTTTGCCGAAAGTGCAGCAATCAACAACGAAATTCCGGCTCTAATATCTGGTGATGACATTGTGGTTGCTTTTAGTCTTGATTTGAAATCGTGACCAATAACCACAGCTCTGTGAGGATCACACAAAATGATTTTGGCCCCCATATCAATCAATTTATCGACAAAAAACAAACGGCTTTCGAACATTTTTTGATGAATCAAAACGTCACCTTTACATTGGGTTGCTACAACAAGAACAATACTCAATAAATCGGGAGTAAATCCAGGCCATGGTGCATCTGAAATGGTAAGAATAGAACCATCAATATCGGTTTTTACTTGATAACCGTCTGTGTGAGCTGGAATATAAATATCATCCCCTTTTTTTTCTAAAGTAATCCCCAATTTTCTAAATACATTTGGAATCAATCCAAGGTTTTCCCAACTTACATCTTTAATAGTAATTTCGCTTCTGGTCATTGCCGCTAATCCGATCCAACTTCCAATTTCGATCATATCTGGAAGAATTCTATGGGTACAACCTCCAAGGCTTTCAACACCTTCGATGGTCAATAAATTCGATCCAATACCAGAAACTTTCGCTCCCATTGCATTCATCATTTTGCACAATTGTTGCAAATAAGGTTCGCAAGCAGCATTGTAAATGGTTGTTATTCCTTTGGCCAAAACAGCTGCCATAACAATATTGGCAGTTCCCGTAACCGAAGCTTCATCGAGCAACATATCAGCACCCGTTAATCCTTTAGGAGCTTCTACTCCATAAAAATGATCTTCTCTATTGTACCTAAATTTAGCACCTAGATTAATGAAACCCTCGAAATGGGTATCTAATCTTCTTCGTCCAATTTTATCTCCTCCAGGTTTTGGAATATATCCTTTTCCGAATCGCGCCAAAAGTGGTCCAACAATCATTATAGAACCTCTAAGTGCACCGCCTTCTTTCTTGAAAGCTTCGGTTTCTAGATAGTTCACGTTTACCTCATCCGCTTGAAAAGTATAGGAACCCGTTCCGTTTTTTTGAATTTTGACACCTAAATTTCCCAAAAGGGTAATCAGTTTATTAATGTCAATTATGTCGGGAATATTATTAATAGTAACCTTTTCGGCTGTTAATAATATTGCGCATAATATTTGTAACGCTTCGTTTTTCGCTCCTTGCGGCGTGATTTCTCCTTTTAGAGAAATACCGCCTTCTATTTTAAATATTCCCATATTTTTTGATCAAATAGGTTATTATTTTAAGTTATGAATTGCCAATGAAAAACTCATAACCCAAACTCACAACTGTTTTTATAAAGGTTTTCTGTTTTGGTTTTTATGCGTTGGATTTGACTTTCCTGATTTGATGTTCTTGTTGCTTTGAATTTTTGGTTGTCCAGCAGGGGTAATTTTATTAGAAACTCGCTTGTTGGTTCTCAACAAATCGGTGGTGGTCAAAAGTTCTTCGGTGCTTTGAATCAAATTCAGCTTTCCGTCGGATAGTTCGTATAAATGTTCAAAAATAACATCGTCTTTAACGGTGTCTTTATTCCAGCTCAAATAGGACTTTTTCATATGATTGGCAATTACTTTTACCAAAGCATTTTTCATTTCACCCTCTTCCCATTTGTTAGCAACATCAATCATGTACTTAATATTGTTGCCATAATATCGGTATTTCGGGAAATTTTGTGGGTATTTTAAAACATCTGGTTTTAGTTGTAAAACCTCACGAGTTGGCACAGGATAAGGCGATTCTACATCCAATTTAAAATCGGACATTATGAAAATTTGATCCCACAATTTGTGCTGAAAATCAGGCACATCGCGTAAATGAGGATTCAAACTCCCCATAACTTGTATGATGTATTTTGCAGCTTTATTGCGTTCTTCCCTATCTTCGATGACAGTTGCTTGATCTATTAATTTTTGCAAATGGCGACCATATTCGGGAATAATTAGGTGAGTTCGCTCAGCGTTGTATTCCAAATGATGAACGACATCGTTTGCAACTTCTTTTATATATTTTGTGTTCATATTTATAGGGAAATAATACCTTTAATAGTAGATAATTCGATGTATTTATCAATTATTTCTTGAGAATCTTTCATCATAACATCGACAGAAATACTTGTGAATTTGCCAGTTTTGGATTTTGTAGTTTTAATAACTGCTCCCATGCAATCAAATGCTTCTTCCACACGAAGAATATTTTCCTTTTCAGAAGGCACAATAAATTTATACAAATATATTGACGGCCAAGTTGAACTCAAATCTAACTCTGCTTTTAATCGTTCATAAAACTCTCTGGCTTCTTTTTCTTTTTCTGATTCCATTCTAAAATTAAAATAAAAGCAAATATACAGTTTTGATTTTAGTTTAAAGAATTTTGTTCCTAAACTTCGGATTTGGAATTTAAAAATAAAGCGACTAAAACCTTAAAATAATCCTTCGAAATCCCAATTACTTTAGGTAAATTTGCGCCTTATTTGAAAAACGTGAGCAAAGAAATTATAGTCATCATAGGCGGTCCAGGAACTGGAAAAAGTACTATCATCGATGGATTAGTAGAAAAAGGTTTTTGCTGTTATCCCGAAATTTCAAGACAAGTAACCCTAGAAGCCAAAAAACAAGGCATCGAACAATTGTTTCTTGAAAACCCTTTGCTTTTCAGCGAATTGTTATTAGAAGGAAGAAAAAACCAATTCAAAAACGCTTTAGAAGAAACCCACAATATTGTTTTTATAGACCGCGGAATTCCGGATGTTTTGGCTTATATGCATTATATCGGCGATAGTTATCCCGCACATTTTGACCTAGCTTGCCGTGAAAATTTATATTCAAAAATCTTTATTCTTCCACCTTGGGAGGAAATTTATGTGAGCGATGAAGCCCGATATGAAAACTTCGAACAAGCAAAACTCATCCACGATCATCTCGTTGAAACCTATCAAAATTATGGTTACCAACTCATAGAAGTTCCAAAAGACTCGCTTGATAATAGAATTTTATTTATCTTAGATGAAATTTCTAAATAATTTAGGAGTTTTAAATGCTGAGTTTTTAATTTTTTAAAGCTAATCAACAACTTTTTTTAATGGCTGAAGCATTAGCAATTCTTCAAAAATATTGGAAACACGACAAATTTAGGTCGCCACAAGACGAAATTATCAATTCGGTTTTGGATGGCAAAGACACTTTTGGACTAATGCCTACAGGTGGAGGAAAATCAATCTGTTTTCAAGTTCCCGCTTTGATGAAAGATGGAATTTGTTTGGTCATTTCGCCCTTGGTTGCCTTGATGAAAGATCAAGTGCAACGCTTGCAAAACCTTAACATCAAAGCAATAGCATTAACTGGCGGAATCCAATCGGACGAAATGATTACGCTTTTGGACAACTGCGAATTTGGCAATTATAAATTCTTGTATTTATCACCAGAACGCTTGCAATCGGATTGGATTTTGGAACGCATCAAAAATCTACCTATAAATCTCATTGCCATCGACGAAGCGCATTGTGTCTCGCAATGGGGACACGATTTTCGTCCAGCCTATTTGAAAATTGCCAACTTAAAAACCCATTTTCCAAAAGTTCCATTTCTGGCTCTAACCGCTTCGGCAACAAAAACAGTTCTTGACGATGTCATTCTGCAATTGGGACTCGAAAATCCAAAGATTTTTACAAAATCGTTTGCCCGAAAAAACATTGCCTATATGGTTTTTGAAGTGGAGGACAAACTGTATCGAATAGAACAAATATTAAAGAAAAATCCACAGCCTTCCATAATCTATGTCCGAAATAGAAAATCGTGCTCGGATACAGCCTCTCAATTGCAAACCTTGGGATTCAAAGCTACTTTTTACCACGGTGGATTATCGGTTAAAGAAAAAGTGAAAAACATGAGTCTTTGGATGAATGAAGAAGCTCAAATCATAATTGCCACCAATGCCTTTGGAATGGGAATTGACAAATCGAATGTAAAATCAGTGATTCATATTCATCTTCCAGAAAGTATCGAAAGTTATTATCAGGAAGCAGGTCGTGCTGGAAGAGATGATCAAAAAGCGTTTGCTATTATTCTTACCAGTCCATCTGACAAACTTCAAGCGCAAAGCCAGTTTATAAATGTGTTACCTGATAAAATAATTCTTACCCAGATTTACATCAAATTATGCACTTATTTCCGAATCGCTTATGGCGAAGGAATCAACGAACAATTTTCGTTCAATTTGAATCATTTTTGCCAAAAATATGGATTTCCAACCTTGAAGACTTTCAATGCAATCCAGTTTTTAGACCGTCAAGGGATTTTGAGTATGTCACAAGAATATACTGAGAAAATCACGATGCAATTTATTATTGAATCTAAAGAAGTCATTCGATATATGAGCTTGAATTCAAATGAAGAACCTATTATACTTTCCTTACTTCGAACTTATCCGGGAATTTATGAATCGCAAACTCCCATCAATTTATCTTTAATTGCCAAAAAATCCAGTTGTGATGAAACGACAATCCTTTCTGTTTTTGAAAAATTGAAAGGACTTGAGATCATTGATTATCACAAAAAAAATAATGACGCTACCATTATTTTCAACGAAGTTCGCGAAGATGAAAGAACCATTAATCGCGTTTCGAAATATTTGGAAAACCAAAACAAACAAAAAGCGGCTCAATTCGAATCGGTTTTGAACTATATCAATGAGAAGAAAGTTTGCAAAAGCAAGTTGATTCTGGATTATTTTGGTGAAGAAACAAAAACAGATTGCGGAATCTGTTCGTATTGTATTTCCAAAAAAAAGAAATCTAGCGATAGTTCTTCGATTTCAGAAAAAATCATTGGATTATTAAAAATACAAGAATTGAATTCAAGAGAAATTCAAAAACTGACAAAAAATAGTGAAGACGAAGTTATCTTTGCCTTACAAAACTTATTGGAAAATAATAAAATTACCATTAAATCCAACAATAAATACACTTTAAAATCATAATGAAACAATTAAGAATCATATTTATGGGAACGCCAGAATTTGCTGTTGGCATTTTGGACACCATAATCAAGAACAATTATAATGTTGTAGGCGTTATTACTGCAGCAGATAAACCCGCAGGTCGTGGTCAAAAAATGAAATATTCGGCGGTAAAAGAATTTGCTTTGACCAATAATCTTACTTTGTTGCAACCTACTAACTTGAAAGACGAGAGCTTTTTGGATGAATTGAAAGCCTTGAACGCCAATTTGCAAATCGTAGTGGCTTTTAGAATGTTGCCCGAAGTGGTTTGGAGAATGCCCGAATTAGGAACATTCAACCTCCATGCCTCTTTATTACCTAATTATCGTGGAGCGGCTCCTATAAATTGGGCGATTATAAATGGAGATACTAAAACTGGAGTGACCACATTTTTTATTGATGATAAGATAGATACAGGTGCGATGATTTTAAATTCTGAAATTGAAATTACTCCAGAAGAAAACGCAGGACATTTGCACGATCGTTTAATGCAATTGGGAAGCGGAACCGTTTTAGAGACTTTAGCATTGATTGAAAAAGGAAATGTTACCACTACTATTCAAAAAGAAAATCCAGAAATAAAAAAGGCATACAAATTAAATAAGGAAAATTGCAAAATCGATTGGACAAAATCGGCCATTGAAATCTATAATCAAATACGAGGTTTGAGTCCTTATCCATCGGCTTGGTGTTTTTTTCAGGACAAAAACGAAGAATGGAATGTAAAAATTCACGAAGTAAAAATGACTTTGGAAGACCATTCTATTAGAGTTGGTAGCTTAATTTGCAGTAAAAAAGAAATGAAAATTGCAGTGAAAGATGGATTCATTGAGGTGATTAGCATACAATTTCCCGGGAAAAAGAAGATGAATGTAGGAGAATTATTAAATGGAATCGCATTTTCTGAAGAGGCAAAAGTGGTTTAGACCAATAAAAACGGGAGTTTAGGAGCTGTTTTAGATGAATTTACATTGGTTTATGAACAAAAAAAACAAGTTATCAACAAAACAAGTTAAAATTAATCAAAACGCTTGTAAGGGAACATATTCCTACTAATTTTGTTATTATTAACAAAGTTTTTTTAACCAACATTTAATAACTAAACATTATGAACAAATCAGAATTAATCGACGCTATCGCTGCTGATGCAGGAATTACAAAAGCTGCTGCAAAACTAGCTTTAGAATCATTTTTAGGAAACGTAGGAAGTACTTTGAAAAAAGGTGGAAGAGTATCTTTAGTAGGTTTCGGATCTTGGTCAGTTTCTGCAAGAGCTGCAAGAGATGGTAGAAATCCTCAAACTGGAAAAACTATAAAAATTGCTGCAAAAAATGTAGTGAAATTTAAAGCTGGAGCTGAATTAGAAGGTGCTGTAAACTAATTTAAGCTTTCTGAAATATAATCAAAACCTTCCATAGGAAGGTTTTTTTATGCTTTTTATCGATTAAGTTTTGTTTGAATTACCTTTTTTCTTAGTTTTAAATAAAATATAACCTAATGATTTCAGAAAAATTAAAAAAAGGAAAACTACTTATTGCAGAGCCTTCTATAATTGGAGATTTGTCTTTCAATAGGTCAGTAATTTTATTAGCGGATCATAACAAGAAAGGTTCTGTAGGTTTTATCATCAACAAACCGTTAAAATACACCATAAATGATTTAGTTCCCGACATCAAAGCTTCTTTCAAAATCTACAATGGAGGCCCAGTCGAACAAGATAATCTTTATTTTATACATAATGTACCCAACCTAATTCCGAATAGCATAGAAATATCGAATGGTATCTATTGGGGAGGCGAATATGAAGTCACAAAGGAACTCATCAATTTAGGAAAAATAAACAAGAATAACATTCGGTTTTTTTTAGGTTATACAGGCTGGGATGAAGACCAGTTAGAAACAGAAATGGCAGAAAGTTCTTGGATTATTACCCAAAATAACTACGAAAATAAAATAATTGGAAAATCTGCCTCTCACTTTTGGAAAAAACAAATTATGGAGTTAGGCGGAGAATATCTAATTTGGGTTAATGCTCCTGAAAATCCAACATTAAATTAATCACCATTCAATAATATCATTTAATTTCTGAACAATTTGTTGCGAAAAATCAATCGTAAACTCTTTTTTTCGGTATTTTGTAATAGGCTGAATTCCTTTAATCACATTCGTAATAAACAATTCATCAGATTTTTGCAGGTCGAAAGGTGAAATAACTTCTTCAATAACTTCTAAATTTTCAATAGTTCGAGCCAAACTTAATATTTGTTTTCGCATAACCCCATTCAAACAGCCCTCAGAAACTGGTGGCGTGATTAGTTTTTTCCCATTAAGCAAAAAAATATTTCCTTGTAGTGCTTCAACAACATTTTTGCTATCATTTAATAGTAAACAATTATCCAAATCATTTTCGGAAGCATAAATACTCGCTGTAATATTCAACAATTTATTAGTAGTTTTTATAGAAGAAAGCTGCTGTTTTGCTACATAAAAATCAGTATATAAATCTACAACATATTTTTTTTGAACGATTGAATACGGAGCATTCTCAAGGCCTTCTACAGCAATCAAATAAGAAACTGTATTGCTATGTGGTAAATAATAACCACCATCATTTCGATATACGGTAATTCTGGCACGAGAAGAACTTTCGATGTTTTTGGTTTTAGCCAAAGTAAGGATTTGTTCTTCTAAATATTCCATTGTAAAATTCATTGGAATTTCCATTCGCACAATTCGCATGGAAGACATTAACCTAAAATAGTGATCTTCTAAAAAAAGAATTTTAGAATTCACTATTCTAACTGTTTCAAAGACTGCGTCTCCATATAAAAAAGCGCGATTGTGAGTCAATAAATTAGTGTCTGTAGCGACAATAGAACCATTAAAATTTATCATATTATTCAAAAAAAAAGTCCCGATTAAATCGGGACAAATATAAACTATAAATAACAATATTACTACACTGAACCTATTACGTGTTTGAGATCGGATATCTGATTTTCCCACAAAAGCTTCGCTTCGCTTACTTCGTCTATATCTGCAAAATCAATAACCGTCAAAGAAACGTCTTTTGTAATTTCGTCAACTAAAATATGAAGTTCAAAATAGAATTCGGTATCTTTATTGTTATCATCAACCCACTTAAATCTCACTTTTTCTCCTGATTTTTTAGAACAAAGCCTCGCTTTCTCCTCAGAATCATTCCAAATAAAAGTAAAAAACTCTCCACGAGAATTTACATTGTCGGCAAACCATTCAGACAAACCCGATGGGGTCGAAATATACTGGTACAACAATTGGGGCGATGAATTTATTTGAAATTCTATTTCGTATCGTATTTTTGAATCCATTAGGTAGAATTAATTTTTTGGAAATTTATAGAATATAAAGCCAATAAAAAAGCTTTTTTAAAATTATTTTTTTTTGTTTGATATATGCTTGTAAGCTCTAATTTAATTTTTATCTTTGCACCCGCATTGAAAGATGGTTTTCATCTGAAAATATGGCGAGATAGCTCAGTCGGTTAGAGCGCAGGATTCATAACCCTGAGGTCCCGAGTTCAAATCTCGGTCTCGCTACAAACTTAAAGCTTTGAAAATCACGGATTAGTTTACTCTAATCCGTTTTTTTTGGCTGAAATTCTAAAGGCTACCAATTATTTGAATCCTAAATAAAAGCCGTCTCAAAAGGCAATTCGAGACGGCTTTAATCTTAAGCATAAAAATTATTTTTTACTTTTCTTTTTTTCCAACATCATATATTTTTTTATTTCTATATTGGAAAAAAAGGTCAAATTGACCACCCATTTCCAGTGCAAATTGACCACCAGTTTCGGAGCAAACTGACCACCTAATTTCGGACTAAACTGACCACTAAAAAACTAGAGCTTTTTTTCATGCTGTTAGACCATAAATTCGTTAAAAAAAACGGCGAATTATGGCAAACAAAATAACAGACATGAGTAAGATTAGAAAAGTAATAAAATTTCATTGTAATGGAAAAAGTAAGCTGTTTATAAGCAAATACTTATCCCTTTCTAGAAATACAGTAAAGAAGTATATTTCATTATTTGAAGCATTAGGATTAACTTTTGAGATTATCCATCAAAAAACAGATGCTGAACTTGAATTATTGTTTTCGCACAATGTTGTTGAAACAATCCCTGCCAAACTGCAAAAACTGTATGCTTTTTTTCCGCAAATGGAACGTAAGAAGAAAAATTCTTTGATCTTGATCAGTTAAACCAACAAATATGGGATTTACTGGACTCCCACAACAACCGCAAACTCACAGGACGTCCTTACTCTCGTTATGAGCTATTTTTAGAAGATGAGAAACAAAAACTACGTCCGTTACCACAAGAACGTTTTGAAATTAAATACCAATCCTTTGCAACAGTGATGCAAAATGGGCACGTTCAATTAAGTCAGGATAAAAATTATTATAGCGTTCCGTATCAATACGTAAAGAAAAAAGTGAAGCTATTGTACACTATATCAACTGTCGAAATATACCACAAATACAATCGCATAGCCACACATATAAGGAATAACAAACCTTATATCTATACTACAACCCCAGAGCACTTAGCCAGTACACACCAATTTGTGGCCGAGTGGAGCACTTCTCGTTTTATTGAATGGGGCAATAGTATTGATATTGCAGTGGGAGAATATATCCTAAAAATAATTGAAAGTAGAAATCACCCCGAACAGGCCTATAAAAGTTGCTTGGGAATACTTTCTTATGAGAAAAAGGTATCCAAAGAGCGATTGATAAATGCCTGCAAACGAGCACTTGACTATAAAATTTACAACTTCAAAACCATCCAAAACATTTTAGAGAACAACTTGGATAGCATTGATTTTGAACACGAGCAAGAGCAAGACCTTCCTACACACGGCAACATCAGGGGGAAACATTATTTTAACTAAATTTAAATCCAATAAATATGAATGAATCTACAGTAACCAAAATGAAACAAATGAAGCTTTATGGAATGCATAATGCTTTTAGAACCGCTATCGAAAGCGGTAAAACAGACCATTACACACTCGATCAGTTTGTGTCAATGATTATCGATGCCGAATGGGATGAAAGACACAATAGGCGCATTGAACGAAGTATCAAGAACGCCAAATTCCACTACAAGTCAAACATTGAAAACATTAGTTTTGATCCTTCGCGTAATCTGGAACGAACCTTGGTGCTACGCCTTGCCGAATGTGAGTTTGTAGAGAAAAACGAAAACATTTTAATCACAGGAAGCACAGGTGTAGGCAAAAGTTATTTGGGTACGGCACTTGGTTATCAGGCCTGTATCCAAGGTTTTAAAGTGAGTTATTTTAATACCTCAAAATTATTTGCCAAACTAAAAATGGCTAAGGCGGATGGTTCATACTTGCGGGAACTTGCCAAAATTGAGCGACAAGATGTTATTATTCTTGATGATTTTGGACTCCAAGCACTCGATAGCCACAACAGAATTACACTTTTAGAAATCATCGAAGACAGGCACAACAATGGATCAATTATCGTTACCTCACAAATCCCAGTACAGGGTTGGTATGATATAATTGGAGAAAAAACCATAGCTGATGCAATTTTGGATAGACTCATACATCAATCCCACAGAATCGAATTACTAGGAGAATCGATGAGGAAGAAAAAAAGTCCAAACAAGGTATAATTTTTTGAGTATATTTGAGTATTAATTAACAGATGAAAAAAAGTAGTTTTTAATGAAAAATTGGGGTGGTCAATTTACTCCGAAATCAGGTGGTCATTTTGAATTGGAATCAGGTGCTCACTTTAAATTGGAATTGGGTGGTCAATATCACTGGAATTTGCACTTAGCATTGAGTTTATTATTAAAATAGTTGATTTAAAACAATATTAAAAAATACAAGATATTATTTATTATTTGAATGAAGTATCTTTTTAAAAGACTATTGATAATTTTGAGAGCGAATTAAATTAATTTAATAAAACAATGTAAATATAAAGAAAAGCAATCTAAGGCAAAAATATTCAATCGATAAATTCTATTGACCAATTTGGAAAAACTCACCTAAAATGCATTTATAGTTGAATATCCAGACCCCATATATGCATTTATATTCATATCAATCAACATTATTAATACTAAAAATACAAATGAGAAAAAAGCTACTTTACCAGTGTTTAGATTTTGGATTTCTAAGGGGACTAAACAATTGATTTTTTTTTAAATTATATACTAAAATTTTTAAATTCTACTCAATTTTTTTGATGAATTGTGTCTTTTTATACTATTGTACACAGCAATATTCACCAATAAAAAAGGTGTTTAAAGAAACACCTTTGAGTAAACTAATAAAATAGTAAGTAATATAAATAAATTACACTTTAAATTTAAAAAGCATTTTCATCACCTTTCAAGGTAACAATAACTGTCCAAAAACAAATTTTAATATCAGTGATTAAACTCCAACGCTGAACATATTCAATATCTTTATTAACGCGTCGAGCCATATCGGATACTGTTTTAGTTTCGCCTCTAAGCCCCGAAACCTGTGCTAAACCTGTTATTCCAGGCTTGACAAAATGACGAACCATAAAATTATTAATATGGTCATTGTAGTCTGACGTATGTTTTATCATATGAGGGCGTGGTCCAACTACGCTCATATTACCCATAAATACATTAAAAAATTGTGGAAATTCATCCAAACTAGTTCGACGGAGGAATTTGCCAATTGGGGTTACACGTGAATCATCTTTTTTAGCTTGTTGACTCTCATCACCAACATTTATGTACATGCTTCGAAATTTATAACAACAAAAGGGTTCGTTCTTTTTACCAGTTCTCATTTGTTTGAATAAAACAGGCCCTTTGCTTTGTCTTTTGATAAGAAAGGCTAATAAAGGATAAAGCCACGACATGATAAAAACAATAACCAAACCACTAAAAACAAGATCAAATATTCGCTTAACTAAACGGTTATAGGCGTTTTGAAGAGGCTCAAAGCGGGGTTTTATAACATGAAAATTATCTAAATGGCTGGAACTAAAATGTTTTTTTGAAATTACTGAAAAATCAGGAACAAACTTCAAACGCATACAATGCTTATCGCCAAGTTCAAAAAAATAATTCAAATCCGTAATTAAATCTGGCTTAGACACAATGTATAATTCATTGATATTGTTTTCAGAAGCGTTATGAATAGCATCTGAAAGTGCTAAATTAAATTCTTCTCTTGTTTTATAAATCTCCGACGAATTTTCATTAAGAATACCCAAAAAATCAATAAAATAAGAATGGTTCTCCAAATGAGAAGCTAATTCAATACTCGTTTTATTAAATCCCCAAATTGCAACAGTATAACGCTTTACGACCCATCTTTTTATATTACCTGTTATTAATGCAAACAAAATTCGGGATATCAAAAAATAGAACAGCAAAAAACTCAATTGAAATAAATTGGCTCTACTACCAAAAAAATATAAAATATTATCTTGAAAAACATAAATATAAATATACCATAAGATTCTTTGTGTAAAGAAAGCACGCCAACTATTGCCGAAAAATTCTTCTAAGCTAAAAAGTACATCTACTCGATACAATTTGAAATAAGTGACTGAAAACAACCAACTTAATATTGTAATAGGAATCATTTTATCGAGAAACAATACATTCAAACCAACATTATCGTTGGTGGCTATATTCAAAAACAGCATAGTACCTAATATCATGGCAATCATATCAATGAAAGCACAGCTAATTATGAAAGTGAATTTATGTCTATTTCGCATTTGTTAATCTTTATTCTTTTTAATCTTTATTCTTGTAATTTGTAAAATAAATTGAATATGAATGCTCCTATTAAACTTCCTAGAATTCCATAAAAAACATCCATTAAATCTGGATTCCTTTTTAGAATTAAAAATTGTCCTCCTTCGGCGATACAAACTATAATTGTTGCAATTCCTAAGTTTTGAATAAAATTCAAATTTTTACCATCATTTATTTCTTTAGGACTCTTGTCTTGCGAATAAGCCTCTAAAAGGAAACCTACAGCTAAGAAAGGAATTGCAGTTCGCAAATTGTAATAATGATCACTCCATTTCAAAAGCCATCTAGGCAAATAGGTTTCATTTTTAAAACTCGGATCTGGCAACCATGAAAAATAAAAAACCGCTACAATTACAATAACAAAAACGAAAAGGAAAAGAATTCTTTTTATTGACATTTTATACTATATAAATTGAATTATTTAGTTCTATTTATTGCACGATTTAAAATTCATACACGAAAAAAAGCAATTTAGGCTTTTTTATTTTTAAACCAAGACTTTTTTGTTTTTGGCTCTTGATATTCATAACCATAGTTTATCCCATAATTATAACCGTATGAACTTTTCATGTTGACTTCGTTAATAAGAACACCAACATTTTTCAATTGTTTTTTCTTAATAAACTTATTTAATTGAATTAATGAACTATGAACCGTATAATTGAATTTCGTTACATATACAGTTACATCGGCTAAATGACTAAAATTGAGTGTATCAGACACCATTTGTACAGGAGCAGTATCTAAAATTATAAAATCATAAAGATTCTTGGCCTCTTCAATTAATAGTTCAAAATTAGAATTAGTTAATAACTGAGTGGGATTTGGAGGGATTTCTCCTGACAATAGAACATCAAGATTATCAGAAAAACCAGTGTTTTTTATCAAAAATCCTTTCCAATCATTATTCTTGTTAGATAAGTAATTAGTGAGCCCTAATATATTTTTATCTAGACTAAAATATTCATGCAATTGCGGATTTCTTAAATCGACACCTATTAGCAATACTTTTTTATTTAAATTACTAATGGTTATTGCATTATGAAAGGAACTAAAGGATTTTCCCTCTCCTTGAATAGAGGACGTAAAGAGTATAACACTTCCTATGTTTTCCTTTTTTTCAGGTAGTAAATAGGATATATTTGAAAATAAAGTCCGAGTTGCTTCTGCTATTAAGGAGCGAGAATTAGCGGTATTGTCTAGTTTTTCATTCTTATTCACTTTAGGAATGTATCCCAAAAAAGGAATGCTATCATTTACTCGCTGAATGTCCTCCTCATTACGTATTTTAGTATCGAGCAACAAATTGACATAAATAATTCCAAAAGGAATAAGTAAGCCCAACAAAAAAGCACCTATCATAAATGCTCTGGGCTGTGGAAAAATAGCAGAATAATTTGTTTCAGGTGAATTTAAAGTTATCATATTTGATTCTAATATGGCACCATTCAAAACTGCCTCTTCTCTTTTTTGCAATAATGCCACATAAGTTTCTTCCTTCAAACTTAAATTACTATTGATATTACCCAATATTTTATCCTGGGTAGGAATGCTTTTAGCCTTAGAATTAGCGATACTTTGTTCCGATTTATTCGATCTATTAGTTTGTTTTAGAAAGTTTAAATATCCCTCCAAAGTATTCAAAATTTCTTGTTTTTGAACCTTTAACTGAGTCATTAAAGTAATGTATGCAGGATTATTCTTTTGTGCTCTCTGCAAAATTAATTCACTCTCTAAAAGTCTTGCATTATAATTTATAAGCATCTGATTGACAGTGGGTGCCTCTAATTTATAATCTGTACCTAAAGTGCTGGTAATACTAGAATTTTTAATATCATTGATTGCATAATTTGTCAGCGTAATTTGTCTTTCGGTAAGTAAAGCACTCTGGCTTGTCTGGCTTCTATCCGCAGTTTTGTCGACAATATAACTGTCCATTACCACGATATCATTATTTTGCAAAAACTTTTCTTTTACACTTTCAATTGAATCTTTTTCTTTAGTGAAATTTTTTATCCTTTTATTCAAATATGAAACAGTATTAACATATAATTTTTGTTTGTTGGCAACAATACTTTTGTCCAATAAAACAATAATTTCATTTAATATTTTTCGAGAACGTTCAGGGCTGGCACTAATATGGTTAAGTTCAATTGTACCTTTTGACTTTTCATCAGACAAAACTACAAGTGAAGACTTCAAGTTTTCTAAAGCATCAGCATTAGACTCAAGACTTACCACATATTCTTTGTCAAAATAATTAGAAGGATTCTTCTTTGCCTTGGAAGACAACCTAATTCTAAACGGCAAACCTTCAACATCTTGGTTGCCATCATACCCATTTACAATATAACTTTTTTCTGTTTTTGTGTCGGTTATAGTAAATCCTTGATTGTCTATTTTAATTTCACATGAAATTTTAGGCAATGAATCTTTAGAAATCGTTGGCTGTACAATAAAAGGTACTGCATTTATATATTCACCCTTTATTTTATATACCTTCTCAAAATAACTGATGTTTAAACTCGAACTCTTGACTACTTTCAACAAAAAGTCACTGGAAGTAATTAGCCTAATTTCGTCCTCTAAATTATCTTCATCCTTCTTTTGATCGGTACTGATAGTGATTATTTTGTTGTTTTCTTCCTTTTTCTTATCAATGAGGATTAGTGCTGAAGTCTGGTATGTAGATTGAGCTGTTTTGATATAATAAAATGCAGCACCTAAAAATAAAATTAAACTAGCCAAAAACCAGCGCCAATATTGAAAATACTTAAAAAATTCTTTTTTAAAATCCATTCTACTTTTAATTTATGGGTTGCAATTGTATGATATTATTAATTCAAAGCACATACAATGCAAATACTAGACAATTTATTTAACTAGAAACTTTTAATCAATAAGACAAATACTGCAATAGATCCAACGATACTTAATAATTGAATTGGATCTTTGATTAAACCGCCACTATTCACTTTCAATTTATTAGGCGTTACCACAATAACATCATTTTGTCTGATGCGATAATCTGGGTTTGACATCCAAGAGGTTGTTGTTAAGTCAATATGATAGACTATACGTTTTCCATCAACTTCTCTTATTAGTTTTACATCTTTTCGAATCGCTGAATACGTAAGATCACCCGAAAATCCTATTGCATCGAGTAAACTAATAGACTCTTCACTAAAAGCAAATACACCTGGTTTATTTACTTCTCCCAAAATGGTGAATTTATTATTGAGAACGCGAACCAAAACAGTAGGACTTACTAAATAACCTTCATTTATAAGACGATCTTTTATTTTTTTTTCCAAATTAGTTGGTGTTAAACCTACCACACTCACTTCATTTAATATAGGCATCGTAATATTTCCCTGAGGAGTAACCAAATAGCCTGTTAATTTCAACATTTGAACATCGCTATTATTAGATGTATTTCCTGCATTATTATTAAAGGGAGCAGCCACTAAAGGATTGAGATCGCCAATGTCAATTTTTAAAATATCGTTAGGTTGTATTTTTGTTGCCGCATAATTCAAGGTTGTATTAGAATATTTATCTAAATCCTGAAGATACAACATCTGTTTCTTGGTGGTACAAGACTGTAACATTAATAAAAGCAATAAAAGAATTGTTAGTAGTTGATTTTTCATAATATTTGTATGTTAATGTATGTTGTTGAGACAAAAATAAAGAATATTTAGTGAAGTGATTTAAACTTTTTGCTTTTAAGCAAATATTAGCCATTTTTTGTTCATTTGAAAGCTTTTTTTTAGATACATATAGTTGGGTTACGGAACGAAAAAAAGATAAAAAAAGAGCAATTTTTAACAAATGGGAAAAGTTTAAACAATTCAGTAATAAAAAATCCTTTTTTAATAACAAAAAAGGATTAGATATAAAGAGTTTTTTTAAAGTTGAACTAAGTACTGCCTTAAAGCAATAGTTTTTTTAAGAAAGACGACTCCAAATGCTGCTAAACCATGGAATCTATAAATTTTATAGTCCTCATACAAAACTTCGAAAGCACGTTTTATACTAGTACTCATACCTCCCATTCTCATTTTGACGATATATGCGTTAATATAACCCATATTAATTTTATATTTATACAAATAACGAAGTAAGAACTCTGTATCAGAAGCTATTTTAAAATCAAGGTTGTATAAACCGTGTTTGTCTATTATGGATTTTTTCAAATAAACCGTAGGATGCAAAGGCAACCATCCTTCTTTGACTTTTTTAAGACTGAAAATACCTCCAATTCGGTCACGAATCAAACGCTCTTCTTTATCATTCGAAATATAAACACCATCTCCGTAAACACCATCTAAATTTGGTTCGTATTCAAAACGAGCTGCAATTCTTCTGATTGCATTTTCGTCGTAAAATTCATCATCAGAATGCATCAAGCCGATTACATCACCGGTTGCTAATTTTACTCCCTTGTTTATAGCATCATACATTCCTTTGTCAGGTTCTGAAACATATTGACTTATTCTATCTCCATAAGACTCAATAATTTCTTTTGTTCCATCTGTAGAATTACCATCAATTATAATATACTCTACATCATGATAATTTTGTTTCAATACGCTTTTGATGGCTTTACCGATTGTTGCCTTACGATTGTAACATACTGTGATAATTGTAATTCTCATAATAATTATGTATTGACGTAAAAATATTTCTCCTTTTCGAAATCAAAATTATAGCAAAGGTATTCTACTAAAAAATGTTTTCGATGAAACACAGCAATACTCGTTAAAACACAAAAAAGCTAACACAAACATATATAAAGCACAAAAATTATTTCTCAACAAAACATTGAGAAATAATTTTAGCAGTAAATAGGGGAGTTTTTAAAAACAGAAGTTCTTTATTGATTTGACAGTAGCTTGTCAAAATAACTGATGGTTGTAATCAATCCTTCTTTCAATTGAATTTTAGGCTCCCAACCGTTAAGTTTTTCTTTGGCTAAAGAAATATCGGGTTGTCTTTGTTTTGGATCGTCTTGTGGCAAATCTAAATGAATGATTTTTGATTTGGAATTGGTCAATTCAATAACAGCTTGCGCCAATTCGAGCATCGTAAATTCATTTGGATTTCCTAAATTAACAGGTCCTAAAAAGTCTGGATCAGACGCCATCATTCGAATCATACCTTCTACCAAATCATCTACATATTGAAATGAACGGGTTTGCAATCCATCTCCAAAAATGGTAATATCTTTTCCTTGTAATGCTTGCACAATAAAATTAGAAACGACTCTTCCGTCAACAGGATTCATTTTAGGTCCGTAGGTATTGAAAATACGAATGATTTTGATGGCAACATTATTCTGATTGTGATAATCCATAAACAAAGTTTCGGCACAACGCTTTCCTTCATCATAACAAGAACGAATTCCTATTGGGTTTACATGTCCCCAATACGTTTCGGGTTGTGGATGTACTAAAGGATCACCATATACCTCACTAGTACTCGCTTGTAACACTTTAGCATTGACACGTTTTGCCAATCCCAAAACATTAATAGCTCCCATCACAGATGTTTTTATCGTTTTAATGGGGTTGTACTGGTAATGTACTGGCGATGCAGGACAGGCCAAATTATAAATTTCGTCAACTTCAGCATAATAGGACTCTGTAATATCGTGGCGTACCATTTCAAAATAAGGATTATCCAATAGTTCAATAATATTAGTCTTTGCTCCAGTGAAATAATTGTCTAAACAAATTACTTCGTTCCCTTCATTTAATAATCTTTTACACAAATGGGAACCTACAAAACCAGCTCCTCCTGTTATCAATATTTTTTTCATTTTAATTGTTTTAATATGTTCTTTGTCTAATAAATATAGCCGGATTACCTTGATAAATACCTAAGGATTTTAAATTTTTTGTAGCAACTGATCCAACAGTCAAAATCGATTCGTCTTCGCAAATCACCCCGGGGCAAACTACCGATTTTGCTCCGATCCAAACCCCATTTCCAATACAAATAGGCTCGTTTTTATAATCAAAAGAAGACGATTTATAATCATGATTTCCTGTTAATAGTAATGCTCCTTGTGATAAACACACATCATTGCCAATTGTTACTTTATCCAAATTATCGATCCAAACTCCCTCACCAATCCACACATCATTTCCGACAACTAACTTCCAAGGAAATTTAATATTTACATTGGTTTTAATTACAATACCTTGTCCTATTTTGGCTCCAAAAGATCGTAATAAAAAAATTTTGAAACTCATAAATATGAACCACGAATTTTTTAAAAAAAGTGCATTAAAAAAAATCCATATAAATTGAATTAGTTTCCCTCTACCCTTATCGTAATTATTCGTTTTAAATGTTTTAAGTGCTACAGCCATAGAATTTTAATTATTTAAAATCTTTTCGTATAATTTTTTAATGTCTATTCCAATTTTATTTATGTTGTATTTATCTTGAATCAATTTCACACCATTTCTTCCCAATTCCTTTAGTTCAAGACTATTCTTTAAAAACACAGTCGTTAAAGTACTACTCAAACTTGATACAGACAAATCAATCCACCAACCGCAATTTTGTGTGTTTAAATCCTCCCAAGGAGTCCCTTTTGTGGTAATGACAGGGACACCAACTGCTAAAGCTTCTGCTACCACAATACCAAAATTCTCACTATGAGTGGGCAATACCATTATATCAGCTGATCTTAAAAAATCCCATTTTTCTTCACCATATTTTGCTCCTACAAAATGCACATTGCTTATATCATTGGCACTTTGGGTTAAATTATGTATGTAATTGGCATCACCATTTCCTGCTATTTCTAATGACCATCCTTGAGTATTTGATGCTCGCCAAGCTTCTAACAATATCTCTATTCCTTTTTTGGGATGAATTCGCGATAAAAATATCACTTTTTTACTTCCGTATAATTCTTTTTTCTTTTTAATTTCACTTAAATCAATTCCGTTTGGAATAATAGTAAGTTCATTTGTATAGCCTAAATTCCTAACACTTTCCTTTTCCATTAGTGCTGTCACATGTAAATGATCGGCTCTTCTTATCGCTTTGTTTTGGTATAAAAAAAGCCCTATTTTTTTTTTCCAAGGATTATGAGCCACAATCCAAGGTTCTAGCATACCATGTGGAGACAAAACAACTTTAATACCTAGTTCTTGTGCTACTTTTTGAAAACCCCAATTTTGTGGAGTCCAAATACCATTAATATGTACAATAGCAGGGTTTTCTTTTTTTAGAAAAATTCGAAATTCATTTAAAAGACTAAACCAACGCAAAACTTTATTGTCAAAAAATTGTATTTTAATACCTTCTATTTCTATAGGAGAATCTGAAAGTCCAGTAGCTATGACTAGGTCAATATCCGATTTTAATGCATTGCCCAATAAACGCATATATTCGGTTGTACCTCCAGCTGTTTTGTCTATGCTTTCTATGTAATGAATTACTTTCATTTGTTTGATAAAATTTGTTTATATATCTTTTCAATCGAATTGACAAAGTCTTCAGCTCTAAATTCTTTTGAACGCAAAATCGATTTTTGAATAGCTACCATATTTTGTTCTGGAGTTAGCTGCATCACTTTTTCTAATTCTTTAGCGGCTATGTTTTTCCATTTTACTATTTCTTCCGAATTAAATATCTTTTTAGGAATATAAAAACCTGCATCCGCCGCCACTTCTTTCATCGGGTCCTCATCTGTTGTAATTACTAAGCTACCCGAAGCCATTGCTTCTACTATTGGCCAACCGAAACCTTCATATAAAGATGGAAAAACCATAACGGAAGCACCTTGATAGAACTGTTGTAATTGAAAATCGTCAATATTTGTTATGAAATAAATAGATTCTGAAACTATTGAATTTTCTTTAAATGAAATCAACTCTTGAGTTGGAGGTTCACCCACCAAAATTAAAGGAACGGTTGCGTTAAAATCCCTGGCCCATTGATCATAAATTTCAAGTACTCCTAATTTATTTTTATAAAAAGCATTTCCGCCTACATGAAGAATATAACCTTTAGATAAATCAATATTATATTTACTTGTTAGTAATTCACGTAATTCTATTTCACTTTTTGCAGGTTCAAAATTTTGATTTAAACCATTATAAACCACCTTTGAAATTTTTGGTGGTTTAGTCAAAAAAAAATGCAAATCCGTTTGAGTTTTGATAGAAATACTGATAAAGTTTTCGGCTTTACTATATCCCCAACGAATAAATTTTTGATAATACTTACCTGTTATACCAATTTTATTTTCGGGTAATAAACCAAAAGCTGATTGTTGTGCCAAAAAATCATGGCAATGTATCACGTGATATCTTTTCCTGACCAAAGGCACCCAAGGACCTAAAGCATTATCAGCAAAAACAAATAAAGTGTTTTTACTACAATTGACTAGTCGTAATTTTACAATAATTGGAAAAACTACATATTGGTCTATATAGCCCAACCATTTTTCTAAGAAAGGTTTATTAAAAGCAAGTTTAACAAAAAAAGCTTTTGGACTCCATACTATTAATTCATGTCCTTTCTGTAACATACCCTTCTCTATCATCTTAGCAAAACGCGGCATGCTTTGATGAGCTAAAAAGGTCGGATGGGTAAAAAGTACAATTTTCATTTATTCGGCTTTCTTTTTTAAATTTATACTTGCATCTAACAACCCAGCAGCAACAACTGCACAACCCAGCATACTAGGTTGAGCCCATTGTCCTTGAGTTATTAAAAACAATGCTGAACCGCAAAATGCTAAGGGTAGTAACTTGTATGTTCCAGGTAACTTAATGGATCTATAAAACATACTAAATGCCAAAAGCAACCTTAATGCGATAAGTCCTCCTCCTAAAATGAGACCTTGTTCTCCTGCTACACGTCCTAATTCTCCTTCTGAAATTAAGAACTTTACCTTTCCGGTTAACATTTGTGCCCCTGCATTGGTACCCATCCCAAGATTACCAATAAATAATGGCGATTTAAATAAATTGATTATTGGGTCCGTAAATCCGCTTAATGCTCTGTCTATAAAAGAACTATTTTGACCTTTTTCTACCTCATTGGCTTCATCTACTCTACTCATAAAAACTTCAGTTCCGAGACTAAAGACAGAAGTGGTTTTTTGTAATACAATAAACAAGCTTATAATTATTACTACCATAAATAATATCCTTAATATTGATTTAAAACTAGTTGAAGACCCAATAAAAGCAAATAAACCAACTAGAAACACTCCGCCTACTGCTGTCCGACTTACAGTAAGTGGTAATGCTATCAACAATGCTATTGTACTGGATATAAGCAAAATCTTAGAACAAGACTCTTTTGACAACCAAAAATAAAATACAAATACAGAAACCAAAATATAGTAAGATGACAATCCTGTAGTAAATGAAAAAGTCCCTGATGGGCGAAAAAAACCCCTAAATCCATTAAAACCAGCACTACCTTCACCACCTAATCCGATATTTACAAATGCTGTTTGGGGGCTAATATATTGCAAATAGACAATCAAAGTTACCAGAATATTAACCGCTAATAATACCCGTCCCAATTTTAATATATCCTCTTTTGTAAAAACGGAACCGATTATAAAAATTAATGGAAAATGAAGAAGCATAATCCTAGCCCCGTAAAGGCCTACAAATATATTACCATGACCAAAAGTAAGTGTGATAACAAAGGATAACATAGTTATAATAAAACTGATAACTATATATGGATTTACAAATTTTACATTCTGATAAAAAGCTCTAAAAATTATATAAATAGCAATGGGATCACGCACTACCAATAAGGGTGTAGCCAATCCTGGTAAAATCCATTTACGTAAAGCTCCTTCAAAAATCCAAAGTAAAAAATACAACCAAATGGCTATCTTAATTGAATTATAATTTGGATTTGCTTCTTGTTCTGTAATTGTATTCATTAATGCTGTTTTTTTTTATAAAATCTTTAATGAAGAAAGTGCATCCGCCATTTCTTGTCCATAAACCGACCAAGGTCTAGTTTGAGCTTTTTGTTGAGCCGCTAGTCCGAATTGTTCTATTATTGAAGGTGTTTCAAGTATTTTAATAAAAACTTCTTTTATTGCCACCGAAGAACCCGCTTCTACTATCCATCCATCCTCTCCATTCTTGATTATATCCGGTCCTGCGGTACGATCTGTTGTAATCACTGGTACACCTTGAGACATTGCTTCAGTAATCACCAAACCAAAACCTTCAAAAAGTGACGGAAAAACGAAAACATCATGTTCGCGCATACAAGCTAACACTTGGTCATGAGATAATGATGGAATCCATTTATGTTTTTCTAAGGATAGATTCAATACATCGCAATTAGCTACTGCTTTATGCCCAACGATGGTTAACTCCACTTCATTTTGCATTCCCTCGACTGCATCAAATAAATAGGAAAGCCCTTTTCGTTGCGATAAGCCACCTATAAATAAAACTTTAAGCTTTCTATTGGCAAGAGATTGGTACTCTTTTTTTTGCTTTACCTCTGGAAAACCATAAGGGATTACTTTTATTTCGGGCAAACTTCCTGAATACTCTTCCAATGTTTTTTTAGTAAAACTACTTGCCACAAAAATAACATCGGCCAGAGCCAATTCTTGGTCTTTTATATTCAACTTCTCTGATGAGTCATTAAATCCTGTAAGTGTGCTTGACCATTCGGGATTGACATCAAATTCTTTTTGCATCAACAAACGAGCACTTTTCCAATACCCAATAGGTAAGTCATAAATACAATAAAGTCCCAATTGTTTTGCTTTTGTAAAAGTAGCTAACGCCCCATCTTCATAAGCATACACTCCTGAAAGTCCTTCTTCTTTTGCTTTAGCTAAACTATTGGCTACCCATTTATCATGGTTTTGGTACACTTTATCTATACAAAAAAAACCTTTTTCGTGTTTTACAAAATATTCTAAATGCAATTTAGAAGCCAATAAACGTCCAAACTCAAAAAATGATTTCGATTGGGTAAATGGTTGCCAAGTTGTATCTAAACTTCTTCTTTTTAAATCTTTTAATTTAGGATTGCTCCCTAATTTAAATAATAATTGCCCTGGAAAGATTGCAATTGATGTAAATAACTTAAAAAGCAATTGGTTTTTTAATAATCCTGTCACCAAATTTTTTGAATTTGCATTTAAAGTCGGATGAGACACTATTATCTTCATATTTAGGAAATTGAATTAATAAATTGATTTGCCAAACTGTCCAAATTAAACGCCTCAATATTCATAGGAATTATATTTAAATTATTTTTTTCATATTTTATAATTTGTGAAATAGTGTACTGTCCTTTTGTTGGCGTCCATTTGCGTGCAACACTAATAGTATTTATTTGATGCTCTTTGTATGCTGCATAAACTCCACTTTTTTCTGTCTGAAAATAAGGCGTGGTCGATATTCCAAAATCACTATTCTTAAGAACTTCTGATATTAATTTTTCTGATTGTATACCCAAAACTTCATAACCAATATTACAATTTTCAAGCACATCGGTAAAAGTACTCAGTTCAGAACCATTTTTACCGACAAAAATAAACTTTATTGGTTTTTTAAACCAATTGGAGTTGGTTATTAAATCTTCAACAAAATCTTTAAAAGGAGCTCCTGGATGAATTGTACCAAACAAAACAAACTGGGTAAATTCATTTGATACTTTTTTTATGGTTGTCACAGGAATGTTACCACAAATAGGTAAAATATCCGCATCAATATTATGCGATTGAAGAAAGAATTGGTATAATTTATTTTGTGTGCTAATACAATATGGCTTAGTATTACGAACCATTTTTTTTACTATTAATTGTTGTAATTTACCTATACATTTGTGCCTAAATGAAGACTCAATATCTATTCCTAACCACAATTCATGAAACATGATATGCCATTTATGATTTCCTTTTAATTTCTTTAAGAACGAAGGCAACCAAAACGGCAGCCCTTTGGGGTTAAAACTATAAGGTACAAATTGCATAGAAATCCAATCGGGTTGAAATTCATTTAAAATATCCTGTAACCAAAAAAAACGTTGATTATTTGAAGTTGATATAGGTATTCGATTAACTAAAACTGTAGTTTCTTCTACAACTTGAAGCTCAGCAGCAAAAGAAGAAGCTTGATGATCACATAAAGATAAAACTTGGACTTCGAGGCCTTTTCTTATTAGTTCTCCACAAAAACGGCGAGTGTAATCGCCTACCCCATCTTTGCCCGGTTCGGCAGATCCACATATAAAGAGAATATTCATCGTTAACAATTTACATTTGGCAAGCGTTTCAAGGCATTACTCATTTTAATTATCTTTTTTTATTAAGTAGCTTACCATATAACAAGTCTACAAAATTAAAAATAGAAATTTTATACAAACTTCTATTTACAATACACAGATATAAACCATTTAATTTATTTCTTCCGATCATTTGCTGAATAAAAGCTTCTTGATCTATTTTTTTACTTTTTTTAAATGCAGTGATCAATAATTGTGACGGATTTTTTTGATCATTTAAATATTGGGATATCCAATTTTCCGATCCAATAATAGCCAATCTCTTTAATTCTAAACTACCTGTACTCGAAATATTAAATTGATTTTTTCTATATAAAAACACTGGATTAGGCGTGTAGGCAATTCCTTTATTGCCACAGGCGATAAAGGCTGAAGTATAGTCAGAGGTCCAAGCTAAAGGTAGTTTAAAAAACCCTCCTTTGTCCAATAATGCACTTCTTCTATATACAAAATCAGAAATGAATTGCTCACTTCTACCCTCTAAACAATTTAAAATATAATCATCAGTGTTTTCAAATTCAGGACAACAATTACTTAATTCTATGTCTTCTGAATCTTCATTTATGATTCTTATTCTACAATGAAAAACATCTAAATCAGGGTACTTACTAATCAATTTGTCAAACTCTTTTAAATAATCAGGTGCCATTTTATCATCGTCCCCCATCAATATAAAAAAATCCCCTTTAGCCAAACTCAGACACTTATTCCAATTATCAATAACATTTTCTGCACCAATGTTACTTTCATTTTCATAGTAATTAATACGAGGATCATCAAATTTTTTAACAATGCTAAAGATTTCATCAGGAGAGCAATCGTTAACAACAATTAATTCAAAATCTGTAAATGTTTGTGACAATATACTACTTATGCATTCTTCAAGAAAACGGCCTTTAAATGCTGGAATTCCAATAGAATATTTCATTTTTAATTTCTTTTTAATGCATTATCCATTTGTTCTCTTGTTAAGCACCTATTTATAGCCAACTATATTTCTATTGTTTCTCCTCAGTCAATTTCAAAATTTTATAATATCCATAAAAGACATGCAACACCATCTGCACTAACGCAACAAAAATATTTAAGTATAAAATTCCTTTTAAAGTTGCTATATCAAACAAATAACAACCTAAAATTATAGGGAATAAACTTGCTGAAATTGAAATATAATAATGTAAAATCCATCCTTTACTTAAATAGAGCGATAAACCAGCCCCCATTAACATAGTCAGTGAAGTTCCTATTATCAAAAGCAATAATTCAGTATTTAAGTTTTTATAATTATTCCCGAGAACCCATAGTATCTGATCTGAAAAAAGATAAGTAAACCCAACAATAAAAAGAATAATTACTATAAAAGAAAATAAGATTTTTGAATAGTACCTTAATAGTTTTTGGGGTTGATTCTGCATTCTAGCAAATCTTGGAACAATTAATATTGAAAATACCACCATTAGAATACTTAAAACCGAACTTATTCTTTCTAATGCTCCAATTTCTGCTATGGAAGCCGTATTTCCAAATATCGAAATTAACCAAGTTGAAATTTGCCCCGAAAAACAGTAATAAATAAGCCCTGGTAAACTTCTTTTAACAATTATTGATATTTCATTTTTTACTAACACATCCTCTGGCTGTGTAGTATCAGCATATATATTTGTAATTTTCTTTAAACTTATGTTTCCATAAATTCTTGATATTCCGCCACTCAGAATTGAAATATAGGCAAAAGGAAAAATGAATATAGTAGAAGCAACTAATAGCAATCTTCCCAAACCAACCCCTATCTGATTTTTTTGAAGAGGAACAATACTCTGATTTAATGTTAATGGAATCTCAAGTAAAGAATCTGATAAAGCTGCAAGAAAGGCAGGAATTATTGAAACTATTATCAATAAAGAAGTCAACCAGCCGGCTCCATTATGTAGTAATAAGTAAAACAATATCGGTAAAGAAACAATCAAACTTACTAACGCAAATTTTTTACGCATTTGAAGCCCAGTAACTAATACTTTTCCTAACTTTTGTTTGTCCTCCCAAACTTTTCCTCCCTGCGCCATTACTCCTGTTGAAATCCCTCCGTCAGACAATACTATCATTGCTCCCAGCATAGTATTAGCTAAAGTGTAAAATGCATATTCCTGAACGGATAACAAACGAATAATTATAATACCCGAAGCAAAGCCTAAAGCTTGCACAATAATTTGAGCACTTCCAGTAATCGAAATTAATTTTCCCCAACTTACGATTCTATCGTACTTAGGATGTTGTTTGAATTTTATCAAAATATCTTTCAAGAAATGGAAATATAATAGTTATAAATAGATTTTTTTACAATTGATTATCTTAGACATTCCCCTTCTTGATGAAACATAATATGACTTTTATGATTTCCCTTTAATCTCTTTAAGAACGAAGACAACCAAAACGGCAAACTCTTTGTGTTAAAATTATATGGTACAAATTGTAAAGAAATCCAATCGGGTTGAAATTAATTTAAAAACGACGAGTGTAATCTTTACCAATGTCAGCAGAACTGCAAATAAATAATATTTTCATATCTAGCTTCTTTCTCCTATTTTTTTTGCTGGAACACCTCCCCAAATCTCATAGGGAGGAATTGATTTATTGACAACTGCGCCTGCTGCAACAATAGCTCCTTTGCCTATGGTTACCCCTTTTAAAATGATGCAATTTGCTCCTAACCAACAATCTTCTTCAATTGAAATTGGAGCAAATTTTCCATTTTGTTTACGTAGCAATTGTCCTTTCTCAGTACCATGATCATTATCAATAAAACTACATCCTGATGCGACCATACAATTTGAACTTATTTTAATTTGTTTTCCAACATTAAAATGACAGCCTGAGCCAATAAACACATCGTTTTCTATAATAACTATATGACTATTCGAAGTGGAAAAAATTTTGAAATTAGTATGATTTCCTATATAGCAATTATTGCCAATACTTATTTCATTATAGTAGTTATCTAATTCAATAGTCCCTATTGTAGTTTTAGAGCCAATTGTCATCCCAAGTTTTCTATATTTATACAAACGAAATCTATGTGTAAATTTCTTTAACAGTCTTAAAAATAGCAAATTGAATTTGAAAAAAAATTTCATAATTCTCAAAATATAATTTAGTTAAATATTTTTAATAATAAAGTCTGTAACTTCATCTGAAACTATCTCCCAACCACGAGATTTCATGTGTTCTTTAGCATTATTACCTATCCTCATTAATGTTTCAGAATCATTATAACACTTATAAATACTTTCAGATAACTCCAAACTGTTTCCAGCTGAGATTAATATTCCGTCATAATCATCTGTAATAATATCTTTTTGTCCACAAGAATTTGTTGTAATACAACATATCCCTACTGACATTGCTTGTAATAAACTAAGTGGTTGACCTTCAAAAAAACTTGGCAATACAAACAAGCTGGCTTTCTCTAAATATTTTATTTCATCTGTAGCTTCAAATTTCGGAATTACTTTGATATTTTTCTTTAAATATTCGGGCCAATTTTCTTGAACTTCAGAAAAATCTTTTCCTGTTCCAATCAATAAATAATGAAAATCAACATTGTATTTTTTATATAAAATATCCGCAGCTTCTATCAAAATGGCAATCCCTTTTCGTTCTATCCATGAACCATTAAACAAAATAGTAAAATTGTCATTTAAGCGTGTTGTCAAAGTTTTATCATGAAAATCAACACCATTTTTAAAAAGAAAAATATCATCTTCTTTTCTTTTGTACTTTTTTTTCACATATATCGAATCATCACTATTAATCAGCAATAATTTGTTTGCTTTTTTTAAACCCAAATCACAATTTCTTAGCCTCCAAAGTGGGAAAATAATTTTTGTTTTAATAGATTTTTTAATATCGAAAATTTCCCATGCTCGACGCTCGACACCATGACTTTCTAAAAAACACGGTATTCCTTTGTTAACAAATTGTCCTGAAACTGGTTCGTGAACTATGAATGCGGCAGGTTTAATATTTAGTTTCTTGAAATAATCATATGCTTTATATGGAAATAACCATTTATGTGTAGGCCCTACTTCATTAGGACCAATGTGAATAAATTGAAACCCTTTCTTTTCAAAAGAAGTTTTCCAATAATATTCAACTCTTCCCATTCCACCGTTTGTATTTATATCAATTTCAGATACATGAATTATAATTTTGTTATCCATCTAATATTTATAAATTTGTTAGGTTCTTTTTTTAATAAACTTTGCTGGATTTCCTCCCCAAATTTCATATTCACTAATATTTTTTAAAACCAATGATCCAGCTCCTACTACTGAACCTTTATCGATTGTTACCCCTTTGAGAACAATGCAATTGACCCCTATCCATACTTTATCTGCTATAAATATAGGTACGATAATTAAAATTATTACAAAGTCATTCTTTTTAACATTTCACAAATATTTATTATAAAAAAATTATCAATTTTATTAAAAATAAATTTAACAAATTAAAAAAGGCACTTTAGATCAGTATTTTATGCTATGAAGAAATCTAATAAAAAATCAATAAAAAATGATAATACATAAGTTCAAAATAAAAATTTAGTCCTTTAAATTTATATTTAACTAATTCCTTACCTTGTTTAAAAAATAAACCTAAAAACAAATTTATTCGTTTAATTCGAAATCTAAAATCCTTTACCGTATTTGCCTTTTTAACTGCATATTGATGGCATTTTAACCATTTTTTATAATTACCCCATTTACCAGATCTTCTCCAAGGATGTATTACCTTTGCACTAGCTAAAAAAGTAGTACTTGTGACTGCTTTCAATCTTTCATAAAAATCAGTGTCTTCGAGTGCTGCATAAGGAAAACCCTCATCAAAACCACCTAATCCATTAAACACTTTTTTATCAACAGCAATATTACAAGACCAAAAACATCCTCCATTTAAATTTAATGGCGATAGTTCATCAAATCTAGTTCTAGGTCTATCGGCATTGATATATCCTTCGATACCCTTATAAACACCTTTATTTATTTCTTTTAAATACTCTAATAGTAAATCTCGGTCTGGAAGACAATCATCATCTATAAATACAAGCCAATCTCCTTTTGAATATTTTGCCCCATTATTTCTATTGGTTGCAGGCCCTTTTTGAGGACCTGATATAAAAGTTACAAAAGGATATTCTTTAGTTAATTTTTCTATTTCTCCATTTTGTATGCTATCATCACTTACAATGATTTCATATTTTGTAGAATCAATAGTTTGAAAATCGGGGATTAAATTATCCAAACATTTTCTCAACAAATCATATCTGTTGTAGGTAGGTATTATTACTGAAAGAAACATAGTTTTATTTTTATTATTTATATTGAAGATGATAATTTGTATTCTAGAAAACTCATTATAAAATGTATTTTAAAAAATTTTATTCTCTTTTTTTTATGAATCGAGCGGGAACTCCAGCCCAAACTTCATAAGGTGGAATAGATTTGTTTACCACTGATCCTGCTGCAATAACAGATCCTTGACCAATAATAACACCTTGCAAAATTACACATGAAGTACCAATCCAAACATCATCTTCAATAATAATTTCTTTACTTGTTATTGGTTGCAAATTAATATTTGCATATCTATTATACTCATGTCCTGTATCATTAAGTGTACACTTACTAGCAATTAAACAGTTATTACCAATACTAATTTTTGTATTACATACAAACTCACACCCATGACCAATAAACACCTTTTCGCCCATTTTAATATAGGAACTATCATTAAAAGGTTGCCATAATCTAAAATCAACGTCATCTTGAATTTCACAATCACTGCCTATATTAATTTTGTTAGGCCAATCACATTTTATTTTTCCAATTCGCGTGCCTTTCCCAGATTCCAATCCTCTTAATTTAAGCGAAATAACAACTATTTTATTAATAAAATGCAGAATCTTATTATATATTAAAGCTATTTTAGTTGGTTGTTTCATAGCTGTCATTTTTTATTTGTAGAATTTTAAAAATACTGAAGAAAGTAGTTTGCATTAACGCAACTAAACCTAAAGCTATGTTTAAAAACAAAACACCTTCTAAATTACTTAGGTCTAATATACTAGCAAAAACAATTATTGCAATCAAATTAATGGTAATTAATACAATTGGTGATAATGCCCAACCTCTACTACTATATAAAGAAAATGCTATTCCAGACAATAAAGAAATACAACTACCTATTACACTTAACAAAAGTTCGTAATTTAAACCTTTATAATCTTTACCAAGAATCCATAGTATTGGTGCAGGAAAAAAATAAACTATCATAACAATAATACTTAAAATTACTATTAGCACAAACATAATTTGAACAAAACGTTGTAATAATATTTTTTTTTCTAATTTCAATTTAGCAAAACGTGGTACAATTAGGGTAGTAATTATAGTAAGAAAAACACTAAGTATGACACTCAATCTAGTTAGCGCTCCTAATTCAGCCAAAGACGTAGTATTGCCAAATATAGATATTAACCAAATTGTAATTTGACCGGAAACACAGTAATAAATTGATGTAGGCAAAATACTTTTAACTAAATCTAATATTTCCTTTTTAACTACTAAATCTGGCTGTTCATCTTTAGAAGCATAATTATATACAATTTTTCGTAAACCAAAATTTCCCCAAATTCGAGGTATTCCAGCTGCCAAAACAGCTACAAAAGCCCAAGGAAATACTAACATTGCAAGTCCAGATAGTAACAATCTAGCTATTCCAACTTCAACCTGATTTCGTTGAAGAGGCAAAATGGTTTGATTTAATTTAGGAATAATTTCTAATAAAGAATCTGACAAAGCAGCATAAAAAGCTGGAATTAATGCTAAGGTAATAAGTATAGACGTTATCCAACTAGCATCATTATGTAGTAAAAAATAAAATAAAATTGGTACAGAGACTAACAAGCTTCCAATTGCAAATTTTTTCCTTAAATCTAAACCTGTCGCTAAAATAATTCCCATTTTTTCTTTATCCTGCCAGACTTTTCCCCCTTGTGCCATAACTCCATTAGTAATCCCACCATCAGCCAAAACCGTCATCATCCCTAACATAGTATTAGCTAAAGTGTAAAATGCATATTCTTGAACAGGTAACAAACGAATAATTAGAATACCCGAAGCAAAACCGACAGCCTGCACAATAATTTGAGCACTTCCAGTAATCGAAATTAATTTCCCCCAACTTACGATTGTATCGTACTTAGGATGTTGTTTGAATTTTATCAAAATATTTTTCAAGAAATGGAAATAAAATAGTTAAAAAATAGATTTTTACAATTGATTATCTTAGCCTTTCCCAATCCCCTTTACCTGAAAACCAATTCCTGTTAATTGTTCTGCATCTAAAATATTACGTCCGTCAAATACAAATGCAGGTTTATACATATTAGTATAAATAGTATCCCAATCGTAAGTTTTAAATTCGTCCCATTCAGTCAATACTGCAACCGCATGTGCTTGATCTAAAGCCTCCATAGACGTTTTATAAACAAAAATTTGTTTCAATTTTGATGCGATTTTTTGCTCAGTAAGCCCGTTTAATTCCCATAAATAGCTCATATCCGCCTTAATTTTTACCTCAGAAACTTTAGGATCATAAACGTGTATTTGGGCACCATCTTCTATAAGATGATCGGCTACATAAATTGCTGCAGATTCTCGTGTATCATTCGTATCTTTCTTGAAGGCCCAACCCAAAAAAGTGATTTTCTTGTCGCTAACTGTATTAAATAACGAACTTATAATTTTCTTAGCAAAACGGGATTTTTGATAATCGTTTAGGATAATTACTTGCTCCCAATAATTAGCCACTTCAGGTAAATTAAAATAACGACATAAATACACCAAATTCAAAATGTCTTTTTGAAAGCAAGAACCTCCAAAGCCTACTGAGGCTTTCAGAAATTTAGGTCCTATTCGACTATCTGTTCCAATAGCATTGGCCACTTCATCAACATTAGCTTCGGTAGCTTCGCATAAAGCCGAAAGTGCATTTATAGAAGATATACGCTGCGCTAAGAAAGCATTAGCAGTTAATTTGGACAATTCAGAAGACCAAACATTTGTTGTTAAAATTTGCTTTGGTGTCAACCAATGTGCATAAATGTCAACCAAGGCTTGAATGGCTTCTTTCCCTTTTGGAGTTTGTTTTCCTCCAATTAGAACTCTATCTGCATTGAATAAATCGTCGATAGCTGTTCCTTCCGCTAAAAATTCTGGATTGGATAATACTTCGAAATGCACTCCGCTACCTGTACTCTCTAGAATAGTTTGTAGGGTTTCGGCGGTACGAACAGGTAATGTCGATTTTTCGACTATAATTTTATCATTTTTAGCAATTCGGGCAATTTGCCTAGCGCACAATTCAACAAATTTCAAATCGGCAGCCATACCTTTTCCTTCACCATAGGTTTTTGTTGGCGTATTTACGGCAATAAAAATCATATCGGCGGCATCAATGGCTGCATCAACATCTGTGGAGAAAAAAAGATTGCGACCTCGTGCTTCTCCTACTACTTCGGCAAGTCTTGGTTCATATACTGGTAAATTATCTAAATTTTCGTCATTCCAAGCAGCAATACGTGCTTCATTTAAATCTACTACAGTTACTTTTATTTCAGGGCATTTCAAAGCGATAACCGACATTGTTGGTCCTCCAACATAGCCGGCTCCTAAACAACAAATATTTTTAATTTTCATTTTAAACTTTTATTTTTTTTTCAAAGATAAACATAATATAATTCTACTGGTAATAATTCAATATTGTCCAACCTCCATTTTTTAGATATTGGTTTTTTGTGTTAATTTATAATCAAAAATTAATTTATAATGGTTTTATAATTCCTCTTTATCGACAATTGAATGATCAATCATTAACTTCTTGAGGTTGTACAAAGACATCCGCTTATAGCCTTGTAAGAGTTTTATTTTATCATAATCAATAGTTTCCAAAAGATGTCTGTCCATAGACTTCAAATCTTCCCATTGAAGTCTATTGCCGTAATGAGTTTGATAATATTTCTGAAGCACTCTAAAGGTACTTTCTTTTATATCTCCTTGAATATTGATTTTTTGATTCCTAACCAAAACTTCTTTCAACTGTTTGTCCAATTGCAATTTATAATCAGCAATTAGTTGAAGTGCTATATCAAATTCTTCAGAAGTAATTATCTTTTTTTCGTTTAACATCGTTAATCTCTACTAAATTATTCACGAATCACTATGCTGAATTATATTTATAGTAATGGCGAAGCAATAGATTCTAATTGTTGATAAATTTGTTTTACCTCTTGCGAGTTTTCTTTTTGCAATACCATAATTGTCATATTTTAGTATGCATTTAAAAGTTCTTTTTGAAACACTTCTTGACGCAGACTTGAACTCGAAAAACGATGATCTCGCGTATTGAAATATAACTCGATTCCTTTTTCCTCACAATAAGATCTCCCGGTAAAATCTCTATCTCTATATTCATCGCCCACTATGCGCAAGTCAATGATAAAAGACTTCAAAATATCTTCTAAATCCTGCTCAGTAGCATAAGGTACTACTTCGTCAACAAACTTACACGCCTTTAATTGTATGTAGCGTTCGACAACTGTTTGAGTAGGTTTATTTTTTGTTGGACGATCTATAGTTGGATCTGTTTGTAAACCAACAATTAAATAATCACAATGTAATTTAGCCTCTTCAAGCATTTTAACATGACCTGCGTGTAACAAGTCAAAAGCACTAAATGTAATTCCAGTTTTCATAGGTTTAAGTTTTAAAATTAAATAAGGGTACCCCACTGACAGTTACATTTTAACTATCAAAAAAAAAATTAAGGTTGTAAAAAACAAAAAAATATGTCCTAATTGCCTATTGAAATCTCTACTAATTTTGTAATAGTCAGAGCGACAACTCCCCTTTGATTTTTATCATAACCATTGGTGCTCATTTTTAATTCAGCTGTTACAGACTCTGTAATTAAATTCTTCAATTTTCTAATATTTCTAATATTTTCGCAAACAATATATTTATCAAAAAAAATAATAGAAACAATTTACATGAGAAAATAATTAATTGATTTTCAATTTATTAATAAAAATAAAATAAGTTTAAGCAATAGTTTTTATCATTCATTTTTAATTTACTTTTCAAAAATATATAAGGTTTTTAACTTAAAATAATAAATCAGTCCAAAGGATTTTAAAATCCGATTAAATACAAAATATAGTTTTCTATTAATAACCATCTATGTTTTAATAAGAAAAAACAATTATTCAAATCAATAATCTTACATAATACTTCTGCATACAAGAAAGGAGCTTTACTTTATTAGGATCAAATTGAAATTACAAAGAAAAAATAATCAGTGTAATGGCTGTACTTGAGAAATAAAATTAATATTCTAACTTATAGAATTTGACGCAAGATTCGTTAAATGCGCCTAAAACAAAAAAATTATAGGGGTAAGATGGTAAGTAATTGGTGCCTTAGAAATTTGAATAGATATTATCAGCAAACCCTCTAAATGAGCCTGCAAAGTATTCCAAAATAAATCGATTTATAACCAACCCTTAATCAGATAATTATATAAAAAAAATAGGTTCAAATTAATTTGAACCTATTTTTTTATTTTTATACTGCTTTTTTTATTGAGTTACTAAAAGTTGCGGATATGGTTTTGGGACTGCATTAAGTAGTATAGAATTTGTATTATTAACTCTATTTATTAATAAATAATTTAAATTACTGTCTGACAAGATATTACTATTCACTAGCATTCCTTTAGACATATTTTTTAGGCTCCCATTTACTGTTGAATTTACGATATATGCAGTTAAAGTAGTTTCAAATAAAGGGATATTATCAAGAAAATTACAACCTTCAATAGTTACTGTCTCTCCTTTAATTGTATTAGAAGCTGTATTATTTGAAAAATTACAAGAATATAAACCAATTGATGGAGTAGCTTCAATAATATGAGTCCCTGTATTATTTTTAAAGTCACAATTTATTACTAAAGGTGCATTATGAGCACTTAGATTAATAGCGACTGTATTACCATCAAAATTACAATTTATCCAAGCATTCAAATTATCAGCTCTAGCAGTTCTTAATGAAAATCCTGTTCCACAATTGATCACTTGACAATTGTAAAATACCGTTTTGTCAATATACGTCATATGATTTGTTTCTCCTCCTGTATAAGCAGGGTCAGGTGTTTGTTTAAAAGCTGTTGGTATATTAAAAAAATGTATTTGTTCAAACATATTATTATCCATCCCATACATCTGGGCGACTTCTATTCCGTAAGTAGTTTGATTTCTGAACACAACATACTTAAAATTAATTCCATTAGACTGAAACCAATTGTCTAAACCATCGGATGTTATATGAACACCTTTACTACCACCTTGTAATGTTAAATAATTAATCACAAATGAACCTATTCCTGCGCCTCTTACATTTATTAAATTAAAATCATCAGTTAAACCTACAATAGCTGTTTTTCCTGTTCCTGAACCCACTATTCCTTCCTCTTTATTAATCAGTAAAGGTGCATCAATATAAAAAATACCTTCGGGTAAATTAGCTATTCCATTGGTATCAATAAGTCCTTGAATGTAGGCTCTACTACTTGTTTGTCCTGCTCTATTTGTACTCCAATTTGCACCTGTTGGATTTGGAATATTTTCAAAAACAGGTCTATCCCATTTTTGTTTTTCTGCACCTAAAATAGAAGATAGTGTATTTGTTGCAGTAGTGCCAGCAAGTAATGCCGTTTGGTTTGTTCCATTATAAGTTACACTACTACCATTAAAATGACCTCTAATATCATAATTACCACCAGTAGTAGCGTATGGAGCAGAGTTAGAATTTACTGTAAATGTTTTAGCCGTAGTAGTACTTGCCCCGCCATTAGTGGAGATGGCTTTATCTAATAGCATTAAATTATTAGATTGAATATCAAAAACAGGAGTTGGATTAGCAGCATAACCTAATCCAGCCATACTTGCTAATTTTACATCACCCATATTTCTCATATGCAGTAATGCTTTACCTGTACCTAAATTATTATAATTCCAAGCTTCTGCATCTAACCCTACTATATTTAAATTACCAAAAGTATCAATATCAGTAGCATCACCGTGAGCGGTCAATAAATTTAACCAAGTCCAAGTATTCCCAGTACTAGGAGTAGTAGTATTCCCTTTTAAAGATAATTGAGGATATGCTGATGTTACCCAGTGTTTAATGAATTTATTATTCTTGAAATAACCGCTAGAAGTATTATTAATATTTAAAGTACTTCCAATAATATCAATAAATTTACAATTTTCTATAAGAGCATTGGTAGCTGAAATATATCCACCAGATACATGTGAAATTGTGCAATTAGTTATTGGGCTTCCACTTAGGAAATTTATCCCATACCAAGCTTTTACACTAGTTACTAAAACATTGGTTGCTCCAGCAGCAATATTAATTTCAGGCATTTCATTATAAGAGGAATGTCCATATAATCTCATATTACTATTAAGTGTTATTCTAGCAAGTCCACCAACTCTATAATTGCCAGCTTCTAATCGTACTGCACCGTAAGTATTTAATGCACTTTGTAAATTCGCTCTTTGAGATAGTGGTAAGAAATAAGCCTTAAAATAGTCAATTTCTTCTTGAAGATTATTTACTACTGGCAATACTGGAAGTGTTTGTTTTTGAGGCTCTTCAATAGCATAGTTGTAGTTCTGCGAAAAAACTACAGTTGAAAAAAGCAAAAAAAAGTAAATTAAATGTTTCATTGTCCTGATATTATATAGGCATTTAGACCTGTTTTTCTAAGCAACCCAAATCTTACGTTTCCTGTAGTACTACTATACTTTGCTGTACCATTTGCATTATAATTAAGGGTTATACCTGTAGCTGCCTGTACTGTTAAGACAGCACCGTTATGAGCTTCTAAATTAATAGTATCTCCTATTGCCATTGTATCAAATCCAGAGGTTAATGTCAATGTGGCCGATGTTGTACACTCTAAGGTATTGTTTACATCTGAAGCAACAATATTTCTAGAAGAAGTAAATGGTACAATCAGAGCTTTATATGGATTCGTCCCAGATGTACCAACTATTCTTTCGGCTGTTTTAGCGTGTAATGCATAAGGCACACTTAATAGTTGTGTGATTCCAATAATATTATAATTTGTACCTCCATTAACATCTACTTGAGTTTCGATAAAATAGGGTCCTTTATCCCAAGCTATAGCACTAAAGCTACCGGTACCAATAGTACCTGTTCCAATTTCAAGAGAAACTAGTCCGTTGCTATTTGTGGTAACAGAATGTGTCTCTTGATAAACATTAGTTCCTGACACCGTTCCTTGATGTACAATAATTTTAAGACTTATATTCGAATTAACCACCAAGCTATTGTCTTGTGAGCGAATAATTGCTTGATAACTCATTTTTTCTGGTGACTGTGCAAAAATAGTAAGCGTAACAGTCACAAATAACAGTATGGTAAGTGTAAGTTTCATTTTTTTTATTTTTTTAATATTTTAAATGTTTTCAAAACTTTGTTGTTAAAATATACTTGAAGTATATAAATAGATGAACTAAGATCATTCAAATTAATCTGAGTTTCTGTTTGATTAATTGTGTTTACTTTTAAAATCCTCCCTTGAGTATCATAAAGTTGATATGATCCTGGGGTATTTTCCAACTTAAATCCCTCCATATTTATAGTAACATAATCTGTGGTTGGATTTGGAAAAATAAATATTTCTGCTTTAGGCTCAACACTATTCTTTTGTCTAGATAAGGTTTCTTCAAGATCTTCGTGCTGAACACCTTGGGCTACATTGAAAACAGATTGCCCAATATAGGTGTAAAAGACTTGCCCTATTGAATAAGCAACTGTACCAGAACCACTAATTGCATTAGCGCCCGAAGTATTTATGGTTCCCATAATATTGTTTGAATTTGTTTGGACATTTTGACTTATACCTTTGTAAGAAAAAAACAGTATTATAATTATAAATAGGTTTATAATTTTTAAATTTATAATATTCACAATCTTAGGGCTTTAATTTATTTGCAATCATTTCATTTGCAAATTTATTTAAATAAAAAATAAAACCGATAAAAATCTAATATTTCCGTTAAAAAACACAAATTAACTAATTTTAACGATTATAAACTTACAGTAAATAGATAAAATTTATCGTATTGGTGTTTTTTAAAACTAAAAATTATAGGATATTACTTAAATAATAAAATCTTCAAAAAGAGTATTTTATATTTTTAAAGAACCTGATATAAGGTATGCAAATAACGATGATTTACTTCATAAATTATACAGATAAATTCTTTTTATCTAATGTTTAAAATACCTATAAATATTATATCTAATTCTCAATTAATAAGTGGTATATTTAAATAATCATCATTTTAACAACAAGTATTTTGTTGGTTATAAACCCATTAGCTACAAAAAAAGCAAAGAACTGAATGCGTATTTAAAAAAATGCTGATTTGAATACTATTTTTCTAAAAAACACTTTGATATTTGAAATGATGATTGTTGATTTTCAAATTACGAGATGTGAAATTATTTTTATTTTAAATATCTATTAACAATAATTCTAGTTCACTATTTTCTTGCTTACCACTTTATTATCAGCAGAAGTAATTTTAACAATCAATACTTGGCTAGTATATTTTGAACTCTCTATACTAGTTTCATTGGCATTAATATTTGTTTTTTCGTCAAGCAATCGACCTCTAATATCATATAATTTTACATTATCAATAGACGAATCATTAGATTTAATATTAATCATTCCTTGGTTTGTATAAACTACTATACTGTTATCATCCAAAGTAGGAGTTGTAATTCCTAATGTTTTTTGGTATTTCAAAGAAAATCTTGTATTTGTAGCGCCTGCTTGGGCAGTAAAGGTATACGAATTTGATTTCAAGTTGGTTTCTGTCCCATTATTGTTATCTTTTAGAATAACATCTTGTGATGATGTAAACAAACCATCCACGTGATCTATAGCTATTGTATAATCACCTGCATTTGTAGCTTTGAAACTTAAAGGAACCTCATCAGCTCCATCAAATGGCAAAGGGCGTCCTTGAATAACATAATCCGTATTATCAAGTAATGAATTTAAAGCTATTGCTCCATCATTATAATATTTTCCATCAAACTCATCAACACCCAAAGTAGCATCTGTTATATAACCCACAGCCATTTGAGAGAAAGCGCCCGCAGAGTTGGTTGCGTTGAGCCAAATCGTATTTCTTTCAACAGCTTTTGTTTTATGGAATTGATTTGTAGTATTGGTCGTTCTTTGTCCATTATTAAAAACAACAGTAGTTGCTGAGTTTAATGCTTCTACAAAAAAACCTTGACCAGACTGAATGATTCCATTAGGATCCACAACTTGAGCTTCTCCATTGGATATAAATGTTCCTGACGTCCAAGTACAATAAGACGGACTTGCAGAATTATTTGTTTTCCTCCAATAATATAAAGTTCCTGTAATATTAGCGCTGTTATCAGCAACAAACTGTGCAATACTAATCGCTGACGGATAAGGATTTCCAACCAAATTAAAACCTTTTCCGATACCTCCATTTGTCAAAGTAATAGGTATATTTCCATTATTAGGCACGCCTGTAAATACCCCAGAATAAATAGTCCTAATGGTGGAAGAAGCATCATTCGGCATTCGAATGAGATAGCCTTGACCTAATGCAAAATTGGTTGTAGATGGGCTTGCAATAGCAGTATACAAATTAGTCAAGGTATTATAATCGTAAAATCTATTAGTACTTGTTGCTGGGGAAAATGTTTGTAAAAAGGCACTACCATTAGTTACCGGTGATGACCACAAAGTATAATCGAGTCGCAATAAAGCTGCACTATTTCGATTTACGTTTATATTTCCTGAATTTGCAACATCTGAAACTTGTATTAAATTGGCGTTATCACTCAAGGTAAAACTGCCAGAACTTACCGTTATTGCTCCATTTAAAGTGACATTGAATCCAGAAGGAATTGTAACAACAGCATTGTTATTTACTATCAAAGAACAGGCATCGATATTGGCGGAAACACTATAATTACCGCTTATTATTGCTGTAGTAGCACTTGTTGGAATACCATTATTCCAAGTACTACCATTCCAAGTGGTCGCCGAAACAACTATTGCAACAGTTTCAGAAGTTACTGGAGAAGAGGTTCCATTAGTCACTACTGCTCTAAAATATTTGGTTACATTCAAATTTCCGATAACATCAGCTGATAAACTATTTGCTGTCTCTCCAGTTATATCAATAAAAGTAACATTGTCAGTTGAAGATTGCCACTGAATAGTACCTGTATTTCCCGTTAAAGTTACGGAAGCTGGTTGTGAATTAGAACAAATCGCTTGATTTGCAGAAATTGTTCCAGCAACTGAGGCTATGTCACTTTCGACTTGTTGTATTCCTTGGGTTACATTATAACCTGTTTTTCCAATGTAGGTATAAAATACTTGTCCAATTGAATAGGTTACTATACCAGAACTACTAGACGAATTGGTTCCTGATGCAATAATGGTTCCCATAATATCATTGTTAATTTGACTAAAACTTTTAAAAGAAAAAAGCAACATAACAATTATAAGTAGGTTTATAATTTTTAGGTTTTGGGGTTTCACGATTTCTAGGGCATTAAATTAATTTTCAAGAATTTCTGTGACAAAACTATTGATAATAACAATAAACCCGATAAAACACCTAATAATATCGATAAAATACACAGTATTTAACTATTTAACAATCATATACGTATATATAAACAATACTGGATAAAAAATTAATACTTAATAGATTACTAAATAAATAATTTGTAAGATATTGCTTATTTAATAATTGGAAGCCTTTTTAAAACCTAATATTTCTTAATAAATCACTATCAATTTCTAAAGAATTCAAACTATTTATATCGATGCTTTTTTTCTTTAACACTCAAAAAAATAATTAAATTTCGCAATTAGTAGAAATAAATACTAACCATCTAAAATAATTACAAATTTGTGTGTCAAAAAGATTTAGGAGATATAAAAAGTCGAAAAATGCCCTTTTAATTATGAAAAGTTTGAGACAAATAAAATCTATATTTGAAAATTATAAATATAAATCCCTTACAAATTAAGAAGTTAAGATAGTGCGATATAGATAGCTGTAGACATAATAATATCGCATAAAAAGACATATCAAAATATGGCATAAATAAGGTAATCTGTAACATTTAATTATTAATCTCGCTAGTTAAAAATTTTAACTTTTTGGCTCTTTTTGACTGAATTGAAATAGTACGTTAAACTTAACATTACCAGAAAATAAACAATACTAAATGTCCAATAAGTCTGAGTATTAACACTTGCCGCGACAGGAAAAATAATGCAAGAGGAGTTTAGCATCACCTGAAGAATCCAAACACAGATACCACTTTTGGTTTGTCCGTAAACAATAGCACACATTCCAGCTGCCCCCATCATATTAATCATCAAAGCCCCTATAGGCAAATTGTGAATAACACCAACGTCAAACAAAACGATTGGTATCCACCAAAGCGCCCATACCACACCTACAATCTGACTCGCAAAGAACGGATTGATAATTTTTGAAAGTTGTCTAACTGCAAAGCTAACCCAAACCACTTCTCCTATTAAAGCATAGAAAATCACATTAAAAGTAAAGTTAAATTTTCCAAAAAGAGAGTAGTTTAAAGTAATATCCGTAAAATTTATATCCAAATAAAGTGATCTTAGATACAAAGTTAAACAAGCTATTGATGCGGCAAAAAAGAATGAAAAAAAATACCATTTTAATGGAACTTTCCATACAAGCATTGGCTTGAAAAGTTCTTTCAAACCACTATTCCCTCTGGCTAATTTTACTATAGCCATTAGTAGAAACAAAAGTATAAAAAACCGACCATGTAAATAAAGTCGGCCCGGAATTAAATGTAAATGTATTCCATAAACAAAAACAGCACATGATATAGGGGCTAATACTAAAAAAATCCAAATCTCGTACTTCTTAATAAAATTATATAAATTTTCTCTATTAATATCCATAAGTGATCTAATTTATTAATTGTTTATTCAAAAATTTGGCTAATTTACAAGAATATATTTAATATTGTATAAATAATGATTAATTGTATATGAAAATTCAAAACTAGGAATTTATTACAAACATTCTCTAAAAAACAAAATAATTCAAATTATAAAAAAAAAAATTTTTTGATGCTAAAAAAATAATCCAATAAATGTTGTTTAACGATTATAATCGCTTTATACAGAAAATACAAGTATTTGTGAATCCTTTTTCCGTTTTTTGTTAAACAATTTCAATAATAACACATAATTATTAATTTACAAAAAGGACTAAGTAGACAATTGTACTAGTAAAAAAAATGTATTGATTTTGCTCTAACAATTATCATTGGATTTAAATTACGTTTTTTTTGTCTTAAATAAATTTTATCCAAATTTGAAATTAACTCAATTACACTAATAATAGCTAACAACAATATTATGGAAAATGAGATAAGAGGATCTAAAATGGACTATCCCAAAAGTACATTACATGAGCTTTTCGCTGAGCAAGCCGAAATGTTTCCTAATTCAATAGCCCTTGAATTTGAGAACAAACAGGTTACATACAGCGAATTAGCGAAAATGATAAATCAAATGGCAAATTATCTTTGGTCTCAAGGTTTAAGACCTGGACAAATTGTTGCTGTTTCTCTAGATAGAACTCCTGAATTAATTGCTGTCCTTTTTGCTGTTTTACAATGTGGTGCATCTTATGTACCTATCGATACCTCTTATCCTAACGCAAGACTAGATTTAATTATCGAAGATTCTGATGCTGCATTTTATATAGGTTTAGACTCAAAAAGAAACTTTCCTAATAAAGTGATTTCTCTTTCAATTGAAAATATCTTAACTGCAATAGTGGATTTACCAACAAAACCTATAAATAATAAGGTTACTACTGAATCTGCTGCATATATTATTTACACATCTGGATCTACCGGAAAGCCAAAAGGCGTTCAAGTTGCACATTGCAATGTAATAAACCTTGTTTATTCTATGGCTGTCGCTCCTGGAATTAGTGCAACAGATAAAATTTTTGCTGTAACAACCATCTCTTTTGATGCTATGGTTATGGAAATCTACCTTCCTTTACTTTTTGGCGCTTGCGTCGTTCTTGTTGATGAAGATACCAGGAGAGATGGACAACTTTTACTTAAAAAAGCTCTTAAGGATAAGATTACAATGATGTGGGGAACTCCAAGTATTTGGCAAATTCTAATTGATTCTGGCTGGGAAAAACCATTGAATATAAAAGCTTTAATCGGCGGAGAACCTGTTCCCTTGCCTTTGGCACACGAATTGCTTTCTCGATGCAGTGAATTATGGAACATTTATGGACCTACAGAAACTACTGTTTGTTCCTTTCTTACACAAATTTCAATCCATGATAATCCAATAACTATAGGAAAACCAATAGCCAATACTCAAGTTTATTTCTTGGATAAAGAAGGAATACCTGTAAATTATGGAGAAGTTGGAGAAATGGCAATTGCTGGAGATGGAGTATCTTTAGGATATCTCAATCGCCCTGAACTCAATAAAGAGCGATTTGTTTTAAACCCATTCGAAAATAAATTAGAAAGCAAAATGTATCTTTCTGGTGATTTAGGAAAGATTTTACCAAATGGACAAGTTCAGTGTCTAGGCAGAATAGACCAACAGGTCAAAGTTAGAGGTCACCGCATAGAATTGGGCGAAATAGAGACTGTAATAAATAATCTGCTAGAAATAAAAAAGGCTACAGTAATTGTAAGTAATCACATAGGAGGAGAACCGAGCTTAGTTGCTTACCTACAATCTGCAGGGAATAAACAAGATACAAATAGTATTCGACACAAGCTAGAAGAACTACTTCCTGAATTTATGGTTCCTACATTTTTTATGTGGGTCAATCATTTTCCTATAACAACAAATGGAAAAATAGACAAGAGTAATTTACCGCTTCCAGAATACATCCGACCAGATTCTGCTCCAATTCTAAGAAAACCAACAACAAAAATTGAAAAAGAAATCGCAAAAGTTTGGAGTGAATTGCTACAAATACCTGTAATTGGTATTGATGACAACTTTTTTGAAATGGGCGGAACTTCTCTTCTATCTCAAAGAGTTTCAACTAAACTCAGACAACAATTCAATTTAGAAATACCAGTAACCAAAATATACCAATATCCAACAATATCTGAATTATTTAATTATTTAGATACTGATACTAGAGAAATTGACCCTTTAAATTTTTCAAGACCAAAACAAGATAGGCAATCAGGTGATGTAGCCATTATTGGTATGGCAGGAAGATTTCCAGGAGCAGATTCAATAAACGAATTATGGGAAGTTTTAAAAGAAGGCAAAGAAACAATTACTTTTTTCAAACCCGAAGAACTTGATTCCAATATTCCAGAATCGCTACGCAATGATCCCCTTTATGTAGGTGCTCGTGGTATTTTACCTTCAGCAAATACATTCGATGCAGATTTTTTTGGAATAAATCCAAAGCTAGCCGAAGTAATGGATCCTCAACAGCGCTTATTTTTGGAAATTTCTTGGGAAGCTCTTGAACAAACTGGACATTTACCAAATCATTATAATGGCAGTATTGGCGTTTATGCTGGTGCCGGAACAAATACCTATTATAAAAAAAACATACTTCCCAACAATGAAATCTTAGATCAAGTAGGATATCTCCAAGCTGAAACAGTGAATGAGAAAGATTATATTGCCACAAGAACTGCTTATCACTTGAACTTAAAAGGTCCAGCCGTCAGTATCCATTCTGGATGCTCCACCTCTCTTCTTGCAATTGCAGAAGCTGTAGATGCCATTAGAAATGGGCACTGTGACATTGCACTAGCCGGCGGTTCTAGTGTTACTGCTCCCATTTTTAGTGGACATCTATATCAAGAAGGCTCTATGTTAAGTTCTGATGGACATTGTCATTCTTTTGACGCATCAGGAAAAGGAACTGTATTTAGTGATGGCGCTGGAGTCGTACTTTTAAAAAGTTTAGACACAGCCATAAAAGATGGTGACAAAATATACGGGCTTATAAAAGGAATAGGAATAACAAATGATGGTGGGAATAAAGGTAGTTTTACAGCTCCAAGCACCGAAGGACAAGCTGTTGCTATCATGAAAGCAATTCATGATGCTCAAATTTCGCCAGATACAATAAGTTATGTAGAAACTCATGGAACTGCAACACCTCTTGGTGATCCTATCGAGATTGAAGGTCTAAAAATAGCTTTTGGCAAACAGCCAAAAAATGGCTATTGTGCCATTGGGTCCATAAAAAGTAATATGGGGCATCTTACTGCTGCTGCTGGCGTAGCTGGATTAATAAAAACAATCTTGGCGATGAATAATAAGCTTATACCACCTTCATTGGGTTTTGAAAAACCTAATCCCGCAATAGATTTTGAAAACAGTCCGTTTTTTGTAAATTCTACATTACGAAATTGGGAGTCAAATGAGCCTTTAAGAGCTGGTGTAAGTTCCTTTGGCGTGGGTGGAACCAATGTGCATCTTGTTGTAGAAGAATACCCAATTGAGACAAAAACTTCAGGTTCAAGTCGACCTCAGCAAATTCTTATGTGGTCAGCCAAATCGGAAAATAGTTTAAAAGGATATAGAACTCAATTAGGTAATTATCTCACTATTCCTAAAGTTAACTTAGCAGACGTATCATTTTCTTTAAATAAAACACGTGATAGCTTTACTTATAGAAGTTTTCTTTTAGCGAAAAACAATAGTGAAGCTAGCGAAGAATTACTTTCTAATGAAAATAAAAATATAAAAAAAGGAGTCCTAAAAGTTGCCCCTAGCGAACTAGTTTTCCTTTTTCCTGGACAAGGAGCTCAGTTTTCTCAAATGGGTTTAAACCTTTACAAAAATGAAACTGTATATCAAGAAGCAATAGATAAATGTGCTGATTTTTTATTAGACGAATTAAAATTAGACATTCGAGAAATTTTATATCCTGAAATAGTAACTCCAGAAACCGAGGCAAAATTAAAAGAAACTCGTTACACACAACCTGCTTTATTTGTAACAGAATATGCCTTGTCTCAACTTTGGTTAAGCTGGGGAATCAAGCCTACAACATTCTGCGGACACAGTATAGGGGAATTTGTCGCAGCACATCTTGCTGGAATTTTTAATTTAGAAGATGCCTTGCATTTAATTGCTGTTAGAGGTCGATTAGTTAGTGAACTTCCAGGAGGAAGTATGTTATCTGTAAGACTTTCGGAAGAAAAATTAATTGAACTCCTTCCGGATACACTTTCGATTGCGGCAATAAATTCTAATGTTTTATGTGTAGTTGCAGGAGAAGATGAAAAGATAAAAGAATTTTCCAAATCTTTGAATGAATTAGAAGTAGCAAATAAACTTTTATTTACGAGTCATGCATTTCACTCCAATATGATGGAACCCATTTTGGGAACTTTTGAAGCTGAAGTACAAAAAATCCAACTTAGCAAACCTAATGTACCTATAGTTTCTACTGTTACAGGAACTTGGCTAAAAGATGACGAGGCCATAAATCCAAAATACTGGACAAACCATTTACGCAATACGGTACGATTTGCAAATGCCGCAGATACTTTATTAAAATTAGATGATATTATTTTCTTAGAAGTTGGTCCAGGACAAACATTGACCACTTTGACAAAACAACAAGGAGTAGGAAAAATAATTCCTGCTTTTTCAAGTTTACCTTTGCCTAAAAATCAAGAAGACGAGTATAATGCAATTCTAAATACATTAGGAGAATTATGGCTTAAAGGTATAAATCCCGATTGGAATGCCTTTTATGGAGACCAAAAAAGACAAAAACTTGACTTACCTAGCTATGTTTTCGATCGCAAATATTGCTGGATTGATCCTCCAAGTTTACCAATCCAAAATCCTAACACTAATTATATTGTAAACCCCAATACAAATACAAATCAAGATTCGATTAGCAATCCTAATGAAAATAAACCTATGAGAAAAACTACTATCCTCAGCAAAATATCCTCAATTGTAAGCCAAACTTCAGGAATAGATTATCCAAATGATGCCTCTTCTGAAAGTTTTTTAGACCTTGGATTAGATTCATTGACGCTTACACAATTTGCCATTAGATTAAAAAAGGATTTCAAACTTCCTATAACCTTCAGACAACTTAATGAAGAATTTAGTTCGCCATCACTTTTAGCAGATTACCTTGATCAAAATCTTCCAAAAGAGGAATACAACGACACCGCTCCTACTCAACCAGTTCACAATACTTTTGCAGCGCCAACGCCAATTGCATACAACTCAGTTCCTATGTCAAACAATCAAAACACTGCTGCTTTAGGATTGATTGCGCAACAACTTCAATTATTAGGAAAGCAAATGGAGCTTCTGCAAGGGAATACTATAATGCAACAAAATGGGGCTGTTCAAGAACCAATTCAACAATCAGAGCCAATTGTATTTACAAAAAATGCTCCAGAAGATTTAAGAACACCCGAAGAAATTGCCGAACATAAAAAACCATTTGGAGCATCGCCCAAAATTGAAAAACATGCAAACGAAATGAGTATTTCGCAAAAGGAATTTCTTAAGGAATTAATAGCGAGTTACACCAAAAAAACGGGTGCTAGCAAATCTTATGCTCAAAAACACAGAAGCATTATGGCCGATCCAAGAGTTGTTTCTGGATTCAAACCATTAACCAAAGAACTAGTTTACCCTATTGTTATCGAAAAATCTAGTGGAAATCGCCTTTGGGATTTAGATGGAAATGAATATATTGATGCGTTAAATGGATTTGGTTCTTGTTTTTTTGGACATCAACCTGATTTTATTAAAGAAGCTCTTCACAAACAAATTGAAAGCGGGTTTGAAGTGGGGCCTCAACACCCATTAGCTGGGGAAGTTTGTGAATTACTTTGTGAATTTACAAAACATGATCGCGCTGCGCTTTGTAATACAGGTTCCGAAGCTATACTAGGAGCTATGCGTATTGCTAGAACCGTAACTGGTAGGTCATTAATTGTTGCATTTTCTGGTTCGTATCACGGTATTATTGATGAAGTTTTAGTTCGTGGCTCAAAAAAGCTAATAACTTTTCCTGCTGCCCCTGGAATTCTGCCTGAATCTGTTCAGAATATGTTAATTTTAGAATATGGAACAGAAGAAAGCCTTCGCATAATTACGGAACGTGCAGATGAATTAGCTGCTGTACTTGTAGAACCTGTGCAAAGCAGAAGACCTGAATTTCAGCCAATAGAATTTTTAAAAAAATTAAGAGAAATGACAATTAAGTCAGAAATTCCTCTTATTTTTGACGAAGTTATTACTGGTTTCCGCATGCATCCTGGTGGAATTCAAGCTCTTTTTGACATTCAAGCCGATATTGCAACCTACGGAAAAGTAATTGGCGGAGGACTTTCTATTGGTGCCATTACTGGCAAACGAAAATATATGGATGCTTTAGATGGCGGACATTGGCAGTATGGAGATGATTCTATTCCAGAAGTAGGAGTTACTTATTTTGCGGGTACTTTTGTAAGGCATCCATTAGCATTGGCGGCGTCTAAAGCTTCTCTTATACATCTTAAAGAACAAGGACCAGTTTTACAAGAAAAGCTAAATAATATGACTAGTCGCTTAGCATTTGAATTAAATACCGAATTTAAGAAAAAAGATTTGCCAATGGTAATCAATCATTTTGGTTCTTTGTGGAGACTTAAGTTTAATGATGATGTACTTTATGGTGAATTATTGTTTAACTTACTTCGCGAAAACGGAATTCATATTTGGGATGGTTTTCCTTGCTTTTTGACAGAAGCATATAAAGAAGAAGATCTTACACAAATTATCAACACTTTCAAAAATTGTCTTGATAAAATGGTTTCTGCAGGATTTTTTATTACTAATAAATCTGAAACTATTACTCCAAAACCTTCTGATGTAAATAATTCTGTGATTATTAATAAACCTCCTGTAGATGGAGCGAGATTAGGGCGAGATAAAAATGGTAATCCAGCTTGGTTTGTTGCAGACCCCAACAAAAATGGTGAATATGTCAAAATTGATTTAACTATTTAATATTTTTTTTAAAGACTAAAAAACTAAATAATACCTACATGTAGGTATTGTTTACAAATTGATATTCGTTCATCTTTACATAAAATCGAACGGACAGCAAATTATAAAAATAAAAAAATTGAATATCTAATAATCTTATTGTTCTATATAAGATTTGTAAACTATTTGATTAAAAAAAATAGCTCAGGAAATATGATAAATGAAAATACCCTCTTTGATCCTTTTGCCGGCCCAGAATTAGAATACGTCGTTTATACCACAAAAGCGCAATCTGAAATTTGGACTGCTTGTTATTTAGGTGGAAAAGATGCCGCAAGAGCTTATAATGAGTCTGTTTCTCTGGAATTTCATGGTGTAATAGATTCAAATGCAATGGAGCGCGCCATTCAAAAATTGGTTGAACGACATGAAGCACTCCGTGCAACATTTAGTACAGATGGCATTTACATGTCTATATTTAAAAAACTGTCTATAGAACTTAGTTTTCAAGATTTATCCCATTTAGACAAAACTGCTAAAAGCGCCAGTTTGAAGCAATATATCACTGAGGAAGGGCTTTTTGTTTTTGACCTTGTTCAGGGACCATTAATTAAATTTGGATTGCTAAAGCTTTCTGATACTGAGCATCAATTGGTAATTACTGCACATCATATAATTTGTGATGGTTGGTCTATTGGAATAATGCTACAAGATTTAGGTGCAATTTACTCCGCGTATGTCGAAAATAAAACACCTAGTTTAACTGAATCTATTCCTTTTAGCAGCTACGCAAAAGAAGAAAAATTAGTGTCAAATAGTGAAGAAAACCAAGAAATAGAAAAGTATTGGTTTGAAATGTACAAGGAATCTGTTCCTATTGTTACTCTACCCACTGACAATCCCAGACCACTAATCCGGACTTATAAAAGCCAACGTTTAGATTTTCCATTAGACCCAAATCTAGTGACAAGCATAAAAAAAATAGGATCAAGTGTTGCCGCTAGTTTTGTAACAACTTTGTTGACGAGTTTCGAAATATTTTTATACCAACTCACTGGTGAAGATGATCTAGTAGTTGGACTTCCTTCGGCTGGGCAAGCAGCTACAGGAATGAATCATTTAGTAGGGCATTGTGTTAATTTACTTCCTCTAAGAAGTAAACCTGTTCCACATATGAGTTTTCTAGACTACCTACAAAAACGTAAATCGGAACTATTTGATGCTTATGAATATCAACAACTGAGTTTTGGACATCTTTTGCAAAAGCTAAATATTGCTCGTGATCCTTCTCGAATTCCTTTGGTACCACTTATATTCAACATTGATATGGGTATAACAGATGGTGTCGAATTTACTGGTCTCAATTACAAATTTATAAGCAATCCAAGAGCTTATGAAAATTTTGAAATTATTCTCAATATTACTAGTGGCGAAAAAAGTCTTATTTGTGAATGGACATATAACGAAGTGCTTTTTAAAAAAGAGACCATAAAGAAAATGATGCAATCTTTTGAGCAAATATTGCAAATGATTGCCGAAAACCCTTCAAAAACTTTAGAAGAGATTACTTTTCAAGATTACCTTAGTGAGTATGATAAAATAAATAAAGAACCAAGCCTATATCCAGATGTTTCCATATCTGAATTATTTAAAAAGCAAGTTGAAATTACACCTGAAAATATCGCTATTGAATTTAATAATATTGAAACTACATATAGAGAATTAGATAAAAAAACAAATCAAATAGCACATTATTTTGTAAACCAAGGGCTTAAATCAGGTGATGTTATTGGTGTTTCATTATCAAGAAGTACTGACTTAATTGCAACGCTTATTGCAGTATTAAAATGTGGTGCGGCTTATGTTCCTTTAGACCCAAATTTTCCAAAAGAACGTTTAGAATTTATGCTCCAAGATTCAGAAGCAAAATATATTATCACTAATAAAAAAACTAATATAGTATTTCCAGATTCTATAAAAACAATTATTTTAGAGGATCTCCTGTCCAATTTACCCATACAGCCCGAGACGCCTTTAGATATTACTGTTAGCCAAGAAAGTATAGCCTATATTTTATACACTTCTGGTTCAACCGGAAAACCAAAAGGAGTTCCTATCATACAGAAAAATTTAGTGAATTTATTATGTAGTTTAGCTAAAGAGCCAGGTATAAAAGAATCAGATAAACAACTAGCTATTATAACTATTTCTTTTGATGCTGCTTTTGTTGAACTATTTTTACCTCTACTAAACGGGGCATCAGTAGTAATGGTAGATAGTGAAACCGCTCGAGATGGAGCTTTATTGCTCGATATTTTAAAGAGCAAAAAGATAACCATGCTCCAAGCAACACCCACAACTTGGGAAATGTTATTAGAGTCTAATTGGGACGAAAAACTAAACCTTTTGGCAGTTTGTGGTGGCGAAGCACTTACTACAGAGCTTGCCAAAAAACTACTTTCGAAATGTGACACCGTGTGGAATGTTTACGGGCCAACAGAAGCGACTATAGTTTCTACAGTAAAGAAAATAACAGTAGAAGATGAAATTATAAGTATAGGCAAACCAATTGATAATTATCAAATATACATACTCAACTCGAATGGACAATTAGTACCACCGGGAGTTGTGGGAGAAATTGCAATCTCAGGTCAAGGTGTTGCAAAAGGGTATTTGAAACGTGAAAATCTAACCAAAGAAAAGTTTATAATTAATAAATTTAATTCTAAGCTTACCTACCTCACTGGTGATTTAGGCAAGTTATTGCCTAATGGTGATATTGATTGTTTAGGACGTTCAGATCATCAGGTAAAAATTCGTGGTTACCGAATTGAACTAGGTGAGATAGAACAAACACTTGAAAGTATTAATAATATAAAATCAGCAGTAGTATTAGGTCATAATGATAGACTTATAGCTTACGTAATACAAGAAAATTTTATAGATGTCGATCTTAATACAGTAAAAGAATGGAAAAACTATTTGGCTAGTCAGTTACCCGAGTATTTTGTTCCCTACGATATTAAAATTTTAAAAGAATTTCCTACTACTCCTAATGGAAAAATAGATAAAAATGCACTTCTTAAAATAGAAAGTAAAAATGACATTGATAAAAGTTCATATACTGAACCCAGAACAGAAGCAGAAAAATTAATGGCTACTATTTGGAAAGAGAGTTTAGGTATAGAAAATATAGATATTTTTAGTAATTTTTTTGAAATTGGGGGACATTCAATCAGAGCGGTAAAAGTTATAGCTGAAATAGAAAAACAAACTGGAAAACGAATTCCTCTATCTTCATTATTTGAAAATTCAACTATCGAAAAATTTGCGAAATTAATAGAAAGCGATCGCAAAATTTATGCTGATTGCATCGTTCCTATAAAACCTAATGGAAATAAAATTCCACTTTTTATTATCCACGGAGCTGGGCTCAATGTCTTAAATTTTGTTAATATAATTAAACACTTTGATGAGGATCAACCTGTTTATTTTATTCAAGGCACTTCAAAAAGTTATGATGATTGGTATGAGTCAATTGAAGATATGGCAGCTCATTATATCGATGCTATTGTAAAAATAAACCCAAATGGTCCATATGCCTTAGCCGGTTTTTCTTTTGGTGGTGTTGTTGCCTTTGAAATGACACGTCAATTAAAAGATCAAGGAAAAAAGGTTAGCCTGACGGCTTTGCTTGACTCTTATGTTGATTCGTCCTATTATTGTGAAACTTATCAGCAAAAGAAATTGAGGAGATATTATGATGTTAATCGAAGAAGACTAGATTTTTTAAAAGAAATGCTCTCAAGTTGGAAGGCATTTAAACATCGTATCAATACTAAAAAAGAGTACATCTTAAAACAACATTATGGTCCAAAAAACACGATGTCTGAACAAGAAGCATTAGCACTTGAACAATTTACCGAAGCCAATAAGATGGTTGAAACCATAGTAGACAAATACCAGTTAAAACCTCAAAAATTTGAAGTAGATTTATTTAGAGCAAAAGATGATACACAGTATAAATTAGACCCAACTCATTTGGGATGGAAAAAAGCAGCATTAAAAGGTGTGAAAATTCATAATATTCCCGGAGATCATTTAGATATTGTAGCACCACCAAATGACAAAATTTTAGCACGAATGCTTCAAGAGGTTTTAAATGAAAAACATATCAAAAATATTCTATTTAGCATAAACTCATTCCATTTTTTGAACATTTTATGCTTCTCCTAATTTTTAAATCATCTTCAAAACTCATTGATATATTCAATTCGATATAATATATCAATGAGTAATTTAATTGTATGACTATTTCAAATAATGCCATTAATCGACAATAAAAGTTTTATATAGGATATGTATGTTTTTTTAATTTATTTTACTTTCTTTTGTTACGGATATAATTTTAAATAAAGGAAATTCCCCAATTTATTGATTAATTTCCCTTAGATATTGTTTAAAAAAAATCTAACAAAGTATCTCAATATCAAGATCAAAAAAGAAAATTTGTTAAGTTTAAAATGTAAAAAATTAACAATTAACACTTATTGAAAACTGATAAATAACAACATATTTTACAATAAAATGAAGGAGCAATCACATATTAAAAATAAAACCCAATTCGATTCATCTTCTGAAATTGAAAATGTCATAAAAACAACCCATTCACAATTAGAAATATGGACAGATTGTCTAATTGGAAGTAGTGATGCAAACAAAGCCTATAATCTCTCTTATTCTATTAAATTTAATGGTAGCTTAGTCATTGAAGCATTAGAACGTGCCTTAGATACTTTAGTCCAACGTCATGAATGTTTGAGATCTTCATTTAGTTCAGATGGAATCTATATGAATATATATAAGGAACTTAAAGTAGAACTCTCTCACGCTAGTATTTCTCATCTTACAGCAATTGAAAAGGAAAATTCTATAGAAACGATAACTAATGAAGAAGTAAATTCTCCTTTTGACTTAGTAAAAGGGCCTTTGTTAAAAGTTAAACTAGTTAATGTTGATGATCTAGAAAATATATTAATTATAACCCACCATCATATTATTGGTGACGGATTAAGCATTAACATAATAGTCGAAGAACTCAGTATTATTTACTCAGCATATGTTAAAAATTCAGAGCCAATCCTACCGATTCCAGAACGTTTTAGTGAATATGCAAAAAAAATAAATTCGTTATTAGAAAGTAATGAATACAAACAAATTGAAGCTTTTTGGCTCAATATTTATAAAGAATCAGTTCCTGTAATTGAATTGCCGATTGATTATTCCAGACCACCTTTAAGAACTTATAATAGTAATCGTCTTGATTATACTATTGATAATACTCTTATAAATACAGCAAAAGAATTTGCAAATAATTCTGGTAATAGTTTAACAACAACTTTACTTTCTGCATTCGAAGTGTTTTTATACCAACTCACAGGTCAAAATGATTTAGTGATAGGCTTACCCGTTTCTGGAAATTGGCGCCACAATATGAAATATTTGATTGGAAACTGTGCCAACCTTATTCCTTTACGAAGCAAAATAAACTCAGACATAAGCTTTCTAGAATACTTAAAACAAAGAAGTCCACAATTATTGGACGCCTATGAGCATCATCAACTTAGTTTTGGTCATCTTCTCCAGAAGTTAGCAATTGCTAGAGATCCTTCTAGAGTTCCTATGGTACCTGTTACCTTAACGGTTGATTTAAATCGGGATATAGAAAATGAGTTTTCATTTATGGGACTTACCCATGAATTTAAAATCAATCCAAGAAAACATGCCTCTTTTGAAATTCAACTTCATATTTGTAGAACTAAAAAAGGGCCTACTTTTCAATGCTCTTATAACTCTAATCTTTTCAAGGAAGAAACTATACATCAAATGATGATTTCATTTGAAGAAACGATTAATAAATTAATATCAAATCCCAACAGTCAATTAGCTGAACTTATAAAAGGAGATTATTTAGCAGATTATGAAGCGCTAAATAACACCGAAACACCCTATCCTAATGTTGCATTGGCGGAATTATTAAGTGAACAAGCAGAAAAAACACCTCACAATATTGCCATTGAATACAATGGAACTAAAATAACATACCAAGAACTACATAGTAAAGTAAATCAATTTGCTCATTATTTAGCCGCTCAAGGAGTTCAATCTGAAGATTATATAGCAGTTTCCTATCCACGAAGCCCTGAATTGGTGTATGCCATTTTAGCCATTATCCAATGTGGTGCCGCTTATCTACCTTTGGATCACGAATATCCTACTAAGCGTATAGAATATATGCTAGAAGACTCAGAAGCTAAATTTTTAGTAACTAGCAAAAAATTGGCTTTATCATTACCAAAATGTTCTAATACTATTTTAATAGATGATGCTATGGCATCATTAGATCAATACCCTGAAACAAAACTCGATACATTTGTAAACCCAGAAAATACAATTTACCTTTTATATACATCTGGTTCTACAGGTAAACCAAAAGGCGCTAAAATAACCAATAGAAATATAGTTAATCTATTTTGCTCTTTAGAAATAGAACCTGGTATAAAAGAAACAGATAGAGTGCCTTTTATCTCCACAATTTCTTTTGATATTGCAAGTTTTGAATTGTTTTTTCCTCTATTTAAAGGAGCTACTTTAGTCATACCTGAACACGAAACACCAAGTGATGGAAGATTATTTAATGAAATGCTTGACAAAGAAAAAATATCGCTGGTTGTAGCCACACCCACCACTTATCAAATGCTTTTGGATTCTGGATGGTCAAAAAAATTACCAATAAAGATTTGGTGCTGCGGTGAGCCATTACCTGCTAAACTAGCCAAGGAACTGATACAAAGAAGTGAAGAACTTTGGACTTTGTATGGTCCTACTGAAGTAACTATATTTTCATCTTGTAAACATATAAAAAGTGAAGAAACAATAATTTCCGTTGGTGGTCCTATTGCAAACATGCAATATTATATCGTAGATGAACACATGAATCTACTGCCACCTAATACTATTGGAGAAATTGCCATTGGCGGAGATGGGGTTGGAAAAGGATATTTGGGAAAACCAGAATTAACAGCCGCAAAATACATCCCAAATATCTTTTCTACTAAAAAAGATGCTATACTGTATCTTTCTGGTGATATAGGAAAATTACTCCCTAGCAAGGAAGTAATGTGTCTTGGGCGTATTGACCATCAGGTTAAAGTAAGAGGTCATCGAATTGAAATTGGCGAAATAGAACATGCTTTAACTTCAATAAAAGGCATTAAATCAGCTATTGTATTGGCTAAAACTGATATTCTTGTTGCTTTTATTGTAGTCGATTATGAAATCACAACTGAACTAGATGAGATTCGATTATGGCGAAATGAATTGGCATCCCAATTACCCAATTTTATGGTACCCCATGTTTTTCATATTTTGGATAAAATGCCTAGAACCCTAAACGATAAAATAGATCGCGTAGCGTTATTAGAATACAAATCCAAAGCTGAAATCAATCATGAATATACAGCTCCTCGTACTAATGAAGAAAAATTAGTAGCAACAATTTGGCAGGAAATTTTAAAAAAAGAAAAAGTGGACATATTTAGTAACTTTTTTGAAATGGGAGGACATTCCATTATGGCTGTAAATATTATGATTAAAATTGAGAATAAAACTGGTAAACGAATTCCGCTTTCAGCTTTATTTCAACATTCTACGGTCGAAAAATTTGCCAAATTATTAAACGTAGACAACGAAATTTCATTTGACTATTTAGTACCAATAAAACCAAAAGGCAATAAAATCCCTTTCTTCATGGTTCATGGTGCGGGACTAAATATTTTAAATTTTGCACATGTAATTAACCATTTCGACGAAAATCAACCTGTTTATGGCTTTCAAGGAATTGGACCTAATGGTTATGACAATTGGTTTAAATCCATCGAAGAAATGGCTACTTGTTATATAGATTCTATGCTAAAAGTAAATCCAGATGGACCATACGCAATTGCTGGATTTTCTTTTGGAGGCATTGTAGCCTTTGAAATGGCTCGTCAGTTAAAGGAACAAGGAAAAACCGTAAGTATTATTGCACTATTAGACACATATGTAGATTCTTCTTATTATGCTTCTCCTTCGCAAAAAAAACTAATACGATACAACAATCGCACCCGAAGAAGATTAGATTTTTTAAAGGAAATGCTTACCAGTTGGAAATCTTTAAAATTTCGGGCTAATACAAAAAAAGAGTATGTATTGAAAAAGTATTTTGGACTGAATGAAAACATAACTGAACAAGAAGCCGTAGCACTTGAACAATTTAAAAAAGCTTCTAGCATGGTTGACAAAATTGTTGATCGCTACCAACTCAAACCACAAGATTTAGAGGTCGAATTATTTCGAGCAAAAGATGATGAAAACTATAAATTAGATCCAACTCATTTAGGATGGAAAAAAGCAGCTTCAAAAGGAGTTAACATTCATAATATTACGGGTAATCACCTTGGTATTGTGGAACCACCAAATGATAAAATTTTAGCGACAATGATTCAAAATCTTTTAGATGAGAGACATGCCAATAGCTAAACTCTTAATTTCTAATTCAAATGTAAAGGGAGTTCCATTAATCCCAAATTATTCTTTAAATTCGAATGAAGTAATTATTTATAGTATTTATTTTCCAAATTTCATCGGCTTAAAATCTGATTTATCTAAGTTTCTTAATTCATCAGAAATTAACAGAGCAGAACGTTTTCATCGGGAATTAGACAAAAACCGATTCATTATTAGCAGGTCGATTTTAAAAATTGTTTTGGCTGCTCATACAAAATTGGAGGCGAAAAATATTCACCTTGATTATCATTTTAATAAAAAACCATATTTAGCTTCACATCCCGATTTGCATTTCAATGTTTCTCATTCGGAGGACTATGCTGTCATTGCAATATCACGAACCAAGGTTGGAATAGACATTGAATATATTTCTGAAGATTTTACCTTCAAGGAAATTATATCAGATGTATTTAACGATAACGAAATTTTAGCAATTCAAAAAGCTAGCGATAAAACATATGCTTTCTACACCTCTTGGACACGCAAAGAAGCCTTTGTGAAAGCATTGGGTAAAGGTATCGATGAAGATTTTAAATATTTTCCATGTTTGGATGGAGAGCATAATATAGCAGCAAACTTAATACAAACTACTGATAACTGGCAAATTTATAGTTTTGATCTTGCGAATCAATATTTAGCAGCAATAGCTTTTGAAGATTTATCCACATTTTCAAAAAAACTAGTATTGTTTGCTATACCAAATACAATGGAAGATTTGCTTGAAATGACTCAAATAAGAAAATATTAATTAGGGTTAATGTTCTCAAAAAAGTTGCTGATTTATTACTCCTTTCTTGTTTCAAACTTACCTCTGAGTAATAATTGATGTGTTTTTCATCTAAAATTTCCTGAAACATTCGTGCTAAAACTTTATCATTTGGTGATTCTCTTATATCGAAATTATCACCTGGAATATTATGAATTGTCACACCTTTTAATGCAGCTTTTTTCCATCCTAAATGTTCAGGAGCTAAGCCATATTCAGGATGGTCTTTTGATCTAAATAAATCTACTTTAACATCTTGTGGTTTTAGATGATAACGACTTAGAATTCCATTAATCATTCCAAAAGCCTTGGTAAACTGTTCCAATGCTAATGTATCTTGTTCAGACATTGCATTATTCTGATCAAAATGCTTGTTTAGGAGATACTCTTTCTTTGCATTTATACGCATTTTAAATGCCTTCCAACTGGTAAGCATTTCTTTTAAAAAGGTCAATCTTCTATGAGTACGATTGTAGAATTTAGCTAGTTTCTTTTGTTTATCCGTTTTAAAATAATAAGAGGAATCAATATAAGAGTCTAGTATTATTGTTAAACTAACTTCTTTCCCTTGTTCCTTTAATTGACGGATCATTTCAAAAACAACAACTCCTCCAACACAAAAACCTGCCAAAGCATAGGGACCTTTTGGGTTTACTTTTACTATAGCTTCGATATAATGTGCTGCCATTTCCTCAATAGACTTATACCAATCACAATAACCTTTTGGTCCTGTACCTTGAATACCGTAAAATGGTTGGTCCTCATCAAAGTGTTTACTCAAATTAACATAACTTAAAACATCTAGTCCGCCTCCGTGAACCATAAAAAGCGGTACTTTGTTTCCGTTAGGTTTTATTGGGACTAAGCATTCTGAATAAATTTTGCTGTCCTTGTCTAGTAGTTTAGCAAACTTCTCTATGGTAGAATATTCAAATAGTATAGTTAAAGGAAACCGTTTACCGGTATGTTTTTCCATTTCAACCATAAGTTTTACTGCCTTGATAGAATGTCCACCCATTTCGAAAAAGGTACTGAAAATATCGATTTTCTCTACATTTAATACTTCTTTCCAAATAGCTACTACTATTTTTTCTGCCTCTGTTCGAGGTTCTGTGTATTCTAATTTTTTATTTTTTTTATATTCCAATAATGCTTTACGATCTATCTTGTCGTTTAGCGTTGTTGGCATTTTCTCCAATACATTAAAATCATAAGGCACTAAATGTGAAGGTAATTTTGATGCCAAAGTTTCGCGCCACAAAGGGATATTCTTTTCAGCACTTTCTATAGTAGAATCAGTTACAATATGCGCGATAAGAAAATCATTATTAGCCAATACAACAGCTTGCTTTACACCATCAAGTAATAGTAGAGCTTGCTCTACCTCACCAGGTTCAATACGATGCCCTCTTATTTTAACCTGTTGGTCTAAACGCCCTAAGCATTCAATTTCATTAGTTGGAAGTAGTTTTCCCAAATCGCCGGTACGATAAAGAATATCTTCTTTAGGAATAGAAAATATGTTCTTAATAAATTTTTCAGCTGTTAGTTCGGGCCTATTCCAATACCCATTGGCTACACCATCACCGCCAATGGCAATTTCACCAATGTTTCCAGGAGCGACAAGTTGACCTTGTTCATCGATTATATAAATTTGTGTGTTGGCAATTGGCTTACCAATGGTTATCAATGTGTCCTCTTTTTTAATTTGTTTTAAGGATGAATATATTGTGGTTTCCGTTGGTCCATAAACATTCCAAAGCGTATCACATTTATTTAAAAGCTCCTTGGCAAGATCCATTGGCATTGCTTCACCGCCACAAAGTGCCTTTATCGGCAATGGTGTTGACCAACCAGAATCTAAAAGCATAAGCCAAGTTGTAGGAGTTGCTTGCAAAAAGTTGATGTTTTCTTTTTCTATTACCTCTAGTAAGAGTCGTCCATCTCTGGCAGTTTCTTGGTCAGCTAGAATTAAAGTTGCCCCTTTAATAAGTGGCAAGTATAATTCTGAACAAGCAATATCAAAAGAAATAGTAGTTATGGAAAGCGCTCTGTCATTTTCATTAATTCCTGGCTCTAAAGCCATGCTACAAAGAAAATTAACCAAGTTTTTATGGGTAATCGTTACGCCTTTTGGATTTCCAGTAGATCCCGATGTGTAAAGTAAATACGCAAAATCATCCCGATTTACTTTTGTTTGTAACCTTGTGACAGGATATTGATTCAATGCTGCCATAGCCTCTTCTATAAAAAGGGTTTCAGACTGAGATGATAAGGACTCAGATACTAGTTTGCTGGTTAATAAAACTTTAGCAGCAGAATCATTTAGCATAAATTCCAAACGGTCTTTAGGATATTGAGGATCTAATGGAAGGTAAGCTGCTCCACATTGCATAATCGCTAATAACGAAATTACAAGTTCTGAACAGCGGGGCATTGCAACAGCAATAAAATCACCAGACTGAACACCTTGTGCTTCTAAATAATGTGCTAGTTGGTTCACTTTTTTAAGCAACTCATCATACGTAATTTTCGAATCCTGAAATTCTAAAGCTATGTTGTTGGGAGTAATTTTTGCTTGTTGACTAATTAACTCAGTTAAAGTCACATTTGGATATGGAATCTCTGCACTATTTAGAGTAGTGTAATCAGCTAAATAATCACCTCCAATTAAATCTGATAAGGGATTATTAACATTAGAGATCAGTTTTTTCATAAATTTTTAATCTATTTAAATCACTATTTTAAACTTTTACCATAATCGCTTTTAATCTTAAAATGCTGATAAAAATAAAAATCAACTTCTTTTTACTTTAATTTCAATAATACCCCAAATAACGAATCGTAAATAAAAACATTCACATGCTATTTAACTGAAATTATCACCAAAAAACTCAAAAGAATATATTATTGTTGCTACTTTTCAATTTTTTGTAAAAATATGACAATTATCATAATGTACTCAGAATTAAATTAAGAATCTGTTTAAAAGAATATAAATCCGATAAAATGCTTTTTTGCTTTATTAATTGTTGAAAAATAAAACAACTAAGTTTCAAAAAAAATAATCTCTATAATTTCATTATTTTATAATATTTTATTTATTCATACATAAATTTTTAATGCATTTTAACGTTAAAATATGCATTTAAACGACGTTTTATTTTGTTTATTAAAAAATATGTTTTAGGTTTGAAATTCAAAATTGATTTACTATGAAAAAAAGTACATACTTATCGTTGATTATTATTATTTTTTTGAAACAATTGTCATTTGGACAATCTATCAACAATTGGCAAATAAAAAAAGAATCTGAAGTTTCAAAAACAAGATTGAAAATAGATAAAAAAAAACATTCCGAGTAAATATAAAGTGTTGTCTCTAGATTTTAAATCACTTCAAACTAATTTGAAATCGGCCTCAAAAAGAACAAAAGACAACAAACTTACCTCTACATTACTTATGGATTTTCCATTTGAAGACGGAACAATGGAAAGTTTTAGCTTAGAAAAAACAAGTGTATTAGCTCCCGAATTAGAGGCAAAAATATCCAGAAATTCAGTCTTTTTATGGTGTGAGCACTAAAAACCCTTTGAATAAAATCTACATCAGCACATCGCCAGAAGGTTTTACAGGAATTATCACTGGGAACAAAACAATATACATAGACCCTGTTTCGAAAAATGACACCAGCAATTATATTGTGTATGACCGTAAAGATTGTGATAGAAATCCTGACGATACTTTTGTTTGTAACGCTGTTATGGAGGAAACCATAAACAACACCAAATCAGCATCAAATGCTAAAACAACTTCTACTACAGATGGAAACCTCAGAACTTACAGACTTGCACTAGCCTGTACATCGGCATACTCCTTATATTATGGCAATACAATTGCGAAGGTTTTAGCTGCAATGAACACCACAATCACCCGGGTAAATAGTGTTTACAGAAGAGATTTATCGGTTGTTTTTCAAATTGTTGCCAATAATGATAGATTGATTTACATCAATGGCTTCAATATTGACGCTTCGCCTGACCCAGATCCATATGACAATTATAATGGTAGTGGTATGTTATCTGCTAATACCTCTAACATCACTGGGTTAATAGGTGTTGGTGCTTATGATATCGGACACGTTTTTAGTACAGGTGGCGGCGGAATAGCTGGCACTGGTCCTTGTACAGCATCAACAAAAGGGAGTGGAGTTACAGGTATTGTAACCCCTCAATTTGATCCCTTTGATATTGATTATGTATGTCACGAAATTGGACATCAGTTTGGTGCTGGACACACTTATTACAATGCTTGCTTCGGTTCAAAAGTATCAGATGATTATGAACCAGGAAGTGCTTCAACCATTATGGGATATGCAGGAATTTGTGCTCCAAACGTACAAGGAAATAGTGATGCCTATTTTCACGCTAGAAGTATTGCTCAAATGACAGCAGCTATAGCTACACATTCCTGCGTTACTGGCACATCTACAGGAAATGCGGCACCAGTAATAGCAGCATTAACAGCTCGTACCATTCCAAAATCGACTCCTTTTCTTTTAAAAGGGAGTGCTACTGATGCAAATACTGCCGATTTATTAACTTACACTTGGGAACAATATGATGCTACTGATGGAGGTGTTCAACCACCAGTCGCAACAAATACAGCAGGTCCTGTTTTCAGATCTTTAATGCCAACTAGCGATCCTTCAAGAACTTTTCCCAACTTAGCTGCATTAATAAGCAATACGACACCAACTTGGGAAGTTTTACCAAGTGTAGCTAGAACATTAAATTTTAGATTAACGGTTAGAGACAACAGTACTCTTGGAGGAAGAACTGATTTCAAAGATGTTGCTATAACTGTGGGAACAGCAGGGCCATTCCTTGTTACTGCTCCAAATACTGGAAGTGAAATTTGGTATGTAGGTGAAACTAAAGCAGTCACTTGGAATGTGGCAAGCACCAATACAGCAACTTATTCTACTACCGTAAACATTAAATTATCTACTGATGGTGGTTATACCTATCCTATAACTTTGGCTTCTGGAGTTGCCAATTCTGGAACTGCTAATATAACTGTACCAAACAATATTGGAAAACTTAATAGAATTAAAGTAGAAGCTGCTGCCAATATTTTCTTCGATTTATCCAATGCCAATTTTGAAATTAAATCAGGTAAGTTTGAATTGACCTCAGCTGCAAGTACTCAGTCGGTTTGTAAACCTTCAAATGCCGTTTACACGATTACTTATACACCTGCTCCTACGTTTTCAGAAACCACAACATTTAGTGCTATTGGTGCTCCAGCTGGATCTACGATAACTTTTTCTCCTACAACTAGAAGTACTTCTGGAACTGTTACAATGACTGTATCAAACACGAGCGGAGTTGCTACAGGAAATTATCCAATAACTATAAAAGGAACTTCTGCAACAGCAAACATAGATTTTCCAGCTTTATTAAATGTTTTTGACAATACTATTGGAAATGTAACATTATCAAGCCCATCAAACGGAGCAACGAATCAGCAAACTTCCTCTTTATTACAATGGAATGCGCTATCGAGTGCTTCTTCTTATCTAGTGCAAATTTCTACAAGTCCAACCTTTGCTACAATAACTGAATCGGCAACAGTAACAACTACTTCATACCAAACTACAGCCTTAGCGGCAGGAACAATCAATTATTGGAGAGTACAACCTATTAATACCTGCATAAGCGGTGCTTTTTCGGAGGTGTACTCCTTCCAAATTGCTAGTGATTTATGTAAAACTTATTCTAACGTAACTTTTGAACCCAATGCTGTTTGGGAAACGGGTTCCAATAATGCTGTAAGTGCTAAAATTAACATCCCAGACAATATTAATATCAGTAAGGTAAGTTTCTATATGAAAGCTACTCACCCATTAATATCTGACATTAAAATGCAATTTAGTGGTCCAACAGGAATTTTTGCTGAAATTTACAACAGAGATTGTGGGGGCGCAAATATAGATGTTACATTTGATGACAGTGGTTCTGCAATACCAGTTCCTTGTTCAGGAACTCTTTCAGGCACAAGACAAGCTAGTCAGTCGTTATCAAAATTCAATGGTTCAAGCTCCCTTGGAACCTGGACTTTACTTGCAACAGACAGAGTGTCAAATACTTCAGGAGGTACTTTTACTAATTTTTCTATAACCGTGTGCGGTAAATTACAAATAGTAAATAATATAGCTGTTGCAAACAATGCAGTGTCTCTTAATCAAGGTACTACTTCTACTATTACTCAGTTAAATTTACTTGCAACTCAACCTACTGCTACAACAACTCAATTAGTATATGTTATAACTCAACTGCCAACTAACGGAACATTGAAACTAAACAATGTTGCTATGGTTGTAGGAGGAACTTTTACCCAAGCTGACATTAACAACAATTTATTGAGTTATACCAATAGTGGAATAAATTCAAATCCTGATAGTTTTAAATTTTCTATCAATGGAATTAACCTAGCGCTTTTGGGTGGACAAACTTATAACATTACAGTTAATTCCCCTATTTGTACAGCTCCAATACCTGACCAAATAAATTTACCAGCTGTAAATGCACAGTGTTCAGTAAGTCCAACTGCTCCAACTGCAACTAGTAACTGTTATGGACAAATTACAGGAACAACTCCTACTACATTCCCAATTACCACTCAAGGAACTACAGTTATAACTTGGACTTACAATGACGGAAACGGACAAACTTCAACTCAAAATCAAAATGTGATTATTGATAGTACCCTTGTGCCAGCACTTCCAAATATTACCGCTCAATGTTCGGTTACACCAAATGCACCAACAGTAACCGTTTTTTGCAACGAAACACTTACTGGTACAACTACCTCAACCTTTCCAATTACTACTCAAGGAACTACAATTGTAACTTGGACTTTTGATGATGGTAACGGTAACACTACAACTCAAACTCAAAATGTAATTATAGACGACACCACTGCTCCAGTAGCTGATATAGCTTCTTTACCAAATGTTACAGGACAAAATTCAGTTACGGTAAATGCTCCTACAGCAACAGATGCTTGCAAAGGAACCATTATTGCGACAACTACAAGCCCTTTGAGTTATTCAACACCAGGAACTTATACAATTGTTTGGACTTATGATGATGGAAACGGAAATACTTCAACTCAAAACCAAACAGTAATTGTTGTAGATGCCATTGCTCCAACAGCACCAACCAGCTTATCAGCATCAGGTACAACAACTACAACTACCAATTTGATTTGGACGGCATCAACAGATAACGTTGGCGTAATAGGCTATGATGTATATAGAGGTACTACTCTAATAGCTACTGTAGCAGCAACAAATTATGCTGTAACTGGATTAACAGCCAATACTGCTTATTCATTTAGTGTGAGAGCAAAAGATGCCGCTGGGAACGTATCAATTTCTAGTACTATAGCAAATATAACAACTTTAGCCAATCCATTAGTTTATTGTACTTCGACAGGGACAAGTACTTCAAGAGAAAAAATTGGCAAAGTAGTTCTAGGAAGCATCAATAATACTTCTACTGGTACAGCTGGATATGAAAACTTTACAGCTATTGCAACAAATGCTACAAGAGGAACATCATACACTATTACAATTACACCTTCTTGGACAAGTTCAAAACGAAGTGAAGGATATGCGGTTTGGATAGATTATAATGGCGATGGCGATTTTGCAGATGCTGGAGAAAATGTTTGGACAAAAGCAATATCAACTACGACACCTGTTTCTGGAACATTCACTATTCCTGCTACGGCAACTGTTGGCACAACTAGAATGAGGGTTTCAATGAAATATAATGCAATCCCAACATCTTGCGAAACATTTGCATCAGGTCAAGTTGAAGATTACACTGTAAATATTGGCGCTTCTTCTGCTAGATTAGCTTATGTCTCTAGTATGTCAATTACAGAAATCAAGTTGTATCCAAACCCTGTGAATGGATCAATCTTAAACTTAACCTCAGCAGAAAATGCTAGTTACAAAATCATCAATTTACTTGGTCAAGAAATAGCAAAGGGAACGGTCGAAAACGGCACTATTTCGCTTTCAAATATCAGCAAGGGAACATACCTATTGGAGTTAACTTCAAATGAAGAATCTGTTATAAGACGTTTTATTAAGCAATAACTAGTATATATCTTCTTAACGCCTGTAAGGTATTGTATTTATTGGTACTCCTTAATTTTTAAAACCCTCTAGTACAACATAAGTACAACAAATCAGAATACTTTT
>Ga0209717_1000095_pt1 | contig 105876 bp, 76 predicted proteins | sample AD_UKC048_MetaG_FD_184418 | JGI IMG/M metagenome (GOLD analysis project Ga0209717, IMG submission 184418) | Active sludge microbial communities of municipal wastewater-treating anaerobic digesters from USA - AD_UKC048_MetaG (SPAdes) (version 2) | ecosystem: Engineered > Bioreactor > Anaerobic >... | reverse complement strand
CCGGGTGGTCAACAGTCCGGGCGGGACCGGGCACAACAGTTATCTGGACGATGTCGTGGTAGCCGGCAAGACCGGCACTGCGCAGAATCCCCACGGTGAGCCGCACGCCTGGTATGTCGGCTTCGCCCCCTTTGACCATCCCGAGGTGGCGATCTGCGTCCTGGTCGAGAACGGCGGCGGAGGCGGGGCGACCTCCGGGCCGATCGCCGGGCGGCTGCTGCGCCGCTATTTCGATCTGCAAAAAAAGTCGCCAGCGCTGGCTGCGGCGCCCAAACCTTAGAGAGTGCACCATGCTCGATGAGATCTGCAATACCCGGGTGGACAAGGTCATCCTGATCTGCGTCCTGCTTTTTTCCCTCTTCAGTCTGCTGGCGGTTTACAGCGCGACCCATGGCAGCAGGGTGGCGGCGATCCATGACAATTTTTACAAGCAGATCATCTGGGTTGTGGCCGGTTTGCTGCTCTTCTTCGCCCTCACCTATGTGCCGCTGCATATCATCTTCTCGCTCGCCTATCCCCTTTACGGCATCCTGCTGGTGATGATTCTGGGCATCGATCTGGTGGGTTCGATCAGCGGCGGGGCGCAGCGCTGGTTCGAGGTGGGAGGGATCAAGGTTCAGCCCTCAGAGTTCATGAAGCCGGTAGTGGTGCTGACCCTGGCCCGCTTTCTTTCGCCTGAGCATGCCAATCCCAACCGGCTGAAGAACCTGCTCATTGCCTTCGCCATCGTCCTCGCCCCCTTCGTGCTGGTGCTCAAGCAGCCCGATCTCGGCACCAGTCTGGTCTATCTTTCGATGGTCATTCCGGTGCTCTACTGGCGTGGCCTCAGTCCCTTCACCATCTTTGTCGTGGTTGCGCCCCTCTTTGCCTTTCTGGCCTCGTTCAATTATTACGCCTTCAGCGCCGTCATTCTGCTCATCAGCGTGGTCCTCTATCTCTCCCGGCGCGGCAAGCGGGTGGCCTGGACGGTTTTTGTGATGAATGTCTTCGTCGGCACCCTCTCCCCCCTGGTGTGGAGCGGCCTGCATGGCTATCAGCAGCAGCGCATCCTCACCTTTCTCGGGCTGGTCGAGGATCCGCGCGGAGTGGGCTATCAGATCATCCAGTCGATGGTGGCGATCGGCTCCGGGGGTATTTTCGGCAAGGGGCTGCTGCACGGCACCCAGACCCAGCTGCGTTTTCTGCCGGCGCAGCATACCGATTTCATCTTTTCCGTGCTCGCTGAGGAGTGGGGCTTTATCGGTTCGCTGGCCGTCCTCGCCCTCTTTTTTGTTTTCATCATGCGCGCCATCAAGATCGCCGCTTCCAGCAGCTACCGTTTCGCCAGCCTGGCCGCGATGGGTATGGCGACCATTTTCGCTTTTCAGGCGATCGTCAATCTCGGCATGACCATGGGAATCATGCCGGTGACGGGGGTCCCGCTCCCCTTTATCAGCTACGGGGGGTCGGCGATGTTGACCAATATGACCATGGCGGCCCTGCTTTCGAACGCCATCACCCAGCGTTATTTCTGATTCCGGCAGAAACATCGGCGGCGGGACTGTAGCCTGCACTCCGGCGTTCTCCCTCGGAACCACTGCTGATCACTCTCTTGCGGAGGAATTTTCATGCACCCCGTGCTCTTTAAAATCGGCGCCTTCGAGATGCGTTCCTACGGATTCGCCCTCGCCATCTCCTTTCTCCTCGGCATCTATCTGGCGGTGCGGCGCGGCCGCAAGCGCGGGATCGATCCCGAGAAGATCATGGATCTTTCGGTGGTGATCATCCTCGCCTCGATCATCGGGGCGCGCTTTATGTATGTCATCTTTCACCTCGACGAGTTCGCCGGCCACTGGACCGACACCTTCAATCCCTTTCAGAGCAACGGCCAGATCGGCATCGCCGGCCTGACCATGCTCGGCGGGGTGGTCCTTGCCGTCGTCTGCTCCCTGCTCTATCTGCGCGCCAAAAAGCAGCCCATTCTCCGGATTGCCGACACCATCATCCCCCTCTTCTTTCTCGGTGAGGCCATCACGCGCATCGGCTGCTACCTGAACGGCTGCTGTTACGGCATCCCCTGTGACGGCCCCCTGTGCGTGGTCTTTCCTCCCGACAGTCCGGCCGGGGCGATGTACCAGGGCATCCACATCCATCCCGCCCAGCTCTACTCCTCGGCCTATGCCCTGCTCGTCTTCATCATCATGCTGGTCATCGACCGCAAGCCCAAATACGACGGCTTTCTGCTCTATCTCTTTTTCATCTTTTACGGAGTCGGCCGCTTTATCATCGACCTCTTCCGCTACTATGAGAGTTCGATGATCCTGCTTCCCCTCGGGGCCAAGGGGTTGAGCATGAACCAGGGGATCAGCCTGGCCTTTATCGTCATCGGCATCTTTTTGCTGGTCCGGCAGGGGCGCCGGGAGCGGGTGGCGGCGGCGCCAGGTAAATAATAAAATATTTCTTGACTTTAAAGGGCGACAATGATATTTTAAGTTAGGTAAAAATAGTACTTTTTTGCCCTTTTGAGGCCGTATGGATCCGGCCCTGCATCTTTGCATCTGGCACACGGGTATCAACTGCCACTCAAGATCTGTAGGAGAGATGTATGAAAAGAGAGCCTATTGTCAGGATTCTCGGCGGGATGGCGTTAGCGGCGATGGTTGTGGTGTGGAGCGGCTGCAGCAGCTCCCGGCAGGTCTCGTTGGCTACAGAACAGGCTGCCCTCTCCGGTGCTGAAGAGAAGGCCACCACAGACACCCAGACGGCGAACAAGAGCAGCGACGAGGACGAGGTGATGCGACTGCTCGGCCTCAACAAGAGTGAGAGCGCCGTCGAGGCGGCCCCTCAGCCCACTGCAGCGGGTCTCGAAGAGGATCGCAAGCGGCTCGAGGAGGCCCTCAAGGAGAGGGACATCGAGATCGCCAATCTCAAGGCGGAGCTGGCCGAGCGCGACCGCCAGCTCAACGCGGCGGAGAGCGCCGAACCGCCGATGGAGATCAGGCCGGTCAGGACTCCCGTCTCCGGCAGCGGCACCTTTCAGGAGCGCTATGATCGGGCGCGCGCCCTCTATGAATCCCGCCGCTACAAGGAGGCCATTCAGGAATTCGCCGCCCTGCTCTCGACCGATTCGAGCCACAAGCTCGCCGACAACTGCCAGTACTGGATCGGGGAGTGCTACTACGGCATGCGCGCCTACAACCAGGCGATCATTGAATTCGAAAAGATCTTCACCTTCAACGATTCCGACAAGAATGACGATGCCCAGCTCAAGCTCGGGCTCTGCTACACCCGCATCGGCAATGTCGAAAAGGCCAAAGCCGAGTTCCAGAAGCTGGTCGATACCTATCCCGAGAGTGAGTTCATTTCCCGGGCGCAGTACTATCTGCAGACCCTGTGAGGCGGGGGGCCGGCAGGCTCGTCCCGTCCGGGGGCAGGAGTTTTCCATCAGGGTGGCGCCAGCGCCACCCTTTTTTTTATTGCATTTGTCATGAATTTTTAATAATTTATTAAGACCAGAACTTTCTTGACCTTACATCTCGTCAATTCCGTCACCTCGTGCAAAAAATCGGACTGAACAAGGATGAAAAACCGGCTGAGGGTTCTCTATCTATCGACTGAAGTAGCACCATTTGCCAAGACCGGGGGGCTGGCCGATGTCGCCAGCGCTCTTCCCAAGGCTCTCTTTGAGCAGGGGCATGATGTCCGGGTGATGATGCCCAAATATGGCAACATCAGCGAAAGGCGCTATACCCTGCGTGAGGTCATCCGTCTCAAGGACATCCCCATCGGCGTCGGCGGTCAGGAACATGTCGTCAGCGCCAAATCGGCTTTTCTTCCCGAGACCAAGGTCCAGGTCTATTTCCTCGATTACAAGCCCTTCTTCGAACGCAGCGATTACTACGTCGACTCCGCCACCGGCAAGGACTTTCCCGACAACGCCCAGCGCTTTTTCCTCTTTTGCAAGGCGGTTCTGGAAACGATCAAGCTGCTGCACTGGGAACCACACATCATCCACTGCAACGACTGGCAGACCGCCCTCATCCCCTGGCTGTTGAAGAACCACTACCAGGATGATCCCTTTTTCGCCAAGGCGATCACGGTGCTCTCCATCCACAATCTCGCCTTTCAGGGGATTTTTCCGCAGAGCGTGCTTCCCGAGCTGGGACTGGCGGCGGAGCTCGGCCAGGCGGGCACCGATCTCGAGTTTTATGGCAAGGTCAGCTTTCTCAAGGCCGGGATCAGGAGCGCCGATCTGATCACCACGGTCAGCCCGACCTACTCCGCCGAGATTCAGAGCGATCCCGAACTGGGCTGCGGCCTGCAGGGTGTGCTGCTGGAGCGCAAGGAGGACCTGTGCGGTATCCTTAATGGAGTCGATTACGGCATCTGGAATCCCGAGAAGGATGCTCTTATTCCGGTCAAATACAGCGCTGCGACCCTCAAGGACAAGGAGAAGAACAAAAAGGCCCTCGCCAAGGAGGCCGGCTTTCCCTTCGATCCGGCGGTGCCCGTCGTCGGCATGATCTCCAGGCTGACCAGCCAGAAGGGGTTCGACCTCGTCGCCGCGGCGATCGACGACCTGCTCAAGCTCAAGATCCAGCTGGTCATCCTCGGCACCGGCGATCCCGTCTATCACAAGCAGCTCGAAAAACTGGCCAAGGCCCATCCCAAGCAGGTGGCCCTCTTTCTCAAATTTGATGATACCCTCGCCCACCTGATTGAGGCGGGCAGCGATATGTTCCTGATGCCCTCGCTCTACGAGCCCTGCGGCCTCAATCAGATGTACAGCCTCAAATACGGCACCATCCCGATCGTGCGCAAGACCGGAGGCCTGGCCGACACCATCATCGACGCCGATGCGGATCCCAATAACGGCAACGGTTTTGTTTTCGCTGAATATAAAGCCAAGGCGATGGTCGATGCAGTGCGCCGCGCGGTCGCGGCCTTCCGCGACGAGAAGGGCTGGCAGAAGCTGATCAAACGCTGCATGAAGCAGGATTTCTCATGGCAGCTCGCCGCCGACAAATATATCAGGCTCTATCTCAAACTGGAAACGGCCAAGAAGAAAAAATAGGCCGGATAAAATTCCCGGCCCGCCTCCTGCGACTCGCTATCCTCCCCTCAGACATCCGGCATGCCCGGGCAAACACCCCTGGATCCCGGGGGTTTTTGTTTTGCCCTCGGCTTGAGATTGTGTTTCAATCTGATACAAATATGTCTTGCAGAACGACAAAAAAGGGCGACGGCGGGGCAAAACCGGCGGCAGCAAACGCGGGGGCTTGCGACGGGACCATCTTTTAATATAAAAAGTTACAAGTAGATAGACCTTCAGCATCCTGCGGCGCGAACCGCGGGAACGACGGCCTGGCCGCAGATTTGCTGGCATTAACTTTGCATAAAGAGGGCTAACGGCCGCGCCGGGCGACGGGGAGAGGAATGCCCGGCTGCGCGTCCGGTCATGGCGTCTTCAAGCAAACAGGCATTGGATGGATGGTATAGAAATAACAGTAGACCGTGTCGGCGCCCTGCGCGATATCGGCTTGTTCCGGGTCCGGGGCTATGTGGATACGACGACCTCTCCTGAATTGCAGCGCATGCTGACCGAGATCATTCACGACGGGGTCACCCAGATCATCATCGACCTGGGGGCGGTTAACTATGTCAGCAGCGCGGGGTGGGGGGTATTTGTTGGGGAGATTCGCGGCCTGCGCGAGCAGGGCGGTGATCTCAAAATTATTCAGATGATCCCGGAAGTGAATGAAGTGTTTGAAATGCTCGAGTTCAATCGGATCCTGACCTGCTACGACTCGCTCGAAGAGGCCATTGACGATTACGACTTTTGTCAGGGCGTGGATTTGCGGGCCTCCCTGGCAGAAGGGGCCGCCGCCGGCAAGGCGGTGCCGGCCTGGGAGACGGATCGTGTTGTCGAAAATCCCGCTGATTACATCCCCCCGGCGAACAAGGAAAGCCGCACCAACCGCAATATCACCATCGCCCGAGGCCGAGGCATCGACGATGTCGATCTGCCTCTCAACGAAAAAATCAAAAAGCTGGTGACCGAGAACCCGCTCATGACGCCCTGGGGCATCAAGCGGCAGCTCAACTCGCCCAGGTTCGGCTATACACGAATCGGGTTTTTCAAGCTGCGCGGCATCCTGAAGCGGCTCGGACTGGAGACCAGGGCGAAGCGCTACCGCTTTTACCGCTCCCGCTGATCCGGCTCCTCCGGCCGGAAGGCCTTGGATCCCTTGTTCCCGTTCCTCCACTCGCCGGGTTTCCTGGCGGCATACAGAAGAGGAGATTGAAATGAAACGCCCGTTGCTCTTTGTTTACGGGTATATGGCGGCCCTGCTGCTCGGCGCCGTTCAGGGAAATGCCCAAACCGCATCGCCCGAGTTCTCTCCCGAGGCGCTGCGGGTGACCCCGGGCGATGCGATTCATCTCTATATCTACGAGAATCTCTTCCCCTCGGAGAAGGGCAAGTTCGTCAGCAATTATCACGACAAGGAATTCGTCGTCGACGGCCTGGGCCAGATCACCCTGGGCCCCCTCGGCCGCGTGCAGATCGCGGGGCTCAAGGCGGAAGAGATCGCCCAGGTCCTGCAGGAAAAGTTCAAGCCCTTCGCCAAGGACCCCTTCATCATCGTCGTCCCCCTCATCCGCCTCGAACTCAAGGGGGGCTTTAGCCAGCCCGGACTCTACCGCTTCAATCCCAACATCTCCTTCTGGGAGGTGATCAAGGAGGTGGGGGGGCTGCACTCGCTCTCTTCCTATGAGGATATGTTCATTCTGCGCAACGGCCAGGCGCTCTATCGCGGATTCGGGGATGCCTTTTATCGCGGCCAGTCGCTTTACGAACTCGGGCTGCAGTCGGGCGATGAAATCGTCGCCCCGCGGGTGAACCGGCTTTCGTTCGATACCATCATCCGCTACATCCAGTTCGCCATGTCCCTGTTCACCTTTTATTTTGTCCTGATCAATTATAACAAGAATGACAATTCAAATTCCCTCTAACGGTTTTTTGCTGACATGGATGATCTCGATCTTTTAATGCCCGCCGGCGAGCAGCAGTCCGCTCCCATGGATTTCGGCAAGTTTTTCAACGGGTTCTGGAAGCGCAAGTGGATCATCTTGCTCCTGACCCTCATCGGCGCGGCCTGGTTTTTCTGGGACTCCAAGAACGAAAAGCCGGTCTACAGCACCTTTGCCACCATCAAAACCCGCAGTTTCGACTCCGATGCCGAGAGCATACTCAGCCGTGATCGTCAGGCCGAGCTGCGCAGCCGCAGCTTTGCCGAGCGCGTCGCTGCGCGTATGGGCCTGGCCCTGCAGATGGGGACCAAGGCCGGCCCCCTCGGCGATGTTTTCAGCGAGTTTCATACCACCACCAGTCCGACCCCGGGCAAGTACAAGATCCAGGTCGATGACAACGGTACCTTCTCCATTTTTTCGGTCGACTATCCCGAGGAGACCCTGCTGGACAGCATGAGCGTCTGGGATGTCATCTCCCGCGAATACACCTACGAAGGTTTCACTTTCCGTCTCAATCCCAAGTGGGTGGAGCACTCCCAGTTCGTCACCTTCAAGATCCGTCCCTTCGAGCGGGCGGTCGCCGAACTGAACACCATGGTCACCGCCGAGGTGAGCAAGAACGGAAACCTGATGAAGCTGACCATCAAGGGGGAGGACCGCGATGGTCTCTCTGATCAGCTCAACCAGATCGCCGACATCTACGTCCAGGAGACCCTGATGCTCAGGGACCGGGATGCCAACTCTTATCGCAAGCGGCTCGAGGGCAGCCTCGAGGTCGCCGCCGAGAAAGTGCGTGCGGCCGATGCCGATCTGCGCAATTTCTATTCCAAGTATCCCCTCTCCCTCGATGCCGCCAAGAAGACCATCCTCGACGAGATGCAGCGCAACAGCTATACCCTGCGCGAGATCCCCCAGCAGCGCCAGCAGCTGACCCAGCTCCTCGAGAAGCTGGGCGAGCCGGTGGTCGGTTCGGACCCTGAGCAGTACCGGAGGCTGATCGTCCGCCAGCTCGCCAATTTTTCCGCCATGCGCGATGAGCCCGCCCTGGCCCTGCTGCGTGATCAGCTCGACAGCCAGGAGAAGCAGCTCCAGGATCTGATGCGCGACTATTCGAACGATTATGCCCCCCTGGTCAGCCTGCGCACGAGCATCCGCGAGACCCAGGACAACATCATCGCCTTCGCCTCCAATTACCGCAACACCCTGGCGCAAAAGGAGAGCGAGACCCGGATCAAGATGGCGGATATCCAGTCCCAGCAGCGCATGCTGCCCGAGGACGAGTACCGTCTGATGGAGCTGGAACGCAACAAGAAGGTCAGCGAGGACCATTACACTGCCCTTTACACCAAGCTGCAAAAGCTGGAGATCGCCGACGGTGGCGAGGGCGAGGACATTGCGGTTCTGGACCGGGCGATCAAGCCGACCGTGCCGATCAACCCGAGCCAGTCGACCAAGATCTTCATCGGGGCCGCGCTCGGCCTGGTGGCGGGGCTGGCGCTGTCGCTCGGGATCGATCTTGCCGACCGCCACATCCGCACCCCCGGGGATGTGGAGCGCCACCTCAATCTCAAGGTGCTTGGGGCGATCCCCAATGTGGATTTTAAGGACATCCCCGAGTATCACGATCATGAAAAGGCCAAGCAGATCGACCGGCAGCTGGTGACCCATGATTATTCGCCCACCCCGATCGGTGAGGCCTACCGCTCCCTGCGCACCCAGATCATCTTTTCGCGGACCCACGAGCGGCCCCACTCCATCGCCATCACCAGCGTCGCCCCGGAGGAAGGCAAGTCCTTCACCGCTTCGAATCTGGCGATCATTTTCGCCCAGCAGCGCACCAACACCCTGCTGGTCGACGCCGATCTCCGCCGCGGGGTGCTGCACAACACCTTTCAGATGCACCGCGAGCCGGGGCTGGCCAACTATCTCAGTTCCAGCGTCACCCTCTCCTCGATCGTACAGCAGACCCACGTGCCCAATCTCTCCTTCATCAGCTGCGGGGTGCTGCTGCCCAACCCCTCTGAGCTGCTGGGTTCGCCCCTGATGCGCCGCTTCCTTGACGAGGCGAGCCGCAAGTTCGATATCGTCCTCTTCGATACGCCCCCTCTGGATGCGGCGACTGATGCTGTCGTGCTGGGCACCCAGGTCAACGCCGTCGTGCTGGTTGTGCGCGCGGGCAAGACCAAAATCGGCAAGGCCAAGGAGAAGATGGAAATCTTTCATACCGTCCCTGTCAAACTGGTCGGTGCGGTCCTCAACAGCTCCGACACCCAGCTGGTGCAAAACTACAGCTATTACCATTATTAAGCGAAAGGCCGGACACGACCATGCATCTTCTCCTGACCGGCGGTGCCGGTTTCATCGGTTCCCATTTTTCCCGCAAGCTGCTCGATGAGGGGCATGAGGTCGATTGTCTGGACAATTTCAACACCTATTACGACCCCGCCCTCAAACGCGAGAACGTTCAGCCATTTCTCGATCATCCCCGCTACCGGCTCATCGAGGGCGACATCGTCGACTGGCCGGCGGTGGAGCGCCTCTTCGCCGAGCGGAGCTATGACAGCGTGGTCCATCTCGCCGCGCGCGCCGGGGTGCGGCCTTCGATCCGGGAGCCCCTGCTCTACGAGCAGGTGAATGTGCTCGGGACGATGCACATCCTTGAGGCTGCCCGCCAGCATGGAGTGGGCAGGATCGTCTCCGCCTCCTCCTCGTCGGTCTACGGCAGCAACAGCAAGGTCCCCTTTTCCGAGAGCGATCCGGTCGATCATCCGATCTCGCCCTATGCAGCGACCAAAAAGGCGGGGGAGCTGATGGCCTTCACCTGGCACCATCTCTACGGCCTTTCGATCAGCTGCATGCGTTTTTTCACGGTCTACGGCCCGCGCCAGCGGCCCGACATGGCGATCCACAAGTTCGCCCGGCTCATCTGTTCGGGGCAGCCGGTGCCGGTTTTCGGTGACGGCCGTTCGCGCCGCGACTATACCTATATCGACGACATCATTGCGGGACTGTACGCCGCCCTGCTCCGCTGCGAGGGCTATCATATCTATAACCTGGGCGAATCCAATACCATCGAGCTGCTCGAGCTCATCCATCTGCTCGAGGAGGGGCTCGGGCGCAAGGCCGTGCTCGAGTTCCATCCCGACCAGCCCGGGGATGTGCCCATCACCTATGCCGACATCAGCCTGGCGCGCAGGGAGCTCGATTACCGCCCCTCGACCCCGATTGAGCGCGGCATCGGCCTGTTTGCTGAATGGTACAAGAGCCGACATAAATAGTGCATCCATTGCCCGATTGTGCGGTCAGACTGCCCTGCAGGCGCTGACCTGTGAATTTTGATGAAGTGAGTGGTATGGTCTCTGAGAAGGAAAGATTCCTGGGGAATGTGATGCGGGTGGCGGATGTCCTGACCCTGCTCTTGACCTTTCCCCTCGCCTATTTCGTCGACGAGTTCATCCGGACGGTCGCCGAACTCAACGTCAAGGCCTACGCGGTCTCCCCGACCTTTTCTGGATTTCTCTATTTCGCCTCCAACTACTGGATGATGATCATCGGTTTCCCCATCATCTGGGCGGGGATTTTCTCCCTTTACGGCATTTACCGCAATTATCGCACCCGCTCCTTCCGCAAGTATACCTGGCTTCTCTTCGTCTCGACAGTCTGGGCGACCATCGCGTCCGGAAGCCTGATCTTCATCCTCAAGCTCGAACTGGCCAGCCGCCTCTATTTTTCGGTCTTTGTCATTCTCGCCTTTGCCCTCCTGCTGCTCGAGCGCAAGCTCCTGCTGCTTTTCCTCGACCGCATCCACAGCCGCGGCTACAACCGGGAGAACCTGCTCATCGTCGGCACCGGCAAGCGGGCGCGCGATTTCATCCGCGCCATCAAGCTCCATTCCAACTGGGGGCTGCACATCGTCGGCCTCATCGACGACGAGCACGGCATGTACGGCAAGGAGGTCGACGGCTACCGGGTGATCGGCCGCATCCAGGACATCCCATTTATTGTCAAGCGGCTGGTGATCGACCGGGTGATCTTTGTCGTGCCGCGGCTCTGGCTCCACCGCATCGAGGAGGCGATCCTCTCCTGCGAGGAGCTGGGCATCTCCACCTCGATCGCCCTCGATCTCTTCAACCTGCACATCGCCCGCACCCGGCAGACCGATTTCAACGGTTTTCCCCTGCTCGAGTTCGAGACCTTTCATGCCAAGGAGTGGCAGCTCTTCATCAAGCGGATCATGGATCTGGTGATCTCCTCCGTGACGCTGATTCTGCTCTCGCCTCTGCTGCTGCTGGTCGCCGTGCTCATCAAGGCCACCTCGCGGGGACCGGTGCTCTTCAAGCAGACTCGCATTGGCCTCAACGGGCGCAAATTCACCCTTTATAAATTCCGTTCGATGGTGGTCGATGCCGAGGCGCGGAAAATGGAGCTCATGCACCGCAACGAGATGGACGGCCCGGTCTTCAAGATCAAGCGTGATCCACGCATCACCTCGATCGGATATATCATCCGCAAGACCAGCATCGACGAGCTGCCCCAGTTTATCAATGTCCTGATGGGCGACATGAGCGTGGTCGGTCCGCGGCCGCCTCTGGTCGGTGAGGTCGAGGCCTACAAGGTCTGGCAGCGGCGCCGCCTGAGCCTCAAACCGGGCATCACCTGCATCTGGCAGGTGAGCGGCCGCAACAAGATCGGATTTGACAAATGGATGAAGATGGATCTGGAATATATCGATAACTGGTCGCTCTGGCTGGATATCAAGATTCTGTTCAAGACGATGTTCGTCGTCGTGACCGGTTACGGGGCTGAGTGAGGAGAGTGAGAAGATGATCAACTATACCCTGCCGGAGGTGGGCAAGAAGCTGCGCATTCTGATGGTGGCGCCCCAACCCTGGTTTCAGCCTCGCGGCACTCCTTTCAGTGTCCTGCACCGGATCAAGGCCCTGAGCCTGCTCGGCCACAGTGTCGATCTGGTCACCTATCCCATCGGCCAGGATGTGCCGATGCCCGGTCTGCGCATCCTCCGCGCCGCCTCCGTGCCCGGCATCAAAAAGGTCAAGATCGGCCCCAGCGGGGCCAAGATCGCCCTCGATGCGGTGCTGTACCGGCGAGCCCGGCAGCAGGCTGCCCGGGGGGGCTATGACCTGCTGCACACCCACGAGGAGGCGGGCTTTTTCGGGGTCAATCTGGCGCGCCGTTACGGGATGCCGCATCTCTATGATATGCACTCCTCGCTGCCCCAGCAGCTGCACAATTTCCGCTTTTCCCGCTCGCGCCTTCTGGTCGGGGCCTTCGAGCGCCTCGAGGCGCGGACCATCCACCAGGCCGCGGCGGTGATCACCATCTGCCCCGAGCTGCAGAACTACGTGGAAGAAAAATTTCCGGGCAAAACCAGCCTGCTCATCGAGAACGTGGCTGACAATGCTTTGCTCTTCCCCCCCGATGCGGCCAACGCCGCCCGGCTGCGGCAGCAGTACGAGTTGGGCTCCAGCCGCATCATCCTCTACTATGGCACCCTCGAGGCCTATCAGGGCATCACCCTGCTCATTGAGAGCGCCGTGCAGCTGTTCGCTGGCGGGGGGATGGACGATGTCCGCTTTCTGCTTGTGGGCGGCAGCCCGGAGCAGGTGGAGGCCTGCAAGGCCCTGACGCGGCAGCACGGGGTGGCGGAGCGCTTCCGTTTCACCGGCTTTGTCCAGCCCCAGCTCATCCCCGCCTTTATCGATCTGGCGGAAGTGCTGGTCTCGCCGCGGCTGAGCGGCACCAATTCTCCCCTCAAGATCTACTCCTATCTGCGATCGGGTCGGGTGATCGTCGCCACGCGCCACATCACCCACACCCAGATCCTCAATGATGAGGTCGCCATTCTGGCTGATGTCACCGCCGAGGGTTTTGCAGACGGGATGCGCCGGGCGCTGGTGGAGCGGCCAGAGTCGGCGGCCCGGATCGCTGCGGCGGCGGCCCTGGCCGAGAGGGCGTACAGCTATACGGAGTATCTGCGCCGCGTGCAGTGGATCGTGGCCCATGCGGCAGGGCAGCCCAATTGAGCGGCCTCAGGGAGCGGGTGCAGAGCGTACGGCGCCGGTACTGTAACCGGCTGCCCGGGCAGCGGACGGGGCGGGGGTAGGCGGTCATGTGCGGAATCTGCGGCATTTACAACCGGGAGAGCGGAGCAGCGGTGGCCGGGGCCGATATCAAGGCCATGTGCGACGCCATCATCCACCGCGGCCCCGATGATGAAGGGCAGTACATCCACGGCCCCGTCGGCCTGGGCATGCGCCGCCTCGCCATCATCGATCTCGCCACCGGCCGCCAGCCGATCTTCAATGAGGAGGGCGATGCCGTCATCGTCCTCAATGGCGAGATCTATAACCACCTTGAACTCAAGCGTGATCTCGAAAAGCGCGGCCACCGTTTCCGCACCCGCAGCGACACCGAGGCCATCCTCCACGCCTATGAGGAGTACGGCGAGAACTGTCCTTCGCACCTCAACGGCATGTTCGCCTTCGCCATCTGGGATGCCAGGCGTCAGCGCCTCTTCATAGCCCGCGACCGCATCGGCAAAAAGCCCCTCTACTACCATTTCGACGGCAGGCGGCTGGTCTTCGCCTCCGAGATCAAGGCGATTCTGCGTTTGCGGGAGATCCCGCGCGAGGTCGATCCCCGCGCGCTCGACGCTTATCTGACCTATGAATACATCCCCGCGCCCCTCAGCATCTTCAAGGGGATCCGCAAGCTGCCCCAGGGCCACTGGCTCAGCCTGGACCGGGAGGGGCTGCGCATCCGGCGCTACTGGCAGCTGCACTATCGCGCCAGCGCCGCCTCCGAGGCCGAACTGGCGGCCGAGTTTCTCGATCTACTGCGCGACGCCGTCCGCATCCGGCTGATGAGCGAGGTGCCCCTCGGGGCTTTTCTCAGCGGCGGTCTCGATTCGAGCGCGGTGGTGGCGATGATGAGCCAGACCGCCGAGAAGGGGGTGAAAAGCTATTCGATCGGCTTTGACAATGCCACCTACAACGAGCTGCCCTGGGCCCGCATGGTGGCGCGCCACTTCGGCACCGAGCACCACGAGGAGATCATCACCCCGGACGCCGTGGGGCTGACCGAACGCATTGTCCGCCAGCTCGACGAGCCGCTCGGGGATTTCAGCGTCTTCCCGACCTGGATGGTCTCGGAGATGGCGCGCAAGCACGTCACGGTGGTCCTCTCGGGCGACGGCGGCGACGAGCTGCTGGGGGGCTACGAAACCTACATCGCCGAACGCATGGCGCGCCGCTACGCCCGGCTGCCGGGCTGGCTGCGCAAGGGGGCGATCGAGCCCCTGGTCGCCCTGCTGCCCCCGACCGAGAAGAAAAAGGGGTTTATCAACAAGTCGCGGCGTTTCATCGAGGGCTGCCGCCTGCCCGCCGATCTCCAGCACGTGCGCTGGATGATCTTTCTCCAGGAGGCTGAAAAGGGGCTGCTCTACAGCCCGGCCCTGGGCGAAGCGCTTGCGGACCAGGATCCCTATGGATTCATCCGCCAGGCCTTCGCCGCCTGCGATTCACCGCTACCCCTCGACCAGCAGGAGTATGTCGACATCGTCACCTATCTGGCCGACGATATCATGGTCAAGGTCGACCGCATGTCGATGGCGGTTTCGCTGGAGGCGCGCGCCCCGTTCCTGGACTACCGCCTGGTCGAGTTCTGCGCCTCGCTGCCCCCGCACCTGCGCCTCAACGGCAAGCGCAGCAAGTACATTCTCAAACGGGCCTTCCGGGGCATCCTGCCGGACGAGATCCTCGACCGGCGCAAGGAGGGGTTCAGCATCCCGATCAAAAGCTGGATGAAGGGGGAGCTCAAGCCGATGCTGCTCGATTTTCTATCACCGTCGGCCCTGGCGGCGACAGGCTGGTTCGAGCCCGCCCATGTGCAGCGGCTGATCGGGGAGCACCTGGACGGGCGCGAGAATCACAGCCATCGTCTCTGGGCGCTGCTGATGTTCCAGATGTGGCATCACCAATACATGCGCTGACGCCAGTGCAAAGGGGCGGCGGAGCATGAATCCGCCGCATGGAGTCTTTATTTCACCACAGTCCCGCGCCGGGGAGGAGGGGGCTGTTTAACAGGAGAGATCATGCAACGCGACCTCAACCAGCTTGGCCAAAACGAATTCGACCTTCTCATCGTTGGCGGGGGGATCTATGGAGCCACTGCGGCGCGCGAGGCGGCCCTGGCCGGCCTTTCGGTGGCCCTGATCGAAAAGAATGATTTTGCCTCGGGCACTTCGGGCAACAGCCTCAAGATTGTGCACGGCGGACTGCGCTACCTGCAGCACGCCGACCTCAAACGCATGCGCGAATCGATCGCCGAGCGCAGGGTTCTGCTGCGCATCGCCCCCCATCTGGTTCATCCCCTGCCCTGCGTCATGCCGACCTACGGGCATGCCATCAAGGGGCCGGAGGTGATGCGTATCGCCATGCTGATGAATGATGTGCTCAGCGCCGACCGCAATCTGGGCGCCGATCCGGGGCACACCCTGCCGATGGGCCGGGTGATTTCGCGGCAGCGTTTCCTTGACCTCGTCCCCCACGTCGAGAAGCAGCGTCTCAACGGCGGGGCGGTCTGGTACGATGCGACCATGTACAATTCGGAGCGGCTGGCCCTGGCCTTTGTGCGCTCGGCGGTGGAGCAAGGGGCGGTGGCGGCCAACCATCTCGCCGCGGAGGAGTTTCTCCTCCAGGAGGGGCGGGTGACCGGGGTGCGCGCCCGGGACGGGATCGGCGGCGGGACCGTGGAGATCCGCGCCCGTATGACCCTTACCTGTGCCGGCCCCTGGATCAACGACCTCTTTGCCCGGCTTGGCGAAAGGCGCCCGTCCGAGCAGCCCTTCTCGACCGCCCTCAATCTGGTCGTCAAGCGCCGGTTGAGCGAGGCCTACGCCTTCGGCGTCAACAGCAAGAGGGAGTTCAAGGACAAGGATGCCCTGATCAAAAAGGGCTCGCGCCTGCTCTTCGTGGTGCCCTGGCGGGACTATACCATGATCGGCACGGACCATCGCCCCTGGCAGGGCACGGCCGGGGAGTACCGGGTGAGCGAGGCCGATATCGTTAGTTTTCTCCGCGAGGTCAACGAGGCGATGCCGGGGGCGGATATCCGCCGCGAGGAGGTGACCTTTTTCTACGGTGGACTGCTCCCGATGGCGGGAGTCAATCCCGGCAGCGGGGATGTCAGCATCACCAAGCACTTCCGGATCCACGACCATGAGCAGGAGCAGGGGGTGTCCGGACTGCTCAGCATTTTGAGCGTAAAATATACGACCGCCAGGGGTGTGGCCGAAGCCGCGGTGCGGGCGGTTGGCCGCAAGCTTGGTAAAAAGATCGATGGCAAAGCGGGCCGCAAGCGGCATGTGTGGGGAGGGGATGTCGGGGATTTCGCCGGCTTTCTCGCCGTCCAGCAGGCGGAGCGGCCCGAGCCGGTCAGCGAGGTGCAGATGGAGCAGCTGGCCCGCAATTACGGCACCGGCGTCGGCGAGGTCTTCAAGGCGGGCGGGGGGAACCGGGAGTGGCTGCGGCCGGTGGCCGGGCAGGAGCGGGTGCTGCGCGCCGAGGTGCTTCACGCCGTCCGTCACGAAATGGCCCTGACCCTGGCCGATGTGGTGCTACGCCGCACGGAGTTGGGCTCGGGCGAGTATCCGGGCGATGAGGCGGCGGCCGATGCGGCCGCGATCATGGCGGCTGAACTGGGCTGGGATGCGCAGCGGATGCAGCGCGAGCTGGCCGATCTCAGACGCCTCTATCAACCGGCGTAGATTTCCTGCTTTGAAAATTGCGCAAAATTGTGTACCGTGTAGGGAAAGCCAGTAAATAATTAATTATTCACCAATGATCAGGAACTTGAGGTTTTTATGGCAGATACCATCGGCTCTTATCTGTGGAAGGGCAGCGACGAAAAGACCATTGACGAGGTGCGCCGCTACTGGACGGACAACGTCAACACCACCCAGTTCTGGACGGGGGATCCCCGCCAGATCGGCTCCCCTGAATTCTACGACACGGTGGGGGCTTTCATCCGCAAGAACTATGAGCATCGCTACCGGTTGATCGCCAGCGAGGCGGCCAAATATCCCGGGGGCAGGATGCTCGAGATCGGCTGCGGCGCGGGCTGGGAGCTGGTCGCCTGGGCCCAGGCGGGGATGCAGGTCTCCGGCATCGATCTCTCCTCGGGGGCGCTCGAGCTGGCCAGGGGCAATTTCGAGCACAACAAGCTCGAGGCCGAGCTCAAACTCGGCAATGCGGAGCAGCTCCCCTTCGAGGACAACACCTTCGACATCGTCGCCTCCTTCGGCGTGCTTCACCAGACCCAGAGCACCGAGAACGCGGTCGCCGAGGTCAAGCGGGTGCTCAAGCCCGGCGGCGAGGCGGCCATCACCCTCTACTACAAGTACTCGTGGAAGATCCTGCTGACCCAGCTCGGGCGGGTCAATTTCGAGTTCGCCCACGAGGATGCCCCGATCACCCGCCTCTACGACAAAAAACAGCTGCGCGAACTCTTCAAGGAGTACAGCTCGGTGGAGGTTTTTCTCGACTACACCCGGGCCACCCGTTCTCCGCGCAAGGGGGGACTGGCGTGGCTCTTCAACCATCTTTTCGTGCCGGTTTACAATCTGCTGCCCGGCTGCATCCGCAACAAGTTCGGCCATGCCGCGGTCGTGCTGGCGAAAAAATAAGCCAAAGGGAGAAAGACGATGAGGGCTCTGGTCACCGGCGCCTCCGGATTCACCGGCGGCTATATGGTCGATCATCTTGTAGAGCGGGGATATACGGTGCGCGCCTTTGTGCGGCCCACCAGCGACACCGCGCGCCTCAAGGCGAAAGGGGTGGACATCATCACCGGGGATCTGAAGTACAAGGCGGATCTGGCCCAGGCGATGCGCAACATCGATGTGGTCTATCACATCGCTGCACTCTACCGGGAGGCCAATCAGCCCGACCAGGCCTACTGGGACGTCAATGTCACCGGCACGGAGAACGTCATGGCCGCGGCCCTCGAGATGGGGGTGCGCCGGGTGGTGCACTGCAGCACCTGCGGCGTGCACGGACACATCGAAAAGCCCCCGGCCGATGAAAAGGCCCCGATCAAGCCCGGGGATATCTATCAGGAGACCAAGGCCGAGGGCGAAAAGGTGGCGCTCTTTTACAACCGGGAGAAGGGGCTGCCGGTCACCATCGTCAGGCCGGTGGGCATCTACGGGCCCGGCGACGAACGCATGCTCAAGATGTACCGGATGATCTACCGGGGCAAGTTCATCATGTTCGGCGGGGGCAATGTACTCTACCATCTCAGCTACGTCACCGACGTGGTCGAGGGTTTCCGCCTCGCCGGCGAGACTCCCGCTGCGGCAGGAGAGACCTACATCATCGCCGGGGAGAAGTATTTCACCCTTAATGACTTCGCCCGGATGGTCGCTCAAGCCCTCGAGGTCAGGCCGCCGCGATTGCATCCCCCGGTCTGGCCGGTCTATGCGGCCGGCTGGCTCTGCGAAAAGATCTGCATCCCCCTACGGGTGCAGCCGCCGATCTTCAGGCGGCGCGTCGACATCTTCGTCAAGGACCGGGCCTTTGATATCAGCAAGGCGAAGCGGGAGCTCGGCTTCCAGCCCCGAGTGGAGTTGGAGCACGGCATCCGCCGCACGGCCTACTGGTACAAGGAAAACGGACTCTTGGATTAGTGCTGAATCAAAATCAAGCGGGTGTTATGAAAACCATCAATGTCATTGGCAATTTTTCCGGCCGCAATGCGGGCGACGCCGCCATCCTCGGCGGGGTGCTTGAGGATGTCTCCAGGATCTATCCGGACGCCCTTTTCACGATCCCGACCATCAATCCCGGATTCGTGCAGCGCCAGTTCGCCGAATACCGGGTGCAGACGGTCTCGATGCTGCCCTGGAACGGCTCGATGAAGATTCTCGGGGTGCCGGTCCTGCGCGCCGCCCTCTCGGCGGATGTGATCCTGGTGACCGATGCCATTCTTTTCGATCGCAAGCTCTACAATCCTCTCTTCAACTATCTCTGGACCCTTTCCAGGTTCCTTCCCCGCGCCTTCAGAAAGGGAGTGCCGGTGGTGCTGTACAACTGCAGCCTCGGGCCGATCCGGACCCAGGCGGGCCATGCGGCCCTGCAGGCCATCCTCGACAACACCAGCGCCCTCATCCTGCGCGACCGGGAGTCGGTGGAGCTGCTCGACCGCCAGGGCTTTCATCACCCGCGGGTGATCGAGGGGGCCGACTGCGCCCTCAACGCCAGGCCGGTCGATGAGGCGCGGCTGAATGAGATCTGCCGTGAAGCTGATCTCTTCAGCAGCGGCCGGCCGGTGATCGGCTTCAACGTCAACAGCTATGTCGATGCCTTTGTCCGCCAGGGCGGCACCTTCGGCCGCGAAAACCTGGTCGAACTTTATGCCGCCACCGTCGACAAGGTGATCACGGAACTGGATGTGGATGTCCTCTTCGTCGAGACCCAGCATATGGACATGGGCATCGCCTCCGCAGTGCTCGGCAAGATCCATCAGCGCGAGCGTGTCCGTCTCATTTCCAACAAGGTTTACAGTTATCGGGAGATCTGCGCGGTGCTGCAAAAGCTGCAGCTCTTTGCGGGGATGCGCACCCACTCCCTGATCCTCTCCTCGGCGATGGGAGTTCCGCCGGTGGGCATCGTCACCTATCCCAAGAACCGGGGCTACATGCGTACCATCGGCATGGAGGCCCATCTGGTCGATTTCAAGGAGCTGGCGGTGGAGAGCTTTTACGCCCGCATCAGCGCGGCCTGGCACGAACGCGAGCGCATCCGCGAGGCGATGCTGCCACAGGTCACCCGTGAAAAAGAAAAGGCGCGCCGCTCCGCCGAGGTGCTCAGGGAGTACCTGGGATAACCCCTTGCATGGCGCCCGGCGAGACCGGGCGCTCTCTTGAGAGAGTCCATCGATCATGTCCGCCAAGAAACCACTCTCCGTTCTCCTGCGCTGGCTGATCAGCATCGCCCTGATCGCCTGGGTTCTGTACAAGGTTGATCCCGGCAAGCTGTGGCAGACGCTCAAACAGGTGGACTGGTTTTATTTCAGCCTCTCGATCGCCCTCACCCCGGTGCTGATCTGGCTCAGCTCCTGGAAGTGGCAGGTCATCCTGCGCGCCCAGGGCATCACCGCCTCGGGCTGGCGCCTCTTCTGGCTTTACATGGTGGGTTATTTTTTCAATACCGTGCTGCCGACCAATGTCGGAGGCGACGTGGTGCGCGCCTGGGCCCTGGGCAAATCGACGGGGGAGAACGCCAAGGCTTATGCTTCGGTCTTTATTGAACGTTTCACCGGTTTGACCGCACTCATTCTCCTGGCGGTGGTTGCTTTTCTCGCCGCTCTGGGCAAGCTCTGGGATCCCTGGCTTGCCCTGGCCATGGGGGTGGCGGTGGCCGGCTATCTCGCCCTGCTGGTGGTCGTCCTCAACGAGCGTTATCTCGCCTGGCTGGAACGCAAGGCCCCGGCCGGCATTCTGCACAAAATCATCCTCAAGCTGAAAAAGTTTCAGGAGGCGATCCTCTCCATCCGCAGCGAGCGCGGCGCCCTCCTCTTCGCAATGGCCAACTCTTTCCTCTTTTATCTGGCGGCTGTGGTCAACGTCTGGGTGAGCGCCCTCGCCTTCCGTTCCCCCCTCTCCTTCATCGATGCCCTGATCATCACCCCGATTGTGATGGTGATCATGATGCTGCCCATCTCGATCGGAGGGATCGGCCTGGCGGAGTGGGCCTACTTCTTCACCTTTGACCGCATGGGTTTGACCGGTGCGGTGGGCCTCTCGGTGGCCCTGCTCATGCGCGTCAAGGCCCTGGCGACCGGGATTCTGGGCGGCATCTACTATTCAACCCTGGGGATTCGCATCGATCAGGAGGTCAAGATGGGGCGGGAGCCGGAGCGCGAGATCGGCGCCGGGGATGTGGCCGGCGAGGTCAGGTATTACAGCGGCTTTGAGGATGTCATGCGGCGCCGCAAGTCGCCCCTGCACAAGTACGCCGACATCGTCATCGGCCCGCTCAGGCTGTGGCGCCTCTTCAAATACGAATTCATCACCCTCTTCTGCATGCCTCTGCCGGGGATGATCGGCTACGGGCTGCGCCAGATCTTCCTGCCGGTGGTGCTGCGCAAGCAGGGCAAGGGGGCGGTCTGGAGCCGCAACGTCACCCTGCGCCACCCCCACAAGATCGCTGTCGGCAAGCGCTGCGTCATCGAGGAGTACTGCTCGCTTTCGGCGCAGGGGGACGAGCAGAGCGGCATCACCCTCGGCGAGGAGGTGCTGCTCGGGCGGGGCACGGTGCTGGGCACGCGCAACGGAACGATTGAGATCGGGGATTACAGCAACATCGGCGCCAACTGCCGCCTGGGGACGACGACGCGGATCCGCTTCGGCCGGCATGTGCTGCTGGCGGCCAACTGCTACATCGGCGGGGCCCAGCACAAGTTCGACCGCCTCGATGTGCCGATCATGCGCCAGGGCTACGAGAGCAAGGGGGGGGTGGTGATCGAGGATGACTGCTGGCTCGGAGCCGGGGTGATGGTCCTTGACGGAGTCACCATCGGCACCGGCTCGGTGATCGGGGCGGCGGCGGTGGTGACCAAAGATATCCCGCCCTATTCGATCGCTCTGGGCATCCCCGCCAGGGTGGTGGGAAGCCGATCCTCCTCCGACACCCCCAATCCTACCTCATAAGTACGATTTTTCTGGTCTGCCGCACCTCTCCGGCCTGCAGGATGCCGTAATAGACTCCTGAAGGCATTGGCTCACCTCTCTGATTCATCCCCTGCCAGACAAAGCGGTGGTTCCCCTCCGCCAGGATCCCCTCGAACAATACAGTGACCATCTGACCGGAAAGGCTGTAGATGCGCAGCGAGGCTGTGCTGCGGCCGGGGAGGGCCACCGCCAGCGTGGTCGAGCTGTTGAAGGGATTGGGATAGTTCTGTTCCATCTGCACCACCCGCGGCATCTCCTGCCCGCCGTCTTTCACCCCGGTCATGATTATCCTGAAGCGCCACCCGATCGTCACGGTCTCCTCGCCGTCGCTCACGCTGCCAGTAACACGCAGGGCGGCGCCGTCCTGGGGAATGAGGGTAGGATTGACGACCAGGGAGAGTGTATTCCGGGTGGTGGCGGGCACGCCATTGACCGTCCACTGAAAAAAGAGCGTGTCGCCATCCGGATCCGCGACCTCATCGAACCGGAATTCCAGACTCATGCCGGGTGTGATGTCGATAAGGGTGGTATCGGCCGGGGAGAAAGCGGTGATGAGCGGCGCCTGATTAACTTGCGGGAGGAAGGCGGTCAAATAAAAGAGAGAAGTAATATCGCCGACGCTCCGGCAGGCAAAGTGATAGGCGCCTGGGAGTTCACCCGGCGAGACCTGAAAGTACGCCTCGCCTTTCGTATCGGTGAGAGCGCCGGGCTGGGAGAGCACGTGTCCCCCATCCGGGGCCGAAATGTCCACTTCCACGCCCGGCACAGGATTGGCGTAGCGGTCCACCAGCCGCACAGCCAGCTCCACTGCCTCCGGATCGGCCAGAGAGACAGTCAGGCTCTCTGCGCCCACCCTGACCAGGCGGTCCGGGGCTTCCGGCGTCGCCGTCGCTTCGAAGAGCAGGGATTCGAGCGGGGCTGTGACGGAAAAGACCTGAACCTGCTGGAGCTCCGCCCGTTCGCCCAGGGTGAACTGGGCTGACGCCTGCCCTGTGGGACCGGTGCGCGTACCGTATTCCTGCGCATCAACAAAGCGCCCCCCGCCGCGGATGGTCCTGAAGAGGATCGGAAAATCGCTGACGTCATTGCCGTTCTGGTCGCGGACCCCGATGCGGAAGGGCTCCGCCAGGGCCCGGCCGGCCACTCCGGTCTGGTGGTTGCCGCTGAGGATGAACCACTGCGCCGGATCGGCGGCCAGGGCGGTGGCAGTGAAGGTGATCGGCGCGGAGAACGCCCCGCGGATGCGGGCGGTGACATGGTTGTTCCGTTCCCCGGCGTCGGAGCCTAGGCTCCAGAGCATGCGCGCGTAACCGGCAGTGTCCGAAAACACCGTGCTCTTCGTCCGTCTGTTCACCAGCCCCCCGCCGGCGTCGACCGTGAATTCGACGGCGACACCGCCCTTCGGGGTGTTCGTGTGATCAAGGGCCCGCACCACCAGCGCTTCGGGCAGGAGGGCGCCGATGCGCCCTGCCTGTCCATCGCCGGAGATATAGAGCAGCTGGTCCATCTTTGATGGAGCGATGAAATCGACCCGGGCTGTGTCGTTGAGAAAGAGCCCCGCACCCCTGACGGAGGCGCCGATGATCTTGGTTTCAGGGGTGGTGCTGCGCAGCCGGGCGGTGACCTGCCCGTCGCGGTCGCTCAGGGAGTCAGCCAGGGTGATCAGGTTGTTCTCTCCTGAGGCGAAGAGGTCGACCGTAAAGCCCGTGAGCGGTCGGGATAGATTATCGGCCAGGGTGACGGTGACCTCGGAATAGGCAGCGCCGTCGGCGATGACCGGGCTGGAAGCCGTAACCGTGGATATGGTGATATCCGGCAGCGCCGGCCGCGGGACTTGCATGATAAGGGGTGATCCCCTGAGGGAAACGATGATTTCACTGGCGTTGCTGATCTCCAGATGGTTCGCCGCGCCCAGATATCTTCCCAGGGTCCACGAGACAGAGGCGCTTCCTTCTGCATCGGTCCGTATCACCGCCTGGTTCGATCCTGCAATGCTGCCGCCACCCGATATGATCTTGAAAAGCAGGGGGTGATCCGGTGCTGGATTACCAAAGTGATCCCTGACGCTGACCGTGACAGGTCGGGGGAGGGGTTGGCCGGGAGGACCGTTCTGGTTGAAACCGCTCTCTGCAACCATCTGATAGGCTGCTCCGCTCACAGCTCTGGCCTTGAAAGTGATGACCGTTGTCAGAGGGGCGGTAGTGGCGCCTGCAGTAATGGTGCCATAGGTTTCGCCGAGGGAGAGTCTGGCGCTTGCGACTCCCTCCTCGTTGGTCGTCGTGGTGAGCCGGGCTTGTCCGTCGAAGGAGGCATCACCGGAAATGACAAAGAATTCGACCGCATAATGCGCCAACGCCTGCTCTTTATCGTCCAGGACCTGGACTTTCAGAAGCCCGGGCAGCACCGTGGCGACGATGCCGGTTTGGCCGTCCCCCGAGAGCATGACGATGCGGCCGGCACTTTGGGGTACTGGATCGAATCGGACAACAGCTGTTGAGTTGAGGTGGAGATCGGCCCCGATCACATGCGCGGAGACGGTTGCGGAGCCCGGGGTAGTGCTCGCCAGGGTGGCGAAAATCTGCCCGGACGCATTCGTGAGCGAATCGGCTGCCGTCAGGATGGCGCCGGCTTCACTGACGGTGAGGCGGACAACGTAGCCGCTGAGCGGCATGCCGCTGCCGTCGCGGAGTGTGACGGTGACGGCGGAGTGATCCCTGCCGTTGGCAGTGACCGGCGAGGTCGCCGTGATGGTCGAGAGCGCCTGGTCCGGAATCGCCCCGAGGCCTGCCTCCACAGTGAGCGGTGAGCCCGTCAGGGGCTCGCCGCTGCTGCCGGAGATTTCCAGCCTTTGCACACTGCCGCGCAGGAGCCCCATAGTCCACATAATCGCGGCCCTTCCGCTGCTGTCGGTGAACGCACTGATGCCGGCCTGGCCCGCCAGAGAGCCGCCTCCGGCTGCAATCGTGAAGATGAGGCTTTGACCGGAAACCGGATTGTCATATTCATCGCGCACCTGAACAACTATGGGCTCGGGGAGAGGCTGGCCGGGTGTGCCATTCTGCCCTCCGCCGCTGACAAGCAGCAGCCTCCGGTTATGGGAGGGTGTTGCGGTGGCGCTGAATTCGATGACCGAGTCCCCATGAGTCGCGCGCAGATGCTGTAACCCCACGGCCGGACCCAGGATCCAGTCTGCGCTGACCATCCCCTTGTCGTTGGTGGTTTTGATCACGGCCGGCAGATTATCAATACTGCCGCCGCTGATTACCTGCAACTGAATGGGCTCATTGGGGACGGGCTGGCCATCTGCATCCACAACCTTGACAACCACGCTGGAGGCGAGCAGGCTGCCGGCAGAGCCGTTCTGATTGTCCCCGGAAACCTTGGTGAGCGAGAGATCTGAACCCGGGACGTAGATGCGCGCATTGGACCAGATCGGTCCCGGCTGGGCGGGATAATTTTTACTGTTGCGGCCGATCAGGATGTAGCGGAAGAGTTCCTTCTGTCCAGTCCAGGGCGTTTTACTTATCTTGGGATCCATGATCAGGACATTGTCGACGTAAAAGCTGATCCAGTTGGCCTGCCAGACCACCTTGAATTCATAGGTTTTGTTGAGACTCCATTTGGTGCTCTGCATCGCCCGGCCGTCACTGCGGGTGTCGACGCCATTGGGGGCGTAATCGATGCGGAAGCCGGCCATCCCCGGTCCGTCGGTGTAGCCCTTGCCGGTGCGGTAGAGCCACCAGGACCCGGTCTCGTATTGCGGCAGCCAGTAAATGCTGTCATCTGAAGCCATGGTGAGGAGGTTCTGCTTCTCATCGACACTCTGGGAGGCGGGATCGAAATTGGTGACATTGATCTTGAAGGTGCCCTCCGGCGGCAGGTCGGCCGGCAGGGCGATGGTCAGCTGACTGTATTGCCCGCTGATCTTCCAGCCCCGCCCGGGGATGAATTCGCCGCCCCGGTTCTCCAGGGTCCCCATCCGGGTTGAGGAGGCGTTGGTGAGGCTGTCCGAGTAAAGGAGCCGCTTGTGCTCCGGAACAGTCTGGGCGGCCGCCACTACCGCCGCCAGACAGAAGAGGGCTAACAATCGGATGCGCATTAAATTCTCCGGCAGAGATGGGGAAGGTTTTTAGAAAGGAGATGCGGTTCCCAAGGATGACAGGCTGATATTATGAATACGGGCAGGCTCGCTGGTTCGCGGAAAACGGCGATTTCGCGTCTTTCTCTGCCTCAAAAAGGGAATTTCATTTACAGGATTGTAACAAGGAGACCGAGGCCTGTTTGTAAATCAAGTAAAAACAGACGCAATATTCTGGCCCGCTCTTTGCATGGCCCTGCCCGGATATTAATAATGGGTCATCCTGAACACTCACCCCGGTGTGGAATGGGAGGAAGCAACATGGCGTTACGCAGCAAATGGATCGGCATCCTGGTTACGGTCAGCCTGACCTGGGCGCTCGCAGCCGGCGCGCAGACGGTCAACAAGGTTCTGGAACTCGAAGACTCGCTCAAGGGAGCGACCAAGGGGGCGCAGAAGGGCGGTAAACTCACCGCCGAGGGCTGGGTCACCCAGACCGCCTTCGACTTTATTGAATATAAAATCCCGAGCTGCTCCGCCGGCGAGGTGGAGTTCAAGGTGAAGGGCATCCACGCCTCCAGGGAGGTCTTTCCCAATGTCGGCTATGACCGCGATGGCAAGCCTGTCCCCGGTTCCGATAACGTGCATTATACCCTTTTCGGGATGTACGATCGTGACGAGGATAACAGCTGGTACGGCTCGGTGCAGTGGCACAATCCCTACAAGACCGTGGTTCATATCTACGGTTATACCGAGGGTGACCTCTATAAATGGAAGCGGATGAAGCTGCGTCTCAATGTCGCCGCCTTCAACGGCGGATATGAGGATGATCCGCACGCCTTCGAGGATCCCATGGTCGGTCCCTTTGAGTGGCAGAAGGAGCACACCTATCACCACCGCCTGGTCTGGGGCAGCGGCCACATGCTCTGGTATCTGGATGGTGTGCTCATCAAGGATTGGGACTATTCCAGTTTCGGGGTCGAATACGCCCCGCCCGACCACACTCTTCGGCTCGGCTCCGGCCTCAACAGCCGCAGCGGGGGGTACGCCTCCCCAAACGACCTGACCTTCACGGATCTCAAGTTCTACCGCCACAAGGACGAGACCAGGCCGCAGGTGATGCGGCTGGATCCGGCCGCCGGCAGCAGCGCAGTCGCTCCGGACGCCGATATCCTGGTCCATTTCAGCGAGCCGATGGATGAGGGTTCGGCCCAGGCGGCCTTCAGCATCACTCCGGCCCTGGCGGGCTCCTTCCGCTGGATCGGTTCGGCCCTGGCCCTGGAACACAGCGCCCTGCTCCAGCCCAACACCACCTACACTGTGCGGGTCGAGGCCACGGCCAGGGATAAATCCGGCCTGAACCTGACCGCCCCCTACACCGCCTCCTTCACCACCCGCGGCGAACAGCCGGTCTCGGTCGGCCGTTACGAGCCCTTCGAGGTGACCATCAAGGCCCCCGGTGCCGGCGGCAGCCGCCCCTACCGCGACGCCAGCCTCAAGGGGGTATTCAAGGGGCCGACCAAAACCATCGAGATCGAGGGTTTTTGGGACGGTGACGATATCTGGAAGGTGCGCATGGCCCCCACCGAAACCGGGCAGTGGAGCTATCAGATCAGCGGTTCGAATGCCGCCTTCAACCGCAGCGGCAGTTTTACCTGCACCGCCAGTAGCTCGCACGGTTTTATCCGCCCCAATCCGGCGCGGCCCTACTCTTTCATGTACGACGACGGCACCCCCTGGCTCTGGAAGGGCGATACCAACTGGCGCGGCTTCACCAGCCTGCTGCCCTACGACGGACGCTGGAAAGAGATCGTCGACCTGCGCGCCGAGCAGGGCTACACCGCCATGCAGTCGATTGTGGTCAGCTATATCAACGGCCTCGGTTTCTGGAAGAATGAAGGGGGCACCTGTTTCGTCGAGGGGACTGACGCCAAGGACTACGATCAGCTCAATCCCGGCTATTTCCGCTGGATCGACAAGCGCATCGATTATGCCCTGAGCAAGGGGATCGTTCCGGTCATCCTCTTCAGCTGGGCCCAGGAATATGTCAATTTCAGCCCGGGGCAGTGGGAGAGATATGTTCGCTACCTGGTCGCCCGCCTCTCCTCGCGGAATGTGATCTGGGTGCTCTGCGGCGAGTACAACGAAATTCCCAACGACTATAACCGCCCGACCAGCGAGTTTGCGGATTGGGGACAGATGGTCAAAAGGTATGATCCCTATGATCATCCCATCACCCTGCATCCGACCGGCCGCACCAGCAGCGCTGAGTTTGGCTCGTCGGCCTGGATGGATGTGGTGATGCAGCAGACCCCCTATTTTTCGCGCGACATTCAGCGCGACCGGGTGCACAAAAAGCCGGTGGTCAACGGCGAACCGCGCTACATGTATCCGGACGAGGACAACGCCGAGAGCCGCCACGGCCTCTGGGAAATCGTCACCTCGGGCGGCTACTACACCGGCGGTTTTTTCACCACCTATGCTCCGGACAAGGGGGGCTACGATCCCGCCGCCATGCCGGAGGAGCAGCGCTGGGTCACCTTCCTCAACAAGCTGATGGACCGTCTGCCGATCTCCGAGATGGAGCCCCATCCCGAGTGGACCAGCGCCGGTCAGCTGCTGGCCAAGCCGGGTGCCGAGTATCTGGCCTACAACCGCAGCGGCGGTCCGGTGACGATCGACCTGAGCAAGGTCAGCGGCTCGCTGCCGGTCGAATGGCTCGATCCCCGCGCCGGGGTGAGCCAGCCCGTCGGCAAGGTGAGCGGGGGAGCGAAACAGACTTTTACACCCCCCTTCAGCGGGGATTGGGCTCTCCACATCGGCGCCGGCCTGAGCTCCGATGAGGTCGCGCCGAATCCTCCGCAAGCCCTGCAAAGCACCGCGCGGACCATGTACAGCATCACCCTCTCCTGGAGTGCTCCGGCAGCGGCCGCCGACGGGGATGTCGCCGCCAGCTATATCATCACCCGCGACGGCACGGCGATAACCACCGTCACGGCGACGACCTGGACCGACCAGGGGCTGGAAGAGTCCTCCTCCCACACCTATGCGATCCATGCCCTGGATGACGCCGGCAACAAGAGCAGCTCGGCGGCCCAACTCACGGTTTCCACGACCGGGGACACCCAGGCGCCTCAAGTCACGCAGGTGATTACCGTCTCGGGCACGGAGCTCCGCGTCACCTTTGACGAAAAGGTGGAGGCCGCATCCGCCCAGACCCCGGGCAACTATGTCATCACACCGGCTGTGGCCGTCACCGCGGCGCTGCTCTCGGCCGAGGGGACGCAGGCGACCCTGACCACGGCGGCCCACAATCCCGGCCAGAGCTACACCATCAAGGTCACCGGGATCAAGGACCGCGCCCGCGTCGCCAATACCATGGCGGCGCAGACGCTCAACTACAAGTTCGAGGCGACCCTGCAGATCAGCGAACTCAGTCCGGCGACCTACCGGCTGGCCCAGCTCGCCGCCGGCAGCGCCTATTATGCCGACCGCGATTTCAAGCTCACTACCATCCCGGCCCTCTGTCAGGGTTTCACCTGGATCATGACCGAAAACGACGACAAGGAGCGCAGCGACGCCCACTGGCTCTCCTTCAAGGCCAATATGGCGGTGACAGTGATGATCGCCTACGACAACGGCGCCAGCACCCGGCCGACCTGGCTGGACGGCTGGAGCGACACCGGCGCGGAGATCGGCACCAGTGATGATTCGCCGCTGCATCTCTATCGCCGCGATTTTCCGGCGGGGGAGGTGGTGCTGGGCGGCAACGAAGGGACAAGCAAGACCTCAATGTATCTGGTTCTGGTGAAAAAGGCGGATGGCACGGTCGCGGATACCACGCCGCCCGCTGTACCCAAAGGTTTGGATTTTGCGGGGTAGGCGCCGGGGGCGCCGCTCGCAGAAAGAAACAGGCAGGAAGATGGACTATACCTATGACCAATTAGCCGGCAAGGAGGATCAGGAGCTCTTTGACTTTCAGCTCCAGTTTCCCCCCAACCATCACAATTTCCTTCTCGCGGAGCAGATCCTCGAGGAGCGCAGCCGCAGGGAGCTGCGGTCGGTCGAGACCAGATCCCTGGTTATCGCCATCGCAGCGCTGACTATTGCCTTTATTCTGTTCGCTATGTCTGTGCTCTGAGTACGCAGTCAACGGGGAATTCTCGCATTTGCCGCCGGCGGCTGCTCATTTGACAGCCGCCGGTGCATGACCATACAGAGCCGGTTACAGGCGGCTGTTCGGACCTCCCCGGGCCAAAAACGCAAAAAACAGGTTTGTAAATAATTTATTATTTACTATATTTCCTCGGGATGCACCGGGATGCGGCCCGCGGAATGGCACTCCTTTGCCCTGGTTTTTCTCTCTCTCGGGTCTTGCCAGGGCCTTTTTATATCCCGGCCTGAAGAGCGCCGGCACACCCTGAAATCTTTCGGCAAAAGCGCCCTCTTGTTGCTACCTAATAGTGCGCGGAAAGGCGCGCAGCCGAGCTGGAGAAAGACACATCGCTGCCGGCTGTGCGCGGCAAGGTGCACGGCCGGGATCAGGAAAATGCCCGCAGCAAACGGCTTTCAACAAGGGAACGGATCGAGCGGGTTGGATGGGACGACGGAAAACGAGATGCCGACACCAATAGGTCATATAGCCAGCGGCCTCCTGCTCTTCGCTGCCGGCAGTCGGTCCTGGCGGAAGCAGGCCGGCGTGCTCCTGGCCCTGTTCTTTTTCTCCCTGCTGCCCGACATCGACCTGGCCTTCGGCCTGCTTCTGGCCGGCAACGCCAACGCCTTTCACCATCAGGCCACCCATTCCATTTTTTTCGTCGTGGCCGCCGGCTGGATCGGCGGCCAGCTGTTGGGGCAAAAAGGGCGCCATGCGCCGCTCCTGATCACCGCCGGCCTGATCCATCTGGCCCTGGACCTCCTCGCCAAGGATACCAGCGCCCCGTACGGCGCCCCGGTGCTGTGGCCTTTCTGGAACGGCTACATCATCGCTCCGGTTCGGGTCTTCTCCGATGTGCAACGCAGCGGCGATGCGGCCTCCTTTTTACCGAGCCTGTTCAACAGGCACAATCTGCAGACGATCGGCATTGAGATGGCGGTTTTCGGGCTCCTTTGGGGCCTGTGGTCCGCCTGGAGTTATTCAAGAAGGGGATATGAACGAAAAGCTTCGAGCTGAGGGGAGCGAAACGCCCTTTCTCTCCGTCGTCGTCCCCATCTACAACGAGGTGGAGAGCGTCGAGCGGCTCTGGGCGGCTATCCATCCGGTGATGGAGGGGCTGGGGCGTCCCTATGAGGTGATCCTGGTCGATGACGGCAGCCGCGACGGCACCCGCGAGATACTGCGCCGGCTGGCATCGGCCAATCCCCGGCTGCGGGTGATCCTCTTCCGCGCCAATTTCGGCCAGTCCGCGGCCATGGCCGCCGGCTTTGCCGCCACACGCGGCGAGATCGTCGTGGCCATGGACGGCGATCTCCAGAACGACCCCCTCGACATCCCGCAGCTGCTCGAAAAAATGCATGAGGGCTATGATGTGGTGAGCGGCTGGCGCAAGAACCGCAAGGACAAGCTGGTGCTGCGCAAGGTGCCGTCAAAAATCGCCAACAAGCTGATCTGCTCTCTCACCGACGTCCGGCTGCACGATACCGGCTGTTCGCTCAAGGCCTTTCGCGGCGAGATGCTCCGCCGCATCTCTCTTTATGGGGAACTGCACCGTTTCATCCCGGCCCTGATGCGCATCGAGGGCGCCGAGATCACCGAACTGGCGGTGCGCCACCACCCGCGCCGTTTCGGCACCTCGAAATACAATCTCAGCCGCACCTTCCGGGTGGTGATGGATCTGACCAGCATCCGGCTGCTGATGAAGCACCTGGTCAATCCCCTGGTCTTTTTTTCGGCGGTCGCCCTCTTTTTCGCCCTGCTCGGTTCTCTCAGCCTCGCCGCCATCCTGCATGCGGCAGCGGCGAGGGGCGCCGAGCTGGCGGAAATGAATATCCTGGTCACCCTGACCGTGGTTTTCTGGGCGGCGGCGGCACAGCTTTTTTTCTTCGGTCTGATCGGCAAATTGATCGTCCAGACCGGCACACGCAAGACCTTTCTGCAGACGGAACAGTAAACCGGCCCCCTGCGGGAAGGCGTGAAGATTTTTAACCGTTATTCTATCAGCGGCCTGATATGACAGAATCCCAAAACTTGCAACAGCCCCTCACCCCTGTACGGGCAGCGGCCTCCTTTTCGGTCATCGTCCTGACCTACAACAATGCCGGGGAGATCGCCGGCATGCACCGTGAGATCATGGCTGCGTTGGCGGAGTGGCGGCAGCCTCATGAACTCATCTATGTGGATGACGGCAGCACCGACGCCACCTGGAAGGAGCTGCTCCGCATCAGCCGCAGCGAGACCGGGGTCAAGGCGGCACGGCTGCGCTCGACCTTTGGCGAGGCCTCGGCGCTCGACGCCGGGGTGCAGATCGCCACAGGAGAGGTCCTGCTCTACTTCACCTGCCGGGTACGCATCAAACCTGCCGATGCCCTCGCCCTGCTGAAGCAGATCGATGCCGGGGAGGATGTCGTTATCGGGGTGCGCTACCCCCGCCGTGACTCGGGGCTGAACCGGATCGTCTCGCGCACTTTTAACGGTCTGACCAACCGCATGACCGGCCTCCACCTCCACGACGTCAACAGCGGGGTCCTGGCCCTGCGGCGCGAGGTGCTCGACCACGTCCCCTACTACGGCACCCTCAATGCCTTTTTGCCCGTACTGGCGCAGCGCCAGGGCTACCGCATCGCCGAGGGCAAGGTCGAACAGCTGCCGGGCCGTTTCAACCAGTCGGTCTATCCGAAAAACTACATCCGCCGCAGCCTCGATCTGGTCAGCGTCATTTTTCTGAGCAAATACTCGAAAAAGCCCCTCCACTTCCTCGGCTTCATCGGCGCGCTTTTCGCCCTCATCGGTGCGGGCATCAACATCTATCTGTTTATCTACCGGATCCTCGGCTTCGGCGGCATCGCCGGCAAGCCGATGCTGCTGCTCGGGTCGATCCTCTTCATCATCGGCATCCAGATGGTCTCCATCGGCCTGCTGGCGGAGATGATCATCTTCACCCACGCCAAGGAGATCAAGGATTACAATATCGAGGAGATCATCAACTAGACCGTGAAACTGATCATTCAAATACCCTGCTTCAATGAGGCGGAGACCCTGCCCCTGACCCTTGCCGATCTGCCGCGCCATATCGCCGGCGTCGATGAGATCGAGGTGCTGATCATCGACGATGGCAGCAGCGACGAGACCACGGAGGTGGCGCGGAGATCGGGCGTCCACCATATCGTGCGCATGACCAAGAACAAGGGGCTGGCCAACGGTTTCATGGCCGGGCTCGACGCTTCGCTGCGTCTCGGCGCCGACATCATCGTCAACACCGACGCCGACAACCAGTACAATGGCGCGGACATTCCGAGCCTGGTGCGCCCCATCATCGACGGCCAGGCCGAGCTGGTGATCGGCGACCGCCAGACCGACGAGATCCACCATTTTTCGTGGATGAAAAAGCGGCTGCAGAACCTCGGCAGCTGGGTGGTGCGCCAGGTCTCGGCTACGGAGATCCCTGACGCCACCAGCGGCTTCCGCGCCCTCTCGCGCGAGGCCGCCCTGCAGATGAATGTGCTCTCGCGTTTCACCTATACCCTCGAGACCATCATCCAGGCCGGCAAGAAAAACCTGGCGGTCAGCCATGTGCCGGTGCGCACCAACAGCAAACTGCGCGAATCGCGCCTCTTCAAGGGCAACTGGAACTATATCAAGCGTTCGATTGCCACCATTACGCGCATCTATACCATGTACGAACCGCTCAAGATGTTCTCCTACATCGGCGGCACGATCTTCGGGGCGGGCTTTCTCATCGGTCTGCGTTTTCTCTATTTTTACATCACCACCGGCGGGGCCGGCCATATCCAGTCCCTGATCCTGGCCGCAGTCCTGTTGATGATCGGCTTTCAAGTCTTCATCATCGGCCTGGTGGCGGACCTCATCGGCTTCAATCGCCGCCTCATCGAAAGCGCCCTTTACCGGGTGCGCCGGCTCGAGCTCCGGCAGGGAGAGACGGCCAGGGAGCAGGACAAGGCCGAGTGAAGAAGCGTATCCTTTTTGTGGCAGGACGGGAGCTCTCCTATTCCCGCACCCATATTGTTTATCATGCCCTCCTGGCGCAGGGCTATGAGGTGGTCGGCTGCTTCCCGCCGGACCGTTCTTTCAAACACTATCCTGGGCTGATCTGGCGGGCGGTCCGCGCCGCGCGCAGCTGCGACCTGGTCCTGGTCGGCTTTTACGGCCAGATCATTCTGCCCTTCATCCGGCTCTTCACGCGCAAGCCGCTGCTCTTCGACATGTATATCACCACCCTGGATACCATGGTCTACGACCGGGGCAAGGCCAAACCGGGGTCGCTGATGGCGCAGCTCTACGGCTTCAGCGACTGGTTCACCTACAAGCTGGCGGACCTGACTGTGCTGGAGACCCGGGCGCACATCGACTGGTTTTGCGAGGTATTCAAGGTCCCTGCCGGCAAGATGCGGCGCATCTTCCTGGCGGTGGATGAGACCCAGATTTATCCGCTGCCGGCGCAGAGGGAGGAGGGGCGCTTTCTCGTCCATTTTCATGGCGAGTACGCTCCTTTTCACGGCATCAAATACATTCTCCGGGCTGCACATCTGCTGCGGGAGGAGCGCGATATTATTTTCCAGATCGTCGGCAAAGGCATCACTTACGATCAGGACCGGGCTCTGGCCAGGGAGCTTGGCCTGGATAATGTGCGATTTTATGATACCGTCCCCTACGCCGAACTGGCGCAGATGATGGCCCGCGCGGACCTCTGTCTCGGCATCTTCGGCGACAACGATCGGGTGCTGCGGGTGACGACCAACAAGGTGGTCGAGGCGATCGCCATGGGCCGGCCCCTGGTGACGGCGCGGAACGAACCGGTGCAGGAGCTGCTCACGCACGGGGAGAGCGCCTGGCTGATCGAGCGAGCGGATCCCCACGCCCTGGCTGAAGCCATTCTCACCCTCCGGGCCGATCCGGCGCTGAGAGAACGCCTCGGCATGGAGGGGCACCGGGTTTTTCAGAATCACTGCACCATGCCGCGGCTCGGTGAAGAGTTTGCGGCGATCATCGAGGAAATGACTGCACATGAAGGTTGATTTTTCACAACTGGCCGGCAAAAAAGCCCTGATCACCGGCGGCCTCGGCTTTATCGGCAGCAACCTGGCCCAGCGCCTGGTGCACGAGGGGGTTGAGGTAACCCTGCTCGATGCCTGCCTCGAACCCTATGGCTGGAATCCCGCCAACATCACGGAGATCCATGAAGAGCTTCTCTTCGTCAAGGGCGACGTCCGCGACCGGGAGCTGCTTGAGAAGATGGTGGAGGGGAAGGATTACATCTTTCATCTCGCCGCGCAGGTCGGCCGCGAGATCTCGATGGCCGATCCCGGCCTCGATGTCGATATCAACTGCAACGGCACCATCGCGCTCTGCCGCGCGGTGGCGGAGGCCAATCCGGCCGCCAAGGTCGTCTACGCCGGCAGCCGGGGCCAGATCGGCGAGCCCGTCTATCTGCCGGTGGATGAAAACCATCCGGACCATCCGACTGACGTTTACGGCATCAACAAGCTGGCCGCGGAGAAGTATCTCTTTCTCTACGGCAAGATTTACGGCTTTGCAGCCGTCTCCCTGCGCCTCAACAATGTCTACGGCCCCCGCTGCCAGATGCAGCACGGCTATTACGGCATCCTCAACTGGTTCATCCGCAATGCCATGCAGGGGCGTCCGATCACGGTCTACGGGGACGGCCTGCAGACCCGGGATTATGTCTATGTCGGGGATGTGGTCGACGCCTTTGTCCGCGCTGCGCTGGTGCCCGAGACCGACCGCCAGATCTACATGATCGGTTCGGGAGTGGAGACCCTTTTTCTGGACATGGTCAAGAGCGTCATCGCCGCGGTCGGCAAGGGGGAGTATGTGCACATCCCTTTTCCGCCGGAGCGCGAGAGCATTGATATCCGCAAGTTCGTCGTTTCCTGCGACAAGATGACCGCGGCGACCGGCTGGAGGCCGGTGGTGGATCTGGCCGCAGGCGTAGCCAGGACCGTTGCTTTTTACCACGACAGGTATGACGAGTATATCAAAGAGGGGGAGTAAAGGCAGTGAAGACCGATTCATCTACTGAACGGCTGCAGACACTGCAGCCCGGCGCCAGGGTCGCGCTCTTTCTCAACTATTTTCCCGCTCTCTCCGAACGCTTCATCGTCAATGAGGTGGCCGGACTGCTGGAGCGGGGACTGGATCTGCGGCCCTACGCCCTGAGCCGCCCGCCGGCGGGGCGGGAGAACAGCGAGGTGCCCGAGCTGGCGCAGCGGACCTTTTATATTTTGCCCTCACTGCAGGCCGGCAAGGTGATCGGCGCCCATCTCGCCTGGCTCTTCCGCCATCCGGTGCGCTATCTCAGGTGCTGGTCCTTCGCCCGGCGCCGCCGCACCCGCAGCGAGTCGCTGCTCGGCAGCCTCTGGCGGGCGGCGCACAAGCAGGAGCTGACCAAGGCGCAGCGGCAGAATGTGCTGCTCAATTTTTTCCTCATCGTGCCGGTGGCCCGGCAGATGGAGGAGGAGGGCTTTAGCCTCATCCACGCCCAGTATGCGGACTCCGCCTCGAGCCTGGCCCTGCTCGCCTCGATGCTCCTGGAGATCCCCTTCTCCTTCACGGCCCACGCCTACGACATCTTCACCCCGCAGGTCATCTTTGAGGAGAAGCTCAAGCGGGCCCGCTTCATCGTCACCTGCACCCGCTACAACCGGGACTATCTGCTGCAGAATTATGGCGAGCTGGTGGGCGACAAGATCCTGGTCAATTATCACGGACTCGACCTGACCCGTCTGCAGCCGGTCGCGCGGATAAAGCAGGAGCCCCCCGTCATTCTCTCGGTCGGCCGTCTGGTGCCGAAGAAGGGGCTGGGGGTGCTTTTGCATGCCTGCAAGATCCTCCATGACCAGGGAGTGGCCTTCAAGTGTCTCATCGTCGGCGACGGGCCGGAGCGGCCGCGGCTGGAGATGTTCATCCGCCTCAACCATCTCATGGAGCAGATCGAGATCACCGGCTACATGGCGCCGAGCGCCGTGATCGAGGCCTATGGTGGAGCCAGCCTCTTTGTCCTTCCCTGCGTGGTGGAGGAGGATGGCAATCGCGACGGCATCCCCAACGTCATCGCCGAGGCCATGGCCATGGAGCTCCCGGTTATCTCGACCACCATCTCCGGCATTCCCGAGCTGGTCGAGAAAGGGGAGAGCGGGCTGCTGCTCGACGAGGCCGAGCCCAAGCTGCTGGCGCAGACGATGCTCGAGGTGCTGGACTCGCCCCAGATGCAGCGGCGCCTCGGCCGGGCCGGGCGCGCGCGGGTGGCCGCGATCTTTGATTCCCGGCGCAATCTGGACGAGCTCTATAATTTTTTCCAGCTCCGGCTGCATGAAATAGCTGCCGGGGAGCGGGAAGCGTAGCGGGATGATCACGGCGAACGGTCATGGCGGCCTCGCCGCCGTGAAGGGATTGGTTGTCCATGGTGACGATTTCGGCCTCTCTGCGGCGGTCAACCGCGGCATCTGGCGTGCCTGGCGTGATGGGATCCTGACCGCCGCTTCGCTGGTGGCCAACGGCTCCGCCCTGGACGAGGCCTGCGCCCTGGCGGCGGGCAGCGGACTCGCGCTGGGACTTCACCTCAACCTGACTTGCGGAAGGCCGCTCCTGCCGGCGGAGCGAGTGCCGAGCCTGACCGACGGGCAGGGTAATTTGCCCGGCAAATGGGATTTCTGGCGGAGCGCCCTGTGCGGGCGCCTCTCCGCTGTGGAGCTGACCGACGAAATCAACGCCCAGTTTGACCGTCTCGATGGACTGGGGGTGCGGGTGGATCATCTCGACAGTCATCACCACGTCCACCTGCTTCCAGCGGTGGCCGCAGCGGCCGCTCCGCTGATAAAGGAGAGGGGGATCCGATGGGTGCGGCGTGTGCGCGGCAAAGGCGAGCCCGCGGGCTCGGGCGCTGCCGCCCTGCTCGGCCGGCTGCAGCAACGCAGCGTCGCCCTTGCCGGCCGGCGCTGTGAAAAGTTTTATCGGGAAAAGGCCGGCGCCGACGATTTTTACGGATTCGGCTGGTATCTCCACCCGGACCCCGGCTCCTTCCTGGCTGGATGGGCCTCAGGCCTGGAGAGAGGCCGCAGCGAATGGATGTGCCATCCGGCCGATTATGCCCCCGGCGCGCCGGCGACGGCCGCGGAGAAACGGCGGCAGCGCGAGTGCGAACTCCTCTGTGCGCCGGAGACGCGGCGAATCCTCGCACAGGCCGGTATTGAATTAATGACCCTTGAATAGAAAAAGCGGAAACCGGAGTTATGACTGAAGAACGGCAAAAAAAACTCTCCTCACTCTCGATCTTTTTCCCCGTCTACAACGACTGGGGCACGATTACGACCATGGCCGCGCAAGCCATCACCGCCGCCGAAAAGATCACCAACGACTATGAGGTGATTCTCGTCGATGACGGCAGTGAGGAAAAAACCCAGGAGATCCTCGATTTTCTTGAGAGCCGCTTCCCGCAGATCCGCGTTATCCATCATGAGCACAACCGCGGCTACGGCGGCGCCCTGCGCACCGGTTTTGGGGAATCCCGCAAGGAGTTCATCTTTTATACGGACGGCGATGCCCAGTACGACGTGCGTCAGCTCCTCCTTCTGGCCGATGCGATGAACGAGCAGGTGGATGTGGTCAACGGCTTCAAGATCAAGCGCCACGATCCCTACTACCGGGTCGTGCTCGGCAAAATCTATCAGTACACCTCCAAGTTCCTCTTCTCCCTGCCGATCGAGGATGTGGACTGCGATTTCCGGCTGATGCGCCGGAGTATCTTTGATCGTTTCGAGCTGACCTCCAACAGCGGCACCATCTGCGTGGAGATGATCCACAAGATGAGCCGAACCGGCTGCCGCTTTGCGGAGGTGGGGGTCAACCATTTCTTCCGTTCGAGCGGCAAGTCGCAGTTTTTCAATTTCGTCCGGCTCTACCATGTTGCGCGCGATTACTCCAGGCTCTGGTTCCGGCTGGTCGTGCGCAAGGAGGGGCTGCATGCCCAAGCGTGAACAACTGCCGCCCAAATTCAGGGGCGCCAACTGCCTGATCACCGGTGGCCTCGGCTTCATCGGCAGCACCCTTGCCCACCGTCTGGTGGAATACAACGCGAATGTGCTCATCGTCGATTCGCTCATCCCGCAGTACGGCGGGAATCTCTTTAACATCAAGGGGCTGGAGAAAAAGGTTCAGGTCAACATCGCCGATATCCGCGATCAGTACAGCATGAATTATCTGGTCAAGGGTCAGGATTTTATCTTCAATCTCGCCGGGCAGGTCAGCCATATCGACAGCATGGAGGATCCCTTCACCGACCTGGACATCAACTGCCGCTCCCAGCTCTCCATACTTGAGGCCTGCCGGCATAACAATCCCGAGGTCAAGATCGTCTTCGCCGGCACCCGGCAGCAGTACGGCAAACCGGACTATCTGCCTGTCGACGAGAAGCACCCCCTCCATCCGACCGATGTCAACGGCATCAACAAGATGGCCGGGGAGTGGTATCATATCCTCTACAACAATGTCTACGGGATTCGTGCCACCTCCCTGCGCCTGACCAACACCTATGGGCCGCGCCAGCTCATGAAGCACGGGCGCCAGGGCTTCATCAGCGTCTTTCTGCGCCAGGCGATCGAGGGCAAAAAGATCCGCATCTTCGGCAGCGGCAAGCAGATCCGCGATTTCAACTATGTCGATGATGTGGTCGACGCCTTCTGCCTGGCGGCGGCCTTTGATGACTGCAACGGCAATATTTACAATCTTGGCGGGGATGAGCCGATGATGCTCGAAGACCTCGTCAAGCTGCTGCTGGAGACTGCGGGCGGGGGTGAGTACGAGATGGTGCCCTTTCCCGAGGAGAAGAAGCGTATCGATATCGGCGATTTCTATGCCGATTACCGCAAGATCCGCGCCGTTCTGGGCTGGCATTACCGGACGGGGATGAAGGATGGGTTGGCGCGGACGATCGCCTATTACCGCGAGCACCAGAACCACTACTGGGAGCAGCCGATGAACTGAGCGGGGGAGGGGGCGGGAGAGGTAGTGATGGATAAGGTGACCCATAGACATAAAGAAAATGGCTTGATCAGGATCGAGTCGCGCAGACGCGCCTGGTGGTTCTCCGCTGCCCTGCTGCTGTTTTTTGCCCTTTTCCTGCTCAATCATGTCAACCATTTTCTCGTCCCTGAGAGTGATTTCTTCGATTACGCCGAAAAAGCGGTCAAGCTGCGTCATCTGGAGTGGCCGGACAATTTCAAGCGTCCGCCCCTTACCTCTTTGCTCATCGCTTTCATCTCGCCCCTGATCCCGGGCAAATTCGCCGAGCTCTATGCCGCGGAGATCATCTCGGCCGCGAGCGCGCTTTTTTCCCTCTGGTTCCTGTGGCACATCGCGCGCTGGCTGCATCCCGCCTCAGCTCCGTGGGTGGTCTGGTTCTGGGCGCTGCACGCCTCCACCCTCAAGCTGGCGATCAAGCCCAAGGGCGAGTTTCTCTTCACCTGCCTGCTGCTCTGGGCCTTTGACCGCTTTATCCGCCGGGACTGGCGGGCCTACGGGGTTGGCTTTCTCTCCTCGGCAGTGCGCTATGAGGGGGCGATGGCGATCGGGGCTTTCGGCCTGGCCGATCTGGTCTGCGGCCGCCAGCGCCTCAAGACCGTGATGCTCACCCTGCTCTCCGCCTCCTTTCTGGTGATCTGGAGCCTGCTCTCTTCCGGCGGCGACGGGGGCGGCAGCTATGCCGATTATTTCGCCCACTGGCAGCCGAACCTGACCTTTTTCACCGGCTTCTGGTCCGAGCTGCTCGAATTTCTGCCCCTGGCCTGGTACAGGATCGGGGCGGCCGCCGCCGCCCTCTTGTTCATCGCCGGGGCGGTCGATCTGTGGCGAAGCGACCGGCGCGCAGCCCTGGCGCTCGCCGCCTATCTGGCCGGTTTCGCCGCCCTGCATGTGGTCTGGCCCTTCCCCGGTGCGGACTATCTGGTCATGGCCTCGTGGGCGGCACTGCTCTTCATCTTCGCCGGGCTCTTCGCCCTGCTCAAGGCCGCAGGGCGCCGGCTCGGGGAGCGCGCTCTTACCGGTTGGATCGCCCGGCGCCCCCTGGTCATCGCCCTGCTGGCGGCGGCCGCGGCCGTGGCGACCCTGCTCCTGGTGCTGACCACACGCTTTCCCTATCAGCAGTACCAGCCCAAAATGGGTTGGGTAGCCCTCTCCCTCGTCCCCCTCGCGCTCTATTATTGGCCGAAGCGCTGGTCGGCAGCTGGGACAGGCGGATTCATCGCCTTGATGACCGTGGCCCTCTTTTTCAGTTTCCGGCTTTTCTCGGCCTCGGGAGCCGGCCTCTTCGATGTCTATTATACCAAGGCCGAATTCAGACTCATCGGTGAGTGGTTCGACAAGAGCTATCAAAAGGGCGACCGCCTCCTGGTCTCCCAGCCCAACATCGTCGCCTACTATACCCGCCTCGACGCCCGGCGGGATTTTGTACGCCTCTCCGACCTCCCCGATCTCGGGCCGCAGGAACTGCACGCCTGGATGCGCAGCCAGGGCATCACCCACGCCGCCTGGATGAGTTACAGCCTCAAGGCGGAAAAGAAGGGGGCATGGCATCAGTGGGCGGTGAAAAACCGGAGCCTGACCGCCCTCGATTTTCTCGGCGAGGCGGGCAGTGCGCCCGGCTTTGTGCTGATTAAAAAACTGGAGGCGGGGCCGCGCCGCGCCACCATTTACGGGGTTCTCAACGACTACAAATGAGATGGAAATCAGGATGCAGGTACCATTTGGCGATTTGACCAGACACTATCTGGGGATGAAAGAGGAGATCGACGCTGCTGTCAGCCGGGTCCTGGCCAGCGGCTGGTTCGTTCTGGGCGGGGAGTTGAGCACCTTCGAGGAGGCCTTTGCCGCTCATCTCGGGGTGCGCCATGCCATCGGTGTGGGCTCGGGCACCGAAGCCCTCCACCTCGCCCTGGTCGCCTGCGGAGTGAAGCCGGGCGATGAAGTGATCACCGTCCCCAACACCGCCATTCCGACCCTCTCGGCGATCTCCTTCGCCGGGGCCACGCCGGTGCTGGTCGACGTCGATCCCCTCTCCTTCTGCATCAATCCCGATCTCATCGAGGAAAAGATCAGCGCGCGCACGCGGGCGATCATCCCGGTCCATCTCTACGGCAACTGCTGCCGCATGGACGAGGTGATGGCCATCGCCGGGCGCCACCACCTGGCGGTGATTGAGGATGCCTGCCAGGCCCACGGCGCGGAGTATCAGGGCGGCAAGGCGGGCACCTTCGGCGCCTATGGCTGCTTCAGTTTTTATCCCAGCAAAAATCTCGGCGCCTTCGGCGACGGCGGTATGGTGGTCACCGATGACGACGAGCGGGCCCGGCAGATCGTCCTGCTGCGCAACTATGGTCAGCTCGAGCGCTATTATCACGAAATCAAGGGCTTCAACAGCCGCCTCGACGAGATGCAGGCCGCCATTCTCTCGGCCCAACTGCCCCATCTCGAGAGCTGGAACCGCCGCCGCCGCGAGATCGCCGCGCTCTACTCTAAAGCCATCAGCCATCCCGCGGTCATCCTGCCCCGGCAGCAGGAGGAGAGCAGGCACGTTTTTCACCTTTATGTGGTGCGCTGCCAGGCGCGCGATGCACTCCGCCGCCATCTGGCTGACCACGGCATCGGAACCCAGATTCATTACCCCGTCCCCTGCCATCTCCAGAACGCCTACAGGGATCTGGGCGTGCCCGCCGGGAGCCATCCGGTGGCCGAGCGCTGCGCCGCCGAGGTGCTCTCGCTGCCGATCTATCCGGAGCTGAGCGACGAGGAGGTGCTCTACGTCTCGGAAACCATCAACCATTTCGAGGGCTAGAAGGGCGGAGGCTGACAGGATGGCACGGATATTCCATAACCTGTGCAGATGGCTGGCGGAACGCCCTGCCCTGCTCATGCTGCTCACCCTCGCGGCCGCGGCCGCAGTGCGCCTTGTTCTGATGTCAGTGCGCTGGATCAATCCGGACGAGGGGGCCCACCTGCTCGATGGGCGGCTGATCTGGCAGGGGCTCCATCCGGTCATCGATTACGGCTCCCGTCAGCCCTTCTACGCCTACCTGCTCGCCCTTTTCATCAAGCTCTTCGGGGTCTCGCTCACGGCGGGCCGGCTCATGCCGCTCCTGGCCTCCCTCGCCATCGGCTGGCTCATCTACCGGATCGGAGCGCGGCTCTACGATCCCCTGCGCGGCTGGCTGGCCGCCGCGATCTATCTTTTCCTGCCCTTCACCCTGATCTGGTCGACGGTGGTCAAGACCGAGATGCCGGCGGTGCTGTTGAGCCTGCTCAGCGCCTGGTTCCTGCTGCGCGCCCTCCAGGAGCGCGGGATGTGGAGCTATTTCATTCTCAGCGGCATCATGGCGGCGCTGGCCTATTATGTGCGCCAATCGACCCTCTACATGCCCCTCGCCACCGGGCTTTTTCTGCTCCTGCAGCGGGAGCCCGCGGCCGGTTCGCGCTGGCGGAGCCTGGCCCTTTACGCAGCCGGCTATCTGGGTCTCTGTCTGCTGGCGGCATTCTACTACTGGGGGCCCCTCGGCGGCCGCGAACTCCTCTTCACCCAGATCAACCCCCTCAATCTGGTCTGGAACCGCCTCGCCCATACACTCGGCATCCTGCCCGCTCAGCAGCGGGTGGTCGACACAACGGGATTTCGTATTCTCGACCAGGATCCGGGCTACACCCTGGGGGCCTGGCGGGATGCTCTCATCTTCGCCCTGCCGGCCATCGCCGCGGCCCTGTTGAGCCTGAGGCGCCGCGGCCGGGAAGAGGAGGGGGCGGGGAGAAGGGAAAAGTTCCGGGTTTTCCTTGGGCTCTGGCTGGTGATCCTGGTTTTGGCCTACGCTTTTCAATCGGCTTCGCGCGGTTTTTACACCCAGTATTTCCTCGAAGCCCTGCCGGCCCTGCTTCTGCTCGGCGCCGCCTGGCTGCCGGCCGGGAATGCGGCCGTTCCCCGCTGCGGGCGCATACTCCTCTGGGCCGGGCTCTACGGGGTGGTATTCGCCCTCTTCCGCGTCACCTGGATGCTTCCGTTCCACTGGCTCATGGTCGTTTGCATGGGCTTTCTCTTCGCCGCCGCGGTGACAGGCTGGAAAGCCCGGCGCAGGGGCAGACGAATGCAGCCGGCTGCCGTGCTTGCAGCTGCAGCCCTCTTCATCAGCGCCGCCTGGTCCGGCCGCCTCATCACCCCGCGCTACGAGTGCGTCTGGTCGCCAGCCACCCTGGCGAAGGTGGAGAGCATCCTCCTCCGCGAGGGCAAGCCGCAGGATGCCGTGCTGAGCGGGGCGATGATCTGGACCTACGCTGCGGGAATGCAGCCCTTCGACGGGGTCTCCCATCCCACCCTCTTCTTCATGAAATACGACCCCGGCCTGGAGGAGCGTCTCAGCGCCGATCCCCCCGCCTTTATCATCTTGGATGGCTACACTGCAAAGAAATTCAGCCGTTACTGGCCCTTCATCGAGGCGCTGCTGAAGGAACGTTATTACCGGGTGGAGATGGTCTGCGGCTCGCGCACGATGGTCGAGATCTGGCGGCTGCAGGAGCCCCCGGCGCTTCCCAATCCCGATCTGGCCCTCAACGGCGGGAGCCGGCCCGGCTTGATGCCGGACGCTGCGGCGACGGTGGGCCGGGAGGTGCGGCTGTGAAAATCGCCATCATGGGCATCCGCGGCATACCGGCCAATTACGGCGGCTTTGAAACCTTCATCGAACAGATGGCGCCCCGGCTGGCTGAGCGCGGCCACGAGGTCACGGTCTTCGGCCGCAGCAACATCATCGATTATCGCGAACCCTTTTACAAGGGGGTGCGCATCCGGATTCTGCCGACCATCAGCCACAAATATCTCGATACTGTGGTCCACACCCTGGTCTGCACCCTCTGCAGCTTTTTCATACCCTATGATGTCGTCTTTATCTGCAACAGCGCCAATGCGGCTTTTTGCATCCTGCCCCGTCTGGCGGGTAAGCCGGTGATATTGAACGTCGACGGTCTGGAGTGGAAGCGGCAGAAATGGAATTGGGCGGGCAAAGCCTTTTACCGCATCTCCGAGTTTCTCGCCACCTTCACCCCCACCGCCGTGGTCTCGGATGCCCGCGAGGTGCAGAGCTATTACCAGGAAAAGTTCCAGAAAGAGTCGACCTACATCCCCTACGGGGCCCCGGAGACACCGGTAGGGAGCCGCGAGACCCTCGACCGCTTTGGGCTGGAAGAGCGCGAGTATGTGCTCTACGTCAGCCGCATGGAGCCGGAGAACAACGCCCACCGCGTGGTCGAGGCCTTTGAGAAGGTCAAGACCGACAAAAAACTGGTCATGGTCGGTGATGCCCCCTACGCCAGCGACTATATCGCCGGGCTGCGCGCCACCCGCGACCCGCGCATCATCTTCACCGGCTACATCTTTGGGCAGGGCTATCGTGAACTGCAGTCCCACGCCTACTGCTACGTGCAGGCCACCGAGGTGGGCGGCACCCATCCCGCCCTGCTGGAGGGGATGGGCTACGGCAACTGCGTGCTGGCCAACGACGTGCCCGAACACCACGAGGTGCTGGGACAAGCCGGCTGCTATTTCTCCACCCGGGAAAGAGATTCGCTGCGCGCCCGGCTTCAGCATCTGCTCGACCATCCCCTTGACGTGGCCCGCTACCGTCAGGTCGTCCGCGAACGCGTCCACGCCCGCTACTCCTGGGACAAGGTGACCTCCGATTATGAAGCACTCTTTAAAAAAGTGGCAGGATGATTTGGGAACATTGATCAACACGGAACGGCGCAAGTGGTGGACAGAACACCGCACCCTGCTGCTTCTGGCCGGGGTGGGATTCCTCCTGCGCCTGCTCGGGCTCGGCTTCGGCGACCCCTTCCGCTACCATCCGGACGAGATGAAGCTGGTTTATCATGCCGGCAATTTGCTCGACTATGCCTCCTGGTCCAGGGAGACCTTCTTCCTGCTTCGGGGCTATCCCCCCCTCTATGCCTTCATCCTGGCGGCCGCCTTTATCCCCTACATCCTCTGGCTGATGGTGAGCGGGACGGCCACCTCGCTGGCCGCCGTCAAGGTCTATTACTATCTCCACCCCTTCCATTTTCACCTGGTTGGGCGCTGGCTCTCCCTGCTGGCCGGGGTGATGACCATCTGGGTCATCTATGCGGCCGGCCGGCGTCTTTACAGCCGCCGCACCGGGCTCTGGGCCGCTGCCTTCTGGGCGGTAACCTTTCTGCCGGTCAAGAATTCCCACTTCGGCACCGTCGATATTGTGCTCACCCTGCTGACCACCCTCTCCTTCTACTTCAGCATCCGCATCTTCCGAGACGGGAGGATGCGCGACTATGTGGGAGCCGCCCTCTTCGCCGGCCTGGCGGTGGCGACCAAGTATAACGCCGGCCTCATCATTCTGCCCATCGTGGCCGCCCACTTTCTCGCCCCCGCGCATGACGCTGCAGGGGCAGAGGAGCCGCGCCGCAGCCGCTTCCTCGCCGCCCTGATCGACCGCCGCATCTGGCTGACCGGCCTGGCCACTATCGCCGCCTTTCTCATCGCCTGCCCTCTGCCCCTCCTCGACCCCGGCCGCTTCTGGGAGAGCGTCGCCGGCACTGCCGAGTTCGAACAGACCGGCAAACTCGGCTCGGGGGGGAGCTTCTTCTCCTATTTCACCGGCGACCATTCCCCCGGCTACGGCTTTTTCTATGACAACACCTTCCCGGCCAGCCTGGGCTGGGGTGTGACCCTGCTCTTCATGCTCGGCATCCTCTATCTGCTCTGGCGCCGCCGCCGCGAGGATATTCTTATCCTCATCTTTCCGCTGCTCCTCTATGCCGTAATCGGCCAGATGAACTACAAGGCGATGCGCCATCTGCTGCCTTTGGTGCCATTTTTGCTACTGATAGCCGCTGAACTCCTCTCCGCCGCGGCGGAGAGGTTGAAGAGCAAGCGTAATCTTTTGATATTTAATGTGATCGTCATTGCCGCTGCCATCGCGCCCCAGCTCTGCAAGAGCCTGCGTTATGACCTGGCTCTGTATCAAGTTGATACACGCACCCGCATGAAGGAGTGGATTGAGCAGAACCTCCCGGAACAGAGCCGCATCGGCACCGAAGAGTTCGCCCCTCCGCTCCTCAGCAGCCTGGACCTGAATCTGGAGATCATCCGCCGTTCGCCGGACTACCGCCGCGTCTATAACCTCTTCGGCGTGGTCCCCAAGATGTTCTCCCATGGCCGGCAGCGCACTGGCGATCACGACGCCCGCGCCTACGTTCAGGAGCAGGGGCTGGACTACCTCGTGCTCGACAGCTTCACCAGGGCCCGCTACGAGTGGCCGCTTTCGCGCCAGCGCTATCCGGATCGGGTGGAGCAGCGCGAGCTTTTTTATAAATGGGTTCGGGAGAACTGCGAGCTGATTGTGCGTATGGAGCCCCGGAACAAGCTGCAGATCAGTCCTGTGGTCGAGCTCTACCGGGTTAAAAAGGAGAAACCGCTGCCTTGAAGCGCTGGCTGGAAGAGATGGAGAGCCCGGAGATGACCAGGCGTCTGCTTTGGATCGTTGGTGCCGCCGGGCTCCTGCTGCGGGTGGTCCTGGTCGTTCTGACCCAGAACATCGGCGGCACGGCCTCGCTGGACGGCAGCACCTATCACAGCATTGCGATGAATCTTCTCGCCGGCCGGGGCTTCAGCCAGGACGGGGTCAATCCGACCCTGTTCGTGGCGCCGCTCTATCCCTTCCTGCTGGCGGGGACTTATGCGCTGGCGGGTGTCCATCCCCTGTTGATCGAGCTGCTGCAGGTGCTTTTCGGTACCGCCTCCGCCTGGCTGGCCTGGCTCATCACCCGCGCCCTCTTCGGCCGCGTGCCCGGACTGATCGCCTTTGTGCTGGTCCTCTTTTTGCCGGAACTGATGGTCATCAATACCTATTTCTACACCGAGAGCCTCTTCATCTTTCTTTTTCTGCTGGCGATCTGGCTGGCGATGCGCGCCCTGGAGCGGCCCACCTGGCCTCTCCTGGCCGCGGCCGGCCTGGCCGGGGGGCTGGCCACCCTGACGCGGGGCGTGACCATGCTGCTGCCCCTGCTCCTGTTGTTCGCTCTGCTGCTGCGGCGCCGGGGAATCTGGCCGTCGCTGGGTCGTACCCTGGTTTATGGTCTCTTTTTTGCGCTGCCGATCCTGCCCTGGACCCTGCGCAACTACCAGACCTTCGGAGCCGCGGTGCCGGTCGCAGTGGGATCGGGGGATGTACTCTGGACCGGCAATTACCGGCCCCATGACGGCCGTTACAGCTATGCAAAGACCATGGCTGTGATGGACAGCATGACGGCCGGGCTCAACCAGGTCGACCGCGACGCACTCCTGACCGGAGAGGCGCTGAAACACATCAAGGAGCAGCCCCTGGCGGCCGCGGGGCTCATGGTTAAAAAATTCTTCCGCTTCTGGTTCTGGGTTTACGAGGGGGCACCGAGCGGGATGAAACGGCAGGGTGGAGGTCTGGTACAGCTCCTCCTCGCCCTCAGCTACTACCCCATTCTGTTACTCTTCTGCGCCGGGGTCTGGCTGAGTCGGAGGAGGTGGCGCGAGCTCGCCTTCATTCATCTGCTGCTGGGTTATTATGTGGCGCTGCATGTCGCGATGCTGGTGGTGCCGCGCTACCGCATTCCGGTTCTTCCCTTGCTGATATTTTTCGCCGCCTTTGCCCTTTATGAGGCCGGCGACCGTTTCCTGCGCGAGAGGCGTGATGCAGAACAGCTTTAAATATGTCCTGATCCTCTTCACTTTTTGTGCGACGGTGGCGCAGGGGATCACCTTCGAGAGCATCCAGGAGGTCATCTTCGGGCCAGATCTGTTACTGGTCATGGACATTCCGCTGTTGATGCTGTACATTCTGGGCCGCAAGCGGATCGCTCCGGCGCCGCTGGCCAGGATTTCGATGGTGCTCACCTATGCCTTTTTCGCCTGGTCGGCGGTCGGGCTCTTTTTTGCGCCGAATATTCCCTTTGTCAACCAGGAACTGGCGGCCAATTTGCGCACCCTGCTCATCTTCCTGGCGATCATCAATTTCGTCAATACCAAAGAGGATCTGCAGTATCTTTTCCTGGGCTTCGCTCTCGGCCTCTTTTTTCAGGGTTCTGTGGCCATCCACCAGTGGCTGCGCGGTCCGGTGGGGCTCTACTTTCTCGGCGAACAGCCGGGCGACTGGCAGGCGCGCGGGACCTTCGTCCATCCGAGTGTGGCGGGTTTCTATTTTTCCCTGATGTCGGTTCTGATCTTTCGCATGGCGGTCTATCTGCGGCCCAGGTTTCATCCCCTCTATGTGTTCGCCTTTTTCTTCGGCGTGACCGCCCTCTACGCCACCATGAACCGCGCCAACTGGCTCGGTTTCGCCGGATCGATGATCATCATGTTCGGGCTCGACTTTGTCCGGGGCAAGGCCCTGACCAAAAAGGCGCGCGGACTGCTGGCGGTGATCGCCGTGGTCGCCCTGATCGGGGCAGCGCGTTATGGCACGATCATCGTCGAGCGCTTCAGCGACTCGGAAAAATCGATGATGGGGGAGCATTCATCGAGCCGCAAGAGCCTGGCCCTCGATGCGTGGCGCATCATCAATGATCACCCGCTCACGGGGGTGGGGCTGAACAATTATAAAGAGTTTGTCAACAAGGAGACCGCCGGCCTGCAGGTCGTCCACTGCAGCTATCTGCTGGTCGCGGCGGAACTGGGTTATCCGGGCGGCCTGCTCTTCATCGCCCTTATCATCACCTTTCTTTTCATCGGTTTCAGAACCAGGCGGAGCACGGATCCCTTTCTCTACCATATCTCCTCCGCCGCGGTCACGGGCGTCATCGCCTTTGCGATCGGGATGCTGCCCTCGCCGGACTATCGCAATCTCTATGTTAAAAATCATATCTGGATGGTTTACGGAATCACCCTGGTGGTGGCCAAAATGGAGCATTACCGCCGGCGGATGCTGGCTGATCCGCGCGTGCGGGCCCAGCTGGCCGCGCGCAGAAAGGCCCTTCAGGAACAGCAGGAAGCCCTGGCGGCGCGGCGGTTGCCGGGCATGCAGGGCTCGTTTTAGGCGAATCGAATTGGAGTTCATATCAACAGCGTAACAAGGAGAGAGTAATGCGCATTCTGGGTATCTATGATGATCACAATGCAGGCAGCGCTGTCATCGAGGACGGCAAGATTCTGGCCGCCGTGGAGGAGGAGCGGCTTTCGCGGATCAAGCTGCATAACGGCAATGAGGACGGGGAGCCGATCCTCAGCCTGGAGATGGTTCTGAAGATGACCAACTCCCGGCCGGAGAATATCGACAAGGTCGCGATCGGCATCATGCCGGCGGCCGAGATGCAGTCCTATATTCATCACGACCTGTATAAGGTGCAGAAGAATCACAAGTGGATCCTGGCCAGCCTCTTCAGCAAGAGCATCACCTGGGACAAATACTGGCTCTGGTATCCCTATTTCTACAACCAGTTCCGCATCAACCGGGTCAAGAAGCTCCTGGCCAAGGTGGGTCTGGGAGACAAGCTGGTCGAATTCGTCGATCACCATCGTTCGCACGCGGCGGCCGCCTACTTCACCTCCGGCCGCAGCCGTGCCCTCATCGTCACCCTCGACGGTCAGGGTGACGGCCAGTGCGGACAGATCTGGCTGGGCGAGGAGGGCAAGCTGACCCATCTCAAGAGCATCAGCAGCTACCACAGCCCCGGCCTCTTTTACAATTTTATCACCTGGTATCTGGGCTACAAGCCGATGCGGCATGAGGGCAAGATCACCGGCCTCGCCGCCCACGGAAATTACGATCATGTCGCTGACCAATTTGAAAAGATGTTCGGCTTCGAAAATGGCGAATTCCGCTATTACATGGCCGAGAAGCAGTATCAGCATGCCTATCCCCATCGCACCAACTATGACAAGTTCCGCGCCGCCTTGCCCAGGGAGTTCGAATCCTTCAGCCCGGCCGATGTCGCCGCCGGTGTGCAGGTCCTGACCGAGCGCGTGGTCGCCCGCCACGTTGACCAGTATCTGCAAAAGACCGGCCCCATCGACGTGGTGATGGCGGGCGGAGTTTTCGCCAATGTCCGCGTCAACCAGGCGGTCGCCGAACTGCCCAATACCCGCTCGGTCTTTATTTTCCCGGCTATGGGCGACAACGGCATACCCGCCGGTGCGGCCCTGCACACTTTTTACAAGAGCATGGGCTGGCCGGAGATCAAGAACATGCCGCGTCTGGATGATGTCTATCTCGGGCCCTCCTACAGTGACGCCGAGATCGAGGCCGAGCTGAAAAAGGCGGGCTTGCAGTACACCTGGCATGACCATATCGCCCCGGTCATCGCCGACCTGCTCAACAAGGGGCATGTCGTCGCCCGCTTCGACGGCCGCATGGAGTACGGCCCCCGCGCCCTCGGCAATCGCACCATTCTCTACCAGTCCACCGACAAGAGCGTCAACGACTGGCTCAACCACAAGCTGCACCGCACCGAGTTCATGCCCTTCGCCCCGGTCACCCTGTTCGAGGATATGGAGGAGAATTATCACCACATCGCCCACAACGAGTATCCGGCGCGTTTCATGACGATCACCTTCAACTGCTCCGAGTCGATGCAGAAGGGCTGCCCGGCGGTTGTGCACGTCGACAGCACCGCGCGGCCGCAGCTGATCGAGGAAAAAGCCAATCCGGTCTATTACAACATCGTCAAGGAGTACAAAAAGCTCACCGGTCTGAGCTCGGTCATCAATACCAGCTTTAATATGCACGAGGAGCCGATCGTCTGCAGCCCGGGGGATGCCATCCGCGCCTTCACCCAGGGCCATCTCGAGTATCTGGCCATCTCCAACTTTCTCGTGCCCTCGCCAACGCCCGAAAAAGCCCGGTCGCGCGAGTAGGACGCAGTGTCGAGCATTCGTCTCAATACGCTCTTTGTCTCCATCGGGCAGGGGCTGCGCATCGCCATGGCGATGCTGCTCCTGCCTGTTGCTTCACGCATCCTCGGGCCCGCCTCGTTCGGCCGTTACAATCTCGCCACCACCATCATGTTCTTTACGATGCTGGCGGATGACCTCGGCCTCAACATGTGGGTGACGCGGGAGATCGCCAAGCACAAGGAGCGCGCCCAGCGCTATTTCGCCTACACCGTCGGCCTCAAGGTGGTGCTGATCCCCCTCAGTCTGCTCTTTGTGGCCCTCTATCTCGAGCTCGGTTCCTACGACCGCGAGACCGTGGAGGCGGTGTGGATCTTTTCCCTTTACGCTTTGCTCACCTCCTTCCGGGATCTGGCGGTCGCCCTCTTCCGGGCCTTCGAGGAGATGGAATGGGAGTCGCTGGCGCAGAGTATCGAGAAGGTGCTGACCACGGCCCTGGGCATCGCCGTCCTGCTGACGGGAGGGGGGCTGAAGGGGTTGGCCTGGGTCTTTGTCGCCTCGGCCGCGGCGAGTACGCTTTATTCCCTCCGCCCCCTGTTTCGCAGATTCGTCCGCCCGGCCATGGCCTTCAGCTTCAGGGAATTCCTGCCCATGCTGCGCGGCGCAGTGGTCTTTGGCATCTCGGTCTTTCTCACCACCATCTATTCGCGCATCGATATGGTGATGCTCTCCCTGATGAAGGGGCCGGATTATTGGGGATATTACGCAGCCGCCCACAAACTCATCGATCTGAGCAATGTGGTGCCGACGGTGCTGATGATCGCCACCTTCCCGGCGATGGCGCGCGCCGCCACCCCCTTCGCCGACCATCTCAATCAGGTCTTCACCCGGGGTTTCAAATGGCTGCTGCTGCTGGCGATTCCCATCGTCCCCGGGGTGCTGCTCCTCGCCCGTCCGGTCGTGCTCGGTTTTTACGGCGCCGCCTATGCCCCCTCAATTCCGGCCCTGCAGATTCTCGGCTGTACGGCGGCGGTGCTCTTTCTCAACATCTTCACCGCCGGGGCCTTCGGGGCGACCAACCATCAGGGCCGGCTGGTGATCATCCAGATCGGCGGACTGGTTCTCAGCGCCAGCCTGAACTGGCTGCTCATCCCGCGCTACGCCCATGTCGGGTCGAGCATCGCTTCGCTGGTGACCGAATCGGCGGTGCTGACGGCGACCCTGATCCTCGCCTTCAGGCGGATTGTGCGGCTGACCGGGCTCGTCTTCATCCGCGACGGCGTCATCGCCGCCGCGGTGATGAGCCTCGGCCTCCTCCTCCTGCGCAGCCTGCCGCCCCTCCCGCTGGCGGGGATTGGCGCAGCCCTTTACTTTGCCATCCTCTTCGCCCTTAAGACGATCACCTGGCAGGAAATCTGGCAGTTCAAGAGAGCAAAATGACCATGAAAATACTCTATTTCAACTATCTCTACGATATCTACGGGGCCTCCCTGGGCTCGGCGATCAAGCCCATGGAGCTCTTCGCCGCCATGCGCAAGCTCGGCCACGAGGTGGAAATGGTCTGGTTCAAGGACCAGCCCGGCGGGCCGCCGGCGGGCACCCTCAAGCGTTCGGCGCGGGATTTCTTCAAGCGCCATTTCGCCTTTCTGGTGCACGACCTGCGTTTACTGCTGGAAAACCGTAAATTTGCCCGCATCGAGGCGGAAAAAGTGGCCGCCTTTAGACCCGACATCATCATCGCCCGCCTCGACCTTTATCTCTATTCGGCGATCAAGACCGCGCGCAGATTCGGCCTCCCGCTCATCATCGAGGCGGACAGCCCTCCCCTCTATGAAGCGGTCCATTTTCAGAAGCAGTACTGGCGCATAGCGGCCATCCCGCGCCGGATCGAGCGCCATCTCCTGCGCAGCTGTGATTTCGCGGTGATGCAGTCGCGCGAACTGCAGCGTTATTTCACCGACGCCCACGACCTCGATCCCGCCCGCACCGCTGTGGTCTGCAACGGCGCGGATATCGACAAATTCTCGCCGCGGGAGCCCGACCGCGGCCTCGCCCATCGCTTCGGGCTGACCGGCGGACCGGTGCTCGGCTTCATCGGCTCGATGAGCGCCTGGCACGGCATCGACAATCTCCTGCGCATCGTCAAGGCGGTGGTGGCCAGGTATCCCGCAACCCGCTTCCTGCTGGTGGGCTCCGGCGGGGGGCAGGAGAAGCTGATCCGCCGCTATCTGGAAAAACACGACCTCACCCGCCATGTCATCCAGACCGGCTATGTGGCGCACGTCGAGATCCCGCACTATCTCCAGCTCATGGATGTGGTTCTGGCGCCCTATCCCAATCTCCCCTTTTTCTATTACAGTCCGGTCAAGGTCTTTGAGTACATGGCCGCCGGCAAGGCGGTGGTGACCACCCGCATCGGCCAGCTGGCGCGCATCATCCGCGACGGCTGGGACGGGGTGCTCTGCCCTCCCGGGGATTTCGACGCCTTCATCTCGGCCATTTCGGGCCTGCTCGAGGATCCCGAAATCGCCCGCCAGATGGGCATTAATGCCCGTGAGACCATCATCCAGCAGCACACCTGGAAACACAAGGCCCTGGCCTACGAAAAGATCTGCCAGCAGGTGATCACGGAACACCGCCTGCGCGCTCAGGAAGGGGGGAGTGCGCGATGAAGATCCTGATGGTTCACAAGTTCTATTACATCGAGGGGGGCGCGGAGCGCTATTATTTCAACCTCTCCGGACTGCTCGAGCACAGGGGGCACGAGGTCATCCCCTTCGCCATGCACCATCCACGCAATCTGGCCACCCCCTACAGCAGCCACTTTGTCGATTATTTCGAACCGGACAAGGAGCTGGCCCGGCTCGGTCTCGTCAACGGCCTCAAGTCGGCCGCGCGCGTGGTCTACAACCGCCAGGCCCGGACCAGGATCGAGGCCCTGATTGATGAGGTCAAGCCGGATATCGCCCACGTCCACGGCGTCTATCACCACCTTTCGCCGTCGGTGCTCTTCTCCCTGAAGAAAAAGCGGCTGCCGGTGATCTTTACCCTGCACGAGTACAAGATCCTCTGCCCGGACTATCTTTTCCTCGACCGCGCCGGCCGGGTCTGCGAACGCTGCGCCGGCAGGCACTTCTGGCACGCCACGGCCGGGCGCTGCTTCCGCAATTCCCTGCCTGCCTCGGGACTGGTCACCGCCGAATCCTATCTGCACCGTCTGCTCGGGACCTATCGCCGCCAGGTCGACCTCTATCTCTCGCCGAGCCGCTTTTTACAGGGCAAAATGATTCAGTACGGCTACCCGGAGCAGATGGTCGAGTGGCTGCCCTATACCATCCCCATGGCAGAGTATGAGCCCTGCTACGAGAACGACGGCTATTTCGTCTATGTGGGGCGGCTATCGCACGAGAAGGGAGTGGCCGAGCTGGTCCACGCCATGAAGAGAGTGCCCGGAGCGCATCTCAAGGTGATCGGCACCGGCCGGCTGGACGAGCCTTTGCAAAAGTTCGTCCGCGAGCAGGGGATGACCAATGTCGAGTTTCTCGGCTACAAGAGCGGAGGGGAGCTGCGGGAGATTGTGCGCCGCGCGATGTTCGTCGCCGTGCCCTCGGTGGTCTATGACAATTCGCCTCTCGCTATATACGAGGCCCTGGCGCATGGCAAGCCGGTGGTCGGCGCGGCCATCGGCGGGATCCCGGAGCTGATCGACGAAGGGCGCGACGGCTTTCTCTTCACCGCCGGGGATGAGGAGAGCCTGGTGCAGGCCCTCAGGCGCATGCTCGAATGCGCACCGCAGTGGCCGGAGATGGGCAGGGCGGGGCGGGCCAAGGCCGAGCGCCTCTTTGCGCCGGAGGCCCATCTGCAGCGCATGGAAGGGATCTACCAGCGCTTCCTCTCGCGTTGAACCCTGTGCGGCCGGCCGCCGCGGAACGGCGCGTCGCCGGCGGAGGATTCCGCTCCGCACTCCGGCACTTTTTTGGTATGCTTAGATAAAAGAGGATTGAAGAGGTGACTGAGAGCAAACACTCCCTGCTTCTGGTGGTTAACGGTTTCGGGGTCGGCGGCGGCGAGCTCAAGCTGCTCGAGCTGGCCGCCCTGATCGACCGGGACAAGTACGCCCTCACCATCGCCAGCGTCGGGCAGGGGGGAGCCCTCGAGGAAAAATTCCGCGCCCTCGGCTGCCCCGTTCATGTACTGCCCAAGGCCTTCGGCTTCGATCCCCGGCTGCCCCTGCGGCTGGCCAGACTGATGCGCGCCTGCGGGGCGGAGCTGGTGATGAGCACCCTCTTTTACGCCGACATCATCTCGTCCCTGGCGACCTTTTTCTACCGGCCCAAGGCGCTCCTCTCCTGGGAGGTGATCACCGGACAGCTCGAGTGGTATCAGGTGCTGGCCTACCGCCTCCTGGCCGGGCGTTTTGCCCACGTTGCCGCGGTCTCGAATTCGATCCATCCGATGATCCGCGGCTTGCGCGGTATGAAGCCCGAGCGGATCAGCACCATCTACTACGGCGTCGATCTGGAAAAATACCAGCCGCGCCGCCGTGAGGAGGGGGGGGAGGGGCCGGTCTTCGGGACCGTGGCGCGGCTGGTCCATCAGAAGGGGCACATCTGGCTGCTGGAGGCGATCCCGCAGGTGCTGGCCCGCTATCCCGGGGCGCGCTGGCGCTTCGCCGGCGACGGGGAGAAGCGGGCCGGGCTGGAGGCCAGGGCGCGTGAGCTGGGCATCGCCCACGCCATCGAGTTCCTCGGCAGCCGCAGCGACGTCCAGGAGCTGCTCGGGAGTTTTGACATTTTTGTTCTGCCCTCCCTCTGGGAGGGATTCCCGAATGTCCTGCTCGAGGCCATGGCCAGTGGACTGCCGGTGATCGCCACCTCGGTGGAGGGGAGTGTCGAGCTGGTGGTGGAGGGCGAGACCGGGCGGCTGGTCCCCAGGGAGGATGCCGGGGCGCTCGCCGGCGCCATGCTGGAACTGGCCGGAGATGCAGGGCTGCGGCTGCGGATGGGGAGCAGCGGCCGCAAGCGCGTGGAAGACCATTTTTCGCTGGGCAAACAGGTGATAGAGTTCGAGGCTCTCTTCGATCGTTTCCTCGCCTGATCCGTCCGGCCATACACAGGAGAAGAAAAGTACCATGATTCACGGCAAAAAAGTGGTCGTCGTGCTGCCCGCCTACAACGCCGCGGCGACCCTGGAAAAAACCTATGCGGAAATTGCCTTTGATATCGTCGACGACGTCATCATTGTCGACGATGCCAGCACGGATGAGACCGTCAAGGTCGCCAACCGGCTGGGCATCCATACCGTGGTCCATCCCGAAAACCTCGGCTACGGCGGCAACCAGAAGACCTGCTACCGCGAGGCCCTGGCGCGCGGCGCCGACGTCGTCGTCATGCTCCACCCCGATTACCAGTACACCCCCAAGCTGGTGACCGCCATGGCCTCCCTGGTCGCGATCGGCCAGTACCAGATGGTGCTGGCCTCGCGCATCATCTCCGGAGGGGCCCTCAAGGGCGGCATGCCCCTCTACAAATACATCAGCAACCGCTTCCTGACTCTTTTCGAGAACATTTTGCTCGGGCAAAAGATCTCGGAGTACCACACCGGCTACCGGGCCTTTTCACGCGATCTGCTCTCCGATCTGCCCCTGCACAGTTGTTCCAACGATTTTGTCTTCGACAACGAGATGATCGCCCAGGCGGTCTATTTCGGCTACAGCGTCGGCGAGGTCTCCTGTCCGACCAAATATTTCCCCGAGGCCTCCTCGATCAATTTCCGGCGCAGCGTCAAATACGGTTTTGGCGTCCTGCGTACCGCCCTGTCTTTCCGTCTGCAAAAGATGCATCTGGGCCGCTATCGCATTTTCGGGCGTTGAGGCGGGGCCATGTCCGCAACCCTTGAAATAACGCGCGCGCCGCGCATCCTGATCGTCATCCCGGCCTATAACGAGGAGAAGAGCGTCGCCGCGGTCGCGCGCGAGGCCCTCGCCTCCGCGCCCGGGGTCGAGGTGCTGGTTGTCGACGACTGCTCCACCGACCGCACGGCGGCCATCCTCGCCGCGGAGGGGATCAATCATGTCTCCCTGCCGGTCAATCTCGGCATCGGCGGCGCGGTGCAGACCGGCTTTCTCTACGCCTGGGAGAAGGGGCACGACATCGTCATGCAGGTGGACGGCGACGGCCAGCATCCCCCGGCGCAGATTCCACAACTGTTGCAGGCCATGCGGGAGGAGGGGCTGGATGCGGTCATCGGCTCGCGCTACGCAGCGGGGAGCCAGATCGTCTCCTCGTGGGCGCGCCGCCTCGGCGGCGGACTCCTGGGGGCCCTGATCCGGCTCGCCACCGGCCAGAGGGTGACCGACCCGACCTCCGGATTTCGCGCCTACAACCGCCACGCCCTGGAATATCTGCGCCGCCACTATCCCCAGGAGTACCCGGAACCCATCATCGCCATCGACCTGCTCAGGAACGGATTCAGGCTGGGCGAGGTTCCCATCCTCATGAAGGAGAGGGAGCACGGGGCCTCTTCGATCACCGGCCTCGATACCCTCCTCTACATGATCAAGGTCATCTTTGCGATCATCATCGTCAAAATCAGGAGGAGGCGCTAGGATGCCCGACACTGCTCACGGCTACCTCTATGGCAACCGGATTCTCTATCTCTCGATTGCTGCAGGCCTCATTTTTCTCATCTTCATCGTCCAACTGGTGCGCCAGCGCAAGCTGAGCGAACGCTTCGCCCTGGTCTGGATGGTGATACCGATCCTGTTGATCCTCTTCTCCTCCAATCGCGCTTTACTGGAGCGGTTGGCCCAGCTGGCGGGGATCGCCTATGCACCGGCCCTGATGATTCCGATCATCTTCGGGCTTTTCACCCTGGTCAGTCTCTATTTTTCCGTCAAGGCGAGCAAATCCGAGCAGCAGATCAAGAAACTCGCCCAGGAGCTGGCGCTGCTGCGCCATGCCGTGCAGCAGAGCCCGCCGGTGGTGCGGGATAGAGAGTCCGAATAAGCCCTAATCCGAGGCCCGGCATGCTATTCAATACCATGAGTTTCGGTTACTTTTTTATCCTGGTGGCCGCGCTGTTTTTTGTCTTGCCCCAGCGCCAGCGCTGGCTTTTTCTGCTGCTGTGCAATTTCTGCTACTATATTTTCTTCAAGGCGGAGTATCTTCTTCTGCTCCTGCTCGCCATCGGCGTCTCCTGGTGGAGCGCGCTGCGCATGGAGAGGCATGAGGAGCAGGGCAAACGGCGCGCCTGGCTGATCTTCAGTCTGGTGATCAATATCGGCATCCTCCTCACCTTCAAGTACTTCAACCTTTTTTCGCGCACGATTATGGATGTGAGCGCCGCCGTGGGCGGCTCCCTGCAGATGCCGCTGCTCAAATGGGCCCTGCCGGTCGGGATCTCTTTTTACACCTTTTCCGCCTCGAGCTATGTGATCGACGTTTACCGCCGCAAGCTGCCCGCCGAGCGGCATGCCGGGCTCTACGCCGCTTATGTCTCGTTTTTTCCGAACATCGTCTCCGGGCCGATCGAGCGCGCCCCCCATCTTTTACCGCAGTTCCACGCAGCGCGTGAATTCGACGGGGCCCGCGCCGCCTCCGGCCTGCGGCTGATGCTCTGGGGTTTTTTCAAAAAGCTCGTCGTCGCCGACCGGCTGGCCATCTATGTCAATGCGGTTTTTGGCAATCCCGATGTCCACAGCGGGGCGACCAGCCTGATGGCCTCGCTTTTTTTCACCTTTCAGATCTACTGCGATTTTTCGGGTTATACCGATATCGCCATCGGGGTGGCGCGGATCCTCGGCTTCGATCTCAAGAAGAATTTCAACCGCCCCTACTTTTCCCGCTCGATCACTGAATTCTGGCGGCGCTGGCATATCTCGCTCTCGAGCTGGTTTCGCGATTATCTCTACATTCCTCTGGGCGGCAACCGCGTGAGCGTGCCGCGCGCCTATCTCAACCTCTTCATCGTCTTTTTCGTCAGCGGCATGTGGCACGGGGCCAGCTGGACCTTCCTGATCTGGGGCGGACTGCACGGCCTCTACGCAGTCAGCTCCAAATTCAGCCAGCCTTGGCGCGACCGGACCGCCACACGGCTGCACATCCCCGCCGGAGTGCGCCGGGCTTTCGCGCTCCTGGTCACCTTTATGCTCGTCAATTTCGCCTGGATCTACTTCCGCGCCGCCGACCTTGCCACCGCCAACAGGATGGTCGCCAAAATCTTTTCAGCCGACTACAGCCGCCTCTTCATTCCGGCTCCGGACCAGTTCGTCTACAGCCTGGCCGCCATCACCATGCTGCTGGCTGTGGAGCTGTTCCAGGAGCGTCGCTCCCTGACGGCCTGGCTCGACGCGCGCCCCCTGCCCCTGCGCTGGGCTCTCTATGTCAGCGTGCTGGTCATCATCTTACTCATGGGTATCTTTAATGGCAGCCAGTTCATCTACGCCCAGTTCTAGGATCAGCCGCTTCCTCGCCAGGCTGCTTCTCTTTCTGCTCCTGCTGGCCGCAGTCGACTACGGCCTGGGCAGGGTGATCGACCACTTTTTCCGCAAAACCCTCTATGGGGAAAACTGGTCCAAGGAGAACTGGCTGCTCAGCCGTCCCTATGACGTGGTCTGCTTCGGTTCGTCGCGCACTTTCCGCCACTATATCCCCGCGATCATGCAGGACAGCCTCGGCCTTTCGGTTTTCAATGCCGGGGCGAACGGCCAGTATCTCTACTACGCCTACGCCCTGGAGCAGCTTGTTCTCGAACGCTACACCCCGCAGGTGATCGTGCTCGACCTCCTGCCCAACTATGTCACCAAAGCGGAGAGCGCAGAGGAAGAGCTCGGGCGCATGAGTTCCCTTGCCCCCTATGCGAGCCATCCTGTTGTGGCCGGGCTGCTCACCAGCGGCAAGTTCAACGAAAAGCTCAAGCTGCGCTCCCGGCTCTACCGCTATAATTCGCGCCTGCTCAGCCTGGCCGCCAACTATTTCAATCAGCCCGGCGCCATGGACAACGGTTTTGTCTACGTCGGCAAGAGCAAATTCCGCCCCCTGCACCCCTTTCCGGATGATCTGGACGAGAATCCCGCGGTGGTCTACGATCCCGAACGCATAAAAGTGCTGAAAAAATTCATCCGTTCGGCCCAGGAGCGGGAGATCCAGGTGGTCCTGAGCTTCTCACCGACCGCCACCCCGCTTTCGCCCAAGATCGAGGAGATCCTCTCCTTCTATGAGCGGCTGGCGCAGGAGACGGGGGCGCCCTTTATCAAGATCGTCAGCGCCGAGCACCCCCGTTTTTACGATCAAACCCTCTATTCGGATCTGATACACATGAACGAACTGGGCGGGCGGGCCTTCACCCCCCTCTTCACAGCGGAATTGAAAAAGGTGCTCTCCGGGCGCCACCCCCTTTAACCCCTCTTCAAGCGGAAAAAGATGAAGACGACGAAAAACAATCACTGGCTGATCGGACTGGTGCTGGGCATCATCCTCGCGATGGGTGCGGTCCTGCGGCTGATCGGCATCCGTTTCGGCCTGCCCATGGCCTATCACAACGACGAATGGGTGCTGGTGCTGGCGACCCGGCAGTTCTTCGGCGGGGATTTCAATCCCCACAATTTTCTCTATCCCTCGCTGCTCATGTACATCATGTATGCTTTCGAGCGGCTCTATTTCCTCTTCGCCTCGGGCCGGGATGACCTCTCCACCCTCTACACCCTGTGCCGGGTCACGGTGGTCCTTTTCGGGGTCGGTTCGCTCTGGGTGATCTACCGGCTGGGCGATCGGCTGCACGATTACCGCACCGGACTGATTGCGGCCTTTCTGCTCTGCCTCAGTCCCCTGCACGTCATCAACAGCCATTTCGCCACCACGGACGTCCCGCTGACCTTTTTTATCATGCTGACCCTGTATGCCACCCTGCGCCTCAGTGATACCCGCGCGCTGGCCGACTATATTCTGGCCGGCATCGCCTTCGGCCTGACGGTCTCGATCAAGATCCCCGGGGCGGTCATCTTTCTGGCGATCCTCGTCGCCCATCTGCATGGTGTGGCCCGGGAGGGCCATCTCCGCTACCGTAATATTCTGGCGCATGAATGGCGCAACCCGCGCAAGATGCTCCTCGCCCTCCTCGGCGCTGCTGCAGCCGCTGCGGCCGTCTATCTCGTCTTCGCCCGCTTCAGCCACTGGGCCCCCCGGCTCATGGAACGCATCCCGGTGGAGCTGTGGCTGAAATACTACGATGAGATCGCGGCCAGGGCCGCCGCCATGGCCCCCAAGATGGGCCTGGTGATCTTTACTGGCATCCTCGTGCTGGCCTATACCGCCCAACTCTGGATCCCGCAGCTGCGCAAGCTCCTGCTGCTGGTTGTGGTGGCGGTCCTGACGTTTTTCGCCACCACCCCCTACGCGATCCTCGATTTCAAGGCCTTTGCACACGATTTTCTCTTCCAGATGGTGATCAGCCAGTCGAGCTGGAGCGGCATGTTTGCGGACAAGGCCCCGGGCTGGATCACCAATGCCACCTACCTCTACGGGGATTTCGGGCCCCTGCTTCTACTCGCAGCAGTGGCCGGACTGGTGCTACAGCTCCGCGCGCGCCAGATCCGCTACTGGATTCTCATCACCTTCGCCCTGGTTTACTATCTCTATATCGGCTCCTGGAAGCTGATGTTCGACCGCTATATGGTGCCGATGCTGCCGGTGATCGCGATCTGGGCGGCATGGGGGATCGTCAGTCTGATCGACTTTATCCGGCAGCGCGAGGCCCGCTCCGGGACCGGGCAGCAGCACCCCGCCGGTTCAGATTCCGCAGCCGAAGGCAAGGGAAAATCCTCCCGGGCCACCAACGCTGCCCTTCTGATGACGATCGTTCTCCTGCTGCTCATACCGGGGGCGCAGATGCTGCGCGAAAGCTGGGATTTCAACGCCTATCTGCTCAAGACCAATACCAAAAAGATCGCCTATGACTGGGCGGTCACACACCTGCCCAAGCAGTCGCTGGTCCTGCGCGAGCAGTACACACCCGAGGTCGAGCTGGCCGGCTATGAGGTCCATCTGGTCAATTTCACCTTCAACGATTCTGTGACCGCAGACTATGTCCGCCGCCACCACATCGATTACATCATCGTCACCGACAAGCTCTGGAAACGTCCGGTCAAGGACAACGGCGTCCTCGGTGAGCGCAAGGCTTATGCTGAAATCCCCGGCTATGCCGATCTGATCTACAATCTCAAACCCACGCCGCAGAACCCCGGACCGGAGGTCAAAATCTACCAGGTGCGGAAAGAATAAGGTCACTCCATCCCAACCTTCGTGCGGGCCCCTGCCGCCGGCAGCGGGCCCGCTTCTCCCTGCGCCGATGCAGCAGGAACTCCCATATTCCTCCACATGAAGCCATGCAGGCAGAAGGCCGACTTGATGATTCCTTGCCGCCCATATATTACTTCTCTAACCCCCGTGCGGATTTTTCTCCTCCTCGGAACTGTTTTCGGGATGATCTGGTCGGTGGTCACGCCGCCCTTTCAGGCGCCCGACGAAGATATCCATTTCTGCCGCGCCTATCAGCTCGCGGATGGGGATCTGCTGCCGTTGACGGCCGGGGGGACCCAGGGGGGCTGCCTCCCCCTCAGCGTCATCGAGACCATCACCCGCGTCAATCCCGGGCTGCGCTACCACTCCCGGGACCAACGCCAGGACCCCGGCCGGATCCTGCACTATCTGCAGCGGCCCCTCGAACCCGGCAAGACCAGGTTTTTCGCCTTTCCCTCGGGGGCCTTTTATCCGCCTGCCGCCTATCTCCCGCATGTGGCGGCGATCTGGACCGGCCGGCTCATAGGCTGCTCGCCCCTGGTCATGATGTATCTCGGTCGCTGGTTCACACTGCTGCTCTGGCTGCTGCTGGTCCGTGCCGCCATTAAAATCACACCGACAGGGCGGTGGATCTTCCTGGCGGTGGCCCTGATGCCGATGAGCCTTTTCATCGGGGCCTCATTCAACCAGGATGCGGTCACCAATGGCCTCGCCTTTTTCACCCTTGCCTGGCTGCTCGACCTCTCCCGCAAGCCGGGCCTGCTCACCCGCGGCCAGCTGGCGCTGTTCGCCCTCCTGGTCGCCGCTTTTGCCCTCGCCAAGCCGGGGTTCGCCCTCTTCGCCCTGCTCTTTTTTCTACTTCCCCGGGCCAAGGCGCGCTCACAACGCGCCTACCTGGCCACCGGGGGGCTGCTCCTCGCCGCCGGCTATGCCGCCGGCCTGGTTTGGTACAACCTGGCCGGCAGCGATCTCAACTGGAATGCCCCCTTCGCCGGCTATGAGGCCCAGGTCGCTGCGCTTCTCGACAATCCCTTGCTCTTCATCCGGGCCCTCCTGCGCAGCCTGTGGAGTTACAAATTCTTCTATCTGCGCTCCCATCTCGGCCAGCTCGGTTCGCTCGATGTCGTGCTTCCCCTCCATGTGCTGCTGCCGGTGCTGGCGACCCTGGCCGTCACCGCCTGTTTCAACAAGGGACTGCTCCTGGCGGCCAGGCAGAAGGCGGTGCTCGCCCTGGTTTTTCTGGGCCTGCTGGTGCAGGCTTTCCTTGCCCTCTATCTGACCGCCTCTCCGGTGGCCGGCCCCTACTGCCATGGTTTTCAGGGCCGCTACCTGATCTCCGTCGCCCCGATGTTCTGGCTGCTCTGGCAGAATCGGCTGCAGGGGCTCGGGCGGCGCTGGCGGGAACTGGCCGGTCCTGCCCTCTTTGTGCTCTACCTTGTTGTCCTTTCTCTCGCGACCCGGGTCCTGTTCCTGCGCTATTATTAGCATTGGACGGCATGGGGGAAAAAAAGTAAAGCGTGGCGGGATATTTGCAGCGATATTCAGGCCTACTGGCGCCTGTGCAGGAGGGAAGGCTGTGAAGCTATGACCGGCTCGAGCCGGCCGGTGCCGGTACGGCTGTAGGCAGTGTAAGATATTGTAAATAAAAGGCAGGATGCTCCCGGCAAAACCAGCCGCGCCGCAGAGTCGGCTCCCGAGGGATGGCGGGGCTGGGGAGCGGAGGGGACGGACAACCGCCGCTGTGGCCCAATTTCCGCCATTTCTTAGGTGTTGGGGCTGCAGAATGGCCAGCCGGCCCGGGCTTTAGTCCTGTTGAATCGCGAAATGAATCCGGAGGTATGATGGTGTTTCTGGCAAGGGCAAAACGGGGATTTTGGGGCTGTGTGGGTTTCTCCTGGCTGCTGGTTTCCGGCCTCAGCGCGCAGGCCGATCCGGGCCCCTTCCCGCGCATCATGTTTCAGCGGCCCGCCGGCATCTCCGGCGGCGCCATTCAGCATTTTTTCTCCCGCTTCGATCTGGTCGCTCATGGCGGTGCCGGCCCCAGCGCCTACGCCCTCAACGAGAGCATTCATGCCCTCAACCCCGGTACGATCATTCTCGGCACCAGCCGTCAGGGGGTCTGGCCGGGAAGTTTTCCGCCGGAGTGCTTCATCTACCGGCCGAATGTGGCCGAACTCACCCGCGCGGCCAGGCCCGGCGATAGGGAGATTTTCGTGACCAGCACTGCCGGTTTTCCGCCGGCTTCCGAAAAATATCGCTATGCCATGATCGGCGGGGATGAGTGGTTCACCTACACCGATCTCACCCCCACCAGCTTTACGGGAGTCAGCACCAGCGGCGACTTTTATCTCACCCGCATCCATCCTGTCGGCGACAGCATCAAGACTCCCATCCGTTTTGTCGGCTTCGGCATGCTCCAGAATGTCACCCCCTTCGCACCCCTGGTGGAGGGCAAGCCGGTCTGGCAGTATTTCGTCGACAAGCGCTTCGATCCGGCCAAGCAGGATTTCAGCTACTTCGACGGGGTCTTTTATGACGCCTATCGCACTTTTTTCTACCCGGATGACATCGCCGGCGGCATCGATCTCGACTATAACCGCGTCGATGATTTCGAGGAGCACGGCCTGAAATGGGTCAACGCCCAGTGGGCCGACGGCGTTAAAAAGATGCTCACCTACGAGCGTCAGAAGCTGCAAGAGGTCAATCCCGGCCAGTACCCCCTCATCGCTCTCAACACCGGCAGCGCCCTCGAGGATTACAGCCTCGAGGTCTGCGACGGCATGATGTGGGAGGGTTTCATGCGCTTCGCCGAGAGCTGGGAGGAGATGGTGCGGGTCAACCGCGTCTGGGAGAACGCTCACAATCCGGTCTACACGATGATCGAGGATTACGATCCGGAGAAACGCCGCGCCTATGCCAAGAATAAATTTGCCTATATGCGCTACGGCCTGACCACCGCCCTCATGGCAGGGGCCTTTTACGGGCGCACCTTCGGTGACTATTATTACATCTCCCTCTATTATGATGAATTCGACAGCGACCTCGGCCTGCCGACCTCGCCCCCGCAAAAGCTCGCCAGCGGGGCGTGGGCGCGATTTTTCGACAAGGGGGTCGCGATCAGCAATCCCACCGGCAGCATCATCACCGTCACCGATGGGGAACTGCGCGCTGCCAGCGGTTATGCCGGACCCTATTACCGCTTTCTCGGCGGCCAGGATCCAGTGACCAACAATGGCGAACGCTTCCAGAGCATCCGGCTCGAGGGCACCCTCGAGTCGCCCCCCAAATACATCAAGGGGGACGGCATCCTCCTCTTCACCCAACCCGACACCATCGTCTCGGACATCATGATCGGCAACTGCTTCAACAACGACACCTCACCCGGCAACGAAAAACTGGAGTTGAGCGGGGCCTGGACCGAGATCAAGGATCCCTCCACCCAGGTCTTCGACGAAAACCGCAATCCCTGCTATTCGCAGTGGAGCGACGACAGCGAGGATGGCATTGGCTATGCGGCGGCTTACAATCCCGCCCAGACGGCCACGGCCCTTTTCACCCCGACTATCAATGTGACCGGCTATTACGAGATCAGCGAATGGCACAGCTGGGCCGGCGACGTGGCCAACAGCGGCCGCGAGGCGAGCAACGCCGCCGTCACGGTCGAGGTCAACGGGGCCTCCCGGTTCAGGGGCCATATCGATCAGCGCGTAAAGGCCGGACGCTGGAACCGGATCACCGTGGTTCATCTGCCCGCCGGCAGGGGCAGCTCGGTCCGCCTCACCAATGCCGGTGCGGACGGGGTGGTCCTGGCCGATGCCATGCGCTTCCGCTTTCTTGGCCAGAGCAGCGATGTCGACAGCGAGCCCCCCTCCGCTCCGCGCAATGTGCGCGTGATCAGGCCCTGAGCGCTCTGCGGCCCCTTTGTTTTCCTTTTTGCGCCCGGCGGGAAGAGACCGCCGGGCCTTTTTGTGCGGGAAAAAGCAATTGACTTTGAGGGGCCAAATCTCTATATTTATCCGTCTCGATCCGCGAGAGTGGCGAAACTGGCAGACGCGCTAGACTTAGGATCTAGTGTCCCAAAGACTTGGGGGTTCGAGTCCCCCCTCTCGCACGCCGCTACGCATTGACAGCCGATGCACCTGGATTCCGGGACCCCGGCATCCAGCCTGTAGACGGCGTTTTTTATATTCCGAAGCGCCGCCCGGAGCGGCGAAACCTGCAAACCAAGGGAGAACAAGGGTGGAGTACCAGATCACCGAACAATCCAATTGGCACCGGGTCGTCCAGTTTGCCGTCCCGGCTGCCGATGTCAAACCGCAGCTTGAACAAAAATATGCCGAGGCCATGAAGTCGGTCCGCCTCGAAGGCTTCCGCAAGGGCAAGGTTCCCCCGGGGCTGGTCAAAAAGATGTTCGGCAAGAGCATCGAGTCGGAAATTTTCAACGGCTATGTCCGCCAGGCCCTCGACCGCCTCTTCAAGGAGAACACTTTCGATTATCTCAATACCCCCTATGTACAGGATCTCGCCTGGGACGAGGAGAAGGGGCTGAGCTTCGCCCTCCATTTCGACATCCGTCCCGATTTCCAGGTCGACGGCTACGCCGGGATGCAGGTCGAACGCACCCTTTTTGAGGCCAGCGATGAGGATCTTGAACACACCCTCGCTGATCTCCAGTCCCGCCAGGCCATGATCTACACCGTCGAAGGGGAGGCCCAGCCCGGCCATTTCATCATGGCCGATCTGCAGGAGGTGGACCGCACCGGCGTCCCGATGGTGGGCCACAAGTATGAGAATGAGGTCATCTGGCTGCACGACGACCGCCCCGAGATCACCTCCCAACTCGCCGGGGTCAAGGCCGGCGACGAGCGCCGCATGACCCTGCAGCCCCAGGCCGAGACCGGCAGCCAGGAGGCCCCCGCCGAGAAGCACTACCTGGTCGCGGTCCGGGAGGTCAAGGAACGGCGCCTCCCTGAGCTGGACGACGAATTCGCCAAGGATCTCGGGGCCTTCAGCAGCCTCGAGGAGCTCAAGGCCGACATCCGCGCCCGGCTGCAGGCCCAGGCGGAGCACCAGACCCACGAGCGCTTCCGCGACGCCCTTGCCGATGAGCTGATCAAGCAGACCCCCATCGAAGCCCCGCCCTCGATGGTCGATAACTATCTGGCCATGCTCATCGCCGACGTCAAGCGCAAGAGCAAGGAATCCGTCGACGAGGCCCACCTGGCTGAACACTACCGCCCCTCCGCGGTGCACGGCGTCAAGTGGTATCTCATCCGCGACCGCCTCATCAGCCAGCAGGGGCTGGCCGTCAGCGATGAGGAACTGGAATCGGCCCTCTCCGCCATGGCCGCTGCAGGCGAGGAGGGCGCCCAGCGCGCCGAGCAGATCCGCAGCAAAAAGGAGGAGCGAGAACGCTTTCGCGACGCCCTCGAGGATGACAAGGTCTACGCCTTCCTCAGCCAAAAAGCCAAAGTGACAGAGGTCCGGCGCTCGCTCTACCAGCACCACGATCACGAACATCCATCCGCCCAAGCATGAAGGAGACCCTATGGGACTAGTACCGATAGTCGTTGAACAGACCGGACGCGGCGAGCGCGCCTACGATATTTTTTCGCGCCTGCTCAAGGAGCGCATAGTCTTCCTCGGTTCGGCCATCGATGACAATGTGGCCAGCCTGGCCATTGCGCAGCTGCTCTTCCTGGCCGCCGAGGATCCGGCCAAGGATGTCTATCTCTACATCAACAGCCCGGGCGGCATCGTCAGCTCGGGGCTGGCCATTTATGATACCATGCAGTACATCAAACCGGACGTCTCCACCATCTGCATCGGCCAGGCCTCGAGCATGGGCGCCCTGCTGCTGGCCGCCGGCGCCAAGGGCAAGCGCTTCGCCCTGCCCCACTCGCGCGTGATGATCCATCAACCCATGGGCGGCGCCCAGGGACAGGCCACCGACATCGAGATCCAGACCAGGGAGATCCTGGTCATCCGCGAGAAACTCAACCAGATACTCGTCCACCATACCGGCCAGCCCATGGAGCGGATCGTCAAGGACACCGATCGCAACTTTTTCATGAGCTCGGAGGAGGCCAAAGAGTACGGCCTCATCGACGAGATCATGGTGCGCAAGGACCTCGTCAAACCCAAAAAGAAATAGACTCTTAGCGGACGGCAAAGTATTATGGATCAAAAAAAACAGAACGGCGGCCGGAGGCTGGTGATCTGCTCCTTCTGCGGCAAAAGCAGCCAGCAGGTGGAGACCATCGTCACCGGCCCGGATGTGACCATCTGCAGCGAATGCGTGACCATCGCCAACAAGATCATCGCCCGGGAAAAATCGCGGCGCACCACGGCCACGGTCGAGCGCGTCCCCACCCCCGCTGAGATCAAGGCCGAACTCGACAAGTTCGTCATCGGCCAGGAGCACGCCAAACAGACGGTCGCGGTGGCGGTCTACAACCACTACAAACGCGTCAACCATGCCGCCCCGGCCGATGAGGTCATGCTCGAAAAGAGCAATGTCCTGCTCATCGGCCCGACCGGCACCGGCAAGACCCTCATCGCCCAGACCCTCGCCCGCCTCCTGCAGGTGCCCTTCACCATCGCCGACGCCACCACCCTGACCGAGGCGGGCTATGTCGGCGAGGATGTGGAGAACATCCTGGTGCGGCTGCTGCAGGCGGCCGATTACAACCTCGAACGCGCCGAGCGCGGCATCGTCTATATCGATGAACTCGACAAGATCGCGCGCAAGAACGGCAACCCCTCGATCACTCGCGACGTCTCCGGCGAGGGGGTCCAGCAGGCCCTGCTCAAGATCCTTGAGGGCACCATCGCCGCCGTTCCCCCCAAGGGGGGGCGCAAGCATCCCGAGATGGAGTTCATCAACATCAACACCGCCAACATCCTCTTCATCTGCGGCGGGGCCTTTGAATCCCTGGAGAAGCTCATCGCCAGCCGCCTCAACAAGATGGCCATCGGCTTCGGGGCCGAGAGCGTCAAGGGCGACGCCCTCGAGCTGGGCGAGCTGCTGCGCCGGGTCGAGCCCGAAGATCTGCTCCAGTACGGCCTCATCCCTGAACTGATCGGCAGACTGCCGATCATCTGCACCCTCGAGGAGCTCGACGACGAGGCCCTGCTGAGGATTCTGACCGAACCCCGCAACGCCCTTACCCGCCAATACCAGCGTCTGCTCGCCCTCGACGGGGTCGAACTCGAATTCGATCGCGCCGCCCTGCAGGAGATCGTGCGTATCGCGCGCAAGCGCGGCACCGGGGCGCGCGGCCTGCGCTCGGTGCTGGAGGAGACCATGCTCAGGATCATGTACGAGCTGCCCTCGCGGAAGGAGATCTCCCACTGCCGCATTACCGAGGCGGTCGTGACCAGCGGCGCCGAACCGCGTTACAAGAAACGCAAGCTTCCGCCGGAAAATCCGGTGCAGGAATCGGCGGCGTGAAGATCCTCTCGGCCGAATATACAAAATCGGTGGCTCGGCTGGAGGATCTGCCCCGGGACCGGCTGCCCCAGATCGCCTTCGCCGGACGCTCCAATGTCGGCAAATCGACCCTGCTCAACGTCCTCTTCAACCGGCGCAATCTCGCCTATGTGAGTTCAACCCCCGGCAAGACCCAGACCCTCAATTTCTATCGTGTCAATCGTCAGTTTTATTTTGTGGATCTGCCCGGCTACGGCTATGCCAAATCTCCGAAAAGCCTCCGTCAGCAGTGGCAGGGGCTGATCGAGTCCTATCTGACCGGGGTGGAAGAGCTCAGGCTGGTGGTGGTGCTGGTGGATGTGCGCCTCCCCCTCCAGGAGCTCGACGCCCAGTTGCTGGAGTGGCTGCGGCTGCAGGGGCGGCCTTTCATGGTGGTGGCGACCAAGGCGGACAAGCTCTCGGGGAGCGAACTGCAGAAGAATCTGGCGGGGCTGCGCGCAGCCCTGGGGGAGGGGGATTTTGGAAAGATAGTGCCTTTTTCAGCCAAAAGCGGCCGGGGCAAGGAGGAGGTCTGGCGTTTGCTGCAGGGGGCGCTGGAGCGCTAGGGGAGAGGGGATGTAGTTCGGGTTTGTAAAAAAAACTTGACGGAAATCAAGAATTTGTGTATATTTGCGAAAACGTAGGGCGCATAATTTTCAGTGTGAACAGAACGATTATAAATACTTGATATTAAAAGATCTAATCGACGAACTTAAATAGCCTGCATAACCTATATATACATAGATACTTGACTGCAATTATTCCCTTGCCGTCCCTTTCAATGGCGGCAATGCCTCTTGTTGATGGATCATCCGGCTTTAATACAGCGCCGGGAGCATAGTTATTTGCTGGGGGGGTCTTTTGCGGGGCAGCATCATTTTCTGGCTGCTGCAATAAAGCCTCATTTTTTTTATGGCTGCAAACTGACGATCCAGAGCGACAACGCAACACGAAGACCAATCACATATTCACATTTCAATCCACTCATTCTCTCCATCATAGAACGCAAAGGAGGTGCAGAAAGTTTCAGGATTTTGGCTACAGACTCCTCTGAAGCATCAGGGCCATCGCCTTTTAACCTGAAGCGGAGGAAACAGCCGGACTAGGGCTGCCATAACCACACAGTTCTGTAACTGTTCAAGGAGGAAAGCAATGCTAAAAAAAGGTATTTGTGTGCTCATGCTTGTCCTGTTGCCTTTTGTCCTTTTTGCCGGTAACACCGGAAAAATCAAAGGCACGGTGCTGGACAAGGAAACGGGTGAGGCTTTGCCAGGCGCTAACGTTCTTGTCGTCGGCACCCAGATGGGCGCCACTTCGGACGTTAATGGCAATTTCATGATACTGAACGTGCCGCCCGGCACCTACGTCCTGAAGGCGACCTTTGTCGGCTATACCCAGGTCTCCATGTCGAACGTCAAGGTTATTCCGGACGTCACGACGGAATCCAACTTCAAGCTTCCTCAGGTCGCCCTGGAAGGGGAGACGATCACGATCGTGGCTGAAAAGCCCCTGGTCGACAAGAACGTCACCAACTATACCAAGACGGTGTGGGCTGAAGATCTTGAGAATCTGCCGGTTCGCACTGTACAGAACGTGGTCGCCACCCTCGCCGGCGCTGTTCAGCAGGGCGGCAACCTCTACGTCCGCGGCGGCCGTTCGCACGAGACCGCGCGCTACGTGGAAGGCATGATGACCAGCTCCATCGTCGACGGCGGCGAGAACATCTCGATTGTCGACCGCTCCATCGAACTCATCGACTTTCAGGCGGGTGGTTTCACGGCCGAATACGGCTTTGCCAATTCGGGCGTGGTCCATACCACCATCAAAACCGGTGGTCCGAGCTACAAGGTCTCTCTCGAAGCGGTCTCCGATGATTTCTGGGCGGTTGATGGTAAAGAGAAAGGCTATCAGATCCTCGGCCTCAACAAGCTCTACTCTTACGGCTACGATGACTATTTCGCCACCCTGAGCGGTCCGGTGATCCCCGGCCAGAAGAACCTGCGTTTCTTCGTCGCCGGTCAGCACAGCTACCGGCTCAGCAATGCCACGCGCTTCTCCGGCTGGACGAGCCCCGAGTATCTGGTTCCGGGTTCCTGGCGCACCACCGAGGGTACTACGGTTTATGACACCCTCAACCTGGCTGCCAACATCGCCCCCGGCCGTATCCCCGGCGGCGGCAACCAGTTCGACGTCGCCAACGGCAACGTGGTCTGGGATCTGGGTGCCCTCCGCTTCAAGGTCGGCGGCTCCTACACCTGGCAGCGTTCGCAGGATCGTCCCGCGACTGTTCCTCTCAACGCCATCAACACCATCTACAACACGGAAGCCTCCAAGCGCTGGCGGCAGACCAACTACAGCACCTATCTCCAGATGACCCACAACGTCAATCCGACGATGTTCTACACCTGGAATGTCAACTATTTCGCCGACAATGCCGAGAGCGGCCATCCGGCCTACTGGCAGGATCTCGCCAAGTGGGGCGATCCTACCTACAACAGGGCCTATTCCGACACCGGCACGGCCAAGACCTACTCCTTCATGGATCTGACGGCCTATGACCCCGGCATCGGCACCAGCAACACCATCACCAAGGCCTCTGAAAGCTTTATCGGCACCAAGCTGGATCTGACCAAGCAGTTCGGCCGCCAGCACGAGGTCAAGGTCGGCGGCGAGTTCAACTATTACACCATCCGCCGCTATCAGCTCTCAGCCCGCAGCATGCTCACGTCGCTGACCAACCAGGCCAGGTCGATGGGCACGGTCAATGAGATCACCGACTATTACGCCTATCGCTCCTTCCTGACCAACTACGGCTATGATATTTACGGCAACGAGATCAGCGAAGACCAGACCTACACGGCCAACGTGGCGGGTGATATGGTCTCCTTCAGCGGCCATGATGCTCCGCCCCATCCCGTCCTCGCCGGCGCCTATATCCAGGACAAGATCGAGCTCAAGGACATGGTCCTTAATGTCGGCGTGCGCATGGATTATTTCGATCGTGGCATCAACAAGCTGAGGAACTGGGAAACCCTTACCCAGTCCAGCAGCGGCTTTTTCGATGAAGAGGTTTTCGTTGAATCGGATCCGGACATCTACATCAGCCCGCGCATCGGCTTCTCCTTCCCGGTCACGGACATGACGGTCTTCCATGCCCAGTATGGCAAGTTTGTCCAGATGAACCGCTTCGACCAGCTCTTCGGCAGCTGGGGCACGACCGCCTTCAACCTCTTCGCCTCCGGTTACGCCCGCACCATGCCGAACCCGAATCTCAAGCCGGAGCGCACCACCTCCTATGAGTTCGGTTTCCGTCAGCAGCTGGGCCAGTCGGCGGCTTTCGACGCCACCCTTTTCTACAAGAACACCGATGATCTGATCGCCATCCGCAAGATCAGACCCGCCGCAGGTTCGGTCTACGCCTCACCGTACCTCTTCTCGAATGCGGATTTCGGCACGATCAAGGGTGTCAGCTTTGATTTTCAGCTGCGCCGCTGGAAACGTATCGCGGCCAGCGCCAACTATACCTACTCCTTCTCTGAAGGCACCGGTTCAGCGGCCGACAGCCATTTCGACATCGCCTGGGCTGAGGGAAGCCCGGTCTTCCCGGTCACGATTTCGCCGCTGGATTTCGACATCCGTCACAAGGGTACCATCAGCGCTGATATCCGCATGGGCGCCGAGGATGGCCCGAATCTTTTCGGCATGAAGCCCCTGGCCAATGTCGGCCTCAACATGCTCTTCACCTTCAATTCCGGCGCTCCCTACACCCGCGTCGAAGCGGGCGGTGGCTACAGCGAGGTCCATGGTTACACCCAGGCCCTGCCGATCGAGGCCCTCAACCAGTCGCGTATGGGCTGGTTCTACAACATCGACGCCAAGCTCGACAAGACCGTCAAGGTCGCCGGCATCGATTTCAACCTCTACCTGTGGGCGCTCAACCTGCTCGACACCAAGTCGGTCACCGCAGTTTTCTTGCAGACCGGCACCAACACCTCCGACGGCTGGCTTGACAGCGCGGCCGGCCGGCAGGCTCAGGCCAATTCCGTCCTGGGCGCTGAGGAGTATGCCCGCTGGTACAATGCCCAGCTGACCTCTATGGGCACCTTTGGCTGGTCGGCGCCGCGTCAGCTCCGCGCAGGCATCAAGATCGATCTGTAAGAAGGAACCAGGATAGGATCGTTCTACCCAAAAATTACATTGATAGGGAGAATTTCAATATGATAAAAAAGAGCCTGACTCTCTTCTTGACGCTGGCCGTCTTTTTCACCCTGGCCCTCAATCCCCTCTGGGCCAAGGCTGAAAAAGGGGCGCCGCGGTTGGGCAAGAGCATGGATACCAGACATGCCGAAACTTTCGATGTCAACCGGATCGACAGCTGGTTCATCAATAACGGCCTCTTCGCCAGCGATCCTGTGACCGAAGATGCGGGCCTGATCTACCCCAAGGGCTCCGGCCACTATGCCATCTTCACGGCCGGCCTTTGGCTCCTCGGCATCACCGAGGACACCAAAGAGCTGCGCGCCTGCGCTGCCGACTATTCCACCGACATGCAGCCGGGCCGCATCCTCGACAGCGGTGCACCCGATGATCCGACCAAATCCGAATACATCGTCTACAAGCTCAACAAGGGCGAATCCGTGCCGGCTGCGGCCATCGCACAGGGTGCTCCCGCCGAGGTCCTTGGCGACCAGATGCTCTTCTGCGTCTACAACGATGCCAACCCCACCCTCCATGCCGAGGTCTGGATGACCCAGCCCATCGGCGTGGAGATCCGTCAGACCGTCTGGGGCTACGCCCAGGCCGGTCCTCTTGGCGACGCCTGCTTCATGCGCTTCGAGTTCGTCAACAAGGGCCTCTCCAATCTCGATTCGACCTACGTGGCCCTCTTTTTTGATCCCGATCTCGGTGATGCCACCGATGACTATGTCGCTTGCGATACCGACCTGAGCCTCGGTTTTGTCTACAACGGCGATGCCTACGATCAGGAATACGGCAGCTCCATCCCGGCCATCGGCTGCGACTTTTTCCAGGGCCCGCTCGCCGACTCCCCTGGCGACACCGCCTATCTGCCCAGCGGCGTCTTCCCGGACAAGAAGGTCCTGCCGATGACCGCCTTCGTCAAGTACATCAACAGCAACGCCACCTACTCGGATCCCGACCTGCAGAGTGCCAACGGTGGCTTCCAGGCCTACAACTATGTTCAGGGCTTTATCTGGGACGGCTCCGAGTTCATCGATCCCTTCACCGGCCTGCCCTCCAAGTTCGTCAATCCCGGCGATCCGGTCACCGGTACGGGCTGGCTGGGTTTCTATGAGGCGCCTCCCGCTGACCATCGTATGGTCATCGCCTCAGGTCCCTTCAAGCTTGTCAAGGGCCAGCCCATGGAAGTGGTCGCCGGTCTGGTCGCCGGCATGGGCAACAACAACCTCAACTCGGTCTCGATCATGAAGTACAACGACAAGGTTGCCCAGTTCGCCTATGACAATAACTTTGTCGTCGGCAATCCTCCTCCCCAGCCCAATGTGACGGTTTTCGAGGGCGATCAGGAGATCGTGCTGACCTGGGACGAGACCGCCCGCGACTATCTTGATGCGGCCGGCTACGCCTTTGAAGGCTATAATGTCTATCAGGCGCCTGCTGCTTCCGGCGATGCCCAGGGCAAGTGGAAGCGCATTGCCACCTTTGACAAGGCCAACTATATCACCAAGGTCTACGATGAAGCCTTCGACAACGAATCGGATGCCATCGTGACCAAGCCTGTCCAGTTCGGCTCGGATAACGGTCTGGCCTATCAGATGATTCTGGACAAGGACTATTATGCCGGCGGCACCCCCCTGGTCAACGGCAAGAACTATTATTTCGCCGTCACCGGCTATACCGTCAACCTCACCGGCACCCCGAAGGCCCTTGAAAATGTCATCACAGCCATCACCTGCGTGCCGCACAAGCCCGAGATGAAGACCGAGCTGCGCGCCGAAACCGCTGCGGATCTCACCACGACCATCGTCCCCGGCGACGGCGCCAGCGCTGGTGATATCACCGCCGCGGTCAAGGTCGTCGATCCCTCCGCGGTGACGGGCCATGATTACAAGGTCGAGTTCAACTATCTGGACAGCGGCGATTACGCCGGTTTTGCCAACAGCTGGAAGCTGGTCGATGTCACCACCGGTCAGGTGCTGATCAACTCATGGGATACCATCGCCGGCGGCACCGACTATCCGGTCGTCGACGGTCTCGAGGTCAAGGTGGTTATTCCGGCGCCCGGCCAGTACGGTATCAATCCGAACAAGGGCACCTATGTCGCCAACGGCAAGCCCTATGCCGGTGTCACCATTATCAACAATTCCAAGCGCACCATCACCGGTGTCAACGCTGGCATGGAGACTTTCTTCGCCGGCGGCGGCATCGGCGAGAATTTTCTGGGTTCGACCCTGGGCGCCCTCGACTATGTCGATGTCAAACTGATCATCACCCCGGATGAGAGCAAGTGGAGCAAGGCCTATGTCTACCATAATCCGGGCGGCTACGCCTATATGGGTGTCGGCACCTTCCCGGGCTATGCGGAAGATATCAGCAATCCGGACGCTCCGCGCCGCCTCAACCTCGCCTTCCGTGAATCCCCCGGCGCCTCCAATGCCGTGGATATGCACTGGGATGTGAACGCCGCTGATTTCGGCGACGGCCTGGGCGGACGCGAGTACCTCTTTATCATGAGCACCACCTATGATGACGGGGCCGGCCTTTACTACGGCACCGACAAACCCAGCGCCCGCAATGCCGACGTCCTCTACGCCCTCTGGGCCCACAACCGCAGCGCCTACGCCAGTGTAACCGCTAACGGCGAGTGGGGCATCATTTGGCACTGCTACCATCCCGTCAAGGCCGGCGATCATGTCACCTTCACCACTGCCGGCATGAACAAGGTCGCCAGCGATGCAGTGGGCGTGAAAAACATCGACAAAATCAGCGTCTTCCCGAACCCCTACTTCGGCGTCAATACGGCTGAGCTCGGGAACTTTGACCAATTCGTCTCTTTCATCAATCTGCCGACTGATGAGTGCACGATTCGCGTGTTCACACTCTCTGGTCAGCTGATCAGGACTATTGTCCACGACAATGGAACCTCCATGGACAAATGGGAACTCAAGAACGACGACTCGGTGCCCGTCGGCAGCGGCGTCTTCATCGTCCATATCGATGTCCCCAATGTCGGACAAAAAATCCTCAAGCTTGCGGTCGTGAACCGGGAAGCCAGATACTCGCACTTTTAGTCTCAATTGATAACTAGGAGAAAGAGAATATGAAATTTAAATATTCTGTTCTGTTCGTTCTCAGCCTGTTTTTGACCATCGGGCTAGTTCTTCAGGCAGAAGCCGGTACCTCCAAGCGTACCGGCACGAATGCCGCTGATGAACTGCTGATCCCGGTCGGTGCGAGAGGCACTGCTCTCGGAGGCGCCAATCTCTCCACAGTGATTGGCACGGAGGCCATTTTCTACAATCCTGCCGGCCTCGGCATGATGGACGGTGCTGCGGAGGTGCTTTTCTCGCACCAGCAATACCTGGCTGACATCGGCGTCAACTATGCCGCCATCGGCGCCCGGACCGGCGTCGGCAACATCGGCCTCAGCCTCAAGTCGTTGAGCTTTGGCGATATCCCCGTCACCACCGAGGATGCTCCGGAAGGAACCGGCGCTACCTTCTCGCCGAGCTTCATGACCGTCGGCATTTCGTTCGCCCGTTCCATGACCGACCGCATCACGGCCGGCATCAACCTCAAGCTGATCAATGAGTCGATCATGAGCACCAACGCCAACGCCCTCGCCTTCGATCTCGGCGTGCAGTACCGCACTGGCATGGGCGTCAACATCGGCGTCTCGATGAAGAACATCGGCTCCTCGATCAAATACAGCGGCCAGAACCTCGAGAAACTGGTCGGCGTCCCCGGTTCCGAACCGACCGCGGCCGACCGCCGCATGGCCATCCCGGCTGAAAAAGCCGAGCTGCCCTCGGTCTTCGAGATCGGCCTCTCCTACGATTACGTTCCCGTCGAAAAGGTCAACATGTCGTTCATGGGCAATTTCCGCAACCATAACTTCCAGAACGACGAAGTCCTGGCCGGCGCCGAGTTCGATTATGCCAAGACCGTCTTCCTCCGCGGCAGCTACAGCTACCAGCTGAACTCGGAAGAGGATGTCCAGGGCGGCCTCAGCTACATCTACGGCCCCGCCTTCGGCTTCGGTCTGGCCTATCCCCTCACCGCCACGACCAAGATCTGCTTCGACTATGCCTATCGTATGGCCGAGTATTTTGACGCCAATCAGCTCTTCACGCTGACGCTCACTTTCTAGAGAAGCAAATGCCCCACAAGGGATGGCCCGCAAGGGCCATCCCTTTTTTCTTATCCTTTAACCATGGGACCGCCATGAGAAGAATCCTTGCCATCCTTGCCCTGGTGGCCGCCCTGGCCGCGGGCTCCACCGCAGCGGAGAAGAAGCGCATTCTCCAGGCCGATTATGCCACCTTCAAATATGACTCTTCCCAGACCTACTGGGAGTTCTACTATTCCGTCTACCGGAAGGGTGTGACCTACCAGCAGAGCGAACAGGGAGATTTCAGCAGCCAGATCATCATGCGGCTCGCCTTGAACCGCGGTGACTCCCTTTGGGCACAAAAGGCCTGGAAATTCGTCGATACCGTAGCCGACACCCATGCGGCCAACATGGATGCGGTCATGGTGGACCATTTCTACCTGCTGGTTCCCGCCGGTAGCTACTCCGGCATCCTGACGGCGCAGGATCTCAACAATCCCGCCCTTATCGATACCGTGCTTTGGGATGAGCAGATCGATCTCTACGGCTCGCGCGGGCCGGCCCTGAGCGAAATCGAACTGGCCAGCACGATCAACCAGGCCGGGCCCGAGGAGAGCTCACCCTTCGTGAAAAACAGGCTGGTCGTCATCCCCAACCCTTCCCAGCTCTTTGATGAAAAGGCCGATCAGCTCTTCTTTTACGTCGAGAGTTACAACATGTACTCCGCCTTTCCCGATCCCTTTTACCGCATCCGCTATTATATCTCGGATCTCAAGGGGGTGCCCGTTGCCGGCAGCTTGCCGGTCGATCTCAAGCGCAAGGCCTCCGGTGACCGGCGCATCGAATTCGGCGCCCTCGGCATTGGCAGCATGCTGAGCGGCAGCTACTTGCTCAATTTCGATTTGCTCGATACCAGCCACACCGTTCTGGCGCACCGCGAGAAGCAGTTCTATCTCTACAAGCCGCAGCCCGTTTTCGCCGGAGGCGCCGCCCTTGATCAGGATCAGCTCTTCCTGACCAGCGATTTCGCGGTCATGGATGAAAAACAGATTGAGCAGGTTTTTGAATACAGCTCCTATCTTTTGCTCAAGGAGCAGCGCGATGCCTTCCGGGATCTCGGTGATCTCAATGCACGCCGGCGTTATCTTTTTGCACTCTGGCGGGAGCGCGACACCTCGCCCGAAACCCCGGTCAATGAATATTATCTCGCCTACATGGAGAGGGTTCGTTTCGCCAACAAGAATTACAGCCGTCCCAAGCGGGAGGGATGGCACACCGACCGCGGCCGCATCCTGCTCCTCTTCGGTCCCCCCACCTCGGTGGACAGCTACCCCAATGAACTCGAGGTCAAGCCCTACGAAATCTGGAATTATGACGACCTCGAGGGCGGGGTCATCTTTGTCTTCGGCGATCTCTTCGGGATCAACGATTTGCAGCTGCTCCACTCCACCAAACGGGGAGAGATCAGAGACGAAAATTACTTGCAGAAACTGGGCAAAAAGGCCGATTCCGATCTCTTCCGCTGATCGCCGCTGTGGTCCTGACTTGCTTCCGGAATGGACTTTATCCGGAAGCATTTTTATTTTCGGGATGGAAATGGAGGGGTTCTCTCGTGAAACCGACTGCGACCGCCATTCTGACGTATCTGTTCATCGCCACCGCCACTATCCGGGTTTCGGCGCAATGGTTCGAAACCACCGCCCCAGAGGGGGGTACCGTCAACTCCTTCGCCTGGTCCTCCGGCAGGCTCTACGCCGGCAACAATGACGGCGTCTTCCTCTCCTCCGATTCCGGCGCCACCTGGATGGCCCTCAATGAGGGACTGACGGACCGGCGCATCTGGTCGGTCGCCGTGCATAACGGAATGCTCTTCGCCGGCACCAACGACAGCGGGGCCTTTCGCAGTTGGGATGACGGCTACACCTGGGTGCGCATGAAGCACGGACTGGGCGACCGGCGCATCCGCGCTCTCGCCAGCGACGGCATGAACCTCTTCGCCGCCACCCTGGGGGGGGTCTTCCGCTCGGACGACAACGGCCTCTCCTGGCGGGCCGTCAATCAGGGGCTGACCAATCTGTTCGTCCGCACCCTACACTGCTGCGAAGGCAGGATCTGGGCCGGAACCCTGGGGGGTGGCATCTATTTCTCCAGCGACAGCGGCAGCACCTGGGAGCAGCGCAATGCTGGACTCGAGAATGTCAATATCATGTCCATCGCCTCGACCGGATCTCATCTCTTTGCGGGGACCTACGGCGGACTCTTTCTTTCCCTGGACGAGGGGCTGCAGTGGCACCAGATCGATCCCACTGGCGCCAATCCCTTGCCGCGGACGGGTGAGAAGGAGAATCCTGGTTCCCTTTCCCGGGAGCCCAAGACAGTCTACACCCTCGCCGTGCGGGGGCGCCATGTTTTCATCGGCATGATGGAGAATGGGGTCTATTTCACGGACGACGGCGGCCAGAGCTGGATCCCCTTGAATGAGGGATTGAGCCGGCTCTCCCTCTATTCCATTTTCACTTCGCCCTTCCACCTTTTTGTCGGCAAATACGGCGGAGGAGTGGGGCGCTACCCTCTGAGCGGGATTATCAGCTCTATCCGCCTCCCCGGGCGGGCGGCGTCGCGTTCCATCCAGCTGAGGCCGAATTATCCCAATCCCTTCAATCCGAGTACCACCATCACTTTCGAGATTCCGCAACTCGGGGGAGCCATGTCCGCTCTGAACAATGTCCGCCTCACGGTTTACGATCCCGCCGGCCGTGAGGTGGTCCAGCTGCTGGAGGGCTGGCGCGGGCCTGGCACCCATTCAGTCCAATGGGATGCCCGGGGCCTGCCGGCAGGCCTTTATCTCTGCCGTCTCAGCGCCGGCAGCCAGGTGCAGAGCAGGAAAATGCTCCTGGTGCGCTAAAGCCCCTTAAAGAGGAAAGTGCCGCGCTCCCTCGCCCGCCTGGCATAATTAACAGGCTACCCCCCGAAATCTCGTTCCCACCCAAAGATAATTAATTAAAAAAATGAATGTTATCTGCCATAAATACCTTGTAAAATAAATGGCCTCATGAAGAGGGCACAGGCTGTGTGTAGGCTGGAAATGGTATGGAGGGATTGGGGTACGCGACGCCAGGCGTCAGGTGGGAGCCAGATTTCGGGGGTACCCTGGCATAATTAATGCTTGTATTTGAGTCCGGATTGAAATAAATTTCAGCTGTGGAAAAGTGTACCCATTGCAGCGAGACAACATTGAAAAAAATGATGTGGATGATTGGGGTGGTGGTTTTTACGCTGGTCTCTTCTGCGCCGGGAGGAGAGAGGAGCGCAGGACTGGATCCGCTTCTTAAGCTGAAGCTCCTCAAAGGACGGTGGGGTTCCGAAGCCGGCCTCGGCAAAGCCGGGTCCGCTGAAAGTATCACCGTCATCGCCAGTGGGCAGTTCTCGGCGGAGGCCCTGGTTGAACGGGGCGCTCGAGTGCGCTGGCAGCGCGGTGACTTGGCCATCCTGACGGTCGAGCCGGGCCTTCTGGAGGAGGTGGCGGGGACCCCGGGTCTGCTTTACCTCGAAGCGGGCGTCAAATCACGTCCGGTGGCCGATGTCAGCATACCGGATGTCGGCGGCATCGCCGCCAGGAACGCCAGCGGGCTGGCCGGCAGGGGGGTGCTCATCGGCATCATCGATTCGGGCATCGACTGGCGCCACCAGGATTTCATCACCCCGGAGGGGGAGAGCCGCATCAGGGCGATTCTGGATCTGAGCGAGCCGGGGGACTATTACGGCGGCACCCTGATCACCGCGGCGCAGATCAAGGCGGCCCTGACCGCCGGCACGGAGCTGCCCACCCATGACTACAGCGGACACGGCACCCATGTCGCCGGCATCGCGGCCGGGGACGGCAGCAGCGGGGCGGGTCTGGGGAGTTATGCGGGCATGGCCCCGGAGGCCGGCCTGGTCATCGTCAAGGCCAGCCGTGATCCCTTCGTCTCCGAGTTCAGTTCCGAGGACCAGATGATCGCGATCGGATTCATCGACAGCGTGGCGGCTGCGGCCGGCATGCCCTGCATCATCAATCTCAGCTTCGGCACCACCTTCGGCGCCCACGATGGCACAGCCGCGGTGGAGCGCTATATCGATGCCCTCTCCGGACCGGGGCGCATTTTCGTCGCCGCTGCCGGCAATGAGGCTGACAAGAAGCATCATGCCCTGGTGAACCCCTCCTCCGGCACTGCCGGGATCTCCTTCACCATCCCCGCCTACACGCCCGCTGCGGGGAGCGGAAACGACTATCTCCTCCTTGACGGCTGGTATGACGGCGGCAGCCAGGCCGCTGTCACTCTCATCACCCCCGCTGATGAGACCATCGGCCCGGTCGGCTATGGCCGCTACTATTCGGGCAATACCCGCAGCGGCGAGGTCAACATCTGGAACGGTTTCTACGAGAGCGGCGAGGAGATCGTCAGCGGCCCCAATCCCTTCAACGGCGACCGGGAGTGCATCATCGAGATCAACGACGGGGCCGGCACGGCGCCGGCCGCGGGGGAGTGGAAGCTGCGCTTCAGCGGCAGCAGTGAGCGCCTCGATATGTGGATCGCCAGCGAAACCATGCCGGTCACCTTTTCGACGGGGAGCAGCGGTCAGACCACCCTCACCATCCCCGCCAGCGCCAAAAATATCATCGCGGTCGGAGCCTATACGACCAAGGAGAGCTGGGTCAATATCGATGGAGAAAACCTCACCCTCGATACCAAGGGGACGATCAAAATCGGGGATGTGACCGAATTCTCCGGTGCGGGTCCGACGCGCGACGGCCGCACCAAGCCCGAGCTGACCGCACCAGGCCGGATCATCGGCAGCTCCTTCTCCAGCGAGGCCGATCCCCTCTCCAGCTACAGCGTCTTCGCCTCTTCCAACGGAAGCTACCCCAACGCCTTCATCCTGCCCGACGGGGTGCACGGGCTTTCGCTCGGCACCAGCATGGCCGCGCCGCATGTGAGCGGCGCCATCGCCCTGCTCATGGAAAAGTATCCCGATCTTTCGGCCTCAGCCGCCCGTCAGGTGCTGATCCGCACCGCCCGCTCGATCTCCGGCACGTCCAAGGCTAACCAGTGGGGCTATGGCAAGCTCAACGCCGCGGCCTTGGTGAGCGTGAATCCCGACTCGCTGCCCGAGGAGGAGGAGGGCACCCTCTTCCTGCCCTATCCCAATCCCTTTATTATCTCGACGACTATCCCCTATCCTGTGCCCTCCGCGGACGGGAACGAAAAGGAGCCCGAGATCCTCGTTTACAATATTCTCGGCGAGCGCGTCCCGGCCCGGCTGTTCCGGCAGTCCGCCTCCTTCGGGCGGGGCGCTGTGGTCTGGTACGGCCGGACGATCTGGGAGAAAAGGGTGGCTGCAGGGGTCTATTTTGTTGTCTTTGTCTATGAGAACCGGCGCGTTGTGCGCAAGATTTGTCTGCTGCAGGGGTAAGCGGCGGGGCTGAAAGGTAGCGGATGATGGCATCAATTTCCGGGAAAAGGAGGGGTGGAGTGCGAGGACTCCTGGGCGCGGCTGCGGACAAGGCCGGCGCGATAAAAAGGAGCGTCAAATATCACATCGACCTCATCGCCCTGCGGCGGGAGGTCGAGCGGCTCTTTTCCGAACTGGGCGGCAGGACCTACGAGCTGCTCTCCCGTGATCCCGAAGCCGCGATCGGCCGGGATCCCGAAATCCTGGAATGGATGAAACAGCTGCAGGAGTATGATGCCCGCCTGCACGCCAGGAAGAACGAGCACGGGGAGGAGGCGCCCGGGGAGTAATTTGCAGGAGGCGCCATGGCCGGACCGGCAGATTCGGCGCTCGAGGCAACCTATCATCATCTCTGGCGGGGTCCCGTACTGACGGGGCGCGAGCTCTTCACCCTGGAGGGTCACAGGATTGAAATAGTCGAGAGCGGCAGCGCCAATCCCGATGCCGGCCCTGACTTTCTGGCCGCCCTGCTCCGCATTGACGGCGAACTCGTCCGCGGCGATGTCGAGATTCATACCCGCGCGCGCGACTGGTATCTTCACCGCCACCACAAAGATCCCCGCTACAACCGTGTCATCCTCCATGCCGTCGTCCACCCCTCTCCGGCCGGATTCACCGCCCGCCGCCAGGACGGGACCGCCATCCCCACCCTCCTCCTCGACGCCGCTGTCCTCCCCGCAGAGCCTGTGCCCGCCATGGCCGAGTCTGCGCCCCCCTCCCGCTGTCCCCTCGCCGACCTCCCAGCCGGCTGCCTCCTCGCCCTCCTCGATCAGGCGGGCATGGAGCGCCTGGAAATGCATGCGGCCCGCTTCCTGGAGATGCGGGAGAAGGCGGGGTGGGAGGAGATCCTCCATGCCGGACTGTTCGACGCCCTCGGCTACGGCAAAAACCAGCTCCCCTTCCGACGGCTGGCTGCTCTTCTGCCGGCCGCCGTGCTTCATGCCTGGACGGCCGGGATGGATGAAGAAGAGGCCGTTATTGGCGCCGAGGCACTGCTCTTTGGCGCCGCCGGACTGCTGCCGCCGCCCGCGCTTCCCGATGGTGAAGAGCCCGCGCCCGGTGAGGATCCGGAGACTCCCGGCGGCCACCTGGCCAGGCTGCGGGAATACTGGCGCCGGGGCGGGGGGGAGCTCCACCTCGATCCGATGCCGGCCGAAGCCTGGCAGTTTTTCCGGCTGCGCCCCTGTAATTTTCCCACCCGCCGGGTGGCCGCGGCGGCGAGGCTGCTCACCCGTTTCCGCCGGCGGGGGCTTTTGCATGAGCTGATCGCCGTCGTTCGTGCTGCGCGCTTTGATCCGGGCGGAGCCATCCTCGCCCTCAATGAGCTGGCCGTGGTCGAGGTCGAGGGCTACTGGGCCAGCCATCACGATCTGGAGGCCCGGCGGCCGGCGCCCCGGGCCAGACGGCGGGTGCGGCTGGTGGGGCGAGGACGCAGCCGCGAGATCGCCGTCAATGTCTTTCTGCCGGGGTTGCTGGCGTTTGCGCGCGAGAGCGAGGACGGCCGGCTCTCGGCGGCCGTGCGGGCGCTCTATATCGCCAGTCCGCGCCTGCCGGAGAACGACCTCACCCGCCGGATGCGTAAAAAGCTCTTCGGCGGGAGCGGCGGCGGGGCTGCACCGGGGCTTCAGGGGGCGGGGGCCGTCCGGCAGCAGGGATTGATCCAGCTGGCGCAGATGCGCTGCCGCCGCAATGAGTGTGAGCACTGCCTGGCTCTCTCCCCACCGGAGGAAAAGCGGCAGCCCCGGCCGTGATTCGCCCCGGCTTCGGCGTCAAGGTATCCTTTTTATTGACTTTTGGACAATTAATAAGTAAATTAACAGGTTTTCAAGTAAACGTTTTCCGACAGTCGGGCCGGAAGCCGGCCGGAAGGCAAGGTGATGAGCGAGGCAGGATATCCCGCAGCGCAGGAACCGGAGCGGAGCCAGGAGGCGGAAGCCGGCACACTCTACCTGGTCAGCACGCCGATCGGCCATTTGCGCGACATCAGCCTGCGCGCCCTCGACATCCTCAGCCAGGTCGACCTCATCGCTGCCGAGGATACACGCACCAGCAGGGTTCTCCTGCAGCATTACCGGATTCAAACGCCCCTCACCAGCTATCACGACCATAACGAGGAGCGGGTGGCCCCCGCATTGGTGGGCCGGCTGCGGGAGGGGAAGAGCCTGGCCCTGATCACCGATGCCGGCACACCTGGCATCTCGGATCCCGGCTTTTACCTCGTGCGCGCCGTGCTGCAGGCCGGCCTCAGGGTCGTCGCCATCCCCGGCGCCACCGCTTTCATTCCGGCCCTGGTCGCTTCGGGCCTGCCCGCTGACCGCTTCGTCTTTGAGGGCTTTCTCCCCCACAAGAAGGGCAGGCAGACGCGGCTCAAACTGCTCCAGGATGAGGTGCGCACCATCATCTTTTACGAGTCCCCGCAGCGGCTCGAACGCCTCCTCCGCGAACTCCAGGTCCACCTCGGCGACCGCCCGGCGGCCATCGCCCGGGAGATCAGCAAAAAGTTCGAAGAGATCCGGCGCGGCACCCTCTCCGAACTGATCGCCGGCGCGGAGCAGATGGTCAAAAAAGGTGAATTTGTTCTGATCGTGGCCGGCCGTCCACGCAATGCCAAGGAAGCGAGTGAGTAAAGACCATGAAAATCGAACTGATCCCTCCTGCTGTCAAGAACGGTTTCAAGCGCATGCTTCAGCCCCTCATCGGCGGGCTGGTGCGCTTCCGTCTCAATCCCAACTGGTTCACCACCCTCTCCTTTTTTGTCGTCATTCTCTCGGCCGTCGCCTTCGCCCGCGGCTCCCTGCGCTGGGGCGCCTTTTTGCTTCTGCTCGGCGGCCTGCTGGATATGGTTGACGGGGCGGTGGCCCGGGCCTCCAATCGCGTCACCCGTTTCGGGGCGCTCTACGATTCGGTGCTGGACCGCTATGCCGAGATCGCGGTTTTTTTTGGGATCGCCTATTATTTTGTCCACAAGATCGGCGAGGGGAGTGAACACGCCAATATCATCAGCATGGTAGTATTTCTCGCCATGGCCGGCTCCCTGATGGTCAGCTATGTCCGTGCGCGCGCCGAGGGGCTCGACTTTGACTGCCGGGTCGGATTTCTGCAGCGTCCGGAACGTCTCATCCTCATCAGCCTGGGGGCTCTGCTCAATGACAGCTGGCTGATGGTAGCCCTGATGGTGATTGCCTTTTTTGCCAACCTTACGGCAGTTCAAAGGCTTGTTCATATCTGGAGATCGGAAAAGAGCACCAGGAGAAACACTCTGCCCCCCGATATTCCTCATGAATAGGCAAACCTTAAAAGATGAAGGAGTGACAAGGTCATGGAAAAAGGAGTAGCGATAGAGAAGGCGGAGGGGAAACTGGGCGTCATGCTGGTCGGTTTGGGCGCCGTGGCGACTACGGTGGTAGCCGGTGTCGAGCTCGTGCGCAAGGGGCTGGCCAAACCGATCGGGTCGCTCACCCAGATGAGCACCATCCGCCTCGGCAAACGCACTGACAACCGCTTTCCCAAGATCAAGGATTTTGTCCCCCTCGCCGATCTGGATGATATCGTTTTTGCGGCCTGGGATATTTTTGCGGACAGCGCCTATGATGCAGCGCTTGCGGCCGGCGTGCTCACCACCGAGGATATTGAAAAGATCCGTCCCGAGCTGCAAGCCATCAAGCCGATGAAGGCGGTTTTCAATGATTATTATGTCAAACGCCTGCACGGCACCCACATCAAGAGCGGCAAGAACAAGATGGATCTGGCCGAGCAGCTCAAGCAGGATATCGCCGCTTTTAAAAAAGAGCACCATCTCTCCCGCGTGGTCGTGGTCTGGTGCGCCAGCACCGAGATCTATCAGGAGCACGATCCGGTCTACGATTCGGTCGAGGCCCTGGAGAAGGCGATGCGTGAGGATCACATCGCCATCCCCCCGAGCATGATCTACGCCTATGCGGCCATCACTTCCGGAATACCCTTCGCCAACGGCGCACCCAACATCACCATCGACATCCCCGCCATGATCGAACTGGCCAAGCGCCACAACGTGCCCGTCTGCGGCAAGGATTTCAAGTCCGGCCAGACCTTCATGAAGACCCTGATCGCTCCCGGCCTCAAGGCCAAGCAGATCGGCGTCTCCGGCTGGTTCTCCACCAACATCCTCGGCAACCGCGACGGCGAGGTTCTCGACGATCCCGAATCCTTCAAGAGCAAGGAAGTTTCCAAGCTTTCGGTGCTGGACACCATTTTCCAGCCCGAGCACAATCCGGATCTCTACTCCAATGTCTACCACAAGGTGCGCATCAACTACTACCCGCCGCGCGGCGACAACAAGGAGAGCTGGGACAATATCGATATCTTCGGCTGGCTTGGCTATCCCATGCAGATCAAGGTTAATTTCCTCTGCCGGGACAGCATTCTGGCCGCTCCGATCGCACTCGACCTGGCCCTGCTGCTGGACCTGGCCCACCGTGCCCATATGAAGGGCATCCAGGAGTGGCTCTCGTTCTTTTTCAAGAGTCCCATGACCGCGCCCGGCCTCTATCCGGAGCACGATGTCTTCATTCAGCTCATGAAACTCAAGAACACCCTGCGCCATCTGCGCGGTGAAGAGCTGATCACCCATCTGGGACTGGAGTACTACGACTGACATCGTCCGCTGACCCGGAGCCGGCTGCTCCCCGCCGCAAGGCGGGGAGCATGTGCCAGGCTTCGATACGGTGCGGGCCTAATCAAAGCCAGACTGAGCGCGCTTGAAAAAAACGAACCCCATAGCGACCTTTCTCAAGACCTCCCTGCCGGCCGTGTTCGACCTCTCCTCCCAGACCCTGATGTGGACGGTGGAAGCGATCTTCATCGGCCGGCTGAGTGCGGAGGCCTTTGCCGGGGTTGGCATGGCGCTCCAGATCATCGTGGTCTTCCTCTCGCTGCTGTTGACCTTCGTCATGGGCGCCAGCATCATCATGAATCGCCACCTGGGCGCCCGCGATTTCTGGCAGGCCAACCATATCTTCGGCCAGACCATGATGATCGGCATCGTCATGTCTGTTGTCTTTGCCCTGATCTGGTATTCCGGGGCGATCCATATTTTCAAGCTGATCGAGGAGGGCGAGGGGGCCCTGGCCCAGAACGCAGGAGTCACCTATCTGCGCACCCTGGCCCTCTTCGCCCCGCTGCTGATCACCAATTTTATCGCTGTGGGGATCATCCGGTCGACCGGCGACACCCGCCACTCGATGATGGTCAATGTGCTGATCAACGGCATCAATCTGTTGCTCTGCCCGACCCTGATCTTCGGCTGGTTCGGCTTGCCGCGGCTGGAAGTGCGGGGGGCGGCCCTCGCCGTGGGCATAGCCCACAGCATCGGCTTTTTCGTCACCTTTTATCTGCTGCGCCGGCGCAAGGTCTCGATCTTTCTCTCGTTTCGCGAATTGGCCAAGCCCAACTGGAACAGCTTCAAACTGCTCTTCAAATCCGGCTGGCCGACCACAGTTGAGCAGCTGACCTGGGCCCTGGGGCAGCTGGTGGTGACCGGCTATACCGCCAAGATCGGGGTGGTCGTCCTCTCCACCCAGACCATATTCGTACGCATCCAGTCGGTGCTCTCGATGGTCTATATGGGCTTCAGCCTGGCGGCGATGGCGACGATGGGCAAGAATCTGGGCGCCGAAGACAACGCCCTCGCTTACCGCATGGCCCGCACCGCGCACCGGGTGATGGGGGTTTTTGTTCTGATCATCGTCGCGGCGATGGTCCTTTTTTCGAGCACCCTGATCAGCATCTTTACAACCGATCCGGCGGTGAAGGAGTTGGGGCGGCTGGCGATCATCTTTTTCGCAGCAGCGCAGATCCCCAAGGCGCTCAACAACGTCATTTCGGGCAATCTGCGCGGCGTCGGCGACCTGAGTTGGCTGATGTGGCTCACAATCATCTTCGTCCTCATCTTTGAGATCGGCTTTAATTATGCCTCCGCCTTTGTTTTGGGTTGGGGACTCTTCGGGGTCTGGGGCATCCAGTGTCTCGATGAGACCATCCGCTTCGGCCTGAATTATATCCGTTTCGCCACCGGCAGCTGGCGCAAGGCGGCGGCATGACGGCGCAGGAGGCGAAGGGGCTGCTGGTCACCTTCGAGGGGGTGGACGGCTCCGGCAAATCAACCCAGGCGGCTCTTTTTGTCGAACGCCTTGCCCAGGCGGGAGTGCCCCTGCTCGCCCTGCGCGATCCGGGCGCCAATGCCATTTCGGAGCGCATCCGCGCCATCCTGCTCGATCGCTCCCTCGCCGAGATGTCGCCCTGGAGCGAACTCTTGCTCTATGAAGCGGCGCGGGCGCAGATGACCGGGCAGCAGATCATCCCGGCCCTGGCGGAGGGCCGGATGGTGGTCTGCGACCGCTACTACGATTCGACCACTGCCTATCAGGGCTACGGCCGGCAGCTGGAGCTCGATCTCGTGCATCAGGCCAATCGCATCGGTTCCTGCGGCCTGGTGCCCGACGTCACCTTTCTCATCGACGTCGAGCTGGAGGTGGTCCGGCGCCGCCTCTCGGCGCGCGACTCTGACGCCGACCGCATGGAGGCTGCGGGCCTCGATTTTCACGACCGGGTGCGGCAGGGCTATCTGGAGCTGGCCGCCTCGGCACCCGAACGGGTCTATGTCATTCCGGGAAACCGGCCGATAGAGCCGATCCAGCGCCATATCTGGCAGTTATTCATCAACAGATTCCAGCGGCACCTCAACCGCCCTGGAGAGGAGAATGCATGAAAGTAAATCGTCCCCTGCTTTGGTTGCTGCTGGTCCTTTTATCCAGCCTTCCCCTCAGCGCTCAGGTCGCTGATGCCGCCGCAGAGGCGAAGCAGGATCCCTATTACCAGGCGATGAAGAATATCCGGCTTTTCGGCCAGATCTATCAGGAGATCAACGACCGCTATATCCAGGAGATCGACCCCGAAAAGTTCATCCGCGCCGGCATCAACGGCATGCTCGACCGCCTCGATCCCTATACCGTTTTTCTCGAAGAGGATGGCAAGGATGAGCTCGAGATCATCACCCGCGGCAGGTATTTCGGCGTGGGGATGCGCATCCAGATCCGCAATGGCTGGGCGACAGTCGGTGAACAGCCCTTCCCGGAGAGTCCCGCCGCCCGCGCCGGCATCCGCGAGGGGGACCAGATCATCGAGATTGACGGCAAGAGCACCCGCGGAGTGAAACTCTCCGAGACCGCCCACCGTCTGCGCGGCACTGAAAAGGGCAGCGAAGTGGTGGTCAAGATCCGCCGCGTCGGCGAGGAGCATCCCCTCACTTTCACCCTCCTCCGCGATGAGATCAAGGTGACCGACATTCAGTACAGCGGCATGGTTGCCCCGGGAATCGGATTGATCAAGCTGAGCAGCTTCAACAGGTCGGCGGGCGATCAGATCCGCGACGAGGTGCAGAAGCTCAAGGACCAGGGGCTGGAGGGACTGATCCTCGACCTGCGCAGCAATCCGGGTGGACTGCTCGAGGCGGCTGTCACCGTGACCGAGAACTTTGTCGCCCGGGGCGACATGATCGTCTTCACCGAGGGGCGCGGGGAATACCGCCGCCAGGAGCACCGTGCGCGCAAGGAGCCGGTGCTGGGCAGCCTGCCCCTGGTCGTCCTTGTCGACGGCTACAGCGCCTCCTCCTCGGAGATCGTCGCCGGCGCGATCCAGGACCTCGACCGCGGGGTGCTTATTGGCAGCCCGACCTTCGGCAAAGGCCTGGTGCAGACGGTGATCCCCCTCGATCGCCAGGGGGACACCCAGCTGAAAATTACGACCATGCAGTATTTCACCCCGAGCGGCCGCAACATCCAGAAACCCGAGGTCTTCAATTATGGCCCGCAGTCGGTTTTTCTGAACGGGACCAGCGAGGAGAGCGGGGAAGAAGAGGGGATGGCGGAGGATCCGCAAGCCGATGAAGAGGAGGAGAGCGGCCCCGCAGCTGTCGATTCCGCCCCGGCGGAGAAAAAGCAGGAGGCCCCGGCCAAAAGCTATCTGACCCGCAACCAGCGCACCGTGCTCGGGGGAGGCGGCTTGAAACCCGATGTCGAGATCACTCCCGAAGTGATGAGCCGGTATGAACTGGAGCTGCTGCGGCGCTCGATGTTCTTCAACTTCAGCCTCGACTATGCCGCCGCCCATCCGGATCTGCCGGGCAGTTTCGAGGTGGATGACGCCCTGCTCGAGGAGTTCAACGCTTTTTGCCGGGAGAAGAAATTCGATTACAAGCCGGAGGGCTATACCGAGCTGGAAAAGCTCGAAAAAAGCGCCCGGGAGGGAGGCTGGCTGCCCCAGATCGCCAGACATCTCGAGGCCGTCAAGACCGAGTTCGAGGCGGTGAAGGAGCGGGACCGTCTGGCGTCGAAAGAGGATCTCAAGCTGGCCTTGAAGACCGAGATCGCCGGCAAACTCTTCGGTCGCGACGATTATTACCGGACCCTGTTTGCGGCCGATCCGTGCGTGATCAGGGGCATTGCGGTGCTGAAAAACGCGGAAGAATACAACAGGCTTTTAGGCAACACCAAAAAATAACCCAACCAATCACCATGGCATTTCAGGAGGCTTGAATGTCCAAGACCAAATATGTCTATTCCTTCGGCGGCGGCAAGGCTGAAGGAACAGCCAAGATGAAGGAACTGCTCGGCGGCAAGGGCGCCAACCTGGCGGAGATGGCCAACCTCGGCATCCCTGTCCCCGCCGGCTTTACCATCACCACCGAGATGTGCACTTACTATTACGCCCACGGCAAAAAGAATCCCCCCGAGCTGGTGAAGGATGTCGAGGCTGCCCTGGCTGCGGTCGAAAAGATCATGGACGCCCGCTTCGGCGATGTCCAGGACCCCCTTCTGCTCTCGGTCCGCTCCGGCGCGCGCAGCTCCATGCCGGGCATGATGGAGACCGTCCTCAATGTCGGTCTCACCAGCAAGACCATCAAGGGTTTGATCAAAAAGACCGGCAACGAGCGTTTCGCCTACGACGCCTATCGCCGCCTCATCATGATGTACTCCGATGTGGTGATGGAAAAGGCTGCCGGCATCGAGCCGGCAGAGGGCAAGGGCATCCGCCATCAGCTCGAGCACATCATGGCCAAACTGAAAAAGGCCAAGGGCTACGATTCTGATACCGACATGACCGCCGAAGACCTCAAGAAGCTGGTCGAGGAGTTCAAGGCCAAGATCAAAGAGGTGCTGGGCAAATCCTTCCCCGATGATCCGCACAAGCAGCTCTGGGGCGGCATCAACGCCGTCTTCCAGTCCTGGAACGGCCGCCGCGCCATCGCCTACCGCCGCATCGAGGGCATTCCCGATGAGTGGGGCACCGCTGTCAACGTCCAGGCCATGGTATTTGGCAACATGGGCGACACCTCCGCGACCGGCGTGGCCTTCACCCGCAATCCGGCCACCGGCGAGAACAAGTTCTACGGCGAGTGGCTGATCAACGCCCAGGGCGAGGATGTCGTCGCCGGCATCCGCACCCCGGCGCCCCTCAACGAGGCGACCAAGAATGAGCAGAACAAGCACATGGCCTCGCTGCAGAAAGCCATGCCCAAGACCTACTCCCAGCTCGACAAGATTCGCCTTGGCCTCGAGGACCATTTCAAGGATATGCTCGACATCGAGTTCACCATCCAGGAAGGCAAACTCTGGATGCTGCAGTGCCGCGTCGGCAAGCGCACCGGCACCGCGGCCCTCAACATGGCCATGGATATGCTGAAAGAGAAGATGATCGATGAAAAGACCGCGGTCATGCGCCTCGCGCCCGCCCAGCTCGACGAACTCCTCCATCCCATCGTCGATCCCGCCGCCGAGAAAAAGGCCGCCCCGCTCGCCAAGGGTCTGCCTGCGGGTCCCGGCGGCGCCACCGGCCAGATCGTCTTCACCGCGGCGGATGCCGTGGCCTGGGCCAAAGCAGGCAAGAAGGTCCTGCTCGTCCGCGAAGAGACCAATCCTGAAGACGTCGAAGGCATGCGAGCGGCCGAGGGCATCCTCACCGGACGCGGCGGCATGACCTCCCACGCCGCTCTCGTCGCCCGCGGCTGGGGCAAGTGCTGCATCGTCGGCTGCTCCGCTCTCCATATCGAGACCGCCAAAAAAATCCTCAAGATCGACGGCAAGGAGTACAAGGAAGGCGACTGGTTCACCCTCAACGGCACGCGCGGCCATGTCTACCCCGGCCAGCTGGCGATGATGAGCGCTTCCGAAAATCCCCGCTTCCTCAAATTCATGAAGCTGGTGGACAAGAACCGGCGCATGAAGGTGCGCACCAACGCGGATACCCCCGAGGACGCCAAAAAGGCCCTCGAGTTCGGCGCCCAGGGCATCGGCCTCTTCCGCACCGAGCACATGTTCTACGGCAAGAATTCGGAGAAACCCCTCTTTGCCCTGCGCAAGATGATCATCTCCAAGACCGAGGCCGAGCGCCGCAAGGCGGTCGATGAGCTCTTCCCCTATGTCAAGAAGAGCATCAAGGAGACCATGGAGGTCATGAACGGCCTGCCCGTCACCATCCGCCTCCTCGATCCCCCGCTCCATGAATTCGTGCCCCAGGAAGACAACAAGCGCACCGAGCTGGCCAAGGCGCTGGGTATCGACAAGGCCGAGTTTGTCAAGCGCGTCGAGGCCCTGCACGAAACCAACCCGATGATGGGCCACCGCGGCGTCCGCCTCGGTGTCACCTTCCCGGAGATCACCGAGATGCAGGTCCGCGCCATCCTCGAGGCGACCGTGGAGCTGGTCAAGGCTGGCGTCAAGGTGCTGCCCGAGATCATGGTTCCGGTGGTCTGCCATGAACGCGAGCTGGTCGACCAGCGGGCGATCGTGGAACAGGTCTACAAGGAGGTCTGCGCCAAATACAAGGTCAAGGCCATCCAGTACATGTACGGCACCATGATCGAGATTCCACGCGCGGCCCTGCAGGCCGGCAAGATCGCCGGCGCAGCCGAGTTCTTCTCCTTCGGCACCAACGACCTGACCCAGATGGGCTTTGGCTTCTCCCGCGACGACATCGGCGGCTTCGTCCCCGATTACGTCGAGAAGAGAATCCTGCCGGCCGATCCTTTCAATATCCTCGACCAGGAGGGCATCGGCGAGCTGATCGAGATCGGCATTGAGCGCGGGCGCAAGGCGCGTCCGGGCCTCAAGGTCGGCATCTGTGGCGAACACGGCGGCGAGCCCGCTTCGGTGGAGTTCTGCCACCGCGCGGGCATGGATTATATCTCCTGCTCGCCCTATCGCGTCCCCATCGCCCGTCTGGCTGCGGCCCAGGCGACGATCCGCGAAAAGAAGTAAATCATTTGTAAACCGTCACCAGCCCCGGGGCTCCGAAAGCCCCGGGGTTTTTTATCGTCCCTTGGTGAGAGCTACCCTTAACCATGTCCACACAACTGCGCATATTTTGTGATTTTGACGGCACCATCGCCCAACGCGATGTCGGCAACCTCGTCTTCGGCCACTTTGGCAGCGAGAGCCACTGGTGGGGGCTGGTCGAACTCTGGCAGCAGGGCCGGCTCGAGGGGCGGGAGATGTGGCGCCGTCAGGCCGAGGTGATGCGCCTGACCGAGACGGAGCTGCACGAGTTTCTCGCCCCTCTGGCCATCGATACCTCCTTCGGCATGCTGGCCGGCTTTGCCCGGCAAGAGGGAATACCCGTCACCATCGTCAGCGACGGCATGGATGCCTATATCGCCCCCATCCTGGCTGCGCACGGATTCGGCGATCTTCCCCTGCGCACCAACCGGATGGTGCTGACGCCCGAGGGCGCTGTCCGGGTCGAATTCCCCTGGTCCGGCCAGGGCTGCGGACAGTGCGCCAACTGCAAGGGGCTTCACGTGCGCCGGGAGCGGCTGCCGGGAGAGACCACCGTCTACATCGGCGACGGCCCTTCCGATATCTGCGGCGCCCGCGAGGCCGACATCGTCTTTGCAAAAAAGCAGCTCCTGGCCTGGTGCAGGGAGAACAGCCATCCGCATTACCCCTTCACCTCTTTCGCCGACATCCATGACCATTTGCAGGGGCTGCTCAAGCGGTAAAGGGAACCGCTGCGGCGATTTCTTCCCCCAAAAAGCATTGACTTGGACGGGGTGATTTTGTAAGTTTCCCTGAGGAAAGGAGATTCAAGTGGAGATACAGTTTTTTGGCGGCGCGCGTTCAGTGACCGGAACCATGCATGTATTGATTGTACGGGGGAAAAAAATTTTACTGGACTGCGGACTTTATCAGGGGAAGCGCGACGAGGCCTTTGAGCGCAACCGCCAGCTCCCCTTCGATGCCGCGAGCATAGATGCCATGGTGCTCTCCCACGCCCATATCGACCACAGCGGCAACATCCCCCAGCTGGTCAAGCTCGGGTTCACCGGGAATATTGTCTGCACCCATGCCACCCGCGATCTCTGCAGCATCATGCTGCAGGATTCGGGATACATCCAGGAGAAGGACGCCGAGTACGTCAACAAGCGGCGGGCTCGCAAGGGGCAGAGGCCGGTGGAGCCCCTTTACACGGCGCGTGACGCCGTCAAGGCGATGAACCAGTTCTTCAGCGTCGGGTACGAACGCAAGGTGCAAATCGCCGACGGGGTGTCGGTCACCTTTCATGACGCAGGGCATATCCTCGGCGCAGCCATCTCCGCCCTGGACATCAATGATGACGGCAAGTCCATTCGTCTGGTCTTCAGCGGCGATCTGGGGCGGCCGGGCCAGCCCATCCTGCGTGACCCAGCCATCCTCCGTGAAGCGGACATCCTCTTCACCGAGAGCACCTATGGCGGCCGTTTCCATGATGATTTTGCCACTCTGAACCAGAAGCTGGCGCAGGTGGTCAACCAAACCATCAATCGCGGCGGCAAGATCATTGTCCCGGCCTTTTCGGTGGGCCGTACGCAGGAGATCGTCTACGCCCTGCATCAGCTCACCCTGGCGAGTGAAATCCCGGAGCTGCCGATCTTTGTAGATTCACCGCTCTCACTCAATGCCACCGAGGTTTTCCGCGCCCATCCCGAATGCTACGACGAGGAGACGGCGGACTTTCTCGAGAGCACCAACGACGTCTTTGGCTGGAATCGTCTCCGCTACATCCGTACCGCCGAGGAGTCCAAAAAGATCAACGAGATCAAATCCCCCTGCGTGATCATCTCGGCCTCGGGCATGTGCGAAGCCGGCCGGATCCTGCACCACTTGCGCAACAATATCGAGGATGAGCGCAACACCATCCTGGTGGTCGGATTCATGGCCGAGAACACCCTCGGCAGACGGCTGGTCGAGAGAGAGCCGACGGTCAAGATCTTCGGGGAAGAGTTCACTCTGGCCGCCGAGGTGGTCAAACTGAACGCCTTTAGCGCCCACGCCGACCAGGACGAGCTGGTCACCTGGATCAGCCATTTCAACCGTGAGCATCTCGAGCATCTCTTCATCCTGCACGGAGAGTATGACCAGTCCCAGGCCCTGGCGCATGCCCTGGGCGGACTGGGCCTGAACGAGGTCACCATCCCCGAGCGCGGGGAGTGGCTGGAGGTCTAGCCGGATATGAAAAAGCCCGGCGCTCTGTCAGCAAGCCGGGCTTGAGCAGCGGCCCCCGCCTGCTCAGCAGGAGGGGGGCCGAATGCAGCAAGAGCCTATTTTTCGAGGATGTTTTTATAAACCTGGGCGTGCGCCGGATCGATGACCATCAGGGTGCGCAGGGGAGATTTGTCCATGGCGCGGCGGAATACCTCCACCATTTCGATATAGTGGGCGTTCAGGAACATCTTGGCATATTCATTTTCGGGGTCCTTGGAGATGATTTTGTCGAGCATCTCCACCGCCCTGGCGATGAACTGGCGCGCCTTGACATTGTCCTCCTTGACCAGCGAGAGACCGTAAAAGTAATAGTCCACCATCTCCCGGAAGGGAACATGCTGATCACTGGTTAGATAGGTGATCTGTTCCACCCTGCGATCCCAGCCCTCAATGTACCGACCCAGACCGAACTTGGCTTGTTCTGCGATGGTCTTCGCCTTTTGAAAATACTCCGTGCCGCCCAGAGTCGCCCACTTGTCGAATTCCATGCCCAGGAAAACATAGACGAAGTAATCGAGCATGATGGTGAAGGAGTTGAGCGTGCTTTCATCGTGATTGAGCATGTCGGTGCTTTGATAGGCGAAGCGCCAGCGCTTGTCGCTGAGCTGCATGTCATATTTGTTGCTCATGACGATCTGGCCCCGGTAGCGCTCTTCGGCGCTGGTGCTCATATCCTCAAGGATGATCTGGATGTCGAGATAGAGCACGGTGTTCCAGGGGTCGTTGGTCCAGGTATAGGCGTTGAGATAGTGCTCGACCTTTTCCTTGAAATCACGCAGTTTTTCCTGCCGGTCCAGCGGCAGGGTGCGCAAGTCGGTGGTCACGACCGCTTCGATGCGCTGCGCGGAGGCCGTGACCGCGGTGATGAGCAGCAGCACGAGGACGAGTGGGGTGAAGAGGGTTCTTTTATTGAGAGGGACCTTCATGAAAGACTCCGAATCCGTGACTGTACGCCGCCCGGCGGGGTGGCGGTTGCAAGGGTGCTATAATATTCAACATTTATCCGATTTAAGCAAGCATTTTCCGCTCTTCTGTATACGCGCGTGGGCCTTCTGCCGTTCCATTCCCCTCGTTCTTCTGTTCCTGCTCGCGCCCGCTGTGGTGGGGGCCATCGGTGAGCCTCCCCCTGGCGGCCGCTGGCTGGCCATGGGCGGCTCCGGCGTTGCCAGCACGGCCCTGCGCGAGGCCTGGGCGCAGAACCCGGCCGCCCTGCCCTTCGCACCGGCCTGGCACTGGAGCAGCAGCGCCGGCCGCCCCTTCGGCCTGGCCGAGCTGACCAGCTGGCAGTGCGGGGGCGGCCTCGCCCGCAAAAACCGGGGCCTGGCCCTGGCAGCCGGCGGCCAGGGCATCGACCTCTGCCGCGAAACTACATTGGCCCTCGCCGTCGGCCGCGCCTTCTCCAACGGGGCCGCCTTCGGCATCGCCCTGCGCCGGGTGGGGATCGCCATCGAACGTTACGGTTCCGCCAGCACCCTGCTTTGCGATTTCGGCGGGCAGCTGCGCTGCTCCGCGGAGCTGCGGATTGGCTTTTGCCTGCACAATCCCTTTGCCGCCGCCATCGGCCGCTGCCGCGAAGAGATCCCGCCCTCCCTGCAGAGCGGCATCGCGCTGCAGCTCTCACCCTCCGCCTCGCTCTGCACTGATCTCTATTTCGAAAAGGGGCTGCCCCTCGAGCTGCGCTGCGGCGCCGAGCAGCTGCTCGGGGAGGTTTTCGCCCTGCGCGCCGGTTTTTCTTCCGCCGGATGGCGCCTGGCCGGGGGCTTTGCCCTGCGTTTCCGGCGCATCTCCGTCGAGTACGGCATGATGACCCATTCCTGGCTGGGACTGAGCCACCAGTGCTCCCTCTGTTTTCATCCCGGCCGCCGCTGAGGGGAGGGAGATGAAGCCATGCGCTGCCACGTCCTCTTTCTCTGCCTCCTCCTGCCCGCGCTGGCTGCGGGCCAGGAGGAGGATTGGGAAATGCTCGTCGATCCGGAGCTGGAGGAGGAGCGGGCTGAGGAACTGCTCGAGTTCTTTGAGTGGCGCCGGAGCGATCCTCTCGACATCAATCACGCCAGGCTCGGCGACTGGCTGCAGTTCCCCTGGGTCGATGCGGTGGCGGCCAGGGCTATCCTCGCCGAACGGCGGCGGCGGGGCTCCTTCCGCCGGCTCTCCGACCTCGAGTCCATCGCGGAGCTTTCACCAGTGGCCTATCGCCGGCTGCTCCCCTATCTGCGCTGTTCCGCGTCGCGGGGGAGCAGCTGGAAGGCGGAGGGCCGCCACCGTTGGGGGCTGGCCTGGCCGGCCGATTCCACCGGCGGTGCCGACCGCTTTGAGGGGGACGGCTCGCGCAGCTATCACCGGTTCGGTCTGGGGCTAGCGGACCGCCTGCAGGCCGGAGTGGTTTGCGAGAAAGACCCGGGCGAGTCCTCGCCGGCCGATCTGCTCCGGGCGGGCGGGATGTGGCAAATGCCCTGGCTGAGCGGCCGGCTCTGTTTGGGCTCCTTCACCCTCGAAAGCGGCCGCGGACTGCTTTTTGCCCGCCCCGGGAGTTGGGGAAGAACCACTGATCCGGTGGCCGCGCTGCGCCCCCGCGAGGCGGTGCTGCGTCCCTCCCTCTCGGCGGCCGAGAGCGGAGGCCGGCAGGGGGCCGCCCTTGCCTTCGAGCAGGGTGGAGCCGAGCTTTTTATCTTTACCTGCCGCGGCTTCTGGGACGCCACCGTGGAGGAAGGGCGGGTGACTGCCCTGCAGTGGAGTGGGCTGCACCGGACCGGGACGGAGGCGGCCAAAAAGGGGCGGCTGGGCGCTGATGAGTACGGAGTGATGATCCAACGCCGGTTCGGCGCCTCGCTGCGCCTTGGCGCCGCCTGGCAGGAAGCGCGCTACTCCCTCCCCCTGGCGCCGGATTCATCCCTCGAAAACATTCATCGCTTTGCAGGACAGGAGAACTGGAACGGCGGATTCGAGGCGCGCCTCAGCCTCGCGGGGGCGGACGCTTTCGCGGAATGGGCCCGCAGCCGCAGCGGAGGATCGGCCCTGGAGGCGGGTGTGACTGTGCAGGCCGGCAGGGTGGAGGGGGTCGCGCGGCTGCGCTCCTGCAGTCCGGATTATCACCGTCTCCTCGGCTCCGACAGCGAAGAACCCCGCAACGAAGAGACTCTTTATCTGGCCCTGCAGGCGGAGCTGCCGCGGCTGCGACTGGCGGCCTGGTATGACGTGAGCCGCAACCCTGCCAGCGCCTGGCGCCGGCCCATGCCCCTGATCCCCGCTCACGAGACGGCGGTGATGGCCGCATGGCAGCCGCTCACCGATCTCAGCCTTTTTCACCGTTTGCGCTGGCGAAGCTGGTCGCTGATTGAAAACAGCACGGGTCCCTTCGGCAACAGCGTGAAACGCTGGCGCGACCGCCTGCTCTGGAGCGCCCTCGGTCAGATGGAGTACAAGACGGGAGGGCTGGCCTGGCGGGTGCGCCTCGAATACCGCCGCTTCAGCATCGGCAGGGCCGGCACGGAACTGCCCGCAGTGCCGGACAGCAGCGGCTGGATGCTCTGCCAGCAGCTCAGCCTGGAGCTGGGGCGGGGAAGCCGTGTGACGGCGCGCTATCTTTTTCATGACACCCCCTGCTATGAAACCCGCATCTATCTTTACGAGAATGATCTCCCCGGAACCCTCAGCCTTCCTGCCCTTTACGGGCGGGGCTGCCGTGCCTTTGTACTCCTGCATCTCAAGCTGACCCGCGCCCTGGCTTTCTCGATCAAGTGGAGCTGGCGCCCCGGCGATAGCGGCGGATCGGGCACGGGGCAGCGCAGGCGGCCCGGCCCGGACGAGCAGAGCCTCGGCATGCAAATGGACTGGCGGCTGGGTGGCGGACGCTAGCCTTTACGCCCGGGTGAAATGGCGGCGGTCAGGCGACCAATCGGACGACAGCCCGGATGCGGGAATTAGCTGTTGACCGGGGCGTTAAATTTTTGTACATTTATCTTCCATAAACAGCAGGACAAGGCAATCCCATGGCGATGCAAAAAATGGCGCAGTCCCTCGCGCTGAGAAAATACCGCAAGCGGGCGGAGAAGCAGGCCCGGTCACTCGATTTCAGCGCCCATCTGGAGGGGGTCGAGCGCGTGCTGGTCTGTCTCCCCGAAGCCGCAGAGGAATATGCCCGTATACTCCCCGCTCTGGCCGGAATCCGCAAGGCCTTTCCGCGCGCCCATGTCACTCTGCTGCAAAGCAGTGCCATCCCGGTTTCGACCGAGATGGTGCGGGGTTTTCAACTGGTGGCCTGGGGGGCGGCGGATCTGGACCGCCTGGGCGGTCCAGGCGTTTTATTCCGGCGCCGTCTTTTCGCGGAGTCCTTCGGCCTCGCCCTCGATCTCAACCAGGAGCCCCGCTTTTTCACTCTGGCGGTGATGATGGAGAGCGGCGCCCCGGTCCGGGCCGGCTATGCCGGCTCGATGCGGGATGAGTTATATACCTTTCTGGTGCGTCCCGGCACCCAGAATGCCGTGCAGGCCTTGCAGACGCTGCTGACCTATCTCGGCCAGCCCGAGTCCGAGCGATGGCGCTGACCGGCGCGCTCGAGGTGGTCGCTGCGCGGCTCCTTCGTCGCTGTTTATCCACCCTGTTCCCTCCCTGCGTCAGCCCTCCCGGGCTGGCGATCTCTGCCCGAAAGTCCATCGTTCTGGATGAACTCCGGCCACCCCGTTTCATCTCTTTCTTGTAAATTCTTATTCTTCCTCACAAAAAGGCAAGAAAATCCGGGCATCATATTTGCAGTAGAGAAAACACCGTTACAGCGCCGGAAGAGCTCCGGCCGGGCGGCAGGTATCCTGCAGATGATGGAGCTGCAGAAAGAGGGGCGGGGCGGAAAAGCAGTGCACGGGGAGCATTCGAAGGAGCGGCTACTTGTCGGGCGATTCTGAGGAAAAAACTTCGGGCAAAGGCAGCCGGCTCGGCTTCATCGGTGAACGGCGGGCGAACAGGCGGATTCGGGTTCTGCGCCAGGTGGTCGGGTGGACCCGTCTGCTGGCCAGGCTGGACGGCAGTGATGAGGCCTTTATCGCGCTGGCCCCTTTCTTCAAGCGTTATTTTGCGGTGGACGGGTTTGCCCTCTGGGTGCGGGAGCCGGGGCGCTGGCAGCTGGTCTTCGCCTGGCCTCCGGTTCTGGAGGAGGTGACTCCCCGGCAGCTCTCCTGGCGGGGCGGCCAGCCGGCCACGCCGCGCGAGGCCTTTGCCACGCCGCCGGGAATGACCTGCCGTCTGGATCTCCTGATCGCCCAGCAGAGCAGCCTTCCCCTGGGCTGGCTCACCCTGCTGCGGCAGGCGGATGAATCCTTCACCGTGCGCGAGCGCAATCTCCTGCACAAGCTGATGGGGCTCTTCGCCGCCCACCTCTCCGCGCAAGTGCGCGTGCGCGATGCCGAGGCCCAGGCGATGACCGATGTCCTGACCGGCATCTGGAACCGCCGCTATTTCGAAGAGCGCTATCCCGCCGAGCTTCAGCGCGCCCGGCGTTACCGCCGCAGCCTGGCGGTGCTGATGATCGACATCGACTGTTTCAAATCCTACAATGACACCCACGGCCATCTGGCCGGCGACCAGGCCCTGCAGGCCGTCGCTCAACTCCTCAAGAACAACCTACGCACCTCGGATATTCTCTGCCGCTACGGCGGCGAGGAATTCGTCGTCCTGCTTCCCGAAAGCGACCTCGAGCACGCCCTGCTTGCGGCCGAAAAGCTGCGCCGGGCAGTCGCCGCCGAATTCCTGCCCATCAACCGCAGCCAGACTGGCGGGCGTCTCACCATCTCAATCGGAGTCTCCGCCTGCCCCGAAAACGGCGAGGGCGAGATGGAGCTGCTCCATCAAGCCGACCGCGCCCTCTATACAGCCAAAAAAGGGGGACGCAACCGGGTGATGGGCACCGAGGTCACCGTTCGCTCAGCGCTCGCCCTCGAGGCCGCGCAGCAGGGTGACCGCCCTGCTTTCGTGAAGTGATCCGCTTTTAACCACTACAAAATAGAGGCCGCTGCCGAAAGAGTTCAGCGCAGCCGGCCAGCGCACCCTGACCTGCCGGCCGGTGCCGGCGGGAACTTTTCCCTGAAAGAGCCTGCCCACCTCTTGTCCCCTCACATTGTAGAGGCGGACATCGACCTCCTCCGCCTTAACCAGGTCAAAGACGAGGGTCATCGAACTGTTCAACGCCATGGCGGCGGGATTGGGATAGATCCCGGCCAGGGCGGGCCGTTCGGGAATGATGACCGGCCGGTTGACGGAGGCTGTGGATTCCACAGCGGCCAGGGTCTGGATGACCCCCCAGCCGTAGTCGACGTCAGGGGTGAGATTGAGGGTTGCACTCCGGCGCAGGGCGTCGATGAGTTCCATCGGGGTCAGCTCCGGATTGGCGCAGAGCAGCAGGGCGGCCGCGCTCGCAGCCAGGGGGCAGGCGGCGGAGGTGCCGTTGACAGACCGGTAGCCGGATCCCCTCCCTTCAGCGGGGGGGATATCGATGCAGGCGACGGCGATCCCCCTGGCCATCACATCCGGCTTGATGCGTCCGTCGGCGGTCGGGCCGCGAGAGCTAAATGCGGCCACCTTCCCAGTATTGTCCACGGCGCCCACCGCCAGCACGCTGTCGCCATCGGCGGGGGCGGAGATGTATCGCCAGATGTCGTTGCCCTCATTGCCCGCGGCGACCACAACCACGACCCCCTTGCCGGCGGCCAGATCGGCCGCACGCGTGATCGGGGCGGTGTCGCCGTCCATGTCCGCATAGGTGTACCAGTCGATATAGCCGAGGCTGGTGCTGAAGATGTCGGCCCCCAGGGCTTCCGCCCATTCGGCGGCGGCGATCCAGTTATCCTCCTCGCCGCGGATCTCCTGGGCGACATCCTCGGTCTTGGCGAGAATGAATTCGGCGCGCGGGGCGCCCCCGATCAGGGCGCCCGGCTTGTTGGCGGCGATGATCGAAAGCACCATGGTGCCATGGCTGTTCTGATCGCTGCGCTCACCGGGCTGATTATCCAGCTCCTCGTCGTCCTGAACGAAATCGTGCTTGTAAAGGACGCGCAGGGAGTCGAAGGCCTCGTGATTGAGCCGGAAGCCGGTATCAAAGACCGCGATGCGCACCCCCTGGCCGTAGAGGCCGAGCTGGTGGACGGCCGGAATCTGGATCTGTTCGAGTTGTTCCAGGCTGCGGCCGTAGGGGAGGGGGGCGTCGCCGCTGTCGGCGGGTCTGAAGAGGGCTGGTTCGGATGGCGGCAGGGGCCTGCGGCCGTGCAGCACCGGCTGGATGCGGCGGATGAAGGGCAGTTCCGCCGCTGCGGCCTTCTGTGCCGGGGTGGCCGCGGCGCTGACGCCGTTGAGCCATTTGGAGATCACCACCGGCTCGATGCCGAGGGCGGCCAGCTCCTCCAGATAGCCGCTCCAGACCGGGAGGTCGGTCTCATCGACCAACGCGCCGGTCCGGGCGACCTTGGCGCGCCGCGCCAGGGCCCGCTCAGTGAGGGAAGCCGCAGCCTCTGCCATCGCCCCCTTGCGCAGGGCTGCCGGTCCCTTGTCGCGGAAAAAGAACCAGCTGCGCCCTCCCTCCGCCGTCTGTGCGGAGAGGGCGCTGGCGAGGAGCAGGATAAAAAGAAGGATCGGCAGGGTCACAGCCGATCCTTTGCGGTTAAATCGGGATCCAATCATGTGCTGAGGTTATCTCTTTTCCATATAGGCTTTTTTGATAAAGACCGGTTCCACGGGCACCGAGTTTTCGCCCATGGCCGACATGCTGACCGGGAGGCTGCCGATCTTTTGCAGGACGTCGATGCCCTCGATGAGTTTGCCGAAGGCGGTATACTGGCCGTCGAGCCCCTTGGTGCCTTCGCGGGAGAGGCAGATGA
>Ga0209717_1000090_pt1 | contig 109150 bp, 109 predicted proteins | sample AD_UKC048_MetaG_FD_184418 | JGI IMG/M metagenome (GOLD analysis project Ga0209717, IMG submission 184418) | Active sludge microbial communities of municipal wastewater-treating anaerobic digesters from USA - AD_UKC048_MetaG (SPAdes) (version 2) | ecosystem: Engineered > Bioreactor > Anaerobic... | reverse complement strand
TGGACATTCGCTACTGGTGTAAACCGTGGTCACGAAGGTTCTCCAGTGGTTGTTGGTAACATGATGTATGTACATACAGCATTCCCAAACAACGTATATGCACTTGACTTAAACGACAATCAAAAAATCGTATGGTCATATTTCCCAAAGCAAGACCCATCAGTACAAGCAGTATTGTGCTGCGATAACGTATCACGCGGCTTAGGCTACGGCGATGGCAAAATCTACCTTCAACAAAACGATGGTAACTTAGTTGCTTTGGATGCTAAAACTGGTGCTAAAGTATGGTCAACATTGGTAAACGATCCAAAAGTTGGCGCTACTAACACTAACGCTCCACACGTAATCAAAGACAAAGTATTGACAGGTTGTTCAGGTGCTGAGTTTGGTGTACGTTGCTTTATCGCAGCATACAACATCAAAGATGGCTCATTAGCATGGAAAGCTTACTCAACTGGCCCAGACGCTGAAGTGTTAATCGGCGCTGACTTTAACAAAGAAAACCCACAATATAGCGCATTGTCAGTTTACGAAGATGTAAACGGCGGCAACAAACAAGGTGGTTCTTTCAAACGCTTGCCAAACGATCAAATCAAAATTGGTGAAAAAGACTTAGGCACACGCACATGGTTAAAACCACAAGCTGTTAAAGATGGTTGGCAACATGGTGGTGGCTCTGTATGGGGCTGGTGGCCGTATGATGCACGCACCAACTTGGTTTACTACGGAACAGGTAACCCATCAGTTTGGAATCCAGATGTACGTCCAGGCGACAACAAATGGTCTATGACTGTGTTCGCACGTGATTTGGATACAGGTATGGCACGTTGGGGCATGCAAATGACGCCGCACGATGAGTGGGATTACGATGGTATCAACGAAGTCATCTTGTTTGACAAAGGTGGCAAAACATACGCATGGCATCATGACCGTAACGGTTTTGCATATACTTGGAATGCACACAACGGTACTTTAGTTGCAGCACAAAAAGTACACCCATTTGTTAACTGGGCAACAGATATTGATATGAAAACTGGTGTGCCAAACAAATTGGCTTCAGCTTCAACTCACCAAGACTACAATGCTAAAGGCGTTTGCCCTGCTGCATTAGGTACTAAAGACCAACAACCAGCGGCTTACTCACCAAAAACTGGCTTGATTTACTCACCATTGAACCACGTATGTATGACATACGAGCCAGTTGAGTCTAAATACGTTGCTGGTCAACCATGGGTTGGTGCGACATTGACCATGTTCCCAGGTCCAGACGGTGTAATGGGTGGTTTTGCTGCCTATGACCCAATGACTAACAAAAAAGTATGGTATAACAAAGAGAAATTCTCTGCTTGGGGTGGTGCTTTAACTACTGCTTCAAACTTAGTATTCTTTGGTACTTTAGATCGTTGGTTCAAAGCAGTTGATGCTCAAACAGGTAAAGAACTATGGAAATTCCAAGTAGGTTCAGGTGTGATTGGTAATGCATTCACATACGGCCTAAAAGGTAAACAACACGTTGGCGTGCTATCAGGTATCGGTGGCTGGGCTGGTGTGGCGATGAACCTTGGTATGACTACACCAACAGACGCTTTAGGTGCTGCGGGTGGTTATGCTGAACTCGTTAAATACAACGCGGCTCCTGGCGGCGGTGCATTAACAGTGTTCACACTATAATTCAATCGCAAGATTAAGTTTTAGCGTTACACATTAGTTCATAAACACCTCGTTTCGACGGGGTGTTTTTTTATTTAAGGGTCATGTAGGTAAGTTTATTTTGCCAGCTAAGATGATGATGGTCTTTAAATAAAAAATCTTAATAATCTACAATTTAGATACAATAGTAGTTAATTTTTTGCTATTAATTAGTAAATTCTGATAAAGAACTTTTAATTAAAACAGCACTCTATTAAACAAGCGGAAAATTAAAACCGTATATTTAACGATAAGGAACTTACAATGTTGAAGCATGTTAATAAGCAATTGGCAATAGTCGCGTTGCTAGCGATTACAAATAATTTCAGTTATGCCGCCGAGCCTGTATTGCCATCACTTAATCCAGATGAGGGTCGCATAGGCGAAGTTAGACGTGTGGCAGATGACTCAGAGTTTAAAGTTTGTGCAGACCCAGATAACATGCCATTCTCAAACTTAAAGCAAGAAGGGTTTGAAGATAAAATTGCTGAGATATTAGCAAAAGATTTAGGTAAAAAGCTCACATATGCTTATGCATACAATCGACAAGGCTTTTTGAGAAACACACTCAATGCTAATCGATGTGATGTTGTTATGAGCACAACCTCTGATATTGATACCATGCGAACATCAAAACCTTATTATCGCGCTGGGCACGTATATGTATGGCGTAAAGACAGTAACTTCAATATCACCAATTGGGATTCCCCAGATTTAAAAAAAGGTTTTATTGGTGTGGTTGATCACAGCCCAGCCACCATTCCAATGGATGCACATGGCTTAATTGCAAATGCACGTCCATATCGTATTCAACGTGATCTAAATCTGCCTCCTAGTTTCATGATTGATGATTTAGCTAAAGGTGAAATAGATATAGCAATTGCTTGGGGTCCAATCGGCGGCTACTATGCAAAACAATCTAAAATACCGATGGTGGTAGCACCTATTCCAGAGTACGAAAATGAAAATGTAAAAGGTAAGGAATACTGGAATATTTCAGTAGGTGTGCGCAAAAAAGATAAAGAGCGCATGGCGATGATAAATGCAGCACTTGAAAGAAATCACGACAAAATAATGAAAGTATTAGATGACTATGGTATTCCACATGTTCCAGTAGTTGAAGGCGATAGCATTATGAAAGCCTATCAAAAGACAGGTGCAAGCACTATTGACAAAAAATAGTCAGTAAAATTGGTGAATTACATTTTATAAGTAACTAAAATGTAATCGATTTATCAATTAAGTGTAAAATAACAAAATTATTTCAGGATGTACTGTCAACTGAAATAAATTATAATACGTTGAATGACTACACGGTCAGTAATGCTCTAGCATGAAAAAAATCGTAGCTCATTTTTAATAGTTTAAAGATTAGGAGAAGGCATGTTAGGCAACAAAGCGTTAAAATCAGCGGTATTGGTTGGTTTGCTATCTTTGACAGGTTTTGCAAATGCAGACATTACATTAACAACAACCCAAGATGGCTCACCATTAAAGATCGATCCAGCATTGTTTGATACGCCAGCAGCTAAAGAGTTTTTGGCAACAGGTAAAAACCCGTATATTGGCAAAGAAGATGCCATTCTAATGGGTAAGAAAAAGTTTAACTTGTACTCATGTGTAGCTTGCCATGGTGGCAAAGGTGAAGGTGCGGTAGCGCCTGGCTTGCAAGGGCCAAACTTTAAATATGCTAAAAATGCGACAAACAAGGGAATGTTTGAAACGATTTGGAATGGCACTAACGGCGGCATGGGTGCAAAAGGCTTTGGATTAATGCAAGCGGATCCACCAGATGGCTTAAAACCAGATGAAGTGCTAAAAGTAGAAGCATGGATTCGTAGTAACTCAAAAATCACTGGCAACGAATAATAGTTAGGTGCTTGTTGTATAGAAAAAGCGGTCATGAAAATGACCGCTTTTTTACATTTTGTTGTAAAATGTTACAGCTTTTGCTTAATACAATTTTTAGGGAAAATATGATGAAGAAATATTTACTTGTCGGTTTGGCGCTTGCATTGGTTGCATGTGGTGAAAAAACTGAAACGGCAGCAACGGGTAACGCATCCACTGCTACAGCAGAGGCAACTTCTGCCGCCGGCGGCAAGGTGATTGATTTGGTCACAACCCAAGATGGATCACCATTGAAAATTGATGTTGCTATGTTTGATACGCCAGCAGCTAAAGAGTTTTTAGCCACAGGTAAAAACCCTTACATTGGTCAAGAAGCTGCGATTGCAGAAGGTAAAAAGAAATTTAACTTGTACTCATGTGTAGCTTGCCACGGTGGTAAAGGTGAGGGTGCAGTTGCCCCAGGTTTACAAGGTCCTAACTTTAAATATGCTAAAAATGCGACAAACAAAGGGATGTTTGAAACGATTTGGCATGGCACTAACGGTGGCATGGGTGCAAAAGGCTTTGGTTTAATGCAAGCTAATCCACCAGATGGTTTAAAACCAGATGAAGTGCTTAAAGTACAAGCATGGATTCGTAGTAATTCTACAGTTACTGGCAACGAGTAGTTATTAAAGAATTAAAAAGCACTTACCGTTAAACGAGGTAAGTGCTTTTTTTATTGACATTCGGTAAACCAATATCAACTATAAATTGAATATGCAATCTACAGAAAATAATTTGCATCACGTCGTGATTGTTGGCGGCGGTGCTGGTGGGTTAGAGCTTGCGACGAAGCTGGGTGATTCTCTTGGCCGTAAGGGTAAAGCTTTAGTTACGCTGATTGACCAGTCTAAAACGCACGTTTGGAAGCCCCTGCTGCATGAAATTGCTGCAGGCAGTATGAACCCAGAAAAGCATGAGCTGGTATATTTGGCACAAGCGCATTGGCATCATTTTAAGTTTCGCTTGGGTAGTATGGATAACTTAAACCGTGCGACACGTGAAATATCCATTGCACCAAATTATGATGAAGATGGCGTTGAAGTGATTCCGCGTCGTACCATTAAATACGATACCTTGGTGATTGCCGTAGGTAGCACAACCAATGATTTTGGCATCAAAGGGGCAAGTGAGTATTCTATTGCGCTGGACACGCAAGACCAGGCGGAAAAGTTTCATCGCCGATTACATAATTCGTTGCTTCGTGCGCAGACACAAGCCGCACCTATTCAACAAGGCCAATTAGATGTCGTGATTGTGGGTGCCGGTGCAACTGGCGTTGAGTTATCGGCAGAGTTACACAACACCACTCGTGAGTTAGCTGAATATGGCTTAGATAAAATTGATGCAGAACACGATGTTAAAATTTCACTTATAGAAGCGGGTGAGCGCGTATTGCCAGCCTTACCAGATAAGCTGTCGGCTTCAGTAGAGTTGGAACTTAAAAAGTTAAATGTCAACCTCTTTACGAGTGAGCGTGTGACAGAGGTTACAGATAAAGGTATTTTTACGCACAGCGGAAAATTTATCCCATCAAGTTTAGTTGTGTGGGCTGCGGGTATTAAAGCGCCCAACTTTTTGCATGAAATTGATGGGTTAGAAACAAACCGCATCAATCAATTAGTGGTTAAGCGTACGCTACAAACCACCTTAGATGACAATATTTTTGCATTTGGTGATTGCGCTGCTTGCCCTATGCAAAGCAATGCGCCAGATAAAGCTGGGCATAATGTACCTCCGCGTGCGCAGGCTGCCCACCAGCAAGCATCTCTGTTATACAAAACCATGAAAATGCGGGTAGCGGGGAAAACGCATTATCCAGAATATATCTACCGTGACTATGGTTCGTTAGTGAATTTGGGTCGTTATTCAACCGTGGGAAACCTAATGGGATCCATTTCTGGCGGTAGCCTGTTTATTGAAGGGCTAGTAGCGCGCATTATGTACCGCTCGCTATATAAAATGCATTTAATTGCCTTGCATGGCTTTTGGTGCACAGCGTTGCAAACATTGGCACGGACAATTTCACGGCGTACTGAGGCTCGGGTAAAACTACATTAAAAAAACCTAAAATTAGCACATCTTCTTTTTGATGCTCTGGAAGCCGCATGGATACTGGCTTGCAGGGCATTAATTTTTTCACGGGCGCATTTAAGCGTGTTAGAACTAAGCTTCTAAGCCTTTTAACCGCACATGTTTTCGGTAAAGATGCGTGATTGTCCCCATGCTAACAATAATAAAAGCACCAAAAATAATCACGATGCTGTTAATGCTCATTTGATAATGTACCATCAGCGCATATGCACCAAGCATCACAGCAATGCCGATATTTTCATTAAAGTTTTGTACCGCAATCGAGTGCCCAGCGCCGAGTAGTGTATGCCCGCGATGTTGCAAAAGCGAATTGAGCGGCACCAAAAAATAACCTGCCAACACACCAATAATAAACAGCAAAATAGCGGCAATAGCAGGGTTCAAGACAAAAATCATGCAGATGACTAATATGCCCATATAAATGCCTGAAGGCAGAACTTTGGCGGTATCTTCTAACTTAACGTATAGCGAGGCGAGTACAGAGCCAAACGCGATGCCCACTGCAAGAATGCCGATGAGGATGGCTGAAGCTTCTTTGTCAAAACCCAGTCGAATTTGCGCCCAACTTAACACCACAAATTGTAATGTTGCACCCGCACCCCAAAAAAGCGTAGTCACGGCCAAAGATACTTGACCTTGAGTATCGCGCCATAACGTGGTGAATGCATGCCAAAAATCATGCAATAAAAAGTTTAAACTACGTTTGGGAATCGCGTGGTCAATAGGCATTTTGGGAATACGGAAATTAAAAAATGCGGCTAATAAATATGTTCCAGTAATAATCGCAACACCCAGCATGGGATTATTTTTTGAAATCATGGTGCCTAAAATAGGCCCTATAACAATCGCGGCTACCGTGGTGCCTTCCATCCAAGCATTGGCTTTAATAAGCAAATGAGAGGGCAACATTTCAGTCAAAATGCCGTATTTAGCTGGCGAATAAGCGGCCGCACCAAATCCTACAATGGCATAAACATAGAGTGGAGGTAAACCAAGAAGCGCTAATGCACAACCAAAAAACTTGATGCCATTACTTAAAAACATGACGCGGCCTTTGGGTTGCGCGTCTGCAAATGGGCCAACAAAAGGGGCAAGCACGATGTAAGAAATGACAAAAACCCACTTGAGCATTGGCGTGTGCCACAAAGGAGCATCCATCGTTGATAGCATGGTGATTAAGGCAAAAAGCAGGGCATTATCAGCAATGGCCGATAAAAATTGCGCAATCAGTAAAGTATAAAAGCCCTTGGTCATGGTTTATAAGGCTTCGGCAGCAAAATCTGCCAAGCGTGAGCGCTCACCACGTACCAATGTGATATGTCCGTTATGCGGCCAACCTTTAAATCGATCTACCACATAGGTAAGACCTGAACTACCTTCGGTTAAATAGGGCGTATCAATTTGTGCAATATTGCCTAAACACACGACTTTTGTGCCTGGTCCAGCGCGTGTAATAAGGGTTTTCATTTGTTTAGGCGTTAAATTTTGTGCTTCATCAATAATCAAAAATTTATTTAAAAAAGTACGCCCACGCATAAAGTTGAGTGATTTTATTTTAATACGGCTGCGAATCAAATCTTGTGTGGCTGCGCGCCCCCACTCGCCGGCTTCAGAATCGCCTTTATTTAACACATCCAAGTTATCATCTAATGCGCCCATCCAAGGACCCATTTTTTCTTCTTCAGTGCCAGGTAAAAAGCCGATGTCCTCGCCTACCGAAACCGTAACGCGCGTCATGATGATTTCAGAATAGCGTTTAGAATCTAATACTTGAGTGAGTGCTGCTGCCAGTGTCAGCAAGGTTTTTCCTGTGCCCGCTTGACCAAGCAAACTGACGAAGTCAATTTCAGGATCTAATAGCAGGTTGAGTGCAAAATTTTGCTCACGATTACGTGCATTGATGCCCCAGACATTATGTTTTGGCAGTAAATGGTCTTTCACAACCTCAAGCACGGCGGTGTTACCTTCTACGCTACGCACAGTGGCGTGAAAAGGTTTTTCAAACTCATAATATACAAACTGATTAACGATTAAACTTTTGCAAAGTGGCCCGGAAATGCGGTAAAACATGCGCCCAGCTTCTTGCCATGACTCCATAGCCTTGCTGTGTTTTTCCCAAAAATCAGCGGGCAACTCTAACAATCCGCTATAGAGTAAATCAGTGTCCTCAAGTACTTTATCGTTAAAGTAATCTTCAGTAGGCATACCCAACGCACGCGCCTTAATACGCACGTTAATGTCTTTGCTGACTAAAATCACTTGGCGCTCAGGATATTTATTTTTAACATCAAGCGCAGCTAGTAAGATTTGATTATCTGCTTTAAAGCCGGCTAAATTAGGCAGTTCAAAAGAAACAGGCTTTGTTTGCAAAAACAAACGACCAGTGACATGCTTATTGCCACCAACACTTAGTGGGCAACCTAATTCTAAATTGACTAAATTCTGTCCAACCACCTCTTCTAAATTACGGCTGGCTTGGCGTGCGTTGCGTGCTACTTCAGAAGTGCCTTTTTTATTGTTATCAAGCTCTTCAAGGGTTACCATGGGCAAGAAAATGTCATGTTCCTCAAAGCGATAAAGCGATGATGGATCGTGAATCAGCACATTAGTGTCTAATACAAAAAGTTTATTGCCTATTGCTTGATTTTTAGCCATATATAAATTTTTTAACTTAGAGATTTAATGAAACCGAGCACTTCTGCTACGTGGTTTTCTACTTTTACGCCGCGCCATTCTTTGATTAGCATTCCTTCTTTATTGATAATAAAAGTGCTGCGTTCAATACCGCGCACTTGTTTACCGTACATATTTTTCATTTTGATGACATTGAACAAATTGCAGGCAAGTTCTTCTGTATCTGCAAGTAATTCAAACGGGAAGCTGAATTTTGCTTTGAAACTTTCATGAGACTTTAAGCTATCGCGCGAAATACCAAAAATCTCGGTATTCAGCGCTTGAAAATCACCATAAGCATCTCTAAATTGAACACCTTGTGTGGTGCACCCTGGTGTTGAGTCTTTTGGGTAAAAGTAGAGAATAATATTTTTACCCAAATATTGACTCAGTTGAAAAGTGATGCCGCTGGTGGCAGGAAGTTTAAAGTCAGAAACTAATTGGTTAAGCATGGCTGTTTTTAGTATTGAGTATGTTTACACATTGTTGATAAAAAGTATGATTAAGGCAATAGCTAAAGCTAATTTATTATGTTCATTTAGTCTTATATTGATTATTGCGTATTTGCTTCAATTGGCAAATCCAGTTTTTTGGGTAGCAAAATAGTGATTTCAGTACCGCCACCATCACGAGCATTAAATTTAAGCTCCCCATCGAGTGCATCACATACTTTAAACGCAAAGGGAATGCCAATGCCAGTGCCAAACCTTTTGGTTGTTGGCGCACTAATAGCACTAGGGTCTGGCTTAAAGGGCATTCCAGAACCACGGTCTAATAATCGAACAAAGTAACTGTGCGCTGAAACATTTAAGCGCACTTCGATTTCACCAGAAACTTTTGATGCATCTATAGCGTTTGACAGCAAGTTGTAAATAACTTGCTCTAGTAGATGTTGGTCTGTAAAAATTGCAGTATCTACAGGCCACATAGGTAGAATGAGTTTAATAGATTTTTCTTTTATTTTTTGCTGCAGTGGTCCTAATGCACCGTCGGTAATGGTCTGAACGCTGGTGTGGCTAGGGCTTGGTTTTAAAGGTAGCAGGTAAGCTAAAAGAGCGCCAGTCCAACGTTCTAACCTATCTACCGTGTTAATAATGCCATGTAAAGACTCGCGGGTCTCAACATCATGTTCGGGATCATCCAACACTTGCGCAGTGGCGCGAATGCTTGCAAGAGGGTTGCGAATATTATGGGCAAGCATTGGCACTAGCAACCCTTGAGCCGCCTGTTTTTCTGTGCGAATTAGGGCTTCTTGGCTTTCTGTTAGCTTCATAGCCATTTGGTTAATCGCTTTTGAGACTTCGGCCAACTCTTCAACACCCTCTTCATTGGCTCGATAGCTCAAATTTCCCGCGCTGATTTCAGACGTTGCTTTTAATACCCCAGCGATTGGTTGCACAATGGCGCGTTTTAAAAATAGCCGCGAAAAAAGTAACAACAATATTGCTAATAATAATGGAATAATCAACAGTAAAGATGTAATGCGTTTGGTATTGGCTAATTGCTTATCTAACTGCGCTTGCTTTTGGCTAAGTAACTGCTCGGTGCGTGCTAAAATCTTTTCATAGCGTTCAAATAAACCTGTCTCGATGTCTGTATTAAGGGCGTGTTTGGTTTCTGCGGTATTATTATTCTGAAATTGTTCAAAAAGCATCGGTGTTTCCACCACAAACTGCTTGTAATTTGAGTGAAGATCATCGATAACAGCTTTTTCTTCCTTGTCTATTACCAATGAGTTAAGTAATGTAAAGTGATTTTCAACCGAAACGGTGAAAGTATTATATTCATCTTGGGCAGTGCTATCTTCTAAAAAATAAATGTCAAATAGCTCTTTCATTTGTCGATACAAGTCACCACGCGTCTGTTGCACCTCAGAAACAAGGGCACTAATTCGGCTTGCCTCTTGGCTAGATTTTTCCCATAAGTGGATGCCGTAAGCGCCAGAAGCTGCAGCAAGGCTTATTAGTAGAATAAAAGCAAATTGATGGAGCAGCAATAAGTCTTTTAGGGATTTGTTTTTGTTTAGCATAGAAAAATTATACCGTAAGCTTACGCAGAATCTTGTTATATCAAGCCATCAAGCAACTGAACCTTTACCAGCGCGCCAGCTTCAAGGTTGCCTACCGATTCGCCCAGAACGATAAAGCAATTAGCTTGACTCATGCTACTTAGCATAGCTGAGCCTTGCAATCCTGTTGGTTTCACCTTCCATACACTATGCTCTTCAAATAGAATTCCCCGCTGAAATTCAGTACGACCAGTGGCTTTTTTTATTGCCTGCGTGCATTCCACACTAAAAGTAGGTAATGGTTTAGCTGTTGCACCCATCAGGCTCATTAAAGCTTCGCGGACAAACTGGTAAAATGTCACCATGGCAGAAACAGGATTGCCAGGTAGTCCAAAATAGTGAGCATTTGCTATTTTGCCATATGCTAATGGACGACCAGGTTTCATGTTGATTTTCCAAAACAACACCTCACCGTGTTTCGCTAATAGCGCTTTCATATGGTCTGCTTCACCTACTGATACCCCGCCACTAGTAATCACCACATGATGATTACTAGCCGCCATAATTAAGGTGTCTTCTAATTGTTGCACATTGTCTGGGATAGCGCCTAAATCAGCAACTTCAACACCAAGTCTGGTTAGCATTCCAAACAAAGTATAGCGGTTGCTGTCGTAGATTTGTCCTTCATTAAGCGGTTTATCCACGCTAACAAGTTCATCGCCCGTACTGAAAAAAGCCACTTTAAGCTTTTTGTAGACACTCACTTTTGCGATACCAAGCGAAGCGATTAAACCCAAATCAGCAGGGCGCATTAAGTGACCTTTACTCAAGACAGTTTGCCCAAGCTTTAAATCTTCGCCAGCAAAACGCACATTGGCAGCCTGTTTTACATCATTTAGTAAAGTAATATGCTCACTGTTTACAGTTACATGTTCTTGCATTACTACGGTATCGGCGCCTAAAGGTAACATTGCACCAGTCATAATCTTGACGCATTCACCCGCATTCACCGCCCCTCTAAAAGGCTTACCAGCAAAAGCTGTGCCGATTACTTTAAAAGTTTTCAAATCTTCTGAAAACTTAAATGCAAAACCATCCATTGCAGAGTTATTGTAATTTGGTACGTTGCTAGGAGAAATTACATCAGCTGATAAAACGCGCCCAAGGGTCTCTCGAATAGGTAATTCTTCATGGGCGGAAACTGGACTTAAAAACTGCTGAATGTAATGCCGCGCTTGCTCAACGGACATTGCGTTGGGATCGTAATCATCTACACCACAAGGGTTAGTCGAAAGTTGAGAAAGTGTGTGTTTCATAAATAATAGTAAATTGAATTACAAGGTTAACTGGATGCATTGCTTAGTTTTGATTCTAGCGCAGCTAAATCTTCATAGGTATTTAAGTTTACAAATGCATCGCTAGCGTCACTGAAGTCAACTTCAACATAACGCAGGCCTTTTTGCCAACTACTCACGCGTCGATCACCTTGAGCGATATAGTCAGTAAGTGAGGGCAATACGCTCTTTTTGCACAAACAAAATACAGGATGGACATTGTCATCGCTAGCGACCACGGCAATATCTGCGCTGTGTGCCAAAAGTCCAGCCATTAAACGGTGCACTAAATCGAGAGGTAGTAGGGGCGAATCACAAGGCACAGTGAGCAAATAATCACTTTTACAGTATTTTAGACCTAAGCTAAACCCAGCCAGCGGTCCAATAAAATTTGCATGCTCATCTTGCAACACGGGTAAACAAAACGATTTATATTGTGAAATATCTCGGTTAGCATTGATTAAAATCTCATTAACTTGAGGCGTTAAACGGGTAATCACATGCGCAATCAGAGGTTTTTGTTGAAGTAAAATAAAGCCTTTATCTGCACCATTCATTCGTGTGGCGCGACCCCCTGCGAGGATGATTGAGGAGATAGACATACTAGCTTGATATAGCAATGATAATGCCAAGCAAGGTTGTAATATGTGTTCTATGTATCGCGTTCCAGCCACTATCAGTAAGTCTGTAAATATTCTTTTTATTATTTTGAGTTAGCTCTGGAATTTTTCCTATGCTTAAATCTATCTTCTCAGTAGGAACTGATTCATGTAGCACTTCCACCCAGCCACGCATTAAGCATGTTTGGATATTTTCATTGTTTTGTTCAGTGTCAGGCATAGCTTTTTCTATTACCCAGACATTCCCAGGTTGCAAAACAATCGCCACTCTTTGTTTTGAAAGAAACTTTAAAGTTTTATAAGTGGAGTATTCACGTTGCATATTTTACCCACCTGTATGTGACATAAACCGCACGATAGACGGTTCGGCACGTCGCAAATCAAAATCATGCCCTTTCGGTTTAATCGCCATGCTATTTAGAATAGCGGCAATTAAAGGTGCATCATCAATTGGGTGTTCACGCAGTAGCGGCATTAAATCTATCTTATCTTCTTGTCCTAAGCATAAATACAGCTCACCTTTACAGGTAATACGCACACGATTACAACTTTCGCAAAAATTATGGCTGTGTGGTGAAATAAAGCCTATTTTTGTGGAAGTATCAGTCACGCGCCAGTAACGAGCAGGGCCGCCAGTCGTCTCGGTGCTTGGCAGTAGCGAATACTTACTCTGCAGTAATGACAACGTGTCTGCGTTACTCACAAATGTGCTTTCACGCGCATGGTCAACCACGCCTAATGGCATTTCTTCAATAAAGCTAATATCAATTTTTTTGTCGATGGCAAACTGGACTAAGTTGGCAGTTTCGTCATCGTTTATACCACGCATTAACACAGTATTAATTTTGATGCCTCTGAAACCCGCATGGATACTGGCTTCCAGCCCTGCTAAAACTTGCTCGAGGTTTCCTGTACGGGTAATTTGTTTAAATTTATCAGCATTTAAACTATCAATTGAGATGTTAATACGCCTTACACCAGCCTTTTTTAAAGCCATTGCTTGTTTAGCAAGTTGGCTTCCGTTAGTGGTCACTACTAGCTCATTTAAGCCATTTAGCTTGCCTATTTCATCAAATAACCATAACGCATTTTTGCGTACTAATGGTTCGCCACCTGTGATGCGCACCTTACTCACCCCTAAGCTTACAAATACTTTTACCAAGCGTGCGCATTCTTCAAGACTAAGCACCTCATCACGAGGTAAAAACTGCATATTTTCGCTCATACAATAGGTACAACGAAAGTCGCAGCGGTCAGTAATGGATAGTCGTATGTAGTTGACCACTCGTCCAAACTGGTCAGTCAACAAATTTGTATCTGATGGCTTCATTTTTCGTTGAATTATGTCGTAAAAGAGTAGTCAAACTAAGGTAGTTTATTGCGTCTTATTTGGCTTTGATAAGGCTTCAATAAGGTATATGATACGCAGAATTAAAAATATTTGGGAGTTTTTGTGGTGATGGCGTTATCTACACAACAAGCAACAAAAATTGCTGCACATATTGAGCAGCATAAAAGCAGGCCGGGCGCGCTGTTACCTATGCTACACGCTATTCAAGATGATGTTGGCTACGTGCCAGAAGAAGCCTATTTGCCTATTTCAAAAGCGCTGGCCTTATCGGTGGCAGAAGTGCATGGTGTGGTGACTTTTTACCACCATTTTCGCCGACACCCAGCAGGCAAGCATATTTTGCAGGTTTGCAGGGCTGAATCATGCCAGGCGATGGGGTCAGAAAAACTAGAGGCAAATATTAAAGCAAATTTGGACATTGATTATCATCAAACAACAGAAGATGGTGCGATTACTTTAGAGCCAGTTTATTGTTTAGGTAACTGTGCATGTTCGCCAGCGGTGATGATGGATGGCGAAGTTTACGGGCGCATGGATGCTGAAAAAGTAGCTGCATTGATCAAAGAGGCGAGGAGTAAATAATGGTAAAAGTTTATGTGCCATGTGACTCTACCGCGCTTTCGTTAGGTGCAAATAGAACGGCGGATGCCATTGTGGCAGAAGCAAAAAAACGTGGCTTAACGATTGAGTTGGTTCGTAATGGATCACGAGGTTTATTCTGGTTGGAGCCGATGGTGGAAGTGGCGACTGAAAAAGGCCGAGTAGCTTATGCGCCTGTGCAGCCGAATGATGTGCCGAGTTTGTTTGAGGCCAACTTTTTAGCCGGCGGCGCGCACCCACTGAATTTGGGCTTAACGGAAGAGCTGACTTGGTTGAAAAAACAGCAACGGCTTACTTTTGCTCGTGTAGGCATTACAGACCCCATTTCGCTAGAGGATTATCTCGCTCACGATGGCTACAATGGCCTTAAAAATGCACTTAAATTATCAGGTGCAGAAATTGTTAAAGCCGTGACAGATTCTGGTTTGCGTGGTCGCGGCGGTGCAGCTTTTCCTACCGGCATTAAATGGAATACAGTGTTAGGCTGCCAAGCCGACCAAAAATATATTGTATGTAATGCGGATGAAGGCGATTCTGGCACTTATTCAGACCGCATGGTGATGGAAGATGATCCTTATGTGCTAATTGAAGGGATGACCATAGCAGCGGTTGCAGTAGGTGCAACACAAGGGTATATCTACCTGCGTAGTGAATACCCGCATGCACTTAAAACCCTAAATGAAGCCATTGGACGTGCTGAAAAGGCAGGTTATTTAGGTCAAAATATTTGCGGTTCAAGCCACACATTTAAATTAGAAGTGCGCCGTGCAGCTGGTGCTTATGTTTGTGGTGAAGAAACAAGTTTGCTTGAAAGCTTAGAAGGTAAACGCGGTTTGGTGCGCTTTAAACCACCACTGCCAGCTATAGAGGGGTTGTTTGGCAAGCCAACTGTAGTAAACAACGTTATCTCATTTGCAACAGTCCCGATTATTTTAGATAAAGGCGCACAGTTTTATGCTAATTATGGCATGGGGCGTTCGCGTGGCACATTGCCCATTCAGTTAGCGGGTAATCTTAAGCAAACAGGCTTGGTTGAATTGGCTTTTGGCACCACTTTACGTGAGTTGCTTTATGACTTTGGTGGGGGCTCGGCAACAGGTAAGCCGATACGTGCGGTACAGGTTGGCGGCCCATTGGGCGCTTATTTACCAGAAAGCCAATTTGATACACCGCTAGATTACGAAGAATTTACTAAGATTTGGGCTGTGGTAGGGCATGGTGGCATCGTAGCATTTGATGACACCGTTGATATGGCTAAAATGGCACGTTACGCCTTTGAATTTTGCGCGATTGAAAGCTGTGGTAAATGTACGCCTTGCCGCATTGGCTCAACACGCGGTGTGGAAGTAATAGATAAAATCACATCAGGCAAAGATCATGCTAAAAACATTACGTTAGTGCGCGATTTAAGCGACACCATGTTAAATGGCTCGCTTTGCGCCATGGGTGGTATGACGCCATACCCTGTGTTGAGTGCACTCAATCACTTTCCTCAAGATTTTGGACTACCTGAAAATTCTAAAGCAGGTTAGGAGTCATCATGGACGATATTAAATACGACAAAAACATTGACTACGGCACGCCAAATAGTGCTTCAACAAAGCCAATCACATTAACTATTGATGATAGGCAAGTCACTGTGCCCGATGGTGTTTCAATTATGCATGCCGCCGCTGTGGCTGGTGTGATGGTGCCAAAATTATGTGCTACCGATAGCTTGGAGCCATTCGGCTCATGTCGCCTTTGCTTAGTCGAGATTGAAGGCCGCCGTGGCTACCCAGCTTCTTGTACCACGCCCGTGGCTGAAGGTTTAAAAATACATACGCAAACGCCAAAACTGGCTGATATTCGCCGTGGCACGATGGAATTGTACATCTCAGATCATCCACTAGATTGCCTCACTTGCGCGACTAATGGCGATTGCGAGCTACAAGATATGGCGGGCGCTGTTGGCCTGCGCGAAGTGCGGTATGGTTATGAAGGTGAAAATCACCTTAAGTCAGTAAAAGATGAAAGTAATCCTTACTTTAGTTTTGATCCAAGCAAGTGTATTGTGTGCTCACGTTGCGTGCGCGCATGTGAAGAAACACAAGGTACGTTTGCGCTCACTATCTCAGGGCGTGGCTTTGAATCTAAAGTATCCGCGGGCATTACAGACTTTATGGAGTCTGAATGCGTTTCGTGTGGCGCTTGTGTGCAAGCTTGCCCAACGGCCACTTTGATAGAAAAAACCGTGATTGCCGCTGGTACGCCAGAACATTCAGTGACTACAACTTGTGCTTATTGCGGCGTAGGCTGTAGCTTTGATGCTGAAATGAAAGGCGAGGAAGTAGTCCGTATGACGCCAAGCAAGCAAGGCGGCGCAAATCATGGGCACTCATGTGTGAAAGGACGTTTTGCTTGGGGATATGCAACCCATCAAGACCGTATTACAACACCGATGATACGCAAAAGTATTAAAGATGCTTGGCAACAAGTCAGCTGGGATGAGGCAATTAACTATGCGGCAAGTGAGCTGACGCGTATTAATCAGAAGTATGGCAAAGATGCCATTGGTGGAATTACATCAAGCCGTTGTACCAATGAAGAAGTGTACGTTACACAAAAGTTGATTCGCGCAGTATTTGGCGTAAATAATGTGGATACTTGCGCACGTGTTTGTCATAGTCCAACAGGCTACGGCCTAAAGCAAACATTAGGTGAGTCTGCGGGTACGCAAACATTTGATTCTGTGATGCAATCAGATGTTATTTTTGTAATCGGTGCCAACCCAACCGATGGACACCCTGTATTCGCTAGCCAGATGAAACGCCGCTTGCGTGAAGGCGCAAAACTAATTGTGGCTGATCCACGTGAGATTGATTTGGTTAATAACTCGCCGCATATTCGTGCGGACTATCATTTAAAATTGCGCCCAGGCACGAATGTAGCCTTGATTTCCGCATTATCACATGTGATTGTGACTGAAGGCTTGGTAAAAGAAGATTTTGTTAAGGCGCGTTGTGAGTGGGATTCATATGTTGAATGGCGTGATTTTGTGGCTAAGTCAGAAAACTCACCAGAAAGCTTATCAAGCGAGTTAGGTATAGATGCAGAAACTATCCGAGCAGCGGCAAGGTTGTATGCAACTGGTGGAAATGCGGCGATTTATTATGGCTTAGGCGTGACAGAACACTCTCAAGGCTCAACTACAGTCATGGGCATTGCCAACTTGGCGATGGCTACAGGTAATGTTGGCCGTGAAGGTGTGGGTGTGAATCCCTTGCGTGGTCAAAATAACGTACAAGGCTCATGCGATATGGGTTCTATGCCACATGAGTTCCCTGGCTATCGCCATGTGTCAGATGATGCTACACGTGCTTTATTTGAGTCAGCTTGGGGAAAACCCCTAAGCAAAGAGCCTGGCTTGCGTATTCCAAATATGCTCGACCAAGCTTCAGAGGGAAGTTTTAAGGCATTGTATTGTGTGGGCGAGGATATAGTGCAATCAGACCCCAATACGCAGCATGTCACGCACGCCCTAGAGCAAATGGAGTGTGTGATTGTACAAGACTTGTTCTTGAATGAAACCGCAATGTTTGCGCATGTATTTTTCCCAGGGGCTTCGTTTTTAGAAAAAAATGGCACATTTACCAATGCTGAACGTCGTATTTCACCTGTGAGACGTGTGATGGCGCCTAAAAATGGCATGGAAGATTGGCAGGTAACCGCAAAACTTTCTGCAGCTTTAGGTTACCCAATGAATTACAGCCACGCATCTGAAATTATGGATGAAATAGCAACCTTAACGCCTACTTTTAAAGGTGTGAGCTTCAAAAAATTAGATGAACTTGGCAGTATTCAGTGGCCTTGCGATGATGAAAATCCTACAGGTACGCCGATTATGCATATTGATGAATTTGTGCGCGGTAAGGGTAAATTCTTTATTACGCAATACGTGCCGACCACTGAAAAAGTAAATGCTAAATATCCGCTGATATTAACTACTGGCCGTATTTTGTCGCAATACAATGTAGGTGCGCAAACTCGCCGCACCAAAAACGTGGCTTGGCATAGTGAAGATATTGTGGAAATTCACCCACATGACGCAGAAGATCGCGGGATTAAGGACGGTGATTGGATAGGCGTTAAGAGCCGTGCGGGTGAAACTGTTTTGCGAGCAAAGATAACTGAGCGTGTGCAAGTGGGCGTAGTTTATACGACATTTCACCACCCCGAGTCTGGCGCGAACGTGATTACCACCGAAAATTCAGATTGGGCGACTAATTGCCCAGAGTTTAAAGTGACCGCAGTACAGGTTACGCGAGTGAATCAGCTTTCTGATTGGCAAAAGCACTATAAAACCTTTAGTGAGGCGCAGTTGGCTTATGCGGGTAGAGATTTAGAAGCTGCCAAAATTGAGCTTAATTGATGAAAAAGCACCGCAAATTGCGGTGCTGGATGTGTCGCTGAGTACTTTTAATGTTGCGCAGTGGCAAAGTGGTGATGTCGTAAAAACAGAAGATTTTTTGGCTGAAGAAACACCGATAGCCTTAATTTACAACGGTGTTTCGCATGCTGTGATGCTGGCAACAGCACAAGATTTAGAAGATTTTGCACTGGGATTTTCATTGTCAGAGGGCATACTGCAGCACGCAAGTGAGCTTTATGAGGTGGAAATTAAAACGCAATCAAATGGTATAGAAGTTCATTGTGAAATAGCAAGTGAGCGTTTTGCGAAATTAAAAGAACATCGCCGTACTTTAGCGGGAAAAACAGGCTGCGGGCTTTGCGGCGCAGAAAACTTAGCTCAGGCAATGCGTTACCCTGCTGTGCTAAAGCGCCAGCAAAAGTTTGAAGTTAGTGCAATAGCAAAAGGTTTACAGGGTATTAAAGCGCATCAAGTCTTGCAGCAAAAAACGGGTGCAACGCATGCCAGCGCCTATGCGTTGGCAGACGGTGAAGTGGTATTAGTGCGTGAGGATGTGGGCAGGCATAATGCGCTAGATAAGTTAATTGGTGCCTTAGCCAAAGCTAAGCTAGATAAAAATGGTTTTATCATTACAACCAGTCGTGCGAGTTTTGAAATGGTGCAAAAAACAGCCAGTGCAGGGGTGAGCATGTTAGTAGCGGTTTCAGCCCCCACAGGCCTAGCAGCGCGAGTAGCAACAGCGTGTGGACTTACTTTGGTAGGGTTTGCATGTGAAAGCAGATTTGTGGTGTACAGCTTTGCTGAAAATGTATTAACAGAAAAATAGAGTCAAATATTATGGATATTCAACGCTTAGTGACGATGGCCAATCAAATTGGGGATTTTTATGAGTCCTACCCAAATCAAAGCCATGCTCAGCAAGATATTGCAGGGCATTTAAATAAATTTTGGGCATTGCCAATGCGCAAACAAATTGCAGAATACGTGCGGCAAGATGGTGCTGGGCTTCACGCGCAAGTGGTAAGCGCAATAAAATTGCACTTGCAAGTTTAATTAGTTATCAATTGCCATTTTCAACATGTTATACAAGGACATGGCTGATACTCTTCTGCCTTTTGTTGTATTTAGCGTTGCGCGCTGAATTTTATTCAGCACATTTCTTTTTAATTCCCTAGGAATGCTTTAAAAATTAGTTATTTCACATTTAAAAACACCCGAGAAAAAATAATGCCTCTGCAAGCCAGTATCCATGCGGCTTACATGGCATCAAAATGAAGTTGTGGTTTTTTTATGTGAAATAGGCTTTATATTTAATGTATTTTAGCGCTTGGTTTTGAGTAAATTTTTGCTAGATAAACGCTTAAATTTACATATGGAATTTAGCCATTTTCAGAGATACGCTTAAATAATCTAAAACCTTCTTTTCTATCAGCGTTACGTCGCCCCGCCCAAATCTTTTGCCATTCGGTGCCTGGCTGCATAATGCCATTGCCTTTTGTGTCTTGCAAAAGATAAAAATCGCAATTCAAAGTTTGACTACCTTCAAACGGTATAAGCGTGATGTTGGTGTGGTAGTTAAGCAATAGCCTTTGGTGCAATCCAACATTTAAGCTGTTTATACACTGATAATTTTTAGGTAACGCAAGTTGCATGTTGGTAAAAGCTTGTTGGTAACTTTTGGCAGAATCTATCATTGGTAGCCATAAAGTCATCAGCAAAACCCAGCTAAACGTCATGCCAACAGCCCAGTTAGTGACGCTGGATTTATTCGTTTGCTTGGCGCGGATGCAAACAAAAGCCCAAATGAGTGTCATGAGCAACGCTAAGGCCAGCGCCACCCAATTAAAAGCAAGTCCATCTAGCCCAGATAAAAACTGCATTCTTTCTTTTAATTTTGCAGGAAAATCTGTGAGCATGGCAAACCATCCCAGCCAGATTAAGCCGCCAATAATGCCAAACAGCAACACACCAAACCAATTTAAAGCAGCAGCGAAGCCTCTTTTAAGATGCTCCACACTGCCTGCACCTAGCGCCACTAAAGGAAGTAGCAGAGGCATAGCACTGATGTCTTTTGCGCTGGCACATAATCCTAAAAATGTTAAGCAACAGATAAAAAACACGAGAGTTAGTTGAAATTTAGGTTTGATGAGCAGTTGATAGCGGTAATGCCACAAGCCCAAAAGCGCTAATGGCAACGCTGGCCAAGCGTACCAAACCAAAATGCGCGCAAAATAAAGATGGTTGGAAAACTGAAAAATATCAAATTGTACTTGCCACCAATTAGCATAAAGCGCAGGGTTTGTTTGTTGCAGCGCTATTAACCATGCCGCAATCGGCACACTGGCAAAAGCGAGTGAAGACGTTAAAAATTTGCTATAACTACTACTGCGCCAAGCGCTAAATATAAGTGGCAACACAATAGCGGTGCTGAGCAAAATGAGCAACGGTAGGATGCCATAAGATAAAAAGCCAGAGGCTAACGCTGCACCAAACAAGCCACTGGCACGCCAAGGGCGACGCTTACTAAGGGCAAGCGCATAAAAGCCAGTAGCAAGGCTGGTAAGGTGCGCCACCTCAATGTTTAAGCTGTGCGCATTAAGCACCAAGCCTATCGTGCCAATCATAATAAACGTGGCATGGCGGCCAACACCTTGCGACCACATTTCGCGCCCCGTCATGCCCACCATAAGAAGCATGATGGAAAGCCAAATCGCGTTAATTAATCTTGCGCCGTCATGGATGTCTAATATTGGTGACAACAAAAATGCACTCGCCGCAGCAGTTAAATAATAAAGTGGGGGCGACTCAAGCGTGTGAACACTATGTGGTAAAGGGGCAATAAAACTGCCGTCATTGAGCATGCCATGTACGATGCTAATGCTGGATGATTCTAGTGGCTTCCATGGGCTGTGGCCAATAAGACCAAGCAAAATCCAAATGGCGCATAATGCGAGCAATAATTGTGTTTTTACACCTTCACCCACGCGTGCACGCGGGGCGGACATATTGCCTTGCCAGTCGTGATCTAATTGAAAACGCATGATTTAATTATTGGTTATGCAGTGATGCTAATTCTAACTGATTGTCTCTTGAACAGAGCCAATATAATGCAGTAAAAAAATAAAAAAGGCAGCATAAAGCTGCCTTAGCAATATCATTGTGCGACTACATGCCGTATTTTTTACGGAATTTATCCACGCGACCAGCGGTATCTAAAATCATTTGTTTGCCAGTGTAAAATGGGTGAGATTTTGAAGAAACTTCAATTTTAACCAATGGATATTCTTTACCGTCAGTCCATTTAATGGTGTCTTTTGCGGCAATGGTTGAACGTGTTAAAAAGCTAAAGTCAGCGCCGATGTCTTGAAAAACAACTTCGCGATATTCTGGGTGAATTCCATCTTTCATTTGGTAAGCCTCAATGTTTGCCGAATGATACGGCAGGTTTATTAAAATAGCCGCGTATTATATTGATTTTTAAGTGCTTAAGCAAGAATAATCAGCATTAAAAACACACATCATCTTTTAGATGTCCTACAAGCGGCCTAGAATGCGGCTTCCAGAGCAACTAAAATTTCACGTGTGTTATAAGTTACCCGCGACGCATGCTTTCAAAAAAGTCTGCATTGTTTTTAGTCGATTTAATTTTGTCCAGCAAGAATTCCATCGCTTCAATATCATCCATTGGGTAAAGCAATTTACGAAGCACCCAAATTTTCTGTAACACATCTTTTTCGATAAGTAATTCTTCGCGGCGCGTACCAGATTTATTAACGTTGATGGCTGGATATTGGCGTTTTTCCGCCATTTTACGGTCAAGATGGATTTCCATATTACCCGTACCCTTGAACTCTTCGTAAATCACGTCATCCATGCGTGAGCCAGTATCCACCAGTGCTGTAGCGATGATGGTGAGTGAGCCACCTTCTTCTACGTTACGTGCGGCACCAAAAAAACGTTTTGGGCGTTGTAAAGCATTTGCATCCACGCCACCTGTTAACACTTTGCCCGATGACGGAATGACTGTATTGTAGGCACGAGCCAGGCGCGTGATAGAGTCCAGCAAAATGACAACATCTTTTTTGTGTTCAACTAAGCGTTTGGCTTTCTCTAGCACCATTTCCGCTACTTGCACATGGCGTGTAGCAGGCTCATCGAAAGTGGAAGCAACGACTTCGCCTTTGACTGAGCGCGTCATTTCGGTCACCTCTTCAGGGCGCTCATCAATCAATAATACAATTAAAATCACATCGGGGTGATTGGCGGTAATGGCATGGGCAATATTTTGCATCATCACCGTTTTACCACTTTTGGGACTTGCAACTAGCAACCCGCGCTGACCTTTACCAATTGGCGCAATCATATCAATTACGCGGCTGGTAATATTCTCTGTGCCTTTTATATCACGCTCTAAAGTAAGTGGAATTGTCGGGAAAAGGGGCGTTAAGTTTTCAAATAAAATCTTATGTTTGGTGTTTTCAGGCGCTTCACCATTAACGCTATCCACTTTTACTAATGCAAAATAACGTTCGCCATCTTTAGGAATACGAATTTCACCCTGAATGCTATCGCCAGTATGTAGGTTAAAACGGCGGATTTGCGAGGGAGAAACGTAAATGTCATCAGGCCCAGCTAAATATGAGGTGTCAGGTGAGCGCAAAAAGCCAAATCCATCCTGCAACACCTCGAGCGTGCCATCGCCAAAAATACTTTCGCCCTTTTTTGCTTTATTTTTCAATATTGCAAAAATCAAATCTTGCTTGCGCATTCGGCTCGCATTTTCAATTTCGCTAGAAATTGCCATTTCAACTAATTGTGTAACGGGTAGATGTTTAAGTTCGGATAAGTGCATGAAAGCTCGCTAGGGCAAGAGTTTTGAGGAAGTTGAAGCTAAGTAGATGAAAAATCAGAATAAAAATTAATGGTCTTAAGGTTAGACGAAAATTAAATTTTGGAATTTTGGCAAGAAATGCTTGGTTTTACCTGTTAAATCTAACGGTCATAAAACCAAGCTTGGTACTTATTACGATAAGAGTAATCGGTTTAGAGGTTGCTGTCAATAAAAGCGGTTAATTGTGATTTTGACAATGCTCCCACTTTAGTAGCCTCAACATTACCATTTTTAAATAACATCAGTGTTGGGATGCCACGAATGCCATATTTAGGTGGTGTTTGATTATTGTCGTCAATGTTAAGCTTGCCGATTTTTAAGCGACCGGCATATTCTTTAGAGATTTCGTCTAGGATAGGTGCAATCATTTTGCAAGGGCCACACCATTCTGCCCAATAGTCAACTAAAACAGGCAGTTGCGATTGCAGGACTTCCTGCTCAAAGCTTGCATCGCTTAAATATGTAATATGTTCGCTCATAAAAACCTCTTTTATAAATAATGCTTAAAATGTTAAGTGTCTATCGTAACTAAAAAACTGGCTTTAGTGAAGTGCTTACCCAATTAAATCGTATTGTATTTGTTCAAATAGATGTGTGCGCTCTACACATTTAGTCATGATGGCGTAGTTAGTTTCATTGCCAATATTAAGTGCAACTTTTCGTGATGCCTCAAAGCTGCCTCGAGGGACGATAATGCTTGCGCCAACTTTATTAGCGGCTATAGGCGCAATTGTAATAACAGGCTCATCATAATCACGCTTATCAATACGTGCAGAAGCACTTTTTATTTGAGGCGCAATGAGTTGCACGCCTATGTCAAGTTTGTCTCGTGCGCCACAATTTGCCCAGCGCACCACGCCAAGCGACCAGTGTTTTTCGGATTTGGTTTTGATGGCAATTAAGCTGCCAATTTGGATGTTCTTTTCAGCAGTTGGATGGCGGCGCAAAGCAATGCCTGTGGCACTAATGTTCAGTATTTGCCAACGCGATGGTAACAAGGGCTTAGCTTCATTGTTGAATGCAGATGTCATGTTGGCGCTGAGGTGAATTGCCGCAATACCTGCAACCAACTCTAAATCCCCATTTTTTGCCAATCTTCTAAATACCCGTTTTGGTGGAATACCCCAGTGCTTAATTAAATGGGTGAGTAAATCCATTTCATTGTCGCGACTTTCGCTTGCTAATTGGTTGTTTTGTAAGCGATTTAATTGGGAATGCAAGGCTTTTACTAAATCGATAGTCAGCAATAAAATGTCAGTTGCTGGGTCAGGAAAAGCTTGCTGCTTGTTGTAAGCAATGGGCGGCTCATTTGACTGCAAATGAATAATAAAAGAAGCTGCTGGCGAATCAAGCGGTGCAACAGCTGATATGTGCGCCTTGCTCAAATGTGCGGCCAATAGCTCAACGGTGTAACGAATATTTCTGGGCGATAAACGCTGTGTATCCGCCAAAAATATGAGCATGGCCTGTTTGTAGGTGTTTTCAATGGAGGGGGCGATGGCCTGGTTTTTATTTTTAGCAACTTTGGTTTCGCTGTCGTGCTGTATGCCAAGTTGCACCGCGCAAAAATAAAGCTGGTGCAAATCACTCCACACATGGTTAGGCGGTGTGGTGTAGGTTTGGTAGTGTGTTAAGGCATATTCGGTGATGGCTTGCATAGCACTTTGTATGCAATGAGCAGCGGTTTTGTTGGATTTAATGAGTTGGTTTTGCAAATCAACAAAGGCCAATTTATAACCGTAGCCAAGCTCAAGCCATAATGATTCCACCATATTGGCAGCCGCTTTCACTTGACCATCCAGCGGTAGGGTTGCGCTGATATATTTTTCTGACAAAATTTCGGCGAGTCTCATCACCACGGGGCGATAAAGGTCTAACACTTGAACTCTATTACTAGGCGCAACTTTTTGACGATTGAGTTCGACAAGTTGACGTTGCAGACTAGAGGAGCCAACTTGAATCGATTGCGCTTGTAGGTTTTCTAAAAATGCGGCAAGTTTCTGCGGACGCGTCTCAGCCACAATGACAGGATTATCTTTTAAAACAGGTAAATGAAGTGCTATCGCCATAGTGAGTGCTAACTTAAATAGTAGAAAAGTGTGAAAACAATATTTTACGATAATGTTATTCGCATCACTATGATAACTACTTTAAAAATAGAAAGAAACTGCTGTGTTTAAAAAAGTGACCATAAGTTTGCGTCATTTTGTGATGTTGACAGAAGTTGCGTCAATAGGCGCAGGTGAAAAATCTGCAAAAAACAACTTTACTGTAATGGGAAAATGGCGAGAGATATACGCGCTAGTGAATGCGAAGTTGGCTAAATAAAAGTGGCTTAAATCGCCCTAAAACACATGCTCTTCTTTGCCGCTGCTCTGCAAGCCAGTATCCATGCGGCTTCCAGAGCATCAAAAATCGCTCGGGCGATATTAGGGCGAAATTTTAATACGTTTTTTAGTGCGGTACTTCAATGCTATTGCCAGCATCGTCCAGCACATTGAGCTGATTTTCGTCAGCAAAATACATGAGTTGCTCAAAACCTTCTGGATTTACATCTTTGAGTTTTAAATCAACGGCTAAACATCTAATGCCATCCATGACTTTCGGTTTTAGGTAAGGGGAATATCTAAGCTTGCGGTCTTCGCCAAAAGTGGCGTAAGTGCTGCACATTCTGTCCACCCAATCACTGGGGCGAAAAGGCTTGCCAGCGCGCGTGTTGCTTTGAATGATGATTTCGCGCTTTGGCGCTGTAGTTGCTTGATTTTGCATTGTGTGTTTACCGTTTCAATGAGTTGAAAATTGCTGCTTATTCAATATATTCAAATACTTTAACCACTTTGGTTACGCCATCAACATTGCTGGCGATTTCGGTGGCGGCATCGCCTTCCGCTTTTGTAACCACGCCAAGTAAGTAAACTACGGAATTTTCTGTCACAACTTTAACGTGGTTGGCGGCAAATTTGTTTTCTGTCACAAATTTAGTTTTAACTTTTGATGTAATTAAAGTGTCGTTGCTACGTGAGCCGATAGAAGATTTTGGCCCAACTACAATTTCGTTTGTGATGTTACGCACGTTGCTAATTTCTTTTATCAGTGTTGAAGCTTTAGCTTTAGACTCATCTACAGGCACTTCACCTGTTAACAACACATTACGATTGTAACTTGTCACATTTACGTGTGCGTCTTCACCTAAATTAGACTCTACTTTTTTAACGCCTTTGAGTTCGATATTTTCATCTTCAACATAAATTCCTGCGCTACGTCTATCAGCTGCCATGGCGCCTGTTGCTGCTGCGCCACCTACAATCGCTGGTGCACAGGCGACAACTTGGCTTATTAAAAGTGCAGATAAAATGAGTTTGGTCATGTTACGCATTGATTACTCCTAAATAATGGATGTTTTTAATGTCATAGATAAAAGATGAAGGTGATGCTTTGCTTGGTAAATTGAAACACTTAAATGTAAACAAAATATATCCAAAAAGTAATTTTTGCGCATCATACCCTGATTACGCGCTAATTGCATTATGTATCCATTCAATATGTTGCAAGTTGGCTTTATCCATCAAAATGGCATCAATTCGGCATGCGCAATCGCCATGCTGCTGCAAATAATGTTGGGCAGTACGCAATATTTTTTCTTGCTTATGTGGAGTAATGCTAGCGGCAGCACTGCCAAACTGGCTATTTGTGCGTAGTCGCACTTCTACAAACACCAGTGTTTTGCCGTCTTGCATAATCAAATCAATTTCGCCAAATTTGCAATGGTAATTTTGCATCACTAGCTTAAGGCCATGATTGAGCAAAAAAGTTGCAGCAAGCTGCTCCGCCGCCAGCCCTGCATTGTTTTTACTTAATTTCATAGGCGAGTAAGGTACTTTAGCTTAAAATCGTGACTTATGAGCGATTTGAAAATAAACGAGGTTGGCATATTATACGTGGTGGCCACACCCATTGGCAATTTGGCTGACATCACTTTACGCGCACTTGAAACGCTTAAGAAGGTTGATGCGATTGCCGCAGAGGATACGCGTCATACGGCAGGTTTACTCAACCACTACGGCATTTCAAAAAAATTGATTGCGGTGCATGAGCATAACGAACATCAATCCGCCGAGAAATTATTGGCGCTGTTGCAACAAGGTGAAAGTATTGCGTTAGTGACAGATGCAGGTACGCCAGGCATAAGCGATCCTGGAGCAGTGGTCGTGAACGTTGTGCGCAACGCCGGCGTTAAAGTGATTCCTATTGCAGGGGCTAGTGCGGTAATCACGGCGCTATCTGCGAGTGGAATTACGCAAAATGGATTTTATTTTCATGGTTTTTTGCCTGCGAGTGGTGCTGCGCGGCGCAAAGTGCTGGAACATTTGAAGTCGCAAACCGTTACTTTGGTTTTTTATGAAGCGCCGCATCGGATTGTGGAGTGTGTGAATGATATTGCAACAGTTTTAGGCGGTGAGCGAATGCTTACTATCGCGCGTGAGCTGACAAAAACGTATGAAACTATTTACTCTTGCACAGCCGAACAAGCAGAAGTTTGGTTAAAGTCTGATCTAAATCATCAGCGAGGCGAATTTGTTTTGCTTGTAGAGGCGGCAATAAAAGCTGAAAGTGAAGCAGTCCCAGAAGAAACTGTCAATGTGCTTAAATTGTTGCTCAATGAGTTGCCGCTTAAACAGGCGGTGAAATTAGCAACTGAAATTAGCCATGAAAAGAAAAATGCGCTATATGCGCTAGCGCTCAAGATAAAAGAATAGGATAAACGTATGTCACAAACCTTAACAATTACGCGCCCAGATGATTGGCACGTGCATTTACGCGATGGCGAAGCGCTCAAATCGGTATTGCCCGATACTGCAAGGCAATTTGCTCGGGCAATCATCATGCCAAATTTGCGTCCGCCTGTTACCACAACCGCGCTAGCGCTTGCTTACAGGCAGCGTATTTTAGAGGCTTTACCAAAAGGAATGTATTTTGAGCCGCTGATGACACTTTACTTGACAGATAATACCCCAGCAGAAGAGATTGTTAAAGCTAAAGCAAGCGGCATGATACATGGTGTTAAGCTTTATCCTGCAGGCGCAACCACCAATAGTGATTCTGGTGTCACCAGCCTTGATAAATGTGCAAATACGTTAGATGCGATGCAAAAGCACGGCTTGCCTTTGCTAGTGCATGCGGAAGTGACTGACAGTGATGTGGATGTGTTTGACCGAGAAAAAGTGTTTATAGAGCGCAATATGGTGCCATTACTCAAAAATTTTCCCGAGTTGAAAGTGGTTTTTGAGCATATCACCACCAAAGAAGCGGCTGACTTTGTCAAAAGCGCATCAAAAAACGTGGCGGCCACCATCACTGCGCACCATCTTTTGATGAATCGTAATGATATGTTCACTGGGGGGGTTCGCCCGCATCATTATTGCCTGCCTGTTTTGAAGCGTGAAGATCATAGGCTTGCCTTAGTAGAAGCGGCTACTTCTGGCAACTCTAAGTTTTTCTTGGGTACTGATAGTGCGCCACACGCCAAACACACTAAAGAAGCTGCTTGTGGTTGCGCAGGTATATACACAGCCCACACCGCGATAGAGCTGTATATAGAAGCTTTTGAAAATGCTAATGCACTCGATAAATTAGAAGGGTTTGCCAGTTTTTATGGGGCAGATTTTTATGGATTGCCTAGAAATAATGAAAAAATGACGCTGGTAAAAGAAAGTTGGAAAGTGCCTGATAGCTTGTTTTTTGCTAATAACGCAGAAGCACTTATTCCATTTAGAGCGGGTTATCTAATGCAATGGTCTATCAAGTAAAGCTAAAATATTAGTTGCATGCATACAAAATAAAAGCCCCGCAACTGCGGGGCTTTTGTCGAAGTAAGAGCTAGTAAATTAAGCTTGACGACGACGCGCTGAGAAGCCAACTAAAGCCAAACCAGCTAACATTAATGCATAAGTTTCTGGCTCTGGAACTGCATTTAAAGTTCCAGTAAATGCGCCAGTTGTTGATTTAAAATCAACTTGGTAGTTACCTGCAGCTAGCCATTTCGTAAAATTTACTGGGGCAGTAAAGTCGCCAGCAATGAACGAGTAAGTGGTTGCTCCATCGTTTAATAATCCTGCGAATGCACTAGTGCTTGCAGTAAATGTTACATATGCATCACCCAAAAGGTTAAATGCAAATGAATCATGATAAATACCTGCACTCGCACCAGTTCCTAGATAGCTTTCGCTGGTAATAAAGTCATGTGTAAAAAAAGTACCACCTGGAGTTGGTGTAACGTTACCAAGGTCTAGCACAAGAGCATTGGCGTTGAGGCTTAATGCAAGCGGTGTCGCAACTGCTAAAAGCTTAATTAATTTTTTCATAGAAATCCCCTAAACAAACAAAAATAACTTAAATTTGCGTCACAGCTTTAATTAGTTTTATCTACAAAATTAAACTACTTCTTGGCAGTGTCAAATTACGATTGCAGTATCTGAAATATCGGGAGGGTTAGCAATCACCCGTTTGGGTCAATCTGGAGGAGTTTGGGTGGATATTACTTAAATTTACAATTTGGCGCTAATGTAGAACTACTCTAACATTGTTTATTCAACAAGGCTGGTAAAAATGTTGGGTTTCAGAACTGGCGTGCGTTATAGAAAAATATGCTACTTAAATTATGTAAGAATTCAGTCATATTTTTGCATCAAATCATTTGATCTGCCTGCTAAGCCAGTCTGCATGCGGCTTACGGAGGGGTGATTTTCTCTCGGGCGAATATTTTGTGGATTTTAATGCGTTTATTCCGTGATTTTTTGCTGGGCTTAGAACATCCATATTCAAGTTAATTTTTGAATGAATTGCTGGCGTGATAAAATGACTATGAAGCTGACCAGACAGTCGCTGCTTGGTTTTTTCCAAGGAGAGGAAAGTCCGGGCTGCATAGAGCAGGATGACGGCTAACGGCCGTACGCTGAAATCTGGTAACAGTATAAGGCGCGGAATAGGGCCACAGAGACGAGTAAATTGCGGTACGCCGCAGTGGACGTGAAACGCGGTAACCTCCATCTGCAGCAAGATCAAATAGGCTGGCAATAGGCGTGGCTCGCGCTGCCAGCGGGTAGGTTGCTTGAGTGCATCAGTAATGGTGCGCCTAGATGAATGACTGTCAGCCTTAGCAATAAGGCCTACAAAACCCGGCTTATCGGTCAGCTTCAACTTTTATTCCCTTTACTTTGTCGATTCGACTTGCCATGCTTATCGCACTGTCATTGGCTCATCTTCGCGTCATAAGTAATAAAATGCTTCTGAATTTTCATCTCTTAGCCCTGCTAATTATAATTCAATCGCTTTCATCATTGTATTCATAATTTACATTCACTAAATTTTGTATGTTATTAATTTATAACGATATTATTTTTTTCAAAAAAATGCGCTAAGTCATTGAGAAATATAGAAAAACAGTCAAAAAAGGCTTGCTTTGCCCTATTTTTTTATTTATAGTGCTTGTTAGTGGGAAAAAGTGGTGTTTTGTGGGAATTTTAAGCAAAATATCAACTTCTTAGTGATTTGCTAGTGGGCGCTAAAATAAAAAATGTTTCGTGGTGCAACTTCTTTAAGTTTGGATGCAAAAAATCGTTTGGCGATTCCGACCAAGCATAGAGAGGCTATGTACGTGGAAAGTGCTGGCAACTTGGTGCTAACGGCACATCCCCACCGATGCCTATTGCTGTACCCGCAACCAGCTTGGGAGCCTATTCAGGCAAAGATGATGGCGCTATCCTCGTTTGATAAGCAATCAAGCGCCTTGCAAAGACTGTTGGTGGGATACGCGGAGGATATTGTTTTAGATAGCGCGGGGCGCATGCTGGTGTCGCCAGTGTTACGAGATTTTGCTGGGTTAAGTAAGGACGTGATGTTGGTGGGTCAAGGTAGTCACTTTGAGCTGTGGAGCTTAGAAGCTTGGCGTGCACAATTGGCGCAAGTTTTACAAGGGGAAGATTTCACAATGCCTGCAGAATTAGAGGGCTTTTCGCTGTGATTAAAGGCGTGGATCCCACGCCGCCAATAGTGGAGTTGTCTCCAAAAAGTGCAACAGGACACTATGCAAGCGTTAACTCTGAATTAACTTCAACGAGTAAGTCGGCAGCAATTATGGAGCATACAACCGTCATGTTGAGCGAGGCGGTGCAAGCGTTGGCGGTAAAGTCGGATGGAATTTATATAGATGGTACGTTTGGCAGAGGTGGCCATTCAAAAAAAATACTAGCTCAATTGGGTGCTAATGGGCGGTTAATAGCGTTTGACCGCGATTTAAGCGCAATTGAATCTAGCAAAACAATAAGAGATGCGCGCTTTAGCATGGTGCATAGTCATTTTTCGCAGATTAAGGCAAAGCTGGCTGAGCTGAATGTGTACAAAGTTGATGGAATATTGCTGGATTTGGGTATTTCGTCGCCTCAAATTGATGAGGCGAGTCGTGGTTTTAGTTTTCGATATGATGCGCCATTAGACATGCGCATGGATCAAAGTAGCGGTCAAACAGCGGCAGAGTATCTTGCTGGTACAACAATGCAGCATTTAGAGGGGGTTATAAAAAATTATGGTGAAGAACGGTTTGCTAAGCAGATTGCAAGGGCGATTATTAAGGAGCGCGATGACGGGCGCGCAATCTCCACTACAGGGCAACTTGCCAAGATCGTGGCAGGGGCAGTCACGCGGTTTGAGCCAGGGCAAAACCCCGCAACGCGCACATTTCAAGCTTTACGGATTTACATCAATCAAGAGCTTGAGGAGTTATCGCTAACTATGCCACAGTGCTTGGAACTATTAAGTCCCAAAGGACGTTTAGCTGTGATTAGTTTTCATTCGCTGGAAGACCGTATGGTAAAGCAATTTATTCGACAGCATGAGGATGTGGATAATTTGCCCACTAATTTCCCAGTGCGGGCGGCTGATTTGCCGCAACCTAAATTAGTAAGTCTAGGGCGTGCGATTAGACCAAGTGCAGAAGAGGTGAAAGCCAATCCACGTTCGCGTAGTGCGGTGTTACGTGTAGCAGAAAGAACGCTAGTAATATGACGCGTTTAAATTTAATTTTATTTTTTTCGCTGATACTTTCAGGCTTGGGTTTGGTGAGCTCACAGCATAAAGCGAGAAACCTATATTTTGAGTTAGAGAAGTTGCACCAAGCGGAAAAGCAATATGAACAAGAGTACGGACAATTGCAGTTAGAGCAAAGTACTTGGGCCATGCACTCGCGTATAGAGCAAGTGGCTACGCAGCAGTTACAAATGCAGGTGCCAGAAGCAGCGCGTGTGCAGGTGGTAACTTTGGACGCGAAGTTAGAAGCTTTGAATGTTGGTGATGCAGAAGTGAAAAAGGTGGTGCCTTAATGGCGTTGCATAAAACACCTGTGATTGTGAAGTTGCCTGCTTGGCGCAGGAGGGTGTTGCTCATCGCCGTATTGTTAGGCCTGGCAGCTCTATTGGTGCGAGGCATATATTTACAAAGCTTTCATAAGCAATTTTTGCAGGCTAAAGGAGATGCGCGATACAGCCGCACAATTACATTACAGTCACATCGTGGAAAGATTACAGATCGTTTTGGCGATTTGCTGGCTATTAGCTCTCCAGTAGAGTCAGTGTGGGCTAGCCCCCCAGATGTGAAAATTACTCAGGCGCAAACCAAAGAAATTGCAACTTTATTGGGCATTAAAGCTTCGGATATTGATAAAAAACTAGTAAATACTGAACGTGAGTTTGTTTACTTAAAGCGAAGAGTCTCTCCTGAATTGGCCGCCAAAGTCATGAAAGTGGGGGTGTCAGGAATTTACTTGCAGCGTGAATACAAACGTTATTACCCTGCAGGAGAGGTGGCTGCTCATTTAGTGGGATTTACGGGGATTGACGACAATGGTCAAGAAGGTTTTGAGTTGGCAAAGAATGACTCTTTGTCAGGTAAGGCTGGGAGCCGCCGTGTTATCAAAGATCGCTCAGGACATATCGTTGAAGATCTGGAGGCTGTAAATGTGCCAAAAGATGGAAGTGATTTGGTTTTATCAATAGACAATCGAATTCAATACTTGGCACATCGTGAAATAGCTAAGGCTGTTGATGCTAGTAATGCGTTGGCAGGCTCTGTGGTGGTGCTGGATGCAAAAACAGGTGAAGTTTTAGCAATGGCCAATATGCCTACATACAACCCCAATAACCCTATCAATATTAGAGGTAAGACGAGAAATCGGTCTATTACAGATGTATTTGAACCTGGCTCAACGATGAAGGCGATTTCAGTGTCTGCTGGTCTGGAGTCTGGTTTGTATCAAGCAGACACTAAAATAAACACGGCACCTGGTTATATGAGCATTGGCCCTGCCACCATTCACGACTCACATGCACATGGTGTTTTGTCTGTATCTCAGGTAATTCAAGTGTCGTCCAATGTTGGAGCATCAAAAATCGCACTGTCCCTAGATAATTTATATTTGTGGAATATCTTTAACCAAATAGGTTTTGGTGCTAAGACTGGTATTCACTTTCCAGGCGAGGCGGCTGGCAGAGTGCGGGATTATAAAAAATGGCGGCCTATAGAAAAAGCAACTATGTCATATGGTCATGGCATCAGCGTGACATTGCTGCAGCTAGCGAGATCTTACACTGTGTTTGCAAATGAAGGTGAGCTAAAGCCAGTGTCACTCATCAAGTTGCAAGAACCTCCGGTTGGAACGCAAGTGTTCAGCCCGAACACAGCAAACGATATGAAAGCGATGCTTGAATCGGTTGTGATGCCTGGCGGCACAGCGTTGAGAGCGCAAGTGGTGGGCTACCGTGTAGCTGGTAAAACTGGCACAACCCATAAATTGGGTGCTCAAGGTTATGAGGATAACAAGTATGTGGCATCATTTGTTGGGATGGCTCCAGCTTCAAATCCTCGTTTGATAGTTGCGGTTATGATTGATGAACCAAATATTGCTAACAAACAATACTTTGGTGGCGTAGTAGCTGCGCCAGTATTTAGCGCAGTGATGGGTGATGCATTGCGTATTTTGGCTGTGCCACAGGATTCGCCTAGCACAAATGTTGTAATTCCACCTGAAGAAGTGATTGAGTCAGTAGATGATGTGAAAGAAACTACATGACAGTATCGCTACCACTTGCACAACAGTTCAGCTCCATCACCTCAGATAGTCGCAATGTCGAAGTGGGTGGATTGTTTTTGGCTTATGAAGGTGCAAGTGCTGATGGCAGAAAATATATTCCTCAGGCTATTGCGGCTGGAGCAAGAGGTGTGTTTTGGGATGATGAGGATTTTGCTTGGCAAGATAATTGGCGGGTAAATAACAAGCCAATAAAAAACCTCAAACAACATGTAGGGGAATTGGCTGCAGAGTTTTATGGGCATCCATCAGAAAAATTGCACGTGATAGGCGTGACAGGGACGAATGGTAAAACATCGGTAAGCCAATGGATAGCGCAATGCTTAAATTTTTTAGGTGAAAAAACAGCTGTACTAGGCACGATAGGTAATGGTTTTTTTGATTCTCAGACAGAGTCGGCTAATACCACTCCTGATGCCTGTTTGCTGCAAAAAATGCTTTCAGAGTATTTAAATCTAGGCGCGAAATCCGTGGCGATGGAAGTGTCTTCACACGGATTAGAACAAGGTCGAGTCAATGGCGTGGTCTTTGAAGTGGCAGTCCTTACTAACCTAAGTCGTGATCATTTGGACTATCACAAAACCATGGATGCTTATGCCGCAGCTAAGCAAAAACTATTTACTTGGGATAATTTAGGCATAGCGATTTTGAACGTGGATGATGATTTTGGGAAAGCAATCGCTACAAAATCTAAAACCAAGGTGGTGACCTATGGCCTGAATGCAGGTGATGTGCTAGGTCAAGATTTGAAGTTGAATGATAGTGGCATTGTTATGCAAGTGAGTACGCCCTTTGGTGAGACGTGTGTCACCGCTCCAGTATTAGGGCGTTTTAACGCTTATAACGTATTGGCAGTACTTGCTACCCTATTGGCGCTCAATGTAAGTTTACATAATGCGGTAAAAAGTATTGCCAACATTACCCCAGTTCGTGGCCGTATGCAGCAGTTTGGTGGGGGCGAAAAACCCTTGGTAGTCGTTGACTATGCACATACGCCTGATGCGCTCGAAAAGGTGCTAAGTACGTTGCGATTTCAAACGCAAGGTAAGCTGATTTGCGTGTTTGGCTGCGGAGGTAATAGAGATGCAGGTAAACGTCCATTAATGGGGCAAGTGGCGGAAAATTTTGCAGATTACGTGGTGGTGACTTCGGACAATCCCAGAAATGAAGATGCAGCTAGCATCATCAAAGCTATTACCGAGGGTATGAAAACTTTGCCAATCGTTGAGTTGGATCGTGCAAAAGCAATAATGCTAGCTGTGCAACAAGCAAAAAAACATGATGTGGTGCTAGTAGCAGGTAAAGGTCATGAGGAATACCAAGAAATTGCAGGTGCGAAACTTTTTTTTAGTGATGCATTTCAAGTAAAAGCTGCTTTGGAGGCACTAGTATGATGTTGCTGTCAAAAGCTGCCCGTGCGATGAGTGGATGTTTATTAGGGGATGATGCTGTATTTAATGATGTCGGTACGGATAGCCGCAAAGTTCAACGTGGAGAACTATTTTTTGCGCTTAAAGGCGAACATTTTGATGGTCATCAGTATGCTGAGCAAGCTCTAAAACTGGGAGCGGTAGCAGTGGTCGTGAGTGATGAAGCTTGTTTGGCACGTCCAGCAATATTGGTTAAAGATACATTATTGGCACTTGGTGAGTTTGCAAAAGCATGGCGTCTCCAATTTAACGTGCCTGTTATTGGGGTGACAGGTAGCAACGGTAAAACCACAATTAAAGAGATGATAACGGCCATCTTGGTGGCTAAAACGGGCAGCACAAAAGAGGTGCTAGCTACCGTAGGTAACTTAAATAATCACATAGGATTGCCGCTAACTTTGCTAAAAATGCGTGAGCATCATCAATATGCAGTTCTTGAAATGGGTATGAATCATCTAGGTGAAATTGATTACTTGACGCACATTGCAAAGCCAACTGTGGCACTGATAGGTAATGCAGGCACGGCACATATAGGTGAATTAGGCTCGCGCGATAATATTGCAAAAGCAAAAGGGGAGATTTTTGCTGGTTTAGACAATAAAGGTGTGGCGATTATCAATGCGGATGATGCTTATGCCAATTATTGGTTTAGCCTTAACGTGAATAGAAAAGTTCTTAGTTTTGGATTGAAAAATAATGCTGATGTGAGTGCACGGGTGGAAATAAATGTTGACGGTCGTCAGCAAATTCAATTGCAAAGCCTGGTGGGAGAATTTGAATTTTCTTTAGATTTAATGGGCGAACACAACGTGCGTAATGCGTTGGCTGCATGTGCGGTAGCGATAGCTCTCAATATCCCACTTAAAGTTATTGCACAAGCTTTTGAGAAGTTTGGTGGTGTGGCTGGGCGATTAACGCGGATTGCAGGTTTTAACGGCGCCTTAGTAATTGATGACACATATAACGCTAACCCAGACTCAATGAAAGCGGCTATTGATGTGCTTGCCACACAAGCTGGAACGAAAGTGATGATTATGGGTGACATGGCAGAGCTTGGTGTTGATGCGCCACAGCTTCATGCGGAAATAGGTAAATATGCCAAGCAAAAAGGGATTGAAATGTTTTATACCTTGGGAGAAAACAGTCAGCTGGCTGCAGAAGCTTTTGAAGGTTGCGCACAAGCATTTAGTGAAGCAGAGTTGTTGGTTAATGCAGTTAAAAATAAGATGAATGAGCGGTCTGTGGTGTTGGTTAAAGGTTCACGTTTTATGAAAATGGAGCGCATTGTGAATTCCATCATTCAACATCCAATATATAGGGAGGCGCACTAAATGTTACTAATGCTATCTCAGTGGCTAGCAAAAACTCAGCAAATTCGCGGCTTTTATGTATTTGATTACATTACCCTACGCGCTGTATTGGCAATGCTAACGGCATTAGCGATTTCGCTAATTGTGGGGCCTTCCATGATTCGTAAATTAACGGAGTACAAAGTAGGGCAAGCAGTTCGTGATGACGGCCCACAAACACACTTAATTAAGGCCGGTACGCCTACGATGGGTGGTGCGTTGATATTAGTGGCTATCGCAATTTCCACCATACTGTGGGTGGACTTAAGTAATAGATTTGTGTGGGTAGTTCTATTTACCACTCTAGGTTTTGGTGCCATCGGCTGGGTGGATGACTATCGTAAAGTGGTTTATAAAAACCCGAAAGGTTTATCAGAAAGAGCTAAGTTTTTTTGGCAAAGCGTGATTGGGATAATTGTGGCAGTGTTTTTGTTTAAAACAGCAAAAACTACCGTTGAAACCACGCTAATAGTGCCATTTTTCAAAAACTGGGTAGTACCATTGAGTGGGCTGAGTTTTATGGTTCTTACATACCTAGTTATCGTTGGTAGCAGTAATGCGGTGAATTTAACAGATGGTCTTGATGGCTTGGCGATTATGCCTACAGTCATGGTGGCTAGTGCATTAGGCATTTTTGCTTATGTTGCCGGACACTTATATTTCTCAAAATATTTACATATTCCCTATGTAGCTGGTTCAGGCGAATTATTAGTATTTTGCGCCGCTATGGCCGGAGCCGGACTGGGGTTTTTATGGTTTAACGCTTATCCAGCTGAGGTGTTTATGGGAGATGTTGGCGCATTAGCTTTGGGCGCTGCATTGGGCGTGGTTGCAGTGATTGTGCGTCAAGAAATCATCCTGTTTATTATGGGTGGTGTATTTGTAATGGAGACGTTCTCAGTAGCGGCACAAGTGCTGTATTTCAAATATACGAAACGTAAATACGGGGTAGGCAGACGTATTTTCTTGATGGCACCACTACACCATCATTATGAGCAAAAAGGGTGGAAAGAAACGCAAGTGGTGGTGCGCTTTTGGATTATTAGCATGATGCTGGTGTTGATTGGTTTGGCTAGCCTAAAAATTAGATAAATTATGATCACAATCAAAGACAAAAACGTGTTGGTACTAGGTCTTGGGGAAACGGGGTTATCCGCTTTGCGCTGGCTACAAGCCCAGCATGCACATTTGTCGGTGGCAGACTCACGTGAGAACCCACCTAATTTTGATAAGCTTAAAGCTGAATTTCCCTCAGTAAAATTTTACTCAGGCGCATTTACACCAGCAATGTTTAGAGGGGTGAATTTAGTAGTGGTTAGCCCAGGGGTGCCACTTAATGAGCCAGAAATTCAGAATGCTGTTGCAGATGGTGTGCCAGTAGTGGGTGACGTAGAGTTATTTGCACAGTATCGCAACAAAGACGCCAAAGTAATTGCCATTACAGGTGCAAATGGCAAGACAACCGTCACCACTATGGTGGGTGAAATGTGTAAGGCTGCTGGTTTGAAAACTATTGTTGCGGGCAATATAGGTTTGCCAGTGCTAGACACTCTAAATATGGACGCTCCCGATGTTTATGTGCTTGAACTCTCTAGCTTTCAATTGGAAAGCACAAGCTCATTAGAGGTTGATGCTGCGACCATGCTCAACCTATCTGAAGATCACATGGATAGATATACAAGCTTTCAAGATTATGCGATAGCAAAAGCACGGGTTTTTTACAACGCTAAGTTGCAAGTCCTTAACCGCGACGATGCCTGGAGCATGATGATGGCACGTACAAAATTAGCGCAAGTTACTTTCGGGCTATCTGAAGTTCAAGATGAAACATCTTATGGCTTAAAGCAATTTGATGGTGAAATATGGTTGTGCGAAGGTAAAAAAGAGCTTATCAACATGCAGGACTTAAAAATTACTGGCTTGCATAATGCGGCTAATGCTCTGGCAGCAGTGGCATTGTGCAGAGGGATTGGTGTGGATTATGCTCCAATCATTCAAACCTTGTATAACTTTAAAGGATTGCCCCATCGGGTGGAATGGGTAGCAAATATAAATGAAGTTGATTATTACGATGATTCCAAAGGTACTAATGTAGGTGCAACTTGTGCGGCATTAGCTGGCATGGCTAAAAAAGTTGTGTTAATAGCGGGAGGGGATGGTAAAGGTCAAGATTTTAGTCCGCTTAGAAATGTTGTAGAGAGCAACGCCCGTGCAGTAGTCTTGATAGGTCGGGATGCGCCAATTATTGAAAATACATTATTACAAACTGGTGTGCCTATATATCAAGCCCAAGATTTGCCTGATGCAGTAAGTATCGCGCAGGGAGTTGCACAAAAATATGACGCAGTTTTGTTGTCTCCAGCGTGTGCAAGTTTTGATATGTTTAAAAACTATATACATCGTGCTGAAGTTTTTGTGGCTGCAGTGCAGGCACTGCAGACTTCCAATAAGGAGCATGCATGATAACAGCTATGCTCAATCGCAACCGACTAAACGCTCCAATTTATGACCAAAGCTTGCTTTGGACTGTACTAATACTATTGGGTTTAGGTCTGGTAATGGTTTACTCAGCCTCCATTGCAATTGCGGAATCAGAAAAGGCTGTGGGTTATAACAGCACTTATTACCTAGTACGCCAAGCAATCTTCATGGTTGTAAGCGTTAGCGCAGCATTTGTGGCTTTTAATATTCCTATTGCGTGGTGGCAAAAAATGGCACCATACCTCTTCCTGATAGGGTTAAGTTTACTAATTTTGGTACTCATTCCAGGTATAGGCCGTGTTGTGGGCGGGAGCCGTCGCTGGCTATCATTGTTTGTCATTAACTTACAGCCCTCTGAACTTATGAAGCTGTTTGCCGCGATGTACGTTTCTGATTACACGGTGCGTAAGGCCGCGGTGATGGACAGCTTTACTAAAGGTTTTATGCCTATGTTGTTTGTAATGCTATTGGTGGGAGGGTTGTTGCTACGCGAACCAGATTTTGGTGCATTTGCAGTCATTGCTGCAATCTCTATTTCCATCTTGTGGTTAGGCGGTATTAATGGACGAATTTTTGCCGGATTGTTGGTGTTGTTAGTGGTGGGTTTTGTGTTTTTGATTTGGAGCTCACCTTACCGTCTGGAACGTGTCATTGGATTTATGGACCCTTGGGCAGATCCTTATGGTAAAGGTTATCAATTGTCGCATGCCCTAATTGCCTTTGGTCGTGGAGAGTGGTTTGGCGTAGGTTTGGGCGCAAGTGTAGAAAAGTTGCTTTACTTACCTGAAGCGCACACGGACTTTTTATTAGCAGTGATTGCTGAGGAGTTGGGTTTTGTGGGCGTATTAACAGTGGTTGGTATGTTTGCTTGGATAGTGATTCGTGCTTTTAGCATAGCCAAAGAATGTATTGTAAATGAACGCTATTTCGGGGCTTTATTAGCGCAAGGTTTAGGAGTGTGGATGGGAGTGCAAGGCATCATCAATATGGGTGTAAATATGGGGCTGCTACCAACTAAAGGATTGACCTTGCCGTTACTCTCATTCGGAGGAAGCGGAATTTTGGCTAACTGTATTGCAATGGCTATTTTATTGCGCATTGACTATGAAAATCGTCGATTACAAAGAGGGTTACCTGCATGAGTAAAACCTTAATGGTGATGGCTGGCGGCACAGGTGGGCATGTTTATCCGGCTATGGCGGTTGCTGACAATCTTAAGGCTTTAGGCTGGAGGGTTGTATGGTTATGCACAGAGGGGGGGATGGAAAATCGCCTAATAGATGGTAAAGGTTATGATAAAGCTACCATTTCTATGCAAGGGGTGCGAGGAAAAGGTCTGCTGGGTTGGCTGTTGCTACCTGTTAGATTGACTAAAGCTTTTACACAAAGTTTAAAAGCATTAAAACAGCACCAACCCAACGTGGTATTAGGCATGGGGGGCTTTGCGGCTTTTCCAGGCGGCTTAATGGCAAGATTTTTATGCAAGCCATTGGTGATACATGAGCAAAATTCTGTAGCAGGTTTAACCAACAAGTTATTAGCTAGAGTGGCGACTCGCGTACTAGCAGCTTTTCCTGCTGCATTTGGAAAAAAAGCGATGCTGGTGGGCAACCCTGTGCGGCAAGATATTGTAGATATACCATCCCCAGAGAGTCGTTTTGAAGGACGCAAGGACGCATTGCGGTTATTGATTATTGGCGGCAGTTTAGGAGCACAAGCATTAAACGAAGTAATCCCGTTGGCAATTGCACAGTTGCCTGAAGGACAACGCCCTGAAGTCATCCATCAAGCTGGGACGAAGCATATCGAAGCATTAAATGAAAACTATGCGGTTGCGGGTGTAAAAGCAGATACAAAAGCATTCATAGATGATATGGCAAGTATGTATGCGTGGGCGGATTTTATTATTTGCCGCGCAGGTGCGCTAACAGTAGCTGAGGTCTCCGCAGTTGGTTTAGGCGCGCTCATGGTGCCATTTCCACATGCTGTGGATGATCACCAAACCACTAACGCAGCATATTTGCAAAGTGGTGGTGCAGCTTGGGTGATTCAGCAGAGTGAATTAACGGTTGACAAAATAGTGAAAATATTGACTGAACTAAACCGCGACAACTGTTTAGAAATGGCTAAAAAAGCCCGTGTTTTAGGCAAACCTGAAGCAACTGCAAATGTGGCGAAAATATGCATGGAGGTTGCGCTTTAAAGCGAAGTTGATATGAAACATAAAGTCAAAAATATTCATTTTGTAGGCATCGGTGGCGCAGGTATGAGTGGTATCGCAGAAGTCCTCATTAATCTGGATTTTAAAGTAACCGGCTCAGACTTGGCAGATAACGCTACAACACAACGTTTAAAAGAATTTGGCGCAAATGTATTCCGTGGGCATGCAGCCGAGCATATCCAAGATGCAGACGTAGTGGTGGTTTCAAGTGCTGTAAATGAAACAAATCCAGAAGTAAAAGCGGCAAGAGAAAGGAATATTCCAATTGTACCGCGTGCACTCATGTTGGCAGAGTTAATGCGTTTTAGGCAAGGTATTGCTGTAGCTGGTACGCATGGAAAGACTACAACAACAAGCTTAATCGCTAGCATTTTAGCTGAAGCGGGGATGGATCCAACTTTTGTAATTGGTGGAAAGTTAGAAGCGGCAAATGCCAATGCTAAATTGGGTACAGGTGAATATATTGTTGCAGAGGCGGACGAGTCAGATGCTTCATTCCTACACCTAACACCGGTAATGGCTGTGGTAACGAACATAGACCAAGACCATATGGATACTTATGAGCATAGCTTTGATAAGCTCAAAAGTGCGTTTGTGGAATTTTTACAGCAATTGCCCTTTTGGGGTATGGCGGTAGTGTGTGTGGACGACGTGAATGTGCGTGAAATTTTGCCGCGCATTACTAAGCCGGTGATGACTTATGGCATGAGTGAAGATGCGCGTGTACGTGCTGTAAATGTGAGAGCGGATGATGGAAAAATGCATTTCACAGCACAAATTATTAACGGTAAAACAACCGAGTTCGAAGTGACACTCAATTTACCTGGCAACCATTACGTGCTTAATGCATTGGCTGCTATTGCCATAGCATCAGAGTTAGATGTGCCTACAGAGGCGATGGCAAAGGCCTTAAAAGAATTTAAAGGCGTGGGTAGACGCTTTGAGCGTTATGGGGAGATTCCAGCCAAAAAAGGTGGCCAATTTACCTTGATAGATGATTACGGACACCACCCAGTTGAAATGCAAGCGGTAATTTCAGCGGCGCATGCGGCTTTCCCTAATCGTCGCCTAGTAATGGCTTTCCAGCCACATCGGTATACACGAACTCGTGATTGCTTTGAGGATTTTGTGCGTGTCCTTTCAGGTGCGGATGTGGTATTGCTTACTGAAGTATATTCAGCTGGAGAAGCTCCAATTGTTGCGGCAGACACACGTTCGCTGATACGCGCTATTCGGATTGCTGGCAGAGTTGAACCACATTTTGTAGAAACAACAGATGCGCTTCCAGAAAGTATTTTAGACGTGGTGCAGGCAGGAGATGTAGTGATTGTAATGGGTGCAGGTTCAATCGGACAGGTAGCTCAAAAAACAAAAGTAAAAGCAACTAAAGGAACGGCGCATTGAATGCTAAACGCCAATTGTTTTATGGGGATGTGCAAGTGACGCAAGGCGAACTTCTTTATAACGAGCCAATGTCGCGCTATACCAGCTGGCGTGTTGGAGGCACGGCTGACTGCATGTATATCCCAGCAGGAATAGAAGATTTGTCTGCTTTTATGCACAGCATGGAGGATGGTGAGCCCCTACATTTTGTTGGGTTGGGATCTAATTTATTAGTGCGTGACGGTGGTATTCGGGGTACTGTGATTTTGATGCACAACGCACTCACTGATATGGCAATGACAGACGGTTTACTCTATGCAGAGGCTGGAGTGACTTCTTCTAAAGTGGCTAAATTTAGTGCAAAACAGCATCGGCATGGCGCTGAGTTTTTAGCAGGTATTCCAGGCACGGTTGGCGGAGCACTGGCAATGAACGCTGGATGTCATGGCGCTGAAACTTGGGATGTTGTGGCCAAGGTGATGACTATCAACCGTAAAGGCATGATATCTACACGTGATAGAAAAGCATATAAAGCGAGTTATCGTCACGTGGAAATGCCAGCAGAAGAGTGGTTTTTGGCTGCATGGTTTGCTTTACCTGAAGGTGATATGACTGAAGCCGAAAAACGTATTAAAGCCTTGCTAGCTAAACGGTTAGAAACACAACCTCTAAATTTGCCTAATGCTGGATCAACTTTTAGAAATCCTGAAGGAGATTACGCAGCAAGATTGATAGAGGCATGTGGGTTAAAGGGTTTTTTAATTGGCGGTGCACAGGTATCAGAAAAACATGCCAATTTTATTGTGAATGTAGGAAATGCCACAGCGCTGGACATTGAATTATTGATTAAGCACATGCGCGATACCGTGCTAGAACTGCAGGGTGTGGCGTTGCAGCAAGAAGTGAGAGTGATAGGTGAATATGCTTAATAAGTTTGGAAAAGTAGCGGTGCTTTTGGGTGGTAACTCAGGGGAGCGAGAGGTGTCGCTAAAGAGCGGTACAGCGGTGCTAAAAGCATTGCAGGCACAAGGAATAGATGCGCATGCTTTTGACCCAAAAGAACAACCGCTGCATGACTTAGAAAGCTTTGACCGCGTGTTTATTAATTTGCATGGGCGCTTTGGTGAAGATGGTTGCATGCAGGGTGCGCTTGAGATGTTGCATATTCCGTACACGGGCAGTGGAGTGATGGCATCTAGCATAGGGATGGATAAGTGGCGCACAAAAATGTTGTGGACTGCGGCTGGGCTCAGCACGCCCGCCTTTGACTTAGTGAGTGCAGACTCTGATTTTGCAGCAATTGAAAAGCGCTTAGGTTTACCTTTATTTGTGAAACCTGCTAATGAAGGTTCAAGTATTGGCATCAGCAAGGTTAAAAATGCAGGAGGATTAAAGGCAGCTTATGAACTAGCCGCAAAATCTGATCCGCTGGTAATAGCAGAGCAGTTTGTAGGGGGTGGTGAATATACCGTCGGCATATTAGGTGAGCAAGCTTTACCAATTATTCGCATCGTGCCCAAAAATGAATTTTATGACTATGAAGCTAAGTACTTACGCGACGACACTGAGTATCTTTGCCCAAGTGGCTTGAGTGCAGATAAAGAGGCGCAAATACAAGCGGAGGCATTATTGGCCTTTAAGACGATAGGTTGCAGAGGTTGGGGAAGAGTGGATTTTTTAATGGATGAAGCAGGACAACATTACTTTTTAGAAATCAACACAAGTCCGGGTATGACAGACCATAGTTTAGTTCCTATGGCGGCAAAAGTAGCTGGCATAGATTTTGAAGATTTGGTGATACGCATTTTGGAGCTGGCGGATGTGGGATAAACCTACATTGTTAAATTGGATTGCAAATCTGCTATTTGCATTAAGCGTCGTGGCAATGTTGTACGCGGCGCTGTATGCAGTAGTGCATTTGCCTATATTCCCGTTACGCGAGGTGAAAATTGATGGACAGCTTAATCATGTAAATCGTGACCAAATAAAGTTGATTGTGGGCAAACATTTAAAGGGTAATTTTTTTACGCTTGATTTAGCTAAGGCGCGCGATGCATTTGAGAAGTTGCCGTGGGCGCGCAAAGTGAGTCTTCGCCGCCGTTGGCCGGACACACTAGAAGTTATGGTTGAGGAGCACCAGCCGCTGGCGCGTTGGGGATCTGTAGCTTTGGTGAATACGCATGGGGAGTTATTTCAAGCTGCATCTAATGCAGATTTACCAACGTTTTATGGTCCTGGTGAGGGTGTTAATGAGGTTGCATTGCAATATGGTGAGTTTAGCAAAATCTTGCAAAAAGCAAATTTGCATATTGCGAGTATTACGCTAACCCCAAGAAGAGCATGGCAAATAAATACTGAGAGCGGAATGTTGATTGAGCTTGGAAGAGTAGAAATGCTTCCTAGGATAGAGAAATTTGTGAATGTTTATGTGAGTACGATTGCTAAGTTAAATAGAAAAATCACATATGCAGATTTGCGCTACCCCAATGGGTTTGCTGTGCGCAGACCAGCAAATATGCAACTACCAGCAGATAAAAATCGTGTGAGTAGTTCTAAACCAGCTGGCGTAGTTAAACATAAACAAGCAATAAAACCAGAAGATGCAGATATTTAATGGATGTGAAAAAGCGTGCGAAAACTACGCAGGGAGTAAGAAATGAAGAAAGTTAAAGAAGATAAAAATTTAATTGTTGGCCTAGATATTGGCACCTCGAAGATTGTAGCTATCGTAGCTGAGCTTCAACCAGAGGGCTCAGTCAAAGTGATTGGGTTGGGACAGCATGTATCGCGTGGTCTTAAAAAAGGTGTGGTGGTCAATATTGAATCGACTATGCAATCTATTCAGCGCGCTTTAGAAGAAGCTGAGTTGATGGCTAATTGCAAAATTAATACGGTATTTACTGGGATTGCTGGTAGCCATATCAAGAGTTTAAATTCTCACGGTATGGTGAAAATTAAAGATGCGGAAGTTTCGCAGATGGATGTTGATAAAGTGGTCGAAACTGCGCGTGCCATAGCACTGCCAGCTGACCAGCAAATATTACACATTTTGACGCAAGAGTTCATTATTGACGGTCAAGAAGATGTGCGTGAACCACTAGGTATGAGTGGCATGAAGCTCGAAGTAAAAGTGCATATTGTCACAGGCGCTGTGGCTGCTGCGCAAAATATTGTGAAGTGTATTAAACGCTGCGGTATAGAAGTGAGTGATTTGATTTTGCAACCATTAGCTTCTAGTTTGGCGGTGCTTACAGAAGATGAAAAAGAGTTAGGTGTTTGCTTAGTAGATATTGGTGGCGGTACAACCGACATTGCAGTGTTTAAGCAAGGCGCTATTCGCCATACGGCGGTGGTGCCAATTGCAGGTGACCAAATGACCAATGACATCGCAGTAGCTTTCCGCACACCTACACAAGCGGCTGAAGATATTAAGGTTAAACATGGCTGTGCGCTTCGCCAGCTTGCGGATGCACGTGAAATTATTGAAGTTCCTGGCGTGGATGGCCGCGAAGCTAAACAACTTTCAGTTCAAACGCTCGCAGAAGTACTAGAGCCTCGGATTGTTGAATTGTATGAATTGGTGCTTAGTGAGTTACGTCGTAGTGGCATGGAAGACATGATTGCGTCTGGCATTGTCATTACAGGTGGCTCGGCCATGATGAAAGGCATGGTGGAACTGGGCGAAGAGGTTTTTCACATGCCAGTTCGCATGGGCTTGCCTAGATATGTAGGCGGTTTGTCTGAGGTGGTTGGAAACCCGCGTTTTGCAACGGCTGTGGGCCTAGTGCTGATGGGCAAACAACAGATTGAGAAAATGCTTAATGATCAATCTGACATTGGCTCTTTTGGACGTATTTTGGAAAAAATGAAGCGCTGGGTTCAAGGCAACTTTTAGCAAGAGATGATTTTTTGTAGTAGTTAGCTGTTGGGGAGTAGTTGTTTTTTTAAGTCGTCATGCGTTGCGGCATCAACAAGTGACATTTGTTAAGTTAATTAAAAAAAGAGGAGAGGTACCATGTTTGAGATTATGGAAAAAAACGCGCAAGAAGCTGTCATTAAGGTGATTGGCGTGGGCGGTTGTGGTGGAAACGCAGTGGCGCACATGATTGAAAAAAATGTGAGCGGCGTAGAGTTTATTTGCGCGAACACTGATATGCAAGCACTTAAAAAGAGCCAAGCGAAAACCATTTTACAAATGGGTGTGGAGATGACCAAAGGTTTAGGTGCAGGAGCTCGCCCAGAAGTTGGCCGTGAGGCTGCGATTGAAGATCGAAATGCAATAGCTGAGTTGATTGATGGCGCTGATATGTTGTTTATTACCGCAGGTATGGGAGGTGGTACAGGTACTGGCGCAGCTCCAGTGATTGCTCAAGTAGCAAAAGAAATGGGTATTTTAACGGTTGCAGTGGTAACTAAACCGTTCTCATTTGAAGGTAAACGTACTAAAGTAGCTGTAGATGGATTGGAAGAGCTTTCAAAATACGTGGACTCATTGATTGTGATTCCAAACGAGAAGTTGATGGAAGTTTTGGGCGAAGATGTGCCTTTCTTAGAGGCATTCCGTGCGGCAAATGATGTATTACACAATGCAGTTTCTGGCATTGCTGAAATCATTAATTGCCCTGGTTTGGTGAACGTGGACTTTGCTGATGTGCGCACTGTCATGAGCGAAATGGGTATGGCGATGATGGGCTCAGCGATTGCAACAGGCCCAGACCGCGCGCGTATTGCTGCTGAGCAAGCCGTTGCAAGTCCATTGCTTGAAGATGTCAACTTGGCAAACGCACGTGGCGTGCTGGTCAATATCACTTCTTCAGCTTCTTTCAAAATGAAAGAGTACTACGACGTGATGAATACCATCAAAGAGTTTACTGCGGAAGATGCTACCGTGATTGTGGGTAATGTGTTTGACGAAACGATGGGTGATGGTTTACGTGTGACTATGGTGGCAACAGGTTTGTCTGGTGCTGCTCGCCGTCAACAAAAACCTGAATTACGCGTGATGACGCAAGAAGTGGTGCGCAATGGTACAACAGGCCAACCGATGTATGCTGGCTATGAAAATGCTGCATTTGAGGATGCACCTCAGGTGATGGGTTCAAACCGTCGTGCGCAAGTGGATGCGATGAAAAGTGCGGGTGTTGAAGAGTATGACATTCCAGCCTTTTTGCGTAAACAAGCAGACTAATTGCACTAAAAACTAAAAAAGTGTTCAAATTGCAATTAGATGCGTAGTTCAGCATTTTAATGCTACAGTTGCTTAGTTGACTGTATGATATTATTTGCTTGATTTATAACGCTATATTGTTATTTTATTTGCACACCACTGAGGTTTTAAAAACTAAAAAATGTTAAAGCAGCGCACATTGAAAAAAGCGATTAGTGCCACAGGGGTTGGCTTGCACAACGGCGAAAAGGTTACTCTTACCCTGCGCCCGGCAGCAGCCGACACTGGCATTATCTTCAGAAGGGTTGATCTGCCTCAACCTAATGAACTCAAGGCAACGGCACAAGCGGTGCATGATACCCGCTTGTGCTCTGCGCTTGAGGCTGATGGTGTGCGTGTTGCTACGGTAGAACATGTGATGTCGGCATTGGCAGGCCTAGGCATTGATAATGTGGTTGTAGAAGTCGATGCATCAGAAATTCCTATCATGGATGGAAGTGCTGGACCTTTCGTCTATTTATTGCGCGAAGCTGGCGTAGCCGAGCTAGATGCGCCAAAAAAATTTATACGCATTAAAAAAACTGTTGAAATTAAAGACAAGGATAAATGGGTACGTTTTGAACCCTATCACGGCTTTAAAATTGACTTTACGATTGCTTTTAATCATCCCGTGTTTGAACAGTCTGGATGCCAAGTCACCATTGATTTTGCAACCGATTCGTATATTCAAGAAATAAGCCGTGCGCGCACATTTGGCTTTATGCACGAGGTGGAATACCTGCGTAACAATGGATTAGCTCGTGGCGGCAGTTTAGAAAATGCGATTGTGCTAGATGAGTACCGCGTACTCAATGCAGATGGCTTGCGCTACGATGACGAATTTGCCAAACATAAAGTGCTAGACGCCATTGGCGATTTATATATGCTTGGGCATCCCATTTTGGGGGCGTTTTACGCATATAAATCAGGTCACGCGCTCAATAATCAACTCATCCGTGCATTGATGCAGGATGCTTCGGCTTGGGAATATGCTACTTTTGACAAAGTAGAAGACGCCCCAAATGAATTCTCCACGGCTGAGAACAGCGCAGCTTTTGCCTTTGTCTAAGTGTTTTTTAACGACAAAAATACACATTATAAGCACTAAAATTGACAACATTTTCTTGTGTATCTAAGCATATCCACTTAGAATAAATTTGTTAAATTTAACAGCGTTTTTTAGAACATATCTTTTTGATGCTCTGGAAGCCGCTTAGAATAAGGCTTCCAGAGCATTATTATTTTCTCGGACGTATTTTAAAGATAAAAATGCAATTTTTCACCCTGTTACTAGCAGCAATTTTGCTGGCGTTTTCTAGCCTAACATTAGCATTGTCAGACGAAGCGTTGTTTCAACATGCGCGTTCAGCTTTTGCGACTAAAAATGCACCGATATTAGCTGAGGATGTTAATCAACTTCAAATTCAGCAATATATTCTTACCCCTTATGCAGAGTATTGGCATATAGCTTTAGCACTTGAGCAACAGCAAGTGCGCGATGAAGAAGTGCAAAATTTTTTGGCACAATTTTCAGATATGCCATTTACCGACAAAGTGCGAGGTGAGTGGCTAAAAAAACTAGCCAAAGATCAAAATTGGGGGCCATTTTTTAGCGAGTTAGTACTATTTAAGCGGGATGACATTGCAGTGCAATGCTACGCCATGCAAGGGCATCAATTGCTCAACGATGCTGATATTACGGCACAAGCGACGGCTATGTGGCTTACCACGCTCGATTTAACCAGTAATTGCACGGCAGTTTTCGATAATATGCAAGCTGCAGGTAAGCTGAGTAATGATGATATTTGGGCGAGATTTAGACTAGCCTTGCAAGCAGGTAAATTAAGTGTTGCCAAAAATACTATTGCGCGATTACCGGGATTTGACAATGCAAATTTCAAATTGTTAGACCGTGCATACCAAGCGCCACAAGCGTTTTTAGATAAAAAATTGGCATCATTTAAAACGCGTTTTGGTGCAGAGGCAAATTTATACGCGGTAGATAGGTTGGCGCGTAATCAACTCAGCGATGCAATTCGTACTTATGAGAAAGTGCAAAATCAGTTTGAGGCGGATAATCGCGCTTTTGGCTGGGGTCGCTTGGCCTTTCATGCTGCGCGCAATCATCACCCGCAAGCCGTTAGTTATTATTATTTAGCGGAAGGCGCACAATTGGATGATGAGCAGCGCGAGTGGCAAGTGCGCGCCGCACTGCGCGACCAAGACTGGCAAACCGTACTAAGTGCCACGAGTGCAATGTCTGCTAGACAGATGGAAAAAGGGGCGTGGCGTTATTGGAAAGCGCGCGCAATGCAGGTGGTGGATGCTAGTAATCCAGAAATTGGGCAGTTGCTTAGCAAACTTTCGACTGAGCGACATTTTTATGGTTGGTTAGCGCAAGATTTAGTGGGGGCCGTTGCAACTAATCCTGTTTTTGATTTTGTGCCTAATAATGATGAAGTAAATGCGGTGGCAAGTTTGCCTAGTATTCAACGTGCACTTGAATTGCAAAAATTAGATTTACGTATTGAAGCTAAAACAGAGTGGGCATGGGCTACACGCAATTTTTCAGATGAGCAATTGCTTGCAGCAGCTGAGCATGCGCAACGTAAAAAATGGTATGAAATGGCCATCAATACCGCAGATAACACCAAAGTGACGCATAATTTTAACTTGCGTTATCCCACACCTTATCGTGAAATGTTTCGTACTTCAGCTAAAAGTGTGGGTTTAGATGAAGCTTGGGTGTATGGTATCACGCGCCAAGAAAGCCGCTTTATGCACTACGCAAAGTCAAATGTAGGCGCAGCCGGCCTGATGCAATTGATGCCTGCCACCGCCAAGTGGACAGCGAATCGCATGGGAATGAATGGCTATCATAATGGACTGATACACGATTTGGAAACGAATATTGAATTGGGCACTAACTATATGCGTTATATATTTGACCAACTGGGTGGTAAAGCGGTGTTAGCCACTGCAGGCTATAATGCAGGCCCTAGCCGCGCTAAAAAATGGATGGCAGCAAAACCCTTAGAGGCGGCGATTTATATTGAGAGCATTCCTTTTGCAGAAACCAGGGGTTATGTGCAAAAAGTCATGGCCAATGCGCAAATGTATGCGCCACGACTTAACAACGGCAAGCAAATGCTGAAAATACAAACGCTCACTGAGCGAATTGGCACTATTCCAGGCACTGGGTTAACTGCGGTTGTGGATAATGGCAGTGAATAATTTTATAGCGTAGCAGTGTTGCGCTTTATTTCAGCTAAAAATTGTAGAAAGTAGTATTTATCATGCAAGCTAAAGAAATATGTGTATTAGGTGGTTCAGGTTTTGTCGGCAGTGCGATTGTGAATAAATTAGCAGCAGCGGGCTATATTGTGCGAGTACTCACTCGCCGTCGTGAATCTGCAAAACACTTAATTTTATTGCCTAATACTAAAGTGCTGGAATGTAATGTGCTTGATTATAAAGCGCTTAATAATGCATTGCGGGGTGCTGATATTGTTATTAATCTATTGGGCATTTTGCACCAAACTAAAGGTCAAAGCTTCAGCACTATTCATCAACAGTTGCCGAGCCAGTTGACTAAAATATGTGCTGATTTACATATTCCTCGCTTGGTTCAAATGAGCAGTTTGGGCGCAAGTAGAAATGCCCCTAGCCAGTATTTGCGTAGTAAAGGTGCGGGCGAAGAAGCGCTGAACGCTGCGCGCGATGTGCTCAACATTACCATATTTAAGCCATCCATTATTTTTGGTCGCGGCGATAAATTTATCAATTTATTTGCTAGCTTAATCAAGACGCTGCCTTTTATCTTGTTGGCAAAACCCAATGCTAAATTTCAACCTATTTGGGTAGAAGATGTAGCCACTTGCGTAGTGAATAGTTTGGAGAAAAGCGCTACTTTTGGCAAAACTTATGAATTGGCTGGGCCTAAAGTGTACACATTTAAGGCGCTAGTACAGACTATTATGCAAACATTGAAAACAAAACGCCCGATTATTGGGCTGGGTGACGGCTTATCGTACGCGCAAGCTTTTTTTATGGAGCTATTACCGGTTAAATTAATGTCTCGCGATAATATTCGCTCTATGGAACTAGATAATATGAGTGCCAGTGCTTTTCCCGCAGAATTCGGTATTCTGCCAACTGCACTTGAGTCGGTCATCCCGCAATATTTAATCAACGACACGCAGCGTGGTGATTATGACCGTTATCGTCAAAGTGCAGCGAGATTTTAAATAATTAAAATGAGCATAGACCCCAAGCAAACTTACTTAGTCGGTGGTGCAGTCCGCGATGAATTGTTGGGTATTGCCGTACAAGATAAAGATTACGTTGTGGTCGGCAGCACGCCAGAAGCCATGATGGCGGCTGGTTTTAAGCCAGTTGGTAAAGACTTCCCAGTTTTTTTACACCCAAACAATCACGATGAATATGCGCTAGCACGCGCTGAGCGAAAAACCGCACGCGGCTATAAAGGTTTTATTGTGGATGCGGCAATCGATGTGACGCTTGAAGAGGATCTCGCCCGCCGTGATTTAACCATCAATGCAATAGCCAAAAATCTGGATGGCAGATTGATAGACCCTTATGGTGGTTTGGTTGATATTCAATCTAAAACATTGCGCCATGTAAGCGCAGCTTTTGCAGAAGATCCAGTGCGTATTTTGCGTACAGCACGTTTTGCAGCGCGCTATGCTGACTTTACAGTTGCCCCTGAAACCATGCAGCTGATGCAAAAAATGGTACAAGATGGTGAGGTAGATGCTTTAGTGGCTGAGCGAGTATGGCAAGAGTTAGCCAAAGGCTTAATGGAAAGGGCGCCCAGTCGCATGTTTGAGGTGCTTCGTGCATGTGGTGCATTGCAAAAAATATTGCCTGAATTAAACAAACTGTGGGGTGTGCCGCAACCCGCTCAGTATCACCCAGAAATTGATACAGGTGTCCATATCATGATGGTGATAGATTACGCCGCCAATCAGCAGTTTAGCTTGCCAGTGCGCTACGCGGCATTGATGCACGATTTAGGTAAGGGGACAACGCCTGTAGAGGTGCTCCCCAGACATATTGGGCATGAAGCGCGTAGTGTGCACTTACTTAATGTTATAAATAAGCGTTTGCGAGTGCCCAATGAATGTAAAGAATTGGCAGTCATGGTGGCAAAATTTCACGGTAAATTACACACTGTTGAAGAAATGCGCCCAAGTACTTTGCTTAATTTTTTAATAGAATTAGATGCAATTCGCCAGCCAGAGCGCTTAAAAGATTTTTTGAAAGCTTGTGAAGCAGACTCACGTGGAAGAACAGGTTTTGAAAACCGATTATTGCCAGAAGCTGAAAAGTTAATGATGGCATTAGAAGCAGCTATGCGCATTGACGCAGGAAAGATTGCCAGCGGCATAGAGTTGCCAGAAAAAATCAAGCTAGCAGTGTATGAGGCCAGATTGATGGCTATCAAGCAAAGGCTAAAAAGTTAATTTTAAGTAAAAAATGATTGTAAACATTGTGTTATATTCATTTTGTGATATAAAGTGGCAAGATGTTTAAGGAGTTAATTAAGATGCTTAACAAATTAAAAGTAATGCTATTTGGAGGTAAGCCAGATGTTGAGCGCCGAAGGGTCGCACGCGCAGGCAAAGCCCCCAAAGTGGGCGCACACATTGCACGGCAAAATATGGTGATAAAAATCACAGAAGCAATATCCGCAGACTTGTGGGAATGGTTTGTGTTGATGGGATGGCGCGAAGTGAGCATGCGGACTAATCGGCGCAAGTTGACCATGTTGCCACAATCTACTTATGTGACTATTGCGGGTGCAACAGTATCTGATCGCGAAGCGATTTATAAAAAACTGATTAAAACTCACCAAAAACCTGACGCATAGTCATGCTTCTTTCAAAATGTATTTGAGCATTTTGTATGTTGAAAACTTGATGTAATGACTTTGTCAGCCCACAATGACTGGCTAGAGGCGCACGGTGATTATTTGTATCGCTTTGCGTTGGCACGTTTACGTGACCCTCATTGGGCTGAAGATGCCGTACAAGAAACATTTTTGGCTGCGATTAAAGCGACTAATTTTGCTGAGCAGTCTTCTCAACGGACTTGGTTAACAGGCATTCTCAAACACAAAATAATAGATGTGATGCGCAAAAGTCAACGTGAAGTCGTTGCATCCGATTTAATCAGCGATGAAGACGCTAATATGGATGATTTTTTTGACGATAAAGGGCACTGGCTGGAGCCGATACAAGCTTGGGGAATACCTGAAAACACATTGGAACAAAAGCAGTTTTTAAGCATCTTACAAGCTTGCATGGATAAGTTGCCACAAAAATTGTCGGCACTTTTTATCATGCGGGATGTGCATGAAGAAAATAATGAAGAAATTTGTAAGGAACTTGAAATTAGCACGACCAATGCTTGGGTGATGTTATATCGCGCCCGAATGCGTTTAAGAAAATGTTTAGAAATTAATTGGTTAGCGAGTTAAAGACTTCATCAAATGCGAATATTTATTTCATGTAAATCTGCTAGCCAATTAGTTTCGCAATCGTTAGATGCGCCACTTACATGGCAAAGTCGCTTGGTTTTACGTTTGCATTTAGTCATATGTAAGTATTGCCGGCGATTCAGTCAGCAGTTAGCGGTATTGCGAAAAGCAGTTCAAAACATGGTGCAACTTACAGAAGCAGATGAAAGCATTCAACTTAAACCTGAAGCAAGACAGCGCATCATTAATGTAATAAAGCAAAACCAGTAGTTATTTTTAATATTGATTAAAGGAATTATTCACAATGAAAAACACACAAAAAGCATTATTAGTATCAGTAGGCGCAGCATTTGCACTTTCAGTGGCAGCGCCTGTCATGGCAGTTGAGAATCCATTTGCGCTCAAAACATTATCTTCAGGTTACCAAGTGGCGGATAATCACGATACAAAAATGAAAGATGGCAAATGTGGCACTGGCAAATGTGGTGCTAATAAAAAATCTAAAGATGGCTCATGCCACCATGACAAAGCCAAAGAAGGCTCATGTAGCCATGATAAAGCCAAAGAGGGTTCATGCAGTCACGATAAGGCAAAAGAAGGTTCATGCTCAGCAGAGAAAATGAAAGAGGGCTCTTGTTCTGCTGAAAAAATGAAAGAAGGTAGCTGTGGTGGTGAGAAAAAATAATTTCACATGGCTGATTGAAGTAGCCTTGTGGCATTATTAAGCAACATTCAAGGCGTGGGTTTGGGGTTAAAGCGTGAGCTGATACCTCAAATCCAAACGCTTTATGGCGAAGAAGTCATTCGCAATATCAACTTTCTAGAAATCGCTCCCGAAAATTGGATTAACGTAGGTGGAAAATATAAAGACCAGCTGGATTGGTTTTTAGCACGTTACCCTATCATTTGTCATGGGCTTTGTCTTTCACTCGGTGGTTTAGAGCCACTCAATGTGGCCTTTATCAAGCAAGTCAAAGAATTTTTGCGCCAACATGAAATCCCCCTTTATACAGAACACTTAAGTTTTTGCAGTGACGGTGGCTATTTGTATGACTTATTGCCAATTCCCTTTACTGAAGAGGCGGTGCATTATGTAGCGCAGCGTATTAAGCAAACCCAAGATATTCTGGGTCAGCAAATTGGCATTGAGAATGCCTCCAGCTATGTGGCCGCCCCAGTTTCTGAAATGGACGAACTCACTTTTCTTAAGGCGGTGATTGAAGAAGCCGATTGCTTGCTACATTTAGACATCAATAATATTTACGTAAACAGCGTGAATTTTAACTACGATCCACATCTGCTCTTGCGCGGGATTCCAAGCGAGCGGATTGTCTATGCGCATGTAGCTGGGCATTATCAGGAGTCGCCAAATTTATTGGTGGATACGCATGGTGAAAATATAATTGACCCTGTATGGCAACTGCTTGAAGCAGCCTACAAGCAATTTGGTGTATTTCCCACTTTGCTTGAGCGTGATTTAAACATTCCACCACTCACCACGCTCATGGCAGAGGTTGATAAAATCGCGAGTATTCAGCAAAAGTACTCGCTGAATCATGGCTGATATGATGAAAACCGCAGCGTCTAAAATACAAGAACCTAGTTTTCAAGCATATCAACGTGCATTTACCCAGCATATTCGCGACCCAAAAGCGCATTCGCGACCCCCAAACGTCCCTGCAAAGCGCATGGCGATATACACTGAAATCGTCTATAACAATATTGACAGCACCCTATCTGCTTGTTTTCCTGTAGCAAAAAGCTTGCTTAGCGCAAAAAAGTGGCAGGTGCTGGTGCGCAGTTTTATGGCTGACTATCGCGCGAGCACCCCTTTTTTTAGAGAAATTTCTCAGCAGTTTTTACAGCATTTAGCGGCAATGGAAACAACAAAGCTAAAGTTGCCAGAATTTTTGCCTAGTTTATTGCACTATGAATGGGTAGAGCTAGCATTGTCTGTGCTTGATGTGGCGGTTGCGGATAACGCGCCACAAGATGTTTTACTCGCGCCATTAATCCTCAACCCAGCGCTATATTTATTGCAATATGCTTATCCCGTGCATCAAATATCTGTGGATTTTCAGCCAAAAAAACCCGCCAAAATGCCCACGTATTTATTGGTCTTTAGAAACGCCAATCATCAAATACAATTTATAGAACTTAACCCGATTACGTTTCAGCTTGCGAGCATATTGCAAAACGCAAGCCTGACGGGTGAGCAAGTTTTGCAAAAATTAGCCGCTCAAAATCCACAAATTACCCCTGAAGTTGTACTGCAATTTGGTGCACAAACACTTGCCGAACTCGCTAAAAAAGAAGTGATTTTTAGTACAAAAAAAGCCCAATAAATGGGCGTTATTTTACAGATATCAATTCAGCACCTCTGTAAGCCAGTATCCATGAGGCTTCCAGAGGCATAAAAATCTCTCGAGAGATTTTATAGCAAAAATAAAACTTATTTTAACGCATCAAAATCGGCTGGTGAGTGCCATTAAATTAGCAAGGAATGCTAATCAAAACTATCATTCATTCGCGTATCTAGCGCACGTAAAACCGCAATCTTTTCGGCATTGGTTTTATCCCACCAATTTTTTATTTCATCAGCAGTACGGTAGCAACCCAAGCAAAAACCCGTAGCTTCATCTAAAGTGCACACCCCAACACAGGGGCTTTCAACTTCTTGATCTGTTTCGTTCGACATGATTAAAGTTTCACTTAACTTTTAATTAACTTAACTGGCCATGGCAACTTTTATATTTTTTGCCAGAACCGCATGGACATGGGTCATTTCGACCAACTTTAACCCCTTCGCGAATAATCGGCTCGCCTTTGGCTAACTTCACCGCTTCGTCATCTGTTGGATTTGCAAGGGCTTCATCAAAGTCCGCATGTTGATAGTGGACGTTTTCAACCGCTACAGGCTGTTCTACAGCTTCAACATCTGCTTCTGTTTTAACTTGTACCAACATAGTGATTTTAGTCACTTCGGCTTTTACTGTGTTGAGCAAGCCTTCAAAAAGCTGAAAGGCTTCACGCTTGTATTCCTGCTTAGGATTTTTTTGCGCATATGAGCGTAAATGGATGCCTTGGCGTAGGTGATCTAGCGCTGCTAAATGCTCACGCCAGTGATTGTCCAAACTTTGCAACATGACGGAACGTTCAAACTGACGCATCACGTCTGGGCTCGCTAGCTGCTCTTTTTCAGAATAGGCTTTATTGGCGGCCTCAATCACGCGTTCGCGCAAAGTTTCTTCATGCAAATCTGGATTATCTTCAAGCATTTGTTGCAAAGGTAAATCTAGATTGGCTTCTGATTTGAGTTCTCGTTCTAAGCTTGGCACATCCCATTGTTCTTCAACCGAGCCGGGTGGAATATGCGTAGCTATCGTGCTGGTGAGCACATCTTCACGCATGGCTTGAATGGTTTCACCCACGTCGGCGGCCTCTAGCAATTCATTACGTTGCTCGTAAATCACTTTTCGTTGGTCGTTGGCAACATCATCAAACTCAAGTAACTGTTTGCGAATATCAAAGTTGCGACCTTCAACCTTGCGTTGTGCGTTTTCAATCGCACGGGTCACCCACGGATGCTCAATCGCTTCACCTTCAGGCATATTGAGTTTTTCCATGATGGCAGAAACGCGGTCTGAGGCAAAAATACGCAGCAGTTGGTCTTCAAGTGAAAGATAAAAACGGCTTGAACCGACGTCACCCTGACGTCCAGAGCGACCACGTAATTGATTATCTACGCGGCGAGACTCATGGCGCTCGGTACCCGCAATATGCAAGCCCCCAGCGGCCAATACTGCATCGTGGCGTTGTTGCCATTCCGCCTTAAGTTGTGCGATTTTGGTTTCTTTTTGAGTGTCTGATAGCGATTCATCATGCTTCACCGCTTCAATATCCGTTTCAGGGTTGCCACCCAACACAATATCGGTACCACGGCCTGCCATATTGGTGGCAATTGTAATCACACCGGGGCGACCCGCTTGCGCAATCACATGTGCTTCACGTTCATGCTGTTTGGCGTTTAATACTTGATGCTCGAGTTTTTCAGCATTGAGTAAATTTGAAATAATTTCCGAATTTTCAATGGATGTGGTGCCCACTAACACTGGCTGACCACGACTTTGGCAATCTTTAATGTCTAAAATCACCGCCGCATATTTTTCTGCCGTAGTGCGGAAAACCTTATCCATATTGTCTTTACGCAACATAGGGCGGTGGGTTGGAATGACCACTGTTTCTAGTCCATAAATTTGGTTAAATTCATAAGCTTCTGTATCGGCAGTGCCCGTCATTCCCGATAGTTTTTTGTACATACGGAAGTAGTTTTGGAACGTGATAGATGCCAAGGTTTGGTTTTCTTTTTGAATTTCCACACCTTCTTTGGCTTCTACCGCTTGATGCAAGCCGTCTGACCAGCGGCGACCAGGCATCATACGGCCGTTAATCTCGTCCACAATGATAATTTCGCCATCGCGCACTACATAATGTTGGTCGCGATGATAGAGATTTTGCGCACGCAAAGAAGCATACAAATGATGCACTAATGTAATATTGGCAGCATCGTATAAGCTGCTTCCAGCCGGCAGCATGCCTGAAGATTCAAGCAAATTTTCTGCGTGTTCGTGGCCCTGCTCAGACAGGATAACGTTGTGGCCTTTTTCATCCACCCAGAAATCTCCCGCACCATCTTCAACCTCTTGCTTGGTGAGTTTGCCAGCAATGGCGTTAATTTGGTTATAAAGCGCAGTGCTGTTATCTGCTTGCCCAGAAATAATGAGTGGTGTGCGGGCCTCATCAATCAAAATGGAGTCCACTTCATCGACCAAAGCGAAGCTTAGGCCGCGCTGCACACGTGCTTCGCGCTCATGCACCATATTGTCACGCAAGTAATCAAAGCCGTATTCGTTATTGGTGCCGTAGGTAATGTCGGCGGCGTAGGCTTCACGTTTTAGCTCATTGGGCATTTGCGATAAATTGATACCCACGCTTAAGCCTAAGAAATTGTAGAGTTTACCCATCCACTCTGCATCACGTTTGGCGAGGTAATCGTTCACAGTCACCACATGTACGCCTTTACCTGCAATTGCGTTGAGGTAAACTGGCAAAGTTGCAACCAGCGTTTTACCTTCACCCGTACGCATTTCAGCGATTTTGCCAGCGTTCAGTACCATGCCACCTATCATTTGCACATCAAAATGGCGCATGCCCAGTGCACGCACGCCACCTTCGCGCACCACGGCAAAAGCTTCAGGCAATAATTGCTCTAGTGTTTCGCCATTTTGAAAGCGTTGTTTAAATTCTGCTGTTTTAGCCCTAAGTTCATCGTCGCTCAAAGCTTGCATAGCGGGTTCTAATGCATTGATTTTTTGAACTTTTTGTGAGTATTGTTTAACGAGCCTATCATTACGACTGCCAAATATTTTTTTGAACAACGAAGAAATCATGAAGTATGGCGCTTTCCGCTTTACAAGGATAAAAGACTTTTAAATGAGGGTAATAAAATTATTTGTGATTAAATGATTGGGTTGAAATTTTAAAATTCAACCCCCAGCTTTCAAGTATTGTCTTGGGTCTAGCGCATTGCCATTGAGCCTAATTTCATAATGCAAATGCGGCCCTGTTGAGCGCCCTGTGCTACCCATTTCAGCAATCACTTGGCCCTTTTCAACACGCTCACCCGCTTTAACTAATAGTTTTGAGTTGTGTGCGTAGCGTGTTTCTAAACCAGCACCATGCTCAATTTTTAGTAGTTTACCATAACCCGCTGACTCTTCCGAAGTTGAGACAATACCGCCAGCAGCTGCGTAAATCAGCGTCCCAGTAGGCGCAGGGAAATCTAAACCCTCATGAAAAGCATTTTCACCTGTAAATGGATCAGAGCGCCAGCCATAACTGGATGAGCGATAAGCTACCGCCACAGGGCTACTGTTAGGCAACATGTCTTTAAGCACGCTTTGTTGCAAAATTTTAGCTTCTACTTTACCCAAGTAATCGGTATTGAATTGAATTTTTTCAGTAAGTTCTGCAATACTTTTTTGCAAATCATCTTCAGTCATGGGGTTGGCCAGAGGCGCTAGTGGCGGGTTTAGTATGAGTGGGCCACCTTTGCCATCTAACTTCACCTGTTTATCTGCATTAGCTTTACTTTCAGTTGGTGAGACGGGTTGAGAAGCAGATTTTTCACCCGCCAGCTTGGCTAGGCGCTCGCTTTGGGCATCTAAACGCATCATACGGGCTTGCATTTCGCCTAGTTGTACAGCGTAAGCATCCAAATGTTTTTGAGAGTGGTTAAAGGAAAAACGCAGTTGTTTGGGAATCAGCGAGTTGCCGCTCTTCTGTGCGGTGGCTTCCTGTGGCACAATAAACAACAATGTGAGCAACACTGGCACCGCAACCAAAGCAAGTGTAATCAGGGCGACTTGCCAAGTGGATAGCGTTCTGGCCTTTGCCATGTTGTTTGAAACAAAAATGATGTTCATAATTTAGTCACTTTTAACGCAACGAATTGACATAAGCCATGCGCCAGTTAAATACTTTGCTCCGTCAGCCTGAACTCAATACGCTGACCAAACAAGCAAAACAAGCCGCCACAGCACAAGCTTTATGGCAAACTGTTGCCCCTATCGAAATAGCGCGATTTAGTCATGCTATTGGTGTTAAAAGTCAACAATTACTATTGTTTGCTGACAATAACGCTGTGGCTGCCAAAATTAAGCTTTTGTTGCCTAGCTTGTTGATTCAGCTTGAAAAGCAAGGCTGTGAAGTTACTGCAATTCGCGTAAAAGTGCAAGTAAAATCTACCCCACAACCGCCCAAAAAAGCGACTAAAAAACTCAGCAGTAAGGCTGCGGTGAATATTAAACATTTGGCTGAAAAGTACGCTGGTTCGCCATTGGGGGATGCGTTAGCAAGGCTAGCCGATAGGGCAAATTAACTGTTTTTTCAGCGCATCATACATCCTCAAAAATAACGCTTACTCGGCATTTAAAAAGATTGTGAGCGACGCATAATGGTGTAATAATGCGTCATTGTTACCAATTATTTACATTTTAATTTCTCGGTAGCTTTATAAAGTTTTTGTTCAGGCTTGGTTCTAGTTCGTACTTGTTTTTAATAAAATTTAGTTGATTAGGGAGAGATTATGCCAGTTGAATTGATGTTAATCATAGGCGCTGCGGTGCTTGCAGTGCTCTATGGGTTAGTAATGAGTAAATGGATTACTGGGTTGCCAGCAGGTAATGCACGTATGCAAGAAATTGCGGGTGCAATTCAGCAAGGAGCAGCGGCCTACTTAGCTCGGCAATATAAAACGATTGCAATTGTTGGGGTGGTGCTTGCGGCATTGATATGGTGGCAACTTGGGGCTAATACCGCTGTAGGATTTATTATCGGGGCAGTTTTATCAGGGGCTTGTGGCTTTATTGGCATGAAGGTTTCTGTAAAAGCCAATGTACGCACCGCACAAGCTGCAACGCACGGTATTGTGCAAGCGTTTGATGTGGCCTTTAAGGGGGGCGCGATTACTGGCATGCTGGTGGTAGGCTTGGGCTTATTAGGCGTGGCTGGTTTTTACTGGTTTTTAGGTGGACAAAGAGATACCGACTTAAATCCGCTGATTGGTTTAGCGTTTGGTTCATCCCTTATTTCAATTTTCGCGCGTTTGGGTGGCGGTATTTTCACAAAAGGTGCAGACGTTGGGGCCGATTTGGTGGGTAAGGTTGAAGCGGGAATTCCTGAAGATGACCCTCGCAACCCAGCGGTGATTGCAGATAACGTAGGCGACAACGTAGGCGATTGCGCGGGTATGGCGGCTGACTTATTTGAAACTTATGCAGTCACTTTAATTGCCACCATGGTGCTCGGTAGCTTGATGACTGAAAATGCGGGCAATAATACGATTATTTATCCGTTGTTATTGGGTGCAGTCTCAATTATTGCCTCCATTATTGGCTGCTTTTTTGTTAAAGCCTCTGCAGGTACAAAAAATGTGATGCCAGCCTTATATCGCGGGCTAGCAGTTGCAGGCTTATTATCTTTAGGTGCATTTTATTTTGTATCGCACCAAATGTTTCCAGAAGGGTTCAATCATGCGCCTAGCTTAGTGTCTTCAGCCAATGCCTTGTTTGGCGCTTGTGCGGTTGGCTTGGTATTAACTGCGGCATTAGTTTGGATTACCGAATACTACACAAGTACTGAATATGCGCCTGTTAAGCACATTGCGCAGGCTTCAACCACTGGTCATGCTACAAATATCATTGCAGGTATTGGTATTTCAATGAAATCTACTGCATTGCCAGTGATTTGTGTGTGTATTGCAATCTTAGTGGCTTACAAATTGGCTGGCTTATACGGTATTGCCATTGCAGCAACTTCTATGTTGAGTATGGCCGGCATTATTGTGGCCCTTGATGCTTATGGCCCTATTACTGATAACGCGGGCGGTATTGCGGAAATGGCTGGTTTGCCAGCTGAAGTGCGCGATGTGACTGATCCATTAGATGCGGTTGGTAATACGACTAAAGCAGTTACTAAAGGTTATGCGATTGGTTCTGCTGGTTTGGCGGCGCTAGTGTTATTTTCAGATTACACGCACAAACTAGACGGCATGGGTATTGCCGCTTCATTTGATTTAAACGACCCAAAATTAGTTGTCGGCCTATTTATTGGCGGTATGATTCCATTCTTATTCGCTTCAATGGCGATGGAAGCAGTCGGACGTGCGGCAGGCAGCGTGGTTGAAGAAGTGCGTCGTCAGTTCCGTGAAATCAAAGGCATTATGGAGGGCACCACCAAGCCGGAATACGGCAAAGCAGTAGATATGCTCACTATTGCTGCTATTAAAGAAATGATGTTGCCATCACTCTTGCCAGTCGCAGTGCCGATTTTGGTGGGCTTGTTGCTTGGCCCAGTGGCTTTAGGTGGACTGCTCATGGGGACTATTGTGACAGGTTTATTTGTGGCAATATCCATGTGTACAGGCGGCGGCGCGTGGGATAACGCTAAAAAATACATCGAAGATGGACATTTTGGTGGTAAGGGTTCTGAGGCGCACAAAGCAGCTGTGACTGGTGATACCGTAGGCGACCCTTACAAAGATACGGCTGGCCCAGCGGTAAACCCATTGATTAAAATTATTAACATTGTGGCGTTGCTAATTGTGCCATTGTTAACTTAGAGTTTTGCATTAAGTAAAAGGCGACCCATCTTAAAAAATGGGTCGCTTTTTTTATGGAAAAAACAATCTGGCTTATATTTAAAATAAAGAAAATTTTTAGTTAAATATGCTCTAAAATAACAGTATCTTCTTTTTAATGCGCTGGAAGCCGCATAAAATAAGGCTTGCAGAGGCAATGTTTTTTCTCGGGCACTTTTATGGGTATTATTTTTTCGTGTTGTTAAAAATTTTATAGGAATCATTTTTGAAACATTCTGAAAAACATCGCTCACATCATATTGGCTGGTTACGCGCAGCCGTACTAGGTGCCAATGATGGCATTGTTTCTACCGCCAGCTTGGTGGTAGGGATTGCCGCCGCCCACGCCACACATGAAACTATTTTGCTCACTGGCGTGGCCGGTTTGGTAGCAGGAGCCATGTCGATGGCAGCTGGTGAATATGTTTCGGTGAGTTCGCAATCTGATACTGAAAATGCAGATTTGTCTAGAGAGCGTGAAGAATTAGCCACTCAGCCTGAGCATGAACTTGATGAACTCACTGGCATATATGTAAAGCGCGGCTTAACGCCAGAACTTGCAAGGCAAGTGGCTGTTCAAATGACAGAACATGATGCGCTAGGTGCGCACGCGCGTGATGAATTGGGAATAATAGAGGCGACCAGTGCTAACCCCATTCAAGCAGCACTTTATTCGGCGGTCACTTTTGCTATTGGCGCCGCTTTACCCTTAATCGTGGCTTGGTTGATGCCAAGACCGCAAATTGTGGTGAGTGTAGCCATCATGTCGCTTGTGTTTTTAGCTTTACTAGGCGGTCTGGCCGCAAAAGTAGGTGGCGCTAGCTTGTGGAAAGGTGCGTTACGTGTGACATTTTGGGGTGCGTTAGCCATGGCGGCTACAGCTGGTGTAGGTAGTTTATTTGGTGTGGCCGTTGCGTAAAAAAAAGCGCGCTTATGCGCGCTTTTTTAACTGTGATGAGTAACCAATAATCTCCCGAGAGAAAACCTCGCCTCTGTAAGCCAATAACGGCGAGGCTTCCAGAGCATCAACAAAGAAGATGCTCTGTTTTTTTCTGTTATATTAAGATTAAAACGCTGGTTTTACTTCGGCCTCGTTGTAGCGCTTTACGCCGTCCATAATTTCTTTGTGCGCTTCATCAATATCGACCCAACCTTCAATTTTCACCCATTTGCCTTTGTCTAAGTCTTTGTAATGCTCAAAGAAGTGCGAAATCATTTCTAAACGCCAAGGTGAAACATCTTTATAAGTTTTCTGATAAGCGTATAAACCACATACTTTTTCTACAGGCACCGCGAGCAATTTAGCATCACCACCTGCTTCATCAGTCATTTGCAACATACCTAACGCGCGGCAACGTACCACAACACCTGGCAATAATGGTACAGGCGTAATCACCAACACATCCACTGGGTCGCCATCATCGGCAAGAGTGTGGGGGATATAGCCATAATTGCATGGGTATTGCATTGAGGTACCCATAAAGCGATCAACAAATAGCGCACCGCTTTCTTTATCCACTTCATATTTTACAGGGTCGCCCTGCATGGGGATTTCAATAATAACGTTGAAATCGTTAGGTAAATCTTTGCCTGATGGAACTAAATTGAGTGACATTTTTTGTTTCCGTTAATAAAAAATTGTGTATTCAAGGCGCGCATTGTATCAAACCTAAGTTGAATATTGTTGATTGACTTGCGCGCGGCATGCCTCGATGACCTCTTTGGGTGTGAGCCAAATGGCTAAATATAGAAGAATCGGGATGATAACCACATCATCTAACTGCCCTAAAATGGGAATAAAATCAGGAATTAAATCGAAAGGTAATAGCAAATAACCCACTGCCAAGCCTAAAAAAAACTTGGCGAGCTTGGGTGTTTCAGGGTGTTTTAATACTAGTTGATAAGTCGCCAACTCTTTTTTGAGCTGGCGCGTAATGTTCTTTAATTTTTTAAACATCCAGCTTTTTGCCTGTCAGCTTCTCAAACGCTTCCATGTATTTTTCAGAGGTACGTTGCGCCACATCTGCTGGCAAAGCAGGCGCAGGCGGTGTTTTATTCCACCCAGTACTTTCCAACCAGTCACGCACAAATTGTTTATCGTAGCTTGGTGGATTACTGCCGATTTTGTAGCTGTCTGCAGGCCAAAAACGGGATGAATCGGGCGTCAGCACTTCATCCATCACATGCAGTACGCCATGCGCATCCAAACCGAATTCAAATTTTGTGTCGGCAATAATGATGCCTTTGGTAAGCGCATATTCCGCAGCTTTGCTGTAAAGCGCAATGGCCACTTTTGCTACTTGCGCGGCTAACTCTTTACCAATTAATGCTTCAACCTGAGCAATACTAATGTTTTCATCATGCTCTCCCACCGCTGCTTTGCTGGAAGGCGTAAAAAGTGGCTCAGGTAGTTTGGAAGCTTCTTGCAAACCAGATGGTAATTGAATATCACATACTGTGCCTTTGGCTTTATATTCTTTCCAACCACTACCCACCAAATAGCCGCGCACAATCGCTTCAATCGGCAAGGCTTTGAGTTTTTTTACCACCACGGCGCGGTGTGTCACTTGTGTTTTTTCGTCAGCACTCACCACTGTTGCAGGGTCGATGCCAGTTAAATGGTTAGGCACCACATCTGCCAATTTCTCAAACCAAAAGTTAGCCATTTGCGTGAGCATGGCACCCTTATTGGCTATGCCTGTGGGTAAAATCACATCAAAAGCTGAGAGTCTATCTGTACTCACTAACAGCATGGTGTTGGCATCAATATCATAAATATCGCGCACTTTGCCTTGATGTATGCGTTTTAAACTTTTAATGTTAGTTTTTAATAATGGTTGGCTCAAAACTTCACCTATGGATAAAAAAACAGCTTGCGCATCACTTTGCACGGCTCTAAAACATATATTAATGACCCTTAAAACCTACGAGGGCAAGACACCACCCCGTTAAGCCGCATAGAATAAGGCTTGCAGGGCAGCGCTGGTAATGATGTGCCTAATTACTATTTAATAATTGGCACATTCGGGTTGTCGCCATCTTCAGTATAAGGGAAGCGTACATGCCCAAAACGCACAACTAAAACTGCCAGCGCCATCACCAGTACAGCAACAGAAACGGCAAATATATGCTCTGGTGTTAACGTTTTAATCTCTAACACCATATAGCGCGCCAGTGCAACAATACCAATATAAAGTGGGTAGCGCACAGCCAGCTTACCAGAACCCATATAATGCTTGACCATCGAAAGCACTTCTAAATATAAAAATAACAGAAGTAAATCGCCTACCCCAACCACATGGGTAACCCACATTTTGTAGATTTCATGAAAGGTAGCGTACACCGTAGCAATAGCAATAAACACCAGCACTAGCATTTCAACGTGGCGCACCACTTCTTGCCCGGCTTTGCCTATAGGATTTTTAGGGAGATTATTTTGCATCATGTTTTAGCCTTTCTATAGTGAGATTATAGCTGAGCTAAATGCAGTTATATTATTTTTGTGCACCAATAGTAATCACTTTGAGCGTGTTGGTGCCACCAAGGCAGCCAATAGGCTCACCAAAAGTAATCAAAACTAAATCTCCTTCATTCACCGCATGCTCAAACAGCAACACTTGTTCCATCTCTTTGAGAATTTCATCTCTATTTTTATTGCCTTGCTCAATCGGGAAAGGGTAAACGCCGCGATGTAAAGTAAGCTTTCTACGCGCAAATTTGTCTGGCGATAGGGCATAAATGGGCACTTCAACGTCCGCACGCGATAACCATTGCGCGGCGTTACCCGATTGTGTGAGGGCTGCAATGGCTTTAACTTTTAAATGTTTGGCCGTGTAAATAGCTGCAGCAGCAACGGCTTCATCGGTACGTGAAAACACCGGCTCAGACATCTGTGCATGATATTGGTTGACATACTCTTTTTCAGCTTCCATCACCACACGATGCACTGCTTGCACAGTTTCAAGCGGATATTGACCTGAAGCAGTTTCTGCAGACAACATCACAGCATCTGTACCGTCTAGCACTGCATTTGCCACATCTGAAACTTCTGCTCTTGTGGGAATCGGGCTTGATATCATGGATTCCATCATTTGCGTGGCGGTAATCACCAATTTATTTTGTGCTCTAGCCATGCGTATCATGCGTTTTTGTAAGCCTGGCACAGCAGCATCACCCACTTCTACGCCCAAATCACCTCGCGCAACCATAATCGCGTCAGAGGCTTCAATAATGGATTCCAAATTATCAATGGCCTCAGCACGCTCAATTTTGGCAATAATGCTAGCCGTGCCACCCGCTTTTTTGACTAAAGTACGCGCCAGCTCAACATCTAGGGCATTTTTAGGAAAAGACATCGCGATATAATCCGCCTCAAGTGCCACCGCCGTTTTAATGTCTTCACGGTCTTTTTTGGTGAGTGCATCCGCACTTAAGCCGCCACCTTGACGATTTATACCTTTGTTATTGCTTAATACGCCGCCACTTAGCACCATGCAATGAATTTGATTGCCTTTCACGCGGTCAACTTGCATGGTGATGCGTCCATCATCAAGCAGCAAAATCACGCCTTCGCTCACTTCCTGCGGTAGCGTTTTATAATCAAGTCCCACATGATCTTGGTTGCCCAATTCACAATCAGCATCTAACACAAAAATATCGCCCATTTTTAGGGTGATTTTACCTTGTTCAAATTTGCCGATACGAATCTTCGGCCCCTGTAAATCGCATAGCACACCCACAGGGCGGCCTAATTTCAAGGCAATGTTGCGTACCGTTTCAGCACGTTGAATGTGCTCTGCTGCCGTGCCGTGTGAAAAGTTCAGGCGCACCACATTCACCCCCGCAGTAATCATGCGGGCGAGCATTTCTTCGCTGGTTGATGATGGGCCAAGTGTTGCAACAATTTTTGTTTTGCGTAGGGTCAAGTAATACCTTTGTAGATTAAAAAATAAATAATTAAGTAGATTAAAAAATAAATAATTAAGTAGATTAAAAAATAAATAATTAAGTTATAAAACAAAAATGGGGCTAGTAGCCCCATTTTTAAAGTGCCTAAAAGCAAGAGGCTCAACTTTTAGCGCGTTGTTCCAATATTTCGACTGCCGGTAAGATTTTGCCTTCTAAAAACTCTAGAAATGCACCGCCAGCGGTGGAAATATAATCAACTTTGTCTTCAATGCCGTATTTCTGAATGGCTGCAATGGTGTCGCCGCCACCCGCTAGGGTAAATGCTTTGGTGTTGGCAATTGCATTGGCAATTGTTTTTGTGCCTTCGCCAAATTGGTCAAATTCAAATACGCCTACAGGGCCATTCCACACCACTGTACCCGCGTTTTTAATAATCTCTGCTATTTCATTAGCAGATTTTGCGCCAATATCAAAAATCATATCATCAGCAAGCACCGAAGCCACGTCTTTCTTCACTGCAGGTTCATTTGCATCAAATTTTTTGCCGCAAACAACATCCACTGCAATCGGTATTGTTGCACCTCTTTGGCGCATTTTGTCCATCAATGTGCGTGCTACCGGTACCAAGTCGTCTTCGCAAAGAGATTTGCCAATTTCGTTTCCCGCAGCCTTTAAAAAGGTGTTGGCAATGCCACCACCCACTACAAGTTGATCCACTTTTTCAGACAAGCTTTCTAACACGGTTAGCTTGGTGGATACTTTAGAGCCAGCTACAATCGCCACCATTGGGCGTTTTGGACTCAATAGTGCTTTTGTTAAAGCTTCTAGCTCTTCTGTTAGCAAAATGCCTGCACAGGCCACGGGTGCAAACTTAGCAATGCCATGCGTGCTAGCTTCTGCGCGGTGCGCCGTACCAAAAGCGTCCATCACAAATATATCGCACAAACTGGCATATTTTTGTGACAATTCATCATTATTTTTCTTTTCGCCTTTATTGAAGCGGCAGTTTTCTAGCAAAATCAATTCGCCGTTGGCAATTTCCATGCTACCTGCGGGGGCGGCATCACTCAGCCAGTTTTTCACTAGCCTTACTGTTTTACCCAGCTTTTTCGACATCACATCTGCCACAGGTTGTAGCGAATTTTCTTCAGAGTAAACGCCTTCTTCAGGGCGACCTAAATGTGAAGTGACCATCACTTTAGCGCCCGCTTTTAGCGCATATTCAATGGTAGGCATACTGGCGGTAATGCGGGCGTCAGAAGACACTTTGCCATCCGCCACAGGCACGTTTAAATCCGCACGAATAAAGACGCGTTTTCCTGCTAAATCTAGGTCGGTCATTTTGATAAATTGCATGATTTACTCCTAAAAAATTTATGCCCAAATAACTGAGCGAGCGAGATAAAATGCAAGGCGCACGGCGCACAAAAAGCGGAATGTACACATAGTACATGAGCATTCTGAGCGCGCTTTGATTCTAAAGGCGGCAACGCCGCAGATTGCTCGCGCAGCCAGTTATTTTGAAATATGTTGTACCAAGCGCATTAGGTTGCAGGTGTAACCATATTCATTATCGTACCAACCCACTACTTTAACAAAAGTTGAGTCGAGCATAATGCCCGCATCGGCATCAAATACACCAGCTTCAGCACTACCGCGAAAATCAGTTGAAACTACTTTTTCGTCAGTGTAACCCAGCACACCCTTTAATTCGCCGTTTGCGGCCGCTTTCATCGCGTCACAAATTGCTTCATAAGTGGTTTCTTTATTGAGTTCCACAGTTAAATCCACTACTGAAACATCTGCACTTGGCACTCGCATGGCCATACCAGTGAGTTTTTTGTTTAAGGATGGTATCACCTTGCCAACTGCTTTTGCAGCGCCTGTGCTAGAAGGGATGATGTTTTCAAATACACTGCGTCCGCCGCGCCAATCTTTTTTAGATGGGCCATCCACCGTCAGCTGTGATGCAGTCGCCGCATGAATAGTGGTCATCAAACCACGTTTGATGCCAAACTTGTCGTTCAACACTTTAGCTAATGGTGCTAAGCCATTAGTTGTGCAAGAGGCTGCAGAAACAATGGCCTGACCTTTGTAATCGTTATGGTTTACACCATAAACAAACATGGGGGTGTCATCTTTGCCGGGTGCAGATTGCACCACTTTTTTTGCACCATTATTAATGTGTGGTTGGCAGGTATCGAGTGTTAAAAATGCGCCTGTGGACTCAACGACTACATCTACGCCAGTCCATTTAATGTTATTAGGGTCACGCTCGGCAGTAAGTTTTATCAATTTGCCATTCACCATGAGACCGCCATCAACAGCTTCCATCTTGGCATCAAAACGACCGTGCACGGAGTCATATTTTAGTAGGTAAATAATATAATTGATGTCATACGAGCTATTGACGGCGACGACTTCAATATCGCTGAACTCTTTCTCTTGCACTGCCGCACGCAACACCATGCGCCCAATGCGCCCAAAACCGTTAATACCTACACGAATCGCCATGATATTTTCTCTCTTTAATTTCAGTTTAACCAACAGTAGCTTGCTAGACGTAGTTTACCAAATAAAAAGGGCCTCATACAGAGACCCTTTTGGGTAATGCTTGTTTTAAATCAAATTACTTTAAATTTAGCCTCAAAATTAAAGTACAGATTTTGCCGTGTTTACAACATTTTCAACCGTAAAGCCGAAATGTTTAAACAATGCGCCGCCAGGAGCTGACTCACCAAATGTATCAATACCCACCACTGCGCCATCTAAACCTACATATTTACGCCAGAAATCTGGATGCGCAGCTTCAATCGCAACACGTTTAACGCCAGCGGTTAACACGCTGTCTTTGTACGCTTGGTCTTGACGGTCAAATACGTTTGTAGATGGCATTGAAACCACACGTACTTTCTTACCAGCAGCTGTTAATTCTGCAGCAGCTTGGATTGCTAAGTCCAACTCAGAGCCGTTAGCAATGAAAATCAAATCAGCTTTACCCGCGCAATCGGAGAACACATAGCCACCTTTGCGGATTAAGTCGAAATCTTTAGCATCATGCTTGATACCAGGCACAGCTTGACGGCTTAATACTAAGCTGGTTGGACCTTCAGTACGCTCTACTGCAGCAACCCATGCAATGGTTGTTTCGGTAGAGTCAGCTGGACGCCATACATCCATACGAGGAATCATGCGCAAGCCTGAAGTGTTTTCAACTGGTTGGTGAGTAGGACCATCTTCACCTTGGCCGATAGAGTCATGTGTTAACACGTAAACAACGCGTTGGTGCATCAATGCAGACATACGCATGCCGTTTTTCATGTAGTCAGAGAACATGTGGAAAGTACCGCCGTATGGTAACAAACCACCGTGCAATGCCATACCGTTCATGATGGCTGCCATGCCGAATTCACGCACACCGTAAGAGATGTAGTTGCCTGGCTCTTTACCACTCACATGTTTGAACTCTTTCGCTGCTGTCAGGTTAGAACCTGTCAAGTCAGCTGAGCCGCCTAAAAATTCTGGCAAGATTGGTGCTAAAGCCGTAATTGCTTTTTGTGAAGCTTGACGAGTCGCCAATTTTTCAGCTTTTTCGTTTGTTTCAGCAATAATCGCGTTAGTTAATGCTTTCCAGTTCGCTGGCAATTCGCCTGCCATGCGGCGTTTGAATTCTGCGGCTTCTGCTGGGAATGCTTTAGCGTATGCAGCAAATTTTGCATCCCAATCTGCTTCGCGTGCAGCGCCTTTGGCTTTTTGATCCCAACCTGCATAAACATCAGCAGGAATTTCAAATGGGGCATGTGGCCAGCCGATTTCTTTACGTGTTGCTGCAACTTCGTCATCACCTAGTGCAGAACCGTGGCAATCGTGTGAGCCTGATTTATTTGGTGAACCTTTACCGATAATCGTTTTACAGCAAATCAATGATGGTTTGTCTGTGACTTTTTTAGCCGCATCAATCGCTTTTTGAATTGCCGCTGAATCGTGACCATCTACAGATTGCACGTGCCAGCCATAAGATTCAAAGCGTTTAGCGGTGTCATCTGTGTACCAGCCTTCAATATGACCGTCGATAGAAATACCGTTGTCATCCCAGAAAGCCGTCAGTTTACCTAAGCCCCATGTGCCAGCTAAAGCGCAAGCTTCGTGAGAAACGCCTTCCATCATACAACCGTCGCCTAAGAACACATAAGTGTGGTGGTCAACAATGTTATGGCCTGGTTTGTTAAATTGGTCTGCTAATAATTTTTCAGCCATAGCAAAGCCAACACCGTTAGCAATACCTTGGCCTAATGGGCCAGTGGTTGTTTCAACGCCAGGTGCGTAGCCGTATTCTGGGTGGCCCGCGCAACGTGAGTGCAATTGACGGAAAGTTTTGATGTCGTCCATTTTTACATCGTAGCCAGTCAAATGTAAAAGTGAGTAAATCAACATTGAGCCGTGGCCGTTTGACAGCACAAAGCGGTCACGGTTAGCCCATTTTGGATTGTTTGGATTGTGGCTCATATTGTGATTCCACAAAACCTCAGCAATCTCAGCCATACCCATAGGCGCACCTGGGTGGCCAGAGTTAGCTTTTTGCACTGCGTCCATGCTCAAAGCACGGATGGCATTGCATAAATCGTTACGTGTTGCCATTATTTTCTCCCTAATGATTTGCTAGATAGTTGAAGATGAAACGATAAAACTTGTGCTTGATTGCCTTAAAACACAATCATGCCATGGCTTTTTATGTTTAACAGCCATTATTGCGCAAATAGCCCATTTCAGCAAGGGCTAAACGGGGCGTTGACACGCTACATTTGCTATAAAAACAGGCTATAAGCTACATCACTTGGCTATTTTAATTGCACGCAATTTAAATGCTAAGAGACCCCTGTACGAATAGGCGAACGTAGCGCAGACAAGGCAAAAATTGGCAAAAAACCGGAGTTTATGCGGCATAAATGAGGATTTTGCGCCAGTTTTTAACACAGTATCCGCAAGTGCAGGCATTCGTGCGAAGGTCTCGCTAAAAATAAGCCTTTTATTGCACATCTTCCTAACAGCACCTCTGCAAGCCAGTATCTATGCGGCTTCCAGAGCATCAAAAATCTCTCGGGGGTTTTGGTGTAATTTAAAAGTAATTTTTTTGAGGCTTTTTAACGCAAGATTTTTGTGCCTGAAGTTATTGACTGCAAAACCATTTCTATCGCCTTGCAATTGCCCTTAGCATCGGCAAAAGTCAGGTGTGGCGGTTTGTTGTTTAACACGCAATCGCTAAAGTGCTCAATCTCTAAAGTAAAGTGGTTGGCTGGCGCAAATTGCTCTTGTGCAAATTTACCATCTTCCGTCGCCCAGCTAATCACAGGCACATCGTTTTGAAACACCCAAGCGGCATGACACTTCACCCAGCCTTTGGTGCCGATGATTTCATATTCTGATTTTCTACTGCGTTCAAAACTAATATCAAAATTGCCAAAGCGCGCACGGCCTTGTGCATCGTTGCCAAAATCCAACACGCCGCTAGTGACAATATCTGCGCCATGTGCATTCAGCTTGGCGTGTGCAATCACACTTGTTGGCTCGGCTGGCACACCGTTTTGAGCAAAGCACCAACGCAAACTATGAATCGCATAAGGCCCAATATCCCACATTGCCCCGCCGCCATTGGCCATGCTACGGTTAATGCGGTACATGCGGGCTTCTTTCATCAAAAATGAAAACGAAGCGCGGGCTGAAAGCACATCGCCAATCAAGCCGCTATCGACAATTTCTTGCAGCCTTTTGTGTTGCGGATGAAAGCGATACATAAAGCCTTCCATCACCTTCACACTAGCTTTGTTGGCTGCTGCTTCAATCGCTTCAATTTCTTTTTGGTTGGTTGTCATCGGCTTTTCAATTAGCACATGCTTGCCTGCGGCAATCGCTTTAAGCGCCCACTGCGCATGCTCTTCATTGGCCATCGGGCAATAAATCGCTTCTACATTTTTGTCGTGAATCAGCGCGTCCATGTCATCATAGCAAGTCACGCTATCAGCGTGCTTTTCTATAAAACCTTGGGGCGCATATTTCTCAAGCGTTGCTTTTGCAGCCCCAGCGCGACGGCTGGCAATGGCGACGAGTTGAGAGTTAGAGGTTTCAATAATTGCAGGTAAAAGGCGCTCGTTCACGCGGGCTGCGCCTAGAATGCCCCAGTTTAGTTTATTTAAATTCATTTTGTAGTTCCATAGTCAATTGGAATGTGTAATCTTGTAAGGTATATATTTTCTTTCACTTCGGCAAGTTCACTATTTCGTAACTTTTTACCCACTTATACCCAAGCCCACCATTTTTTATTTCTAGGGTTAATTTGGAGTTTACTTTTAATCTGTTGTATTCGGCTTTACTGAGCTTAAAATGTTTAAATTCACTGTATGCTTTATCTAGGTTTAGTTCAGCAGAGTATGAGTAACCACGACCCTTGCTATTTTTATATTCACTTACAGTTTTTTCTATAACACTAGCTTCAACATAAATGCTTTCACTGGTATCAAAGTAGCAGTTCATTAGAATTGGGTATGATTGGTAAATCATCGGTATAGAAACTAATACAAAAATAAAAGCTAGTACCCAATTGTTTTTTGAATTCGTTATTGTTTGATATATGACTATGGCAAGACTTAAAACGATGCATATGACCCAAACTGTTCCAGAGTATAAAGTTTTAAGGTGCGCAGAGGGGGCATTAATGCTAGCTGCCACCATCATCAAATACATTGAATAAATAAAGAACAAAAAACCTAGTGCGTAAGGTAATGATTTTTTGAAAAAAGTATCAGACACTTACTCACCAGCCCATTTTATTGAACACCCAATACTGGCAATCTGTTCTCTCGGCCCTGCACCAGTTTCTGCAATCAGTTTCATCGCTTTAAATAAATCACGTGTGCTATCGGGCGCAGTTTCTTTGCGGCTTTCGTCAAAGCGGCCGCGATATTGCAACTCGCCTTTGTTATTGAAGCCAAAAAAATCTGGCGTACACACCGCGCCATAATTTTTGACAATTTGCTGCATTTCATCGAGCAAATAGGGGAATGGAAAAGTCATGTCTTTGGCGAGTTTTTGCATATTTTCAAAGCTATCTTCAGGGTAATCCGTAGGGTCGTTGCTCATAATCGCCACGGTGTTGACGCCTAAAGTTTGTAGTTCGCGCACATCTGCAATCAAGCGCGGCAAAATAGCCTTAACATAAGGGCAGTGGTTGCAAATAAACATCACCAGCAGGCCATTTTTGCCCATCATCGCATCACGCGTGACGAGCTTGCCATCAATACTGGGTAATTTAAAATCGGGCGCTTGCCAGCCAAAATTGCAAACGGGTGGGTTGATGCTTGCCATGTTAAATAAGCCTTTAATAGAATCTTAATGGTTTATCTTACCACTAACTGATTTTTTTATTTAAACTGTCGCCATGAGTAACTTACGATTCTACAGTTCCGAAAAATTACGCGTTGGCGGCGTAGTTAAATTATCTGATAACGCCGCCATTCACGCCGCCAAAGTCATGCGCTTGGGCGTGGGCGATAAACTAGTGCTGTTTGATGGCAGCGGTGTTGATTTTGAGTGCGAATTGTTATCCGTGCAAAAAAGTGCCACTTCGGCGCAAGTGTTAAGCGCAAAAGAAATTAGCAAAGAATCGCCGCTTAACATCACCTTGTTGCTCGGTATTTCTGCTGGCGACCGCATGGATATTGGCATCCAAAAAGCGGTAGAGTTAGGCGTCAACCAAATTGTGCCGATTAAAACCGAGCGCAGCGTGGTGCGGCTGGATGACGACAAAGCCAAAAAGCGTGTGGCGCATTGGCAAAATGTGGTGATTGCCGCGTGCGAGCAATCTGGCCGCGCAAAAATCCCCACCGTTTATGCCCCCGAGAGCTTATCGGCATGGCTGCAAGCCAGTATCCATGCGGCTCACAGCGGGGGTGATTTAATAAGTGCCGCAAAAACCCGTATTTTATTGAATCCCATTGGCGCAAAAAAGCTGAGCGAATTAGAAAAACCAAAGGGTGAAATTCAGTTGCTCATAGGCGCAGAAGGTGGCTTAAGCGACAAAGAAATTGCACTAGCGATTTCGCAAGGTTTTCAATCCATCGTGCTAGGCGCGCGTATTTTGCGCACCGAAACCGCACCACTTGCCGCCATTGCTGCCATGCAAACCATTTGGGGGGATTTTTAGCATGTGGTTTTATTTTGGCTTGATAACTGTTTCAGTTTCTTTAATTGTTTATCTATATCAAAAGCTATCAATTAAATCTGCATTGCAGATGCGTAAAACCGCCTTACAAAATTGGACGTTCGATAAAACCCAATTAAGGTATCTATTAACGAATGCAACTGATAAAAACAGAGGTTTATTTGTTATAGAAATACCGTGTTTAACTACTTTGCAATTTTCAGCTCGGCAAGAGCTTCAAAAAGATAAGTGGGCTAAAAGATTAGGTGTTTCTTATGAATTTGAAACTGGGTCTCAGCCGTTTGATGAGCAAACATATCTAGCCAGCATTACGCAAGAAGACGCTGAAATTATTGGCACTAATAAAGAAATAATTGCTGAAATACGCGATTTAATTTTTAAAAATCAAGATATTAACATTGTTGCTAAACGTACCATGCTTATTTGCGATGGCGAACATTTATATCTTGAACTGCACTTTAAAAAAGACAGTGCTAAAAAAGATATCAATGTGCTTGCGGCCTATTACTTGCCTAAATTAAATGCGCTAGCAAATCATCTAGAGTGTTACAAGCGAGAATCGCAACATTTCTGGAAAGTGCCTGCACAACGTAACACTGCGATATTTTTGGCTATAAGTTGGGCGCTTGCAACTTGGGGTGGGTTGGAAGCAATCCGTTTCTTTATTGTAGATAAAAATGCATTATTCTCGCCATTAAGCTTAATGCCTGAAGCGAGTATTTTGGCTATATTTCTTTTGTTAGCCTTGTTATTTTTTGCCTTTCGGTTAATTAAAAAGTCTGCAAGGCGGCATTTAGTGCTCATAGATATTTTAATATTTGGTGGGCTAGGTTTGCTTTTTTCAGTTTACGGGATGCTTTACGACTTAAATTTAATGAAAGATTACAGCAAAGCATCAATCGTTAACTATCAAGTTGCTAGTAAATATAGTGAAAGTCATCGTGGAAGAAAGGGGCGTACTTATTACACCTATCATTTCAAGTTGAATAACGCTGTTGAGCCAGTTGAATCCACAATTAAAGTAGGGCATGATTTTTACAACGAGATTGCAGAAGGCGACTTTATAACTTTCACCATTCGTGACGGCTATCTAAATAAAGTCTGGTTGGAAAAATTAGAAAAGTGCAACAAATGTGATTTGAAGAGCGAAAGTGAGCAAAATAGCTTTTAAATATTGTAATAAAAACATATTAATGTTATTATAATGTAAATTTTACATTAATGATAAACATGTCAATCGGAAACACCATAAGAAGTCGGCGTAAATCGCTAAAAATAACTCTACAAACACTGGCAGTGAGCGTAAAAGCCGATGCTGGCAATTTATCGCGCATTGAGCGTGGTGAGTTGGGCGTTTCTGAAGCCATGCTACGCAAAATTTCCAGCGCGCTTAACACTACACCAGCCGCGCTGTATGCGCAAAGTGACGCTAGTCAAAGCACAGCATTGCCACCGACCATTCAAAAACATAACACCAAAGATTTTGTGCAGTGGTTTCGTTCTGCCACGCCTTATATTCACGCCTTTGGTGGGCGTACGTTTGTGATTGCTTTTGGTGGCGAAATTGTGGATGAGAAGCAATTTGTAGCACTCACCCATGATTTAAATTTGCTCGCCAGTTTAGAAGTGCGCTTAGTCTTGGTGCATGGGGCGCGGCCACAAATTGAGCAACGTCTTAAGCGCGATAAAATCACCCCTATGATGCATAACGGTTTGCGTATTACCGATGATGCAGCGATGGAGGCGGTGAAAGAAGCCAACGGTGCGGTGCGGGTGGAGATTGAAGCGCTGCTTTCAATGGGTACTGCCAATTCACCGATGGCAGGTGCGGATATTCGTGTGGCGAGCGGTAATTTTGTCACGGCCAAACCCTTGGGTGTGCGCGATGGTGTAGATTTACAGCACACTGGCGAAGTGCGCAAAATTGATGCTATCGGTATTCAAAAGCGTCTGGACGATAATGAATTGGTGTTGCTTTCACCGGTTGGATATTCGCCGACGGGTGAAACTTTTAACTTAAGCCTTGAAGACGTGGCGGTAAGCACGGCGATTGCGCTGGATGCCGATAAGCTGATTTTCTTGATGGATTCGCAGGGCGTGCAAAATTTACGCGGTGAATTATTGCGCGAAATGACAGCCGAGAAAGCTAAAAATTTGCTCAAAAATGTGGCTGATACTGAAAATCCATTGCATATTTCTGAGGATACTTTGTATTATTTACCCGCTGCGATTCGTGCATGTGAGCACGGCGTTGCCCGTACACATCTAATCTCTCGTCACATTGACGGGGCAATTATTCAAGAGCTATTTACGCATGAAGGCATTGGCACGATGGTGACGGAGTTGCCGTTAGAAACCATGCGCCAAGCCAATATTGATGATGTGGGTGGTATTTTGAAGTTGATTGAGCCGCTTGAAAACGAAGGTATTTTGGTGCGTCGTGGTCGCGAGCGCATCGAGATGGAAATCAACTATTTTTATGTGATGGAACACGATAATCGTGCGATTGGCTGCGCAGCTTTGTATCCATTCAAAGAAGAAAAAATGGCTGAATTTGCTTGCCTAGCGATAGATCCACAATATCGCGGCGGCGGACGTGGCGATAAATTGTTTAATTTTTGCCAAGCGCAAGCTAAAACCCTAGGCTTCAAGCAACTATTTTGCTTAACCACCCGCACTGAACATTGGTTTTTAGAGCGTGGCTTTATTGAAAAAACAGTTGAAGACTTGCCAGCAGAAAAAAAACAAATGTACAACTTTCAACGTAAATCTAAGGTTTTTATCAAGTCACTCACACTTTAAAGTGTACTTTAGATTTGTCAGCGTAACGCTATCTGTATTCCTTAGGAATCAAACGCATGGGCCTACGCATGCGTGACTCTAAAACCAACTCTTTTTGCCCTGCCTTAATTTCTACAAATTCCTCATACTCAACCACAGTGCTCACATTAAAGTTTTGATTTCGGTAGTGTTGCACTGTCCCCACTGGTACGCCCCAACCGTTGCTAACCACGCCAACACCATCCGGAACAGTTTCTGAACCACCTGATGTGATATTTTGATTTTCGGCAAGAATATAATAACGTCCTGGCTTTAGTGATTTAAAAAAGTAGCGCCCGTAGTCATCGGTTTTACTATGTAGCGCATATTTAAAAATTCTTGAATCAGGAATGAAGTGTTTCAGTTGCTTATCTTTTGAAAAAGGTGAAAAGCGGTTTTTATTTTCATTTTCAAGCCGATTCAACTCTAGTAAATGTGCAGTTACTGGATAAAGGTAAACATTTACATTTTTTAAATTAACCGCAGGGCTTAGAGTAAATGGCGCATCTGAGCCAGCATTTTTGCCGCCACTACTCACCTTATGGTAAAGCACACCTTTAATGTTGGTGCTGCCAAGCTCCATTGCCGTCTTTGCTTGTGCCTCATCAAATGGCACGGTGATTTTTACTTCAACAGGAGTGTTTAGCTGCTGTTTTTTCGCCTCTTGATCGGCTTTCTGCATGGGTGAGGCGCAGCCAATAAGTGCAGTAGAGATGATTAAGTTTAGTATTACTGATTTGAACTGCATCTTATCTTTCTTAAAAACTACTAGTAAGGGTTTTAATGGAGGTGGCACAATATTAACAAGAAAAATGTCGTTTAAACATAACCCAAATGGATATAACACGGTTTTATTTAGAGTAAAATGTTGTTTTATTTTTCATTCCACTGTCACTGACTATGATTAATCGAACCACGGCTGCACAAAAAGCGCAAACCCTTGCAGAAGCGTTGCCTTATATTAAACGCTTTTTTGACAAAACCATCGTCATTAAATACGGCGGCAATGCCATGACGGATAATCACTTGAAAGAGTGCTTTGCAAAAGATGTGGTATTACTAAAGTTAGTGGGGATGAACCCTGTGGTGGTGCATGGAGGTGGTCCGCAAATTAACGAAATGTTGGATAAACTGGGCAAAAAAGGTGAGTTTATTCAAGGCATGCGCGTGACCGATGAGGAAACCATGGATGTCGTGGAAATGGTACTTGGCGGCCAAGTGAACAAGGAAATTGTGAACTTGATTAACCGTCACGGCGGCAAGGCCGTGGGCCTAACAGGGCAAGATGGTAATTTTATTCATGCCCATAAGCTACTGATGGAAGATTTAAAAGACCCTACAAAAATGATTGACGTCGGGCAAGTGGGAGAAATTAGCGCAATTGACCCAAGTATTATTAACTTTTTAGACACTGGCGATTTTATTCCCGTAGTTGCCCCAATTGGTGTGGGCGTGGATGGCGAAACTTACAACATTAATGCCGATGTGGTCGCAGGTAAATTGGCAGAAATTCTTAATGCGGAAAAGTTAATTTTGCTTACCAACACGCCTGGTGTGCTAGATAAAGATGGTGCATTGCTCACAGGTTTAACGCCAAAACAAATTGATGAATTGGTGGCCGATGGAACGCTCTCTGGGGGCATGTTGCCAAAAATTGGTTCAGCCTTAGATGCAGCCCGCAGTGGCGTAAAAGCAGTACACATTATTGATGGTAGAGTAGAGCATGCTTTGCTACTCGAGGTGCTGACCGATGAAGGCGTGGGCACGCTAATTAAAGCAAAATAAATACTTAATTAACAGTCGAAAATTACATATCTTCCTTAGACCACCTCTGCAAGCCAGTATCCATGCGGCTTACAGAGGCGTTAAAATCTCTCGGGAATATTTTTGCGTTATTTTAGGTGTTATTTCAAGGCAAAAATCATAAAAAAATCTCACCAAAACTAGCGCTAAAATCTACGCCATGACTGCCGATAAAATCTGGATTTTTGACCTAGACGACACGCTGCATAACGCCTCTGCGCATATTTTCCCCGTGATGAATTGTGCTATGACGCAATATATTATGCAGCATTTAGCGTTGGACGAAAAAGCCGCCCACCAATTGCGTCAGCATTATTGGCACATTTACGGCGCCACCTTAAAAGGCTTGGTGCGCCATCATGGCGTCAATCCACATCATTTTTTGGATAAAACTCATACACCGCTTGATTTGCCCAATATGGTGTTAGAAACAAAAAGGCTGAGGCAAACATTGCAAAGTCTTACAGGCCGTAAAGTCATATTTACCAATGCCCCGCTTGCTTACGCCATGCGGGTGCTCAATTTATTAGGCATTGAGGATATATTTGCGCATGTGTTTAGTGTAGAAGCGACACATTTTCATCCTAAGCCAGCGGTGCGTGGTTTTTATAAATTGCTCAATAAAATCAAAGCAAAACCTAGCAATTGCATTATGGTGGAAGATAGTTTGCCTGCCCTCATGACCGCAAAACGGCTCGGCATGCAAACGGTTTGGGTGACAAAAAATCTACAAAAACCAAATTTTGTTGATTTTCGCATCAATAAAGTGTTAGCACTTACTCACATTCGGTTATAATTTTACCTATTGAACATGCGTATTGGAGATAAAAATGGCAGGCGAACGTAAACAACAAATTTTAGAAGCGCTAGCAAAAATGTTAGAAGCGCCAAAGCGCGAAAAAATTACCACAGCGGCATTAGCTGCTAAGTTAGACGTATCTGAAGCGGCACTTTATCGACATTTTGCTAGCAAAGCGCAAATGTTTGAAGGCCTGATTGCGTTTATTGAAGAAACTATTTTTGGGCTTATCAACAAAATTAATACCGAAGAAACCGATGGCCTACGTCAAGTGCAACGTATCATCACCATGTTACTGGCATTTGGTGAAAAAAATCCTGGCATGACGCGCGTTTTAATTGGTGATGCTTTGGTGAATGAAGATGAAAAACTGCAATTGCGCATTAACCAATTGCAAGATCGTATTGAAGTGACGATTAAACAAATTTTAAAAATTGCCGTGGCTGAGTCAGGTAAAAAAGTATTACCTGAAGCGCAGGCGAATCTCATTATGTCCTACGTGATTGGTCGTTGGCATCAATCCGCAAAAAGCGGCTTTAAACGTAAACCACTAGAGTTTGCTAGTGCGCAAGTGGCTTTTTTAGCGAGTTAGTTTAACAGGAGCGGATTGTGGAAGGGACAGTTTTTGGCTTCACTGAAGCGCAAATGGTTGAATTGGGGATGAACTATGCTGTTCCTGGCCTGATGCTGCTGATGCTGTTTATTGTTGGGCATTTGGCTTGGGAATCTAAAGCAGGTAAATTCGGTACGATGATTTTGTTTATTGGCCTTGCCCTAGGGATGGTCGGTTATGTGGCAAAATACCTCATTAAAGCCAAGATTGGCATTTAAGTTAAGCTTGTAAGCAAGGTTTCAAAGTCTTGTTGCTGCGGATATTTCAGCTTTGTATGCACAATACGCCTTATCCAAACGCCTTCTACCTGAAGCGGAAAGCGGCTTTGAATTTCATGGTAAATATCTGGGTCGTGCTCACCATCATCGCCAATTAAGGTAAACTTTACGTGTGGTAATGCATTAAAAATCGCTGTAATTTTTTCAATTTTATACGTTTTAACATGCAGGGAATCCCCTGCTTCATCACGCGTCAGTCGGCGGGTAATAATGAGGCCAGCAGGAAAGTCATAGTGCTGCAAAAAACCTTGTACAAAATGAAAAAGCTGCCTAGGCGTGGCAGAGAGATAAAAAATTGGGGTGTGAGGCTGTTGCGCGGTTAAATGATGGTAAACCTGCGCTGCCCCAACCACCGCCTCGCGCTGCAGAGGGTTTTTTAAAAAAGTGTTCGTTAAAAGCCGCAGTTTTTTGGTGACTTCTGAGACTAAAATGGTATCGTCTAAATCAGTGATGACACCACAAGTCACTTGCTCGCCGATAACTAAACACTGACCCTCATGCTGTGAAAATGTACTTTTAACTGTGATTTTTTGCCAGCCATGCACGTGGCTATTGGTTTGAATGGCTACTTTAAAATAACCTTCATCATCCGTCGTGCCTGTGTAGTGATGTTCGCCAAAAGTAAGTGTAAACGGCACGCATTTTCGCTCGCGGTTAATCATCAACGATAAACTGCGCGTTAAGTTTCTGCGCCAGCCATCTTCAAAAGAAAATTGGCGCATTTTGCGTTGCTTGATAATGCGCCCTTCAATTGTGCCACCGTTGCTGCTTATAAAGGCAGGGTAAATAACAATCTCATCTTTTGGCAAAACTTGGCTTGATGACATAATTTATCGAACTCTATCTTCTATTTGGGCTACGCCAATATGAAAACACAATAAGTGCGATACCCACTATAGTAAACGTCCAATAATCGGTAGGCATAAAGCCAAACCAATGTTTATGCCACGGGATAAATTCAGGGCTAAATTTACCTAAACCATAAGCTGGGTTAAGTAAAAACCACAGCGCATCTTCAATAATCCAAAATAGCGCTACCGCACCTAAAATGCGTGCTTCAAGCCGCCAATGCCATGTGTTTAGCATCACTGCAGGTAAGTGAAAAACCAATAACATGAAAGGGAAAACCCAAGCGTGATAACCTGTCATCGGGCGGCTACCCCAAAAAATATCGAGTAACCAGTGGTGTTCAACACGCCAAGTCGGTAAGTTAGCTGCCCAACCAGCAGCACCTTCGATTTGAATCTCTACTTCAGCAAAAAATAGCGCGAGTATTGCGATGTAAATAATTAACCAGATTGCACGTTTCATCTTAAGCTTCAAGCGTTCCTAGCACATGAGATAACACCATGTTTGCAGCAGTGGGTTTGGCAATCTTGCTCATGCGTTCACGCATCATATTTAGTAGCACGGGGTTTTGCGTGAGTTTTTGCACTTTGTAGCATAGCGCTGGAATGTCTACCGCTTTTAATGCCGCACCAGATTCTAATAGATAGTCAGCGTTGCGTTCTTCTTGCCCCGGGATGGGCGACACCGCAATCATTGGTAAATGCATAGCAAGACATTCTGAAGAAGTGAGTCCGCCAGGTTTGGTGATGGCAAGGTCAGATACCGCCATCAGCCGCTCGATTGTTTTGGTAAAACCCATCGCAAAAAGCCGCCCGGGATATTGCGCGGATAATTGCTGTAAATCATGCAACATTTTTTCATTTTTACCCGCCAGGGCAATCATTTGAAAGTCATTTGGCAGTTGCAACAAAGCCTGCGCCATATTGGCAATATTGCCCACGCCCAGCCCGCCAGACATCATGATGAGGGTTAATTTGTTAGGATTAATACCAATTTCATTGGCACATAAGGTTGGATTAAGCGGGATAGAAAATTGCGGCATGATGGGAATGCCAGAAACTTTAATGTGTTCTGCCGCAATGCCGCGTGCTTGCAGCCGTGCGGCCACCTCATCGCTGGCCACAAAATAGCCTTGAATGTGTGGATGTACCCATAAACCATGTACATCAAAATCCGTCACCTGCACCCAAACTGGCGGCATGGCTTCGCCCTTTTCAATACGTCGTGAGGCGAGTTCCGCAGGTAAAAAATGTGTGCAGATAATCGCATCGGGCGCAATTTTTTTGATTTCTTTTTTGAGGTCACGCGTGTTGAGTCGCTCAATATTGCGGCGAATCTTGGTCAATAAAGATGAGCTTTCTTGTTTATCGGTATTTTGATAAAGATACGCCCAAAGCAGCGGCGCTTTATCTACCAGCTTTATGTAAGAGTCAGCATACACTTTACGAAAACTGCTGGGTACAAAATCCATCACATCTAAATGCGTGATGTTGGCATGCGGATAATCGCGCTCAGCGGTAGCTACTAATGCTTGTGCAGCACGCACATGCCCAGCGCCAGCTGAGACACTTAAAACAAGAATATGCGGATTTTTCATGGTGATTATCCTAGCCTGTGATGGGTCGAAAATTGATCAGAAATTTTGTGGTTATAGTAGGGGTGTTTTGTGCACACATCATTTGACCACCCCGCAAAGCCAGTCTGCATGAGGCTTACAGAGGCATGATTTTTTCTCGGGAGATTTTTCATTGTTTATTACGCATAAAATAAGTGGTCATTATCCAAGTTTTTTTAACAAACTTAAATAGCTTTCACTATTCATCGGTGTTTGGTTGCGCTGTGCTTGCCATATCGTTTCGGCCAGACAATCTAATATAGCATGCTGCGCAATATGCGCATCACTATGCTTCATTTTTAAATTTTCATATATGGTTGAAATACCAATTGGTTGGTTAATGCTGGTTTGTTCTATCACCGATAAATGCAAACTCATATGCAAAAAAGGGTTAGTTTCACCCATTTCAGGAAAATACTCTTGCGCGGCAAATTGCGCTGGATTGCTCAAAATAGTTTGATATTCGGGGTGCATTTGAATCACTTCCAGCGCAATTTTTTCTAAATCCGTTAAAGGCTGATGTTGTTGAAACTTAGCCCAAGTATCAAAGAAAAATTGGCGCACTTGGTCGCGCGTAGGGTTAAACAAACTCATGGCTTAAATAGACTCATTCTTGTAGTTCTGCAAACAAACTAAGCACGGCCGAATACGGCAATAATTGATTGTTGCCACCAATCGGGGCAATTTCGCCATTGCCATAAAAGCCAATGAGCGGCATGTGAGGAAATTGTTGTGTCAGCACATTTAAATCATGGTCAATGCCGTCATAATAGGGGCCACGCCCGATGCAAGAAAACAGCAAACCAAAATCAGGTTCGGCTTCTAGCATTTGCGTCAGTTGATGTGCCGTAATGCGTAAATCTGCCTGCGCGGTGGATTTATCACGTAATGCCCAACTGATAAATTGCCCTTCTTGCAAGGCTTGCGCCAATGTCACAACGCCTTCAGTTTCATCAAAGCTGATAATATGCGTCTGCTTGTAAACCCCTTTGTTAATGGATTCAGCACTGTCTGCATAAAGCGCCATCACCAGATGTAAGGGCACAGGGTCATCACTTTTGCTATAGTTTTGCCAAGCTTTTTGTAAAGCTTGAAAAGGCGGTTTATGGTCAAGCAACGCAATATCAAAGCCAGCCAACTGTTGAATTTTTTTTGCTTTGGTGAGAATTCTAAGCCCGTGCGAAGCCATGGAAGCTTGTTTGACGCCAGAAAAAAAAGCTTCAACCCGCCCAGAACTATCGCCTTTACCATTTTGCCATACCGAAAATGGCCCTTGCCCGACCACGTCGCCAGAAACACCGCCGTAGCGTACGTTGCCATCATTGAGCCACGCACTGTTAATAGCATTAGGCGCAGTGAGCGTTAGTAACGCTTGTTGCGTAGTGTTTTGGCGTGCCAGTTGAATGCCCACATCGCCACTAAACACCATCGCGGCAGCGGCGGGGGCGTCTAACACCCAATCTTCTTCAGTAAAAATACCTGTCGCAGAGCAACCAAATACTTGTGTGCAATTTGCCGCTTTGGCGGCAGCTCGTATTGCAGGTTGCGGGTTATTAGCAAACTCTGAACTTAGCAAGAGCAATACGCTATTCGTATGGCTGATGTCGGCTTTGTGCATGGCAAGCGTGACGGCTTGCGACGCTAAGTTGGGGTTGGCGGTGCGGCCGATAACAATGCTAGTAGCCACGTTTTGACTTGGGGAAACCATGCGCTAATTATAGACCTTTGCTTCAAATTCGCATAAGTCTTCAATGCAGCAAGCATCGCATTTGGGTTTGCGTGCGACGCAAATATAGCGCCCATGCAAAATCAGCAAATGATGCGCGTCGTGCATAAACTCTTGAGGGATGGTGTTAAGGTATTTCTTTTCAACTTCAAGCACCGTTTTACCAGTAGCCAGTTTGATGCGATTGCCCAGTCTAAATAAATGTGTATCTACCGCGATGGTGGGCTGCCCAAAAGCGGTGTTGAGTATCACATTAGCCGTTTTACGACCCACCCCAGGCAATGCCTCAAGCGCTTCACGCGTATTGGGGACTTGCGATTGGTGTTGGCTAATCAATATCTGGCAAGTGGTCAAAATATTTTTTGCTTTGGCGTGATATAAACCGATGGTTTTGATATAAGTCTCTAAGCCTTCAACGCCCAGTGCCAGAATGCTTTCAGGCGTATTTGCCACTGCAAATAATTTGTCGGTGGCAATATTCACGCCTTTGTCGGTGGATTGTGCTGAAAGCATCACCGCAATCAGCAATTCAAAGTGACTGCTGTGCTTGAGCTCAGTTTCAGGCTTGGGAATGGCTTCTTTTAAACGTTGAAAAATAGCGAGGCGCTTCTTTACATTCATACTGGGCGATTATTTAAATTGCGCTTAACCTTCAACCAGCCCATGCTGAGCATTTGGCGGCAACATTTTGGCCTTAGCCGCATTTTTTAATTCCACCCAATTGCGTAAGGCGATTAAAGTGCCTAAGCCTAAAAAAGCGCCAGGAGGTAGCACCGCTAATAAAAAGCCGTGGTAATCTGGCATGGTGTAAAGTGCTTTAGGCATGCCGCTAAACACTAGGTCTAGCCCGGATAACACCGTGCCTTTACCAATAAATTCGCGCATGGCCCCCAGCAAACCTAGCACTAAGGTGAGGCCAATGCCCATCGTAAAGCCATCCAAAATAGAAGGCACGGGTGCATTTTTAGCGGCAAATGATTCTACGCGCGCCAACACAATACAATTGACCACAATCAGCGGAATAAAAATACCCAGCACTTTGTGTAGCGGATGGGCAAATGCGTTGATAGATAAATCAATCACCGTCACCAAAGCGGCAATCACCAAAATAAACACCGGCACGCGAATTTCAGAAGGAATAAACCGTCGCACGGGCGATACCGCGCCATTAGCGCACGCCATCACCAAAGCTGTGGCTAGACCTAAACTTAAGCCATTGACTGCGGTAGTCGTCACCGCCAGCGTTGGACAAAGCCCCAGCAGTTGCACCACACCTGGATTTTGTTTCCATAAGCCGTTTTCGATAATGTCTTTATATAGATTACTCATCTTTTTCACTTCCTAAATCATGACAAATTGCATGATTTTTTTAATCGCATTTCACGCGCCAAAATGCCCGAGAAATTTTTATGCCTCTGAAAGCCTTATGGATACTGGGTTTCGCATTCGACTTAGTGCTTTAGCACTTAGCGAGAATGGTGATGCCAAGTACTGGTACAGAGGTGCTCAAACGATATACGCTTAAAAAGCATTGTTTTTAATGCATTTTAAGCAGCCGGCGTTGCAAACAATGTGGCTTTATTTTCTTCAAAATACTGTAACGCTTTATGCACCGCTTTCACTACCGCGCGTGGGGTAATAGTGGCACCCACCATATAATCAAATTTCCCACCGTCTTTTTTTACTAACCATTGCTCGGCTGATGTTTTTTGGATATCTTCATCGTTAAAAAGTTTAATCCAATCACCGTGGCTAATGTCAATATAGTCGCCCAGCCCTGGTGTTTCTTTATGCGCCAGCACGCGCACGCCGCTAATGCTGCCATCCGCGCGAATGGCAATCAGCAATTTAATATCACCACTATAACCGTCGTGCGCAATCGCTTCTAAAATCACGCCTGAAGCTTGGTGATTATGCGTGGCAATATTCGCCACGCTGGTTTGCGTGTTACCCAATAGCGCATTGGGGGCAATTTCAACTGTTTGCTTGAGCAAATCATTATCGTAGGTATTTTCTGGCAAAATCTGCTTAAATAAAGCCAGACGCGCTTCTTTTTCACTGGCCTCAATCGGCGCACGTGTAATGTTAAATATGTAGGCCAGCATCGCCGTGCCCACAAATGCAAACGCAATTAAAGTGAGCGCTGTTTTTGAAGCGTGTTTTAAAATGGTTTCAGGCATACTTTAACCAAACCTAAAAATGAAAACAGCGAAGTAGGACGAGGCGCACGCCAAAAAATAGGACGCCGCATATGTTGTATATGTAAGGATGATTTTTTGAAGCGCAACAAAGTCATACAAAGCAGCTTTCATTTTTTGTGTCCAAAAACGCGTGGTTGTGTGAGCGCATCAATCAGCGGCACGCACATATTCATGATGAGCACGGCAAAAGCTACGCCATCTGGGTAGCCGCCATACACACGAATTATATAAGTCAACATGCCAGCCCCAGCCGCAAAATAAAGCTTGCCGCGCGGCGTGGTGGGGCCGCTCACAGGGTCGGTAATAATAAAAAATGCCGCCAGCAATGAAGCGCCACTGACCAAATGGAACATCGGGTTGGCATAATGTGCAGGGTTAATGGCGTAAAATGCCAGCGAAATTGCCGCTAAAGCTGCTAAAAATGCGGTGGGTAAATGCCAGCTAATAATACGTTGCTGAATTAAATATAAACCGCCCAACAAATATGCGCCTGTCACAAGTTCGCCGCCTTTTGCGCCGAAAGTACCAAAAATCGGCGCTTGCGCAATGCCAGCAACTTCATGATTCAACTTTAATTGCGTTTTCAAATAGTCAAGTGGTGTGGCAGAAGTGATGGCATCCACTTTGACATCGTAAGGCAAAATGTTGCTGAAAATAAATTGCAACTGGTCAAAAAAGCCTAATTTGGTTTGCGCCAGCAATAAAGGCGCAGGCCATTTAGTCATGATAAGCGGAAAGGAAATCAACAATACCGCATAACCAACCATGGCTGGGTTAAATGGGTTGTAACCAAGACCTCCGTAAAGCTGCTTGGCAATCACAATGGCAAATAAAGTGCCCACCACAATCAGCCACCATGGAGCAAGTGGCGGCAAGGCAAGAGCGAGTAACCATGCGGTAACTACAGCACTTAAATCCATTAAATGCGGCTTTACGGGACGACGGCGAATTTTTAACAACGCGGCTTCTGAAATTAATGCAGTCACCGTAGCAAGCGTGATTGTCACTAAAATGCCACCACCATAAATCCACACGTAAGCAAAAATACCAGGCACGAGTGCCAGTAACACCTTGAGCATAATGGTGCTAACGGATGGTGCGTTCATGATATAAGGTGAGCGGTTCAAAAATGTTCCTAAATTAGAATTTAGTTTGGTTAGCTATTGTGGATATATGCTTCCCAAGATACCAATAAAATGTTGAATACATTAACAACGAAGTAAATACGTCATTCCAGCCTGTAGTCTTCGCATCAGCATGCACCAATCCAAGCATCGTTAGTATGGTCAATATGACAATGAATATGGGTATTGCAATCACGAAAAATCTAATAGACGCTACCCAGCCAACTGTAAAATAGCGGTGAATAAACTGTTTACCATTATCGCCGCCATTTTGTTTAAAAAGCCAAATGGTGCCATAAATGCAACTTACCAATTGCAATAAAAGCGTGAAGAAGAATGGCAATCCATAATCTGTAGGTAAACCTATATACATGCACAATGCGTATAAAATTAAAGTAGCAATTAAATAAGGTAAAGCTTCTTTATCGGTGAGCGGCTTTTCAATCAGTTGCGCTTTTAATTTTTCAATTTTCCAGAAATACATGGTTAAGGTTCCTTTTCTAGCTTTTCAGCTTCTTTTGCTGCTTTCATGACTTTTGCACGCTCAATGGCGGCGGCGATTTTGGCTTGTTTTTCAGCGTCAATATTGGGGTTGGTTTCTACCGCTTTTTCTAGCCCAACATGTTGACGTCTTGCATCTATCTCTGCAATTTCTTGTTGAACCGCAGGGTTGGTTGGCGTCATGTTTTTTGGCGCATCTCCCGCTTGTTGTGCTGCTAGTTTTGCCGCTTTTGCACGTTCAATGGCGGCGGCGATAGCGGCTTTTTTGGCATCATCCGCTTGCGTCTTCGTGGTGGCATCGCTGGAAGCCGCATGGTTATTGGCTTCCAGAGCATCATTTTTTTCTCGGGGCGCTTCAGTGCTATTTTCCTGTTTTGCAGAATCTTGTTTCGCCCCTAACGCGCGTTCGGCATGTTTTTGTGCACGCTCTTGTTTTTCACGCTCGATACGGGCAAGCCTAAACTCATTACGCTCGCGCGCTAAATCAGCCGCCTCTTTTGCTTTATCTTGCGCAATCATCTCACTTTTTGCATAGCGATAATATTGCACCAGCGGAATATTACTGGGGCAAACATAGCTGCACACGCCGCATTCTATGCAGTCAAATAAATTGTAATCACGCGCTTTTTCAAAGTTATCTGACTTAGCAAACCAATATAATTCTTGCGGTTGCAATTGTATGGGGCAAGCATCCGCACAGCGCGCGCAGCGTATGCAAGGCATCGCAGGCGGCGGCGGTGCAAACAAGGCAGGGGATGCCGCAATAATGCAATTGGCCGCTTTAGTGATGGGTACTTCATTTGTCGGTAAATCAAAGCCCATCATCGGCCCGCCCATAATAAAGTGCGTGGTATTTGGCTTTTCACCCCCAGCCGCTTTTAGTAATTCTGGCAATGGCGTGCCAAATAACACTTCAAAATTTTGTGGCTGATTCACATTGCCTGTAACGGTCACCACGCGGCTTATCGCAGGCTCACCTAAGCAAAAAAAGCGGTAAAGCGCACGTACTGTTGCTACGTTAAACACTTGTACGCCCATTTGCGTAGCGCGTTTGTCGTGCGGAACTTCAATATTAGCCACTAATTTAATCAACTGCCTCGCATCCCCGCTTGGGTATTGCGTTGGCACAGTGACAATAGCTGTCTGCATCGCCGACTTTTGAACCGCAGTTTCCATCGCCTTTGTCGCTTGCGGCTTATTGTCTTCAATGCCGATAATGCTTTTTTGCGCGCCTAGCAGATGCTGCGCAATGGCGATGCCTTGCACAATTTCATCCGCACGTTCGCGCATCAGCATGTCGTCACAGGTGATATAAGGCTCACACTCAGCAGCATTGATAATCAGCGTATGGATTTGGCACTTGCTCTCGGCGCATAGTTTAATATAGGTCGGGAACGTTGCCCCGCCCATGCCCACAATCCCTGAGTTACGCAGACTCGCGACGAGTTCATGCTTATCTGTATGTTGCCAATCTTGTGGTTTACGTTCTATCCACGTGTCTTTGCCATCTGGCAAAAGTGTAATGCATAAATCAGGCAAACCGGATGGGTGTGGAATCACTGCGTCGCTAATCGCCGTTATTTGACCTGAAGTAGGCGCATGAATGGCAGCCGACACCGTGCCTTCAGCCTCAGCCAGTAATTGCCCTTTTAACACGTGGTCGCCCACTTGCACTAAAACTTTAGGGAAATGCCCAATGTGCTGGCGCAAAGGCAATACCAATTTTTCTGGAAGCGGTAAAGTTGCAATCGGTAATTGTGTTGATTCAGCCTTATGCTCTGGTGGATGCACGCCACGTTTTGGCTGAAAAAAATTAAGAAAGGCGTTCATATTTAATTAACTGCTTCTTTTAACTTTACATCGCTCAATGGCACGGCGCGAATCGGAATAATCGGATATTTCCACTTCCAATTATCTGGGGTCACCGCGATGGGGTGCATAGTAATACAATCTACGGGGCAAGGTGGCAAACATAGTTCACAACCCGTGCACTCACTGCTAATAATGGTATGCATGTGTTTAGCCGCGCCTAAAATCGCATCTACCGGGCAAGCTTGTATGCACAGCGTACAACCAATACAAGTATTTTCATCAATAAAAGCCACCGATTTTGGTTTAGGCGCGCCGTGCTCGGCATTGAGTGGCTTATATTCCACCCCCATTAAATCGGCCAGCGCGTGTACGCCAGCATCGCCACCAGGTGGGCACTGGTTAATATCGGCTTCTCCCGCGGCAATGGCGGTGGCATAAGGCTTGCACCCTGGGTAACCACATTGACCACATTGTGTTTGCGGCAAAATGGCATCAATACGCGCTACCAGTGGATCGCCTTCCACCTTAAATTTAAGCGCCGCGTAGCCAAGTCCCAAGCCTAAAACCAGTGCCAGCCCAAGCATAATGTAAAGTGCTATTAGCATTGTTTTACAAAAACACCCTTAAAAATTTCAGTTTCTAAGCCAGACAAGGCGCGCGCAAAAAAAGGCTGGGCCGCATACGCCTTATATGTAAGCGGGCGTTTTTTGTAAGCAACGCAGTATGGTAACGAAAATGACATTTTTAATATCTATCTAGGCCCGCAAAACCCATAAATGCAAGGCTCATGAGCGCAGCAGTAATCATGGCAATGGCTGAACCTTGCAGTGCTTTTGGTACATCAGCAGCTTCTAAACGCTCGCGCATGGATGCAAATAAAATCAGCACCAGAGAAAAACCAACTGCGCCGCCCAAGCCAAAAAAGAGGGATTCTAAAAAGCTGTGGCTTTGCTGCGCGTTAAGTAATGGGATGCCTAACACCGCGCAATTCGTGGTAATGAGTGGTAAAAAGATGCCTAAACCTTGATACAGCGGTGGAAAGTTTTTTTCTAGTACCATTTCGATGAGTTGCACGACGCTGGCAATAATCACGATAAACGATAGCGTGCGTAAATAAAGCAAGCCATTCGGTTCTAGTAAATAATGATTGACGCCCCAGCTTGTCATCGAACCGATACTTAACACCAGCGCGGTGGCGCCCGCCATGCCGATAGACGCTTCTAATTTTTTAGAAACGCCCATAAACGGACACAGCCCGAGAATTTTAACCAGCACAATGTTGTTTACAAACACGGTGCCAATTAAAATCATGATGTAGTGGTGAAAGTCAAAAGTCATTGCATGCTTAATCTATGATATTTGAATGCGTAATTATACCGCTTTTGGCTGCGTATAATAAGAATCTCATCGCAACTATAAGACCGTGCAATATAGCGATGGTTACGCTTAAATTCAAAGAATTTTTGCTTATATCTTATAACTTAAATGTATATTGCTCAGTTGGCACCTATTAAAAATGCATACAGCGCTTGAGCGGGTTTGTCGGTTAAAAGTGCAGTGCAATAACAAGCTGCTGACACGGTTTTTATATTCTAAAAATAATCAAAAAAACAGGTGTTTTATCCACGACATCATTTTGCCACCTCTGCAAGCCAGTATCCATGCGGCTTCCAGAGGCATGAAATTTTCTCGGGGGAGTTTTCTGGTTATTCGCACAGTCATTTTTTACGTTTTTAACTTCAACAAACACAAGGTTTTTTAACTATTTAAACATCTGGTTAACGCGGCATTTACTATCATTCGCGTGTGGTAATTTAAAATCTGAGTTAAAATATAGGATTATGAAAACTTTAGGTTTTGAGTATGTTAGAAGGTAGCTTAGTCGCGATAGTGACGCCTATGTTTGAAGATGGCGCGCTTGATATTCCTGCGTTAAACGCGCTGATTGATTGGCATATTGCGCAGGGGACAGACGGTATCGTCATCGTCGGCACTACTGGCGAGTCTCCAACGGTAGATGTTGATGAACATTGCCTGCTCATTAAAACAGCGGTGAGCCAAGTCGCTGGCCGCGTGCCAGTGATTGCCGGTACAGGCGCTAACTCAACAAAAGAAGCCATTATTCTTACTCAAAAAGCCAAAGATTTGGGCGCGGATGCTTGCTTGCTAGTTGCACCATATTACAATAAACCCACGCAAGAAGGCTTGTACCAGCACTTTATGGCGGTGGCTAATGCTGTAGATATTCCACAAATTTTATACAATGTGCCTGGCCGTACGGGCTGCGATATTAGTAATGACACAACGATTCGGCTTAGTGCGCACAAAAATATCGTTGGCATTAAAGATGCCACTGGTGGCATAGAGCGCGGTACGGATTTAATTTTGCGCGCACCAAAAGATTTTGCTGTGTTGAGCGGCGATGACGCAACCGCAATGAGTTTGATGTTACTTGGTGGCAAAGGTGTGATTACCGTTACAGGTAATGTTGCGCCTAAACTCATGCACGAAATGTGTGTGGCGGCTGTGGCTGGCAACGCTGTGTTGGCACGGGAAATTAACGCAAAATTGTTTGCTTTACACCAAAAATTATTTGTAGAAGCGAACCCCATTCCTGTGAAATGGGTCCTAGCGCAGATGGGGCGCATCAAAACCGGCATTCGCTTGCCGATGGTGCAAATGTCCGCACAATATCATGATGTGCTGCGCGCTGCTTGCAAGCCAGCTAATATTCTTTAAGAGGTCTGATGAAATATATGAACAAATTTAATAAGATTAAACAAACCGCTATTTATGTGTTGCTACTCTCAGGTTTGGCGGCTTGCGACTCTATTCCATTTATTGATAACTCATCCGATTATAAAGGTGCTGGCCGTGCCAGACCATTAGAAGTGCCACCAGATTTAACTTCTAGCCCAGTCAGTGATGCTTATTCAGTGCCAGGAAGCACGAGCTATTCAACTTATAGCCAAGCGCAAGAAGGCCAGCAAGCCGCTGCTGAAAAAGTGCTAACAACGCCTGAAGGTGTGCGTATGGAACGCGCGGGTGCGCAACGCTGGCTGGTGGTAAACGCGCCAGCTGAAAAAGTATGGCCAATCATTCGTGACTTTTGGGCAGACCAAGGCTTTGCGGTGCGTAAAGAGGACGCGCAGTTAGGCGTGATGGAAACGGAATGGATTAAAGCCGATGCGATTAAATCCGCTGAGCAAAAAGGGGGTAATTATTTAGATAAGTTTGATAAATGGTTAGATGGTTTATCGGGCTTGGCAGACAGAAGAAAATTTCGTACTCGCATTGATCATGGCAGTGAAGAGGGCACGACCGAGATTTATATGACGCACCGCACCGTTGCAGGGGCACCAGACGATGGTAAAAATCGTGTACGCACCCAAATGGGAGAGGTTGATACGGGCTACCGTTTAGATGCAGACAAGAAAAATACTAGTAAAGATAACGAGCGCGAAGCCGATGAGTTAGACGCAGAGTTATTACGTCGATTGATGGTGAAATTGGGAGTTGAAGAACAAAAGTCGAAACAAGTCATCAGCAATATGGTGGATACCAAACGCGCTGAAGTGGTAAAAGAAAAAGATGGTAGCGCAACGCTTTACATCAACGATCCGTTTGACCGTGCATGGCGTCGAGTGGGTTTAGCGTTAGATAGAATTGGTTTTGTGATTGAGGATAAAAATCGCTCTGAAGGCGTATTTTATGTGCGTTATGCTGATGTGGATATTGACGATACGCCGAAAAAGAAAAAAGGCTTACTCGAAACCTTGAAGTTTTGGGGCGATGACGAGGATAAAAACGTGGCTGAAAACGGCGATAAAAAAGAAGAAAAAAGCGTGATGGATAGCCTGAAGTTTTGGGGTAAAGATGACAAGAAAAGTGGCAACTTAGAAAAACAATATCGTATTAAAGTGACTGAAGGCGATGGAGACAGAAGTGCGGTTTCTGTGGTGGATAAAGAAGGTGCGCGTGTTGGTACCACGACAGCTAATCGCATAGTAGCGTTGATGTACGAACAATTACGATAGCAAATTGATGCGCTTTGCCTCACTTGGTAGTGGCAGCGCAGGCAACGCGCTAGTGGTAGAAGTCCAACAAACGCGCTTGATGCTTGATTGTGGTTTTAGCACCAAAGAAACGCTAACGCGGCTCGCGCGACTAAAGCTTGCCCCTGACGATATAACTGGCATTATTGTTACCCACGAGCATGATGACCATGCGGGTGGGGTATTTAAGTTTGCGGCTAAATATCAAATTCCTGTTTGGCTCACTTACGGCACGCTAAAAATGGCGCAACGTTATTCGCCCAATCGGCATGATTTACAACTGAACGTGATAGATAGCCATTGCAGCTTCGATATTCAAGAAATTCAAATAAATCCATTTCCAGTGCCACACGATGCACGTGAGCCTATGCAATGTTTATTTTCTGATGGTAAGTCACAGCTTGGTGTGCTTACTGATGTAGGACATTCCACCCCGCACATTGAGTCGCAATTAAGTGGCTGTCATGCTCTTGTTCTAGAGTGTAATCATGATGCAAACATGCTGCAAACAGGGCCTTATAGTTGGCCGCTAAAGCGGCGCGTGGGCGGTGATTTAGGGCATTTGGAAAATGCCGCATCTGCAGATTTATTAGCTCGCTTAGATAACAGTCGATTGCAGCATATTATTGCTGCGCATCTAAGTGAGAAAAATAACACGCCAGCGCTGGCAAAAGGTGCTTTATCGAGAGCGCTGAGTTGTGCAACAGACTGGGTAGGAATAGCCAACCAGCAAATAGGATTTGATTGGCGTAGCATTGCATAGCGAGATTTGCCTAGCTTACACTTGCATAGTGCCAATGCGCAGTGCATACAATAAAAAAGCCGACTAAAAAGTCGGCTTTTTAACTGCAAAAAACTAATTAGTGAGCAGCAGCTTCTGTTGCTGAAGCAGCAGCATCAACTACAGCAGTAGCAGCGTCAGCGGCAGCAGCTGGAGCAGCTTCAACAGCAGCAGCGGCAGCGTCAGCAGCTGGAGCAACAGCAGCGGCAGCAGCATCAGTCGCAGTAGCAGCAGCTTCAGTTGTTGCAGCAGCAGCGGCATCAGTTGCAGTTGCAGCAGCGTCAGTTGCTGTAGCAGCAGCGTCAGTTGCTGTAGCAGCAGCTTCAGTTGTTGCAGTTGCAGCAGCGTCAACAGCTTCAGCAGCTTTTTCGCCACAAGCAGTTAAAGTAAGAGCTAATAAAGCAGCTAATAGAGCAGAACGTGTCATTTTAATTTCCTTAAGGTTTAGAACGATTTAAAAAACTTTTTCGAGTGCAACAACGATTTTTATCGTATGCGTATGTCGAGTGGCGCGAATTCTACCAGACTGTACAAAATAATCTAGCGTAAAAAGCAGAAAAAAATGATTTTTTTACAAAAAAGTCTTATTTTTACAACAAATTAGCCAATTTATCTAAAGTTAGCCTTAATCAACCTTAATAGATAGCGAACTGTTTTGTATTTTGCTTAGGCTTTGTCTGCTCAAAATGGCGCGGCTGACCTCATCATTTTGCTGCATCGTACCGCCCAAATCAAACCATTCGCCCTTATTAACGCGCACAGTCGTGCTCAGTTCTTCAAAATCGATAAAACCTTGTTGATTAAGCTGGGCGATTCTAGGCGTGATTTCCAACTCCACTTGATTGCCTATGCTGCGCGGACGCACGGCAAAACCAGTTGTAATGTCCACAAAATCTGTAGTGCGTTCAGTACGCACATAGCGGTGCGTATAGGTCACCCACTCTTGCGTAAAAGGCACAGATTGCCCGATGCGTATATAAGCAGGCTGGCCATCTAGCACGTTGATAAATTGGTTGTTACTGCTTTGGGTGTTGGATTGGCGATTTTCTATATTTATTTGCGCGCCATCGGGTGCATTGTGTGGATAACGATTGGTGCGCACTACTACATTGCCAATACGCTTTTGTCCAGCCACAGTAACGCCATCGCGCGAAGTATTAACATTGTTTTGCTGGCTAACAGTAATCTTTAAGTTTTGCTGCGCCACATCTAAACTGGCGATAAGTTGCTCAATTTCTGCCATATTTTCGGGGCTGGCGCGCACAATAATATGATTTTGCATACCCGTTACAGTGGCACCTTCGGAGGCGGTAGATTGAATAATGGGCAAAATATCTTGGGCAAATCGATGTTGCAAGGTGATGATTTTAAAATCAGTCACGGCCTGCGCGCAAAGTGAGCAACATAAAATGAGCCAGTAAAAATGCCGAAATATAGGTATTTTCACGTTTAAAGCCCTAAGTTGGTGACTGAAAGCGTGCTTTGCGTGGCTTCTAAAAGATCATCAAAACGGCTACGCAATTGCTTTACGGTTTCTTGGTCACTAAGCGCATATTTAAATCGTGCGTGGTCAATGTGAATGCGTTTAATGTAATGTTGACCATCGGCCAAAATAAAGCAATCTTTGGCATGTTTGGCGGTGTCATCGGTTTCATAAACGGTCATTTTATGGCCGTAAGTTTCAAGCAAATCAAATAAACGTGGGCACTTTTCTTTAAAATACGTGGTGCTATGTAAAATGATGGTTAAACGGCTAGCAGCATTTTCGCTTAAAAAACGCTGAAATGCGCCAAATTTTTCTAAGCTGGCAAAATCACCACGACTAAAATCTTGATCAAAAATCAGCAGTTCTTGTTGCGCGTTGGCAAGTACAATGTCAATGGCATCTTCATATAATCGCTCGCCAATAATAACTTGGTTGGGGCTTAAAGTTGCGTGATTTTCCATGTTGCACCTCGCTGTTAAATGAGTTTGCAATATACCATGCTAGCACTTGCTGTAAAGCCTAGCTCTTGCTTTAAAGAATAGCGCAGCCGCAATTTAGGTGAGTTTTTGCTAGATTTTTACAATATTGCATATCAAATTTTACTGATATTGCTGCGCGAGCAAAATTGATGCCTCTGGAAGCCGCATGGATACTGGCTTAGCGGGGTGCTCAAAAGAAGTTGAGTTAAAATGTGTTAAAAATCACAATTAATTTTGCTTTTGATGGTTACGTTATTTTTAGCTTTGAATAGGTAAACTGAGTCGCGCTTCTAAGCCACCTTCAGGGCGGTTAATCAATTCTAATCTGCCTTTGTGGAGCTTGGCAATTCGGTCTGCAATAGCGAGACCTAAACCACTTCCCCCTGCGTTACTACGCGCCGTATCAAGCCGTTCAAACGGGCGCAGCAGCTTTTCTTTGTGCGTTTCAGGAATACCAGGTCCGTTGTCATAAACGCTAATCACCACAAATTCTGCGGTAATTTTACTGGCAACACGCACTTGTCCACCACCGTAAGCGTAAGCGTTGCCTACTAAATTATCGAGCAAGCGCTGCATGGCTAATGGCTTAATGGGAATAAAATAAGTTGGGGAAAGCTGAATGGCAATGTCGCGACCAGCGCGCAACTGGCGGTCATGAATGGCTTGCAACAGCGTATTGATATCCACCATTTGTGAAGGCTCACCTTCTACCCCTTTTACAAAATCTAAAAATTGGTGAATGATGTTGTTCATGTCAGAAATATCTTCTACCATGCCGCTTTTAAAGCTAGCGCAACTATCCTCAGGTAACATTTCTACGGCCAAGCGTAATCTTGCCAGCGGTGTGCGAATATCGTGCGATACGCCTGCTAAAATAAGCGTACGCTCGGCATCAAGCTCTGCCAAAGCGTCAGCCATATTGTTAAAGGTGTTGTTCACCTCTTGCAGTTCTGCAAAGCTACCTTCAGGAAGTTTTTCCGGTTTTTCTCCGTTACGCAAACGTTCAGCAGCATCCATCAAAAGCCGTAGAGGGCGGTTAATACGTGCTGCAATAAAGTAGCCGCCCGCGAGAGAAAGTGCCGCCACTAATGCCGCCCAGCCCAACCACTGCCAAGGAAATGGCCGTGACACATGCACTTTAGGAATCACCACCCAAAAATCATCAAGGCCGATATTAAAACTCACCCAAAGACCTTCAATGCCATAATGTTTGGTGGTGATAATCGTTTCAACGCCTAAGCGCTCACGAATTTTCGCCGCCACCATTTGAATAAAGGGATCGTCAGGCAATGGCGCAATTTCTTCCATAAAATCAGCATAGTAAACACGCACACCCTCTTTGCCAGTAATTTCAGAAAGCAGCGCTAGCCGCAGATTTTCTTGCGAGGCAATGAGTGAGGCACGGGTGTAATTGACCACTGTAACCGCTTGTAACGCGGTTGCTTCAGCACGTGGCTTGCGCTCAAAATATTCAAAAATTTCTAATGACGCATATTGCCCAATCGCCAAGAGTACGGCAATGAGCAACATCACTCTGGCGAGTAGTGTCTTAGGTAAAAGTTTAACTTTCAACGGTGAGCGTCTAGTTTTTAGTTGGGGTGAAGTTTATTGCTGTATTTATAGGCAGATATTTTTAACCGTGCCGTTAGTCGCTCTCGCCATCGGGAATAAACACATAACCAAAACCCCACATAGTTTGTAAATAACGTGGATGTGCAGGGTCTGGTTCAATCAATTTACGTAAACGAGACACTTGTACATCAATACTGCGGTCAAATACATCTAGCTCGCGCCCACGGGCGAGTTGCATGAGTTTGTCGCGCGATAAAGGCTGGCGTGGGTGATCTACAAATACTTTTAGTAATGCAAATTCTCCGCTAGTAATGGTCACAGAGGCACCATCTTTAGAGAGCGAACGTGTAGAAGCGTTAAACACAAATTCACCAATATTGACTTGGTCGCTGCTAATAGCTGGCGCGCTGGGCAACAAGCGTTCATGTCTGCGCAACACTGCATTGATGCGAGCAAGTAACTCACGCGGGTTAAAAGGTTTTGGCAAATAATCATCAGCGCCCATTTCTAGACCAATAATTCTATCCACTTCATCACCACGGGCGGTGAGCATGACAATAGGTAAAATTGTACCCATGCCGCGAATTCTTCGGCAAATTGACAAACCATCTTCACCTGGCAGCATTAAATCAAGCACCATTAAATCTACCGAGCCCGCCGCTAGCGCAGCATCCATTTCTTTAGCATCTGCTGCGACCTTAACCGAAAACCCTTGTTCAGTTAGGTATCTCTGCAACAACTCGCGTAAGCGAATGTCATCATCGACTACTAAAATTTTTTTACTTTGTTCTGTCGTCATAATTTGAGTTCTTATCGTTAAAATGCGAGTGAAATAGATTGAAAATATTATAAGGCTTATATGAGGCTTTGTGATGAAATAATCAAGAGGGATTTTTAAGAAACTAAATGAAATTTCTCACATCAAAAGCAGTGTTACAAAACAGATTAATTTACATTTTGTTACAATCTTTTCTAAAATGAAACAGTCAATTAACAATCACGGGGCATGATGTTTGGTTATACTACGCGTTCGCTATTAAAACTAAAAAAAACCAAATAACGGATAGATTTTTGTAACCCAATTGAGCGACAAAAATATTACGATGCTGAAAAATAAAATAATTTCTCGCTGTAGTTATTTACTTGCATGTATTGGCGTTTTTATGACGTTTCAAGCGGTGGCAGGTGGGCGAGTGAATTTACTTGTTGCAGAAGGCACCGCCAAGCAAATGGCGGATGATGATAATGTTAATGATGGCCTGCAACAAACCCTAAACCTCAATTTCAGCCCAGAAAACAGAGAGAAATTACGCCGTGCATTAGATGATTATGCGCGCTCAGTTGACCAAAATCATGACCAAATTGAAGAAAGTCGCCGCGCCATGCAAGAAAGCATTGAGCGCCGATTTTTAGATGCTGATAGTGATGGCGACGGATCAGTCAATCGACAAGAAGCTACTGAAAAACTTCCCCAAATTGCGCGACATTTTAATCAGGTAGATACTAATCAAGATGAAGCGATTACCATTGATGAACTAGAAGATGCACAGGCACGTATTTTAGAGCGCAGAAAGGCGGCAGAACTTGCGCTACAAGCTAAAAAATTACAAGATGCAGTAGATGCCGTTGCTGGTAAAGTAAAAGAAAAAACGGTCGAAAAAACGATTATAAATACCAAAAAAGTGCGAGTGAATTAAAGTATTTTTAGATAAATACTCGCCATGCGGCTGGTGGGTAAATATAAATTCTCTTTTTCCTAATCTGTCACCGCAAATTCAAGTATGAAAAAAAATCAACAAACATTACTTAAAGCAGATGCACTGGCGTTATTTGGTGCGGTTCTGCTATTGCAAATGAGCCATGTTTGGGCTGCTACAGTAGATGGGCGCTGGCACGCTGGTATTGGTGACCCCACTATTTATGGTTGGATAACGGTGGGATGTTATTTCTTTGCAGTAGTTATTTGCGCTAATAAGACATTTAATTTGAAAAATGCTGGTGAAGGCTGCCGCTTCTGGCTATGTTTAGCACTTTTTTTGTTGTTATTAGGAATTAACAAGCAGCTTGATTTGCAAACTTGGTTTACGCAAACCTTAAGAGACTCAGCACGCGAACATGGCTGGTATGAGGCTAGAAGACCATTACAAGCGCTGTTTATTGCTGGGTTAGCAGGGGGTATTCTGATTTCCTTGGTTTCTATCCGACGGTTTTTGGCAGCGTCATGGCATCGTCATAAAATAGCATGGATTGGTGTAGAGTTGCTTTGCGCTTTTGTGCTGATGCGTGCGGCTTCTTTTCATCATATGGATGTATTTATAAATCACCATTGGTTTGGAGTGCGCTTTAATGTGTTGCTAGAAATAGGGGCAATTTTAGTGATTATTGCTGGCGCGTTAAAAGAACAAGCGCCTAAGCCAAGTCACCCTAAAACTCGCTTAGCACAGTAGCGATATTTTAGGTTGTTCTAGGCCTTTGTGTGGAGTAGAATAATCCTATCAGGGCGGCGTATTGGGCTAGTGCGTGATAGTTAGCCAATCATTTATTTAACTTTATAAGGAACTGAACATGCATAAATTATTAAAAGTGGTATTGCTTGGCTTGGCGTTATCATTAAGTCTAGCCGCTTGTAAAAAAACTGAAGAGGTCGCTACCGATGCTGCTGCAACTGCAACCGAAGCAGCGTCAACAGCAACAGAAGCTACAGTTGATGCGGCTAAAGATGCCGCCGCCGCAACAGGTGAGGCAGCCGACGCAGCTGCCGCAGCAACTACAGAGGCTGTAGCCGAAGCAAAAGATACAGCCGAAGATGCTGTACAAGCGGCCAAAGATGCCGCCGCAGCTGAAGCCGCAAAATAAACTTAGACTGAGTTGCAAAAAAAGGAGCCTCGGCTCCTTTTTTATTCAATATAATTTTTTATGTTGATGATTTAAAAAGGTAAAAAGAGTGCGGTAGCAATATTTTGTACCACACGCGAAATGGTGCGCTGCGATTTTTCTGCGAGTGTGATTGAAAACAAGTCCATGCTACCAATCATTTTGCCAAACTCACGCTCAAAAGATAAGTTTTGTCCTTGTGCACTCATTTCGTTGGACAATAAATACAGTTTTCCGCTGCTATCTCGTGCGTTGGCAAGCTTCCATGCGGCGATTTCAACATTGCGTGCCACGTTATAAATTTTTTGTGGATCAAGACTGTCTGTTAGATAAAAGTCCGTTTTATTGCCATGGGCTTTGAGTAACATAGTATGCAGGCCAACAATAAAAGACAGCACGCGATCCCCTTTATATTTTGGGTCAAAAGCCAGAAAAATCGCCTCGGTATCTTGTTTGTTATTGAGCTCTTTAAATTTAAAATGGTGTTGTTCATCCCCATCAAACACCCAATCAACCATTTTTTCAGCGTTGTCTGTGGTGCTTTTGGCAAGTTCATGCGGGTTGCGTTTGTAGAGTTTGAGCATCAATAAACGTAGGCTTTGTAAATTTTCTGAAAGCTCTACATCGGCCATTCGATCAAAGTCGCTTTTAATCAATTGGTTGCCTGTGCTTCTGTCGTGCCGCTCAGGAATTGGCTTGCTATTGGAGGGGGCATTGCTAGCGCAAGCAGATAAGTAACTGCAAAGGATTAAAAAATAGATATATTTCATATTTTCTTATAGTGAGTGAGTCACAACACGCGATTTAGGAAATATTACTCTAAAAGTACTGCCTGCACCAAGCGCGCTGGTAATTTCCAGCTTAGCTTGATGGCGAATTAAAATATGTTTGACTATTGATAACCCCAAACCTGTGCCACCAGTTTCGCGGCTACGACCGCGGTCAACCCGATAAAAACGTTCAGTCAGTCTGTCAATATGTTCAGACGCGATGCCTATACCAGTATCGCGCACTGCGAACACCGCATTACCATCAATACGTTGCCAGCTAAGCCATAGTTCTCCGCCTTTTGGGGTATAGCGCACAGCATTGCTGACTAAATTACTTAAGGCGCTGCGCAGTTCTTCTTGCGCACCGTTAATGTAAAGTTGTGGGTCAGCATCAAGATGAACGTCGTGTTTGGATTTATACAAACTTTGGCTCAGGCTTAAGGCATCATTTTGCATAGATTGCAACAAACTGGGCATGTTAATTTCAATATTTTCCGGCGTTTCAGCATTGCTTTCAATGGTTGATAATGTAAGCAAATCCTCAATAATGCGGCGCATGCGCACTGTTTGCTCTTCCATCATAGCGAAATAGTGTTTGATTTGTGCAGGAATCGCCCCTTCCATATCGCTTAGCGTTTCTAAAAAGCCACCCACCACAGTAAGTGGCGTGCGTAACTCGTGCGAAACATTGGCGATAAAATCACGGCGCATGGTTTCCACTTTTTCAAGCTGCGTGGTATCGCGGCTAATCAGCAATTTTTGGTTATTGGCAAATGGAATCAGCAAAATTTCTAGCGTTAGCTCTGGGTTGCGCCAAGATTTGAGTTTGAAAGGCGTATCAAAATCGCCGTTGTATAAATAAGCAATAAAATGACTATCGCGAATTAAGTTAACGATAGGCAAGTGTTTATCTTGCGCTAAATTCAAGCCGAGCTGGTTTTCAGCGTGTGGTGTACACCATTCAATTTCATTGCTAGCACTTAAAATCACCAATCCATCGGGCATGGCGGTGGTGGCAAGACTAAAGCGCTCTAAGGATTCACTAAGTTGCGTTTGATTTTTCTGGTTATTACGCTCGTATTTCAATAATGCGGTAAAGACATCTTCCCACACGCCTGCGCCTTCTGGAATGTTATTTACATGGGGTTTTTTAAACCATTTTTGTAGCTGATATAACCAATATATATGGCGAGCAAGATAAACGAGAAGACCAGAACAAAAAGTAACTAAGGCAATTTTCTCGCCAGCAATAAACCATAAAAAAACGCAGATTACGCTAAATGCGCAAAACAGTAAAAATGCTTTCCAGCGAACATCTAGCATAGTTTTTTTCGGTCAGTGAATTACAAAATTATACCGGAATTTTAGCCCGAGAGATTTTAATGCCTCTGTAAGCCAGTATCTGAGCGGCTTGCAGAGGTGCATCAAGGAAGACTGCTTATTTTAAGCGATTTTTTCATCACTTTTTTCAGATAAACGATAGCCTGCACCGCGCACAGTTTGCACCAAATTTTCATGCCCTGAAACTGCTAATGCGTTGCGCAAACGGCGAATATGTACATCCACTGTGCGGTCTTCAACAAACACGCGGTCACCCCAAACTTTGTCGAGTAATTGGCTACGCGTGTGCACACGCTCGGCGTTGGTCATAAAAAAATGCAGAAGCCTAAACTCAGTTGGGCCTAAATCAATATTGGTCTGGTTACCGGTCACGCGGTGTGTGGTAGGGTCAAGGCGCAAGCCTGCAATCTCTATCGGGTCATCCGTCATTTGCGGCGCACGGCGGCGCAATACAGCTTTAATACGCGCATTCAGCTCGCGCGGGCTAAACGGTTTAGTCACGTAATCGTCAGCGCCCACCTCTAAGCCCCGCACTTTGTCATATTCATCGCCGCGAGCGGTGAGCATGATGATAGGAATAGATTTGGTATGATTATCCGATTTTAATTTACGCGCAAATTCTAGGCCATTCATACCGGGCAACATCCAATCCAACAGAATTAAATCTGGCGTGGTTTCGCGCATTAAGTTTTGCGCAATTTCTACGCTAAGCGCACGAATCGCATTGTGTCCAGCTTGCGTGATATTGAGCGCAAGTAACTCTTGAATAGCAGGTTCATCTTCTACAACTAATATATTTGCTGGCATTTTTTAATCCTTAACTATTGCTAGCCTTTAGTGTATGAACTTAATATGACATATTCGTGACAAAAAACAATGGGGTATTGAAAAATATCACGCAACTAAAATGACAAAACCCTCTAAATCTTAGAGGGTTTTGTTTATCATTCACGTCAATATCTAAAAACTTAACGGCTTTCCAGCATCAATGTTTTCATTTTTTGCATAGCTTTCACTTCAATTTGGCGAATACGCTCTGCAGATACGCCAAACTCATCTGCCAACTCATGCAAAGTTTGGCCGCCCGATTCTTGCAGCCAGCGCGCTTCCACCACGCGGCGGCTGCGCTCATCAAGACTTTGTAGCGCGTTTGCTAAGCCTGTTGTTTCAGCCATTTCCATTTGTTTGGCTTGCAGAGCTTCTAATGGCTCTAAGCTTTCATCTTGCAAATAAGCAATTGGGCTGTAATTTTCTTCACTATCGTCATCGATATTGGCTTCAAGCGAGATTTCATGTCCGTTTAAACGCGCTTCCATCTCAAGCACTTCTTCAGGTTTTACATTGAGCTCTTTTGCAATGTGCGCGACTTCAGCAGTTTGCAAGCTATTAATGCCAGATTTCATGCTGCGCAAATTAAAGAACAATTTACGTTGTGCTTTGGTGGTGGCAATTTTTACCATGCGCCAGTTGCGTACAATATATTCGTGAATCTCGGCTTTAATCCAATGCATAGCAAATGAAACCAAACGCACACCGCGCTCAGGGTCAAAGCGTTTCACCGCTTTCATCAAACCAATATTGCCTTCTTGAATTAAATCAGCTTGTGGTAAACCGTAGCCAATGTAGCCACGTGCAATGCTCGCTACCAATCGCAGGTGCGAGACAATCAGCTTGCGGGCGGCTTCTAAATCATTTTCTTTTTTAAACTTTACTGCAAGCGCATACTCATCTTCTGCTGAGAGAATAGGGTAGGCTTTAATGGCGCGGGCATAATGCTCGACGCTATCAACGGCGCTGATTGCTGGTAATGTTAATGCGTTACTCATTAATGTTGTTACCTCCTAGTAACTATAATCTATAAGTAAGGAGTGCATAGTTTAGCACTCTAACTAAGAGAGTGCTAGTGGCAAATAGTTCCTAATATTTTGAACGTTTGTTGTTTACGGACATTAAAGTCATTAACTTGACAATAAAGTCGTTAGTGAAAAGGGCCATCAAAACCTATATCAAAGTAACTACTTAGAATTTTTTCTAATGATCCGCGATTTTCAAACAA